>JACXTT010010475.1_pt1 | contig 12496 bp, 11 predicted proteins | sample 9270951 | NCBI WGS metagenome assembly JACXTT01 (sample SAMN15532306, study PRJNA645909) | rock metagenome | isolation source: weathered quartz diorite | place: Puerto Rico | collected 2017-06-21 | reverse complement strand
CGTTTTCATGGCCGGTTCCCAGCTCGGTGCCGACCTCTGCGTGCGCGGCACTGCTGCTTTCGGTCCGGTGCTCTACAACCTCTACGGGTCGACCGAGGTCGCCTACGCCACCATCGGTACCCCAGAGGAGCTGGCGATCGAGCCGGGCTCGGTCGGCAGCCCGTGCCCCGGCGTCGTGGTGAGGATCCTCGACGACGACGGGCGTGAAGTGCCGAGCGGTGTCAGCGGCCGGATCTTCGTGCGCAACGTGATGCCGTTCTCCGGCTACACCGGCGGAGGCGGCAAGGAGGTCATCGACGGCCTGATGTCGACCGGGGACGTCGGCCACTTCGACGGCAACGGGCTCCTGCACATCGACGGCCGTGACGACGACATGATCGTCAGCGGCGGCGAGAACCTCTTCCCCGGCGAGGTCGAGGAGCTGATCGCCACCCACCCGGACGTGGTCGAGGCGTCGTGCATCGGCGTCAACGACGAGCAGTTCGGCAAGCGGCTCCACGCGTTCGTGGTGAGCCGTGGAGCCGAGCTGAGCGAGGACGACGTGAAGGGTTACGTCAAGGACAACCTGGCACGTTTCAAGGTGCCTCGCGACGTCACGTTCCTCGACGAGCTGCCCCGCAACCCGACCGGCAAAGTGCTGAAGCGAGAACTGGAGAAACTCACATGATCGAGTGGTCCGAGACCGACGTGGCTGTGCGCGAGGCAGTGCGCGACTTCATCGACAAGGAGATCCGCCCGCACGTCGACGAGCTCGAGACCGGCGCTATGCCGCCGTACGACATCGTGCGCAAGCTGTTCGCGGCATTCGGGATCGACGCCATGGCCGCCGAGGCGATCAAGAAGCAACTGGAGAAGGAGCGCGCCGCTGCGGAGGGCGCGCCTGTCGAGACGATGGACTCCGGTGGATCCCTGGGCGGCGGTGGCATGGGCGGGATGGCCGCCGTGCTGTTCAGCGAGATCGCCGGGGTGAGCCTGGGAGTCGTGGCAGCTGTCGGTGTCTCGCTGGGCCTCGGCGCCGGCACGATCCGGGCCAAGGGGACGCTGGCGCAGAAGGAGCGTTGGCTGCCCAAGCTGGCCACCTTCGAGCACGTGGCTGCCTGGGCGATCACCGAGCCCGAGTCCGGCTCGGACGCCTTCGGCGGCATGAAGACCACGGTCAAGCGCGATGGCGAGGACTACATCCTCAAGGGCCACAAGACCTTCATCACCAATGGCCCGGATGCCGATGTCATCGTCGTCTACGCCAAGCTCGACGAGGGCGACCCTTCGACAGGCTCAGGACAAGCGACGGATCTTCGAGACAAGAAGGTGCTCACCTTCGTGCTGGAGAAGGGGATGCCGGGCCTGGTTCAGTCCAAGGCGTTCAAGAAGATGGGCATGATGAGCTCCCCGACCGGCGAGCTCACCTTTGACGGCGTCCGGCTGACCAAGGAGCACCTGCTCGGGGAGACCGAGGACACGACGGATGGCCGCGACAGTGCGCGGGAGAACTTCGGCACCGAACGGGTCGGGGTCGCGATCCTGTCGCTCGGCATCATCGAGGAATGCCTGCGGCTGTGCACCGACTACGCGAAGTCGCGAGAGCTCTGGGGCAAGCCGATCGCCGACTTCCAGCTCATCCAGCTCAAGCTGGCGAAGATGGAGGTCGCCCGGATCAACGTGCGCAACATGGTCTTCCGCAGCATCGAGATGGCCTCCGCGGGCAAGAGCCCGTCCCTGGGTGAAGCCTCCGCGATGAAGTGGTACTCCTCGGAGGCCGCCACCGAGGTCGCGATGGACGCGGTCCAACTCTTCGGCGGCAACGGCTACATGGCCGAGTACCGCGTCGAGCAGCTCGCACGCGACGCCAAGTCGTTGATGATCTACGCGGGGTCGAACGAAATCCAGATCACCCACGTGGCCAAGGCGTTGCTGGCCTGATCAGCTGCGGTTGAAGGCAGCCGCTTCGCGCACGAGGTCGAGGAACGCGGCGTCGTTGAAGGTGTCGCTCTCGAACGTGTCGAGCGCGCGACGGGTGCCGCCGTCCAGGCTCGAGTTGAACACCTGGCTCGGGTCGGGCAGCGAGGCTCCCTGGGAGAAGGTCACCTTCACCTTGTCCTTGTAGGTCTCGACCGTGCAGAGCAGGCCCGAGCAGGAGAACGTCGGTACGCCGTCAGGGTTCGACGCCTTGCGCCACTTCGCCTCCTCCAGCGCCTCGGGCTCGGCCTCGAAGATGAGCGTGCGGATGTGGTCCACCAGGTCGGAACGCCAGTCAGCCATGGCGGGACCTTACTCCTCGTCGAGGCCGTGTTCGATCGCGTAACGGGTGAGCTCGACCCGGTTGTGCATCTGCAGCTTGCGCAGCGTGCTCTGCACGTGGTTCTGCACGGTGCGGTGCGAGATCACCAGGCGTTCGGCGATCTCCCGGTACGACAACCCCTTGGCCACCATCTTGAGGACTTCGGTCTCGCGAGCAGTCAGCTGCTCGTCGGCGGGTCCGGGCGACGGGGTCTCGGAAATCCGCTGGAACTCGCCCAGCACCATCCCGGCCAGTCCCGGGGTGAAGACCGGGTCGCCCTGGGCGACGCGGCGTACGGCGGTCAGCAGCTCGTCGCGTGACGCCGACTTCACGAGATAGCCCGTCGCTCCGGCCTTGACCGCTGCCAGGACGTCGGCGTGCTCACCCGACGCGGACAGCACCAGCACCTTCACGTCGGGGTCCTGGCGCACGTACTCGGCGGTGACCTCGATCCCGTCCGGCGGCGGGATTTGCAGGTCAAGCACGACCACCTCTGGCCGGGCTGCCGGGAAGCGGGCGAGTGCCTCGCGCCCGTTGGCTGCCCCGGCGACGACGTCGAGGCCCGCGGCGATCAGGTCGCGTTCGACCGCGTCGCGCCACATCGGGTGGTCGTCGACCACCATCACCCGGATCGGGGTGCTCTCTGCTGCCGGCGTACTCATGAGGACGACCTCGGTACGACGAACTCCCACTCGGTGCCGAACGAGCCGGTCACCAGCTCGGCGGTGCCGCCGAGATCGGCGATCCGCCCTCGGATCGACTCGGCGACGCCGAGGCGCCCGGTGGCGGCTGCTTCCTCGAGTCGGCCTGTAGGGATACCTGGTCCGCTGTCACGCACCGAGACCTCGACGCGGTCCGGGTGGGACTGCAGCAGCACCCAGGCAGGTGCGTCGTCGCCAACGTGCCGTTTGACGTTGTCGAGGCAGGCGCGCGTCACCGCGACGAGTTCGTGCGCGGTCGAGACCGGGACTTCGACCGGATAGTCGGGCGCTGAGACCGTCACTTGCTTCAGCTCCTCCAGCTCGATGAGCTCGGCGGCCAGGTCCACCGTGCCGGATCGGGGGGCCACTGCGTCCTGAGCGCGGATAAGGCGGCGGAGCTCGTTCTCCTGCTCGCCGGCCAGGACGCCGAGCTCTGCCATCTCGCCGCCGAGCTCGGCGCCGCGACGCTGGACCAGGGCGAGCACCTGGAGTACCCCGTCATGCACCGCACGAGCCAACCGGGCGCGCTCGGCAGCGATCGCGGCTGATCGTTCGGCCGCATCTCGCTCGGTCGCCATCCGCTGCACGGACTCGCTCAAGTAGCCGACGATCGACCCGGTCAGGACGAGCAGGAAGGCGTTGCCGAAGTCGGACTGTTCGAGGTGCTGTCGCAGGCCGAGATCGAAGGTCGCCAGTGCCACGCCGGCGAACGCCCCACCTACCCAGCGGTAGTGGATCGCCCACGCAAGCAGTGCGCCGATGATCCAGAACCCGGGCACGGTGGCACGGAAGTCGGCACCCTTGACGAGCGGTGTCAGGAGCAGGAGAGCCAGCGCCATCGCGAGGTCGAGTCCGAGGAGCACGGCCGTACGTCGGCGGGGTTCGCGGTACGCCCAGATGGCGATCGCGGTCCACCCGACCATCGCTGCGCCGCACAGAGCCACCTCGACCGGGTGCCGCAGGTGCGGGCTGCGGTAGATGTTCATCCCGACGGCATTGACGAGGACGACCACGCGGAGCACCGCCAGTGCCGCGAGCAGGCGGTTTTCGACCGCGATCGCTGCTGGTGACGCCGACCGACTCACACCGCGCAGTCTGGCACCTCGTGGCGAGGAACAGTCGGTTCTAGGCTCCTTGCCATGACCGAGACCGCGCGATGGTGGGAGATGCGGCCGGCTGAGAGCAACCAGCTAAAGACCTACACCTGCCCGTTGTGCCATCGGCGGCTGCTGTCCATGAATCCCAACACGCTGCTGTTCCCCGAGGGTGATCGCGAGCGGCGCCGGCATGCCCACACTGCTTGTGTCGCCGAACAGCGTCAAGCCGGGAAGCTGCTGACCAGATCGGAGTGGGAACGCAGTCAACGGCCTTCGGGTGGGACGAGGCAGACCTGGTGGCGACGGCTCATGGGGCGTGGCTGAGGGTCAGCGCTAGCGCCTCAGGTGTCGTGACCGTACAAGCGTGACCAGTCCGCCGCCGAGCGCCAACCATGCGGGCTCAGTCAGTGCCGGGGCTGCGGAACCGCCGATTCAGGACGCCTGGTTCGGCTGCGACGCCCACTGCGGCTGGTGGTCGGCGAGCGAGCGAACGAGCGACTCGACGAACGCTGGAACGTCGTCCCGGTCGAGCTGGAAGCTGGCAACGCAGGTGCCGGTACGCCAGATCGACAGCACCGCAAGTGCGCCGTCGTGGTGCCAGGACAGCCGCATCGCCCGACCCTCGTCGCGGGCGTCCAGGAACACGTCTCCGCTTGCGGGAAGCGCGTGGATCTCGGCCATGAATCCAGTGTGCACCTCGGAAAACGTGTGCACCAGAAGTTGCCGGAGCACAACCTGACTGCGGGTAGCGCGGGTCTGGAAATCACCCGGTCGGGGCGAGAACTCCGGCCTTGGTCTTGACCCGCTCACCGTGGATCGTCGCTGCGGTGAAGGCGGCGACCAAGGGAAGCTCGAGGCAGATTGCGAAAAGCGCTGCGCTCACGACACCGCCGCGCGGGCTGGTCCACACGTCGAACCACGCGTCGACGGCGAACATGACGGCACAGATTCCCGTGAAGATGGTGGTCGACCGGTGGTGCCTCCACGCAGCGACGGCGGCGACAGCGACCATGAACAATTCGAGTGCGTCGAACCCCAGCCAGGCGATGTCGTAGTGATGGGTGGTCACCTTCGAGGTGATGCCCGTGGACAGGTAGATGATCCATCCGAGGAACCCGACGGCAACGCACAGTGCGAACCAGGTGATCCACCTGGGCACGCGCTGGAGGCGAAGACCTGTCATGAGGACTGTGTACTCCCAGCTACCAAAGGACTCTGTTGACCGAACGACGGTCGCGCGCACGACTCCGAGGGCAATGCGGCGGCCTGAAAGGTCAATCGGCAGCCCTGTGCAGATTCTTAGGAAGTAGTCGATCCGGTGCTCCGCACCTGTCGAACCGGAGATTTCGGTTAGCCACGAGTGCTGTGCAGGTGGGCGGCGACTTGCTCCGGTGTCGGCATGGAGTCGATCTCGATGCCGATCGATTGCGCCGATTCTTTGAAGGTGCTTTCAGCCAGCAGCCGTGACACGGCCGCCACGACCTGGCTGGGAGTTGCCTGGTCGGGCGAGAGGGACAGCCCGACTCCGGCTCGTGCGCAGGCCGCGGCGTTGATGAACTGGTCGGCGCCCTGAGGCAGGCACAGTTGCGGGACTCCGGCAGCGAGACTGGCCAGGAACGTTCCCGAGCCGCCGTGGGAGACCACCGCGGCGCAGTGGGGAAGCAGTTGACGTTGCGGTATGTACTGGGCGACGTGGACGTTCGGCGTCTGCACTCCCAGCGATTGCGGGTCGATGTGGGGGCCGACTGTGGCGACGACCCTGACGTCGAGCGCGCTGACATTCGTGACGAGCGAGGTGAGGATGGTGGGGTCGCTGAAGACGGTTCCGAAGGTGATGTAGACCAACGGTGGACCTTCCGCGCTCACCCACGCGGGGAGCATTTCGTCGGCGCCCGTGGCGAACGCGACCGGCCGGAGGAGATGACTCGACGCGACGTGTGATCGCTCGTCGGACTGCAGACTCGGTGGGTAGATGTCGAGGTACGAGTGGTCGTAGGTTCCGGCGAATGGACTCGGCTCCAGGCCCAGGCTCCCCCACAACGGAGCGACGATCTCGGACATGGCCGCCAGGCGCTCGGGTGGCAACAGTGGTCCGAAGGAGTGGGTCACGTTCGCGACACCGACCTGTGCGGCGACCATCGGGCCGGCCAGCTCGAGTTGATCACAGACAAGCAGATCCGGCGCCCACGACTGAGCGATCGGCATCAGCTCGGCGAGCATGATCGGAGCCCGGACCGTGGCGAACAGCTTCGGGCCCATTCGCTGCGGTCGATCCTCCGGCGCCAACGCGAGGATCTCGGGATCGTGCGAGACCTTCGCGAACGCCTCACGTTCGCTGACCCCGGCGATCTTGGTTCTGAAGCCTGCCGCATCAAGGCGTAGGGCCGCGTCCCGTGCGGTTGCCCACAGCACTTCATCGCCGCGCTCAACGAAGGCTCGGGCAAGGGGCACCATCGGGTGGATATGGCCCCACCCCGGAGTCGCGGTGAAGAGCACCCTCATGGCGCAGCACTCCAGACCTGTCGTCGAGCCGGAGTTCTCCGCGGGAGACCAGTTTCGGCTGAGGTTGTCAGAAGGGGAATCTCCAGATCCCTCGGCCGTGCGTACCGGCGTAGATGTAACCGTTCGGCCCCGGGGTGAGGTCGTTGACCGACATGTTCGGCAGCCCGGTGCCGAGGACCGACCAGGTCGTCCCGGCACCCTTGCCTGCCGCGGCGGTGAACACGCCAGCGTCCGTGGCCAGCGCGAGCTTGCCTCCTTGCAGGAGTAGCGCGTCGCTCGCGATGTCGGGCAGGTTGCCGGAGATGTTGGTCCACGACTTGCCGCCGTTCAACGTCTCGAAGACGTGGCCGACGCCGCCACCCGGGATCCACCGCCGTGAGTACCCGTTGAACACGGCGTACGCGTGCGCAGTCCTCTTGGGATCGACGGTGATGCCCGCGATGTACCGGTTGGGCAGGCCCGACATGGTGAGCTGGTGCCAGGTGCCGCCGTAGTTCGTGGCGATGCCGACTGCGAACGACGGGCCGGGGTTGCCGCCGCCTCCGACCCACGCGGCGTAGATGACCTTGCCGCCACCGGTCGATGCCACGGCCGTGGTGGCGTTGCCAGCACCGGTGTCGTAGACGTTCTTCCACGAGCACGAGGTCTGGACGCAGCTCGTGCGCCAACCCGACCTGGTCAACCACACGTCCTGGCCTCCCAGGAGCCACACGTTCTTGTTCGATGCGTCGGGCGCGATCGGCGTGACGAACCGAGCGCCCGGGTCGCAATCACTTCTCCGGCCGCCCGGTAGCCCGGTGACGTCCTGCGCGGCGCAGGTCGGGCTGACGAAGTCGGCGAAGGAATGCCCGCCGTCGGTCGAGGAGTACAGGGTTCCGTTCGTGTACTCGCCGACCATGTTGTTGCCGTTCTGCGGATCGACGATGACGTCAAAGCCGTCACCACCGGCGGGCTCGGCCATCTGCGATGCTCCGCTTGTCAGAACGGACGTTCCGTTGTCCTGGAGTCCGCCCCAAACCGACACGCCCTTGCCAGGAACGTTGCCGGCGCGCGCGTCGTAGTACTGCAGGGAATGGAGCGTGGCGTTGAGGTCCTGCCAGGTGCCGTCGTTCTGGTTGGCGTCGCTCAGCGGTCTGCTGTACACGCCGCCGTCGTTGCCGATCACGATCTGGTTGTCCGTGATCATCATCGCGTGCTGGTCGGGGTGTGTCGTGTTGGGACAGGTGGTCGGGGTCGTGGCGTCGCACGCGTAGCTGTAGTTCCAGTACGGGCTCGCCGTCACCCAGGTGTTGCCGCCGTCATTGGACTGGTAGACCTCTTCGAGGCCGGCGTACACATGGTTGGGGTCCGTCGGGTCGACGGCAAGGTCCTGGTTGTACCAGGACTGCTCACCGGGCACGCCGAAGAATCCGGCAGCGCCCGAGCTCGCAAGCTTCGGCCCGTCGGCGACCTTGGTCCACGGCCCTGCAACGCTCGCCGGAGTCCCGGTCGACACGAAGATGCCCTGCAGGGCGACCGTGGACGGTGCCTCGACAGTGGCGTACAGCTTTGAGCCGTCGGCCGCATAGGCGAAGGTGGTGCGTCCGATGTCCGAGGCGTTGATCGCGCCGGAGAGCGTGACGGGCAAGAACGTGTTGCCGCCGTCGGTCGACTCGTAGAAGCCGTTCGTCGGGAAGGCGGTCGATCGCCAGCCGATCGCGGCGATGACATCCGCGCCCCCGGAGCCCGGGACGACTGCGACCGACGTGGCCTGGTTCGCGTACGGCGGGAACTGCGGCTCGCCGGCCGGTGCGAGGACCTCGCTCCAGGAGCTGCCGCCGGCGGCGAAACGCCACAGTCCGTCATTCGTGGCCGCGTAGGCGTTGCCGCTCGGGTCGAAGGCCAGCTGGAAGACGGAGTGCGACACGAGCGGGTTGTTGCCCGACCCGTCATCACCGACGCGCTGGTAGCTCGCGCCGTCGTTGGTGGTGCGGTAGATGCCGGTGCCGGCATAGCTGTCCTGGTTCGTGTTCGCCTCGCCCGTGCCCACCCACACCGATCCGTCGACCGGGTTGACCGCGAGTGCTCCGATCGAGAGTGTCGGCATCGAGTCGAAGGTCGGCGTCCAGTGCTGGCCCTGGTCGTTCGAGGTCCAGACGCCGCCATCTGCGGTGCCTGCGAACCAGGTTCCATCCGGCGCGACCGTCAGCGCTGTCGTCCGCCCGCCGACGATCGAGAAGCCGGCACCCGCGTTGCCCCAGAAAGGATCGGTGTAGTTGCTGGGCTGACCGTTGTAGGGCAGCGTCGTGACTTCTGACCAAGCACCGCCGGACTTGTGCATCGAGCTCGCTTGCTTCACTGCCGCGTCGAGTGCGCCGCCCGAGATGGCGGTAGCAGGGGCAGTGCGTTCGAACGAGTAGGCATCCTGCTGATCGGCGAGGTCTCCGTCGTCGCCCTTCTCGCGGGTCCCTTGCGCCCCGCTGTGCGTCTTGGCGTAGTGCTTGTGCGCCACTTGCTGCTTGGCGGCACCCTTGGGCGAGCCGTGGCCGTTGCCGTTCGACGCCACCGCGAGACCGGACGGAATCATGATCCCGATCGCGACGGCTGCCGCGAATGCTGCGCGGACTGCCCTGGACCCCTGAGTGTGCATGTGCCCTCCACCAATAGATGTGACTAGTGGCCCGGCAGTTCAGAGCAAGGGTCCCCGAGAACTGATGTCGGACGGATTCCACACGTTAACGGCGATCGGCCGACTTCGGAAGAGGGTGAATTGTCCGGGGTGCTGCTACGCCGGGTGGGCATCCGGGAGGTCGTCCATCAGCGCCGAGCTCGTCGTGGTTCAGGAATCGCAAGCCCGCCCTTCGGCCACTCAGAATCCGAGGTCCCTGCCGGAGTCGCCGCCGCCGGTGAGCCACCATGTGCCACCGTGGTATTGCGTGTAGATGGTCTCCGTCGCAACCTGAGTGCCAATGCTGAGAGTGGCAAGGATCGTCGCCTTGTTGGCGCCGGACGACGCGACTGCTGTGCTGGTCAACCGCACAGTGATCCCTCTCGCGGCCAGCGCATTGGAGGCCGCGCGAGATTCTGCAGCACAGCCGCCGTGCGGGTAGCGCTGAGCGTCGGATCTCAGATATGCCGGTGACTCCAGGGCGCACGCCCTACCCTCCTGCCCAGCAGAAGCAAGCCGGAAATACTTCTCGACGAGCGCCACTGCCCGGCAGCAGAGCTCCGGGGGTGTCCTGAAACGGGGGATGCTGGCGTCAGCAGCTGGTTCGTCTCAGGAGGAGATGAAAGTGGCGCCGTGCTGGCGCTCTTGAGCGGGCCGACCAGGTACATCCCGACACCGAGGATGACGAGCACGATGAGCACCAAGACACCAAAGAACGCAGCGTCAGAAATGCGTCGCTTGGCTGGCGAACCGCTGTCGTTGATCACGGTGAGCAAGGCTAGACCGAGGAATGTCGCAAAGTATGTGTAATCGGCAGATTACGGATATGTCCGAAGCGCGCTTAGCTCGCGTGGGCGTCCAGGAAGTCGTCGATCAGCGCCCAGGTCGTCGCTCGTGCCGAGCCTCCGGCCAGCACGCCGAGGTGCCCACCCGGCGCAGTCTCGAGCCGCACGTCGGGGGAGTTCGGCAGGATCTCGCCGACCTGGTGCGCGACGGCGACCGGGACCAGCACGTCACCGGTGCCGGCGATGTTCATCACCGGCACCTTGATGTCGGCGAGGTGCACGACCTTGTTGGGACCCTGGATCGTCCCGGTAGCGAGCTCGTTCTTCAGCGCCAGCCTCTGGTAGGCCTGCAGCGTCGCCCGGCCCGGGTAAGCCAGCATGTTGTTCATCAACCCGTCCACCGCTTCGATGTGGCCGAGGAACTCGCGGTCGTCGCGGTACTTGAAGAGCGTCAGCGGCTTCTTGGCATAGGTCGCGACCGAGGTCAGCTTGAAGGCCGGCCCGACGATCTTGGCGGGCACGCCGCCCATCGCCTTCATGACCGACCCGACGAGGTTGCCGTCGGTGTACTTCCCGATCATCCGCACCGGCGCCAGCATCGGGTTCTTGCTGAGGTCGAAGGGGCTCGCGACCATCGCGACCGCGTTCACCGGCAGGTCCTCGTGAGCCGCGGTTGCCATCAGCGCGATCAGCCCACCCATGCACCAACCGACCAGGTTCACCGGCTTGCCGTCGTTGTCCGCGGACACCTTGCGCACGGCCGGCGCGACGACGTCGTTGACGAAGAACTCCAGACCGAGGTCCTTGTCGTCGTACGACATGGAGCCGTAGTCGACCAGATACGTCGGCCGCCCGGCGTCGACGAAGTGCTCGGTCATCGAGCAGCCGCGCCGCAGGTCGAAGCAAGCAGCCTGTGCACCCAGCGGGGGAACCATCAGCACCGGCAGGCCGCTCGCCTCAGTGGTCCGGTGGTACCGGTGCAGCGTCGCCTTGTGGCCGTCATCGATCACGTCCGAGGGCATCCGGGTGGTGTCAGCCAGGCCACCCTTGACCAGGAAGTCGTAGAGGTTGGCAACGGCCTGACGCCGCTGCTCGAGGGTGCGCCGCGGATCGAAGATCGAGCTCATTGCTGGAGTATCCAGCAGATCTCGGCAACGTCGTGCCGGAAGCCGGGCCGGTCTCGCAAGTAGGCGGTCCGGGTCAGGGAGTTCGCCATCATTTGTGCCGCTTGCACCTTGATCCGCGACACCGTGAGGTCCTCGTCGGGCCGGATCGTCTGGACCAGTCCGACCCACTGCCCGATGTAGCCGAGCTGGGCGCGCTGCGCGAATTCGGCGTACTCGGGTCCGAGGTGACGCGACTCGGCGATGAGGTTGGTGACCACGTCGCTGTTGTCCACGGTCAGGTCGACGTACGAGTCGGAGACCCGGCGCAACGTCTGCTCCGGCGCCGTACCGGAGTCGACGGCGTCGGCCAGCGCCTCCTGCAACATCGCGTAGCCCTGGCCGAGCGAGTCCCACAACAGCGCCTGCTTGCTGGGGAAGTGCCGGTAGATGCTCGGTCCGGCGATGCCCACCGCTGCTCCGATGTCGTCGATGCTCACCGCGTCGAAGCCGTCCCGGGCAAAGAGGATGGCGGCTTCCCGACTGATCTGGTCACGACGGCTCTCCGCCACCTGGGCCGGCGGCTTCGCGGGCTCGGGCACCGGACGGTCAGGGAACTCGAAGCGCAGCACCCGCAGTGCGAGCCCGGACAGCAAGGCCTCGAAGTCCTCGACCTCCAGCCGGTGGAAGGAGATGCTGCTCATCGCGTTGACGGCTGCGGATGCCAGGAACGCGGCCTGCTCGTCGTCGAGCTCGGGCCTGATCTGCATCAGAGTCCCGGCCAGGGTCACGATCGCGTCACGCAGCCGACCGCGCAGCACAGCCCGGTGCGGCTCGTCGAGGTTGCGTGCCTCGCGCTGCCACAGCACGCCGAGCGGTCGGTACGCCAGCGCGGTGCGGGCAGCGATCACAGCGACGCCGTCCAGGTCGCGGGACGGCAGCTCTGCCACCATGGTGCCGAACGCCTCGATGGTCTCGTCGATGGCGGCGTACAGCAGGTCGGCCTTGCCGGTGAAGTGCCGGTAGAGAGCCGAGGGCCCGACGTTCACCGAGTCCGCGACGTCCGCGATCGAGACCTGCTCGTAGCCGCGCTCGTAGAACAAGGTCGCGGCGGCAGTCCGGATCTGCGCGCGCCGGTTCCGCGGACGTTTACCGCGGGCGGGAGGAGGGGAGATCAGACCGTCAACGGGTGTGACCATGACCACATCCTCTCGGGATCGTTGGTGTTGCAAGCGGTTCGGGACACTGCCCTGCGAAGGCTAGGCAAGATTCACTTAGTGTGGCAGCATCAGCGAATCGCGGCTAGTTCAGAAGTCTGGCGTGATACTCACCAATCGTCAGGAGTGGGGCTCGATGGCGACTCAGTCGGCAATGGTCCGCACT
>JACXTT010010474.1_pt1 | contig 12496 bp, 6 predicted proteins | sample 9270951 | NCBI WGS metagenome assembly JACXTT01 (sample SAMN15532306, study PRJNA645909) | rock metagenome | isolation source: weathered quartz diorite | place: Puerto Rico | collected 2017-06-21 | reverse complement strand
CCGTCAGGTCGGCCCCGCGGAGTGACTGCCCCCCGGTCCCCCCGTGCCAGCGCGTTGGCCCCGCCCCCGGCCGAGCCAAGCTTATTGTAGAGCCCCACGCATTCGCGGCGACCGAGCAGCACGGAGATAACCACTGCAAGAGCCGTGAACCCCAGACCGAGGCCAAATGCCTGCCCGCCCTGATAGGCGATGTGACTGATAAACGCACATACCGAAAGCAGGGGCAAAGCTCCCAGGATCAAGCAAGCCAGAAACAAGGGACCACGCCAGGGACTTTCGACGCTCAGCAACGATGCTAGCCTTCGCCCCAATGTTACAAGGGCCGCCGATCCGACGAGAACAAGAAGCAACAAACCGAGCCACCCGACTACGACATCGGCAGCGAAACCATAAGCAACCACACTGGTCGCCCACCACCTGCCAAACCCGTCGATCCCTGCGATGCCCGTCAACACGGCCGTGACCAGAAACCAGTGGGCCAGCCATCGGCTCACGCGGTCACGCACGAGCATTCGGCCCAGCGACCCGCCGGCGTTGGCGGTCACCCTGGCGCCGGAACCGGGCATCCAGGCCAACATCGCCCAAAAAATCGCTGCCGCAAACACCATCAGAGGGAGAGGGGTTTGCAGCACGACGAGCAGCACGCCCGCCACCGCTGACACTGTGATCAACACCGGTGCGATGAATGCTCCAGGGGATTCGTCAGATACCGTCACAAATGAAATCAGCAACGGCGCTGTCGTCAGCCAGAACACAAGCTCTGCGACATTCAGCCACGGCCCGGCCATCGACATCGGCGCGTAGGGCGAAATCGGCGTGAGTGACGCCATGAAGCCGAACGTGAGGGATTCCCACGCTTTCGGAACAGTCCCATAGTGGATGGCATTGAGCAAGCCAAAAAGCGCAACCAAGGCCCAGCCGAAGTACGCGTAGACGAACAAGACCCTGGCAAAGGCGCCGAGGGCAGCAGCGAATCCGGATGGCGCGAGGCCGTTCACGTGGTTCCGCAGCCAATGAAGCGTGAACGAGCGCGCGTCGAGAAGCTCGCGCGCGGCATGGGCTTGCGCGTCCGGCATCGGCTGGCCAGGTGCCGAGTCACCACGGCATCGGGTTCTGCGGTAAACGTCAAAAATTCGGCCCAGCAGTCCGCCGATGCCGCTGCCGGCGCCAACGGTCGAAAGGAAATCGACGTGCCGCAACCAGCCTGCCCGCGCCATCGACTGCAGGATGCCCAGGCAGAACGCCATGCCGCCAATGTCGGCGCCGGACAACGCCAAACCCAATGTGTCGTCGGGCAAACTGCTCGGCACAGCAGGCTTATCCGGCGGCTCCCTCGGCGGCGGCAGACTTTCTTCCGGCGCTTTGAGCGTCAGAAGCCAGGGAGGTTCGGCATGCGGCTTCGAATCCATAACTTCGTCCTCACCAGCGGCTATCGCTTGGCTAAAGTCCCGCCGACTTGCGCCGGTCGGCAATCAAACGCGCTTCCACGGCCTCCAGCTCGGCCGGATATTGACGCCGCGTCTCGAAGTTCGAGCTGGACGGCAACACCGGGTCAAGCTTCAAGGCATCTTGGCACGCCGCCGGAATCTCCTCGGGTTGTCTCGGATGATCTTCGGTTAGCACGTCGGCCGCCTTTTCTGCAATCATGTAAACGTTCGTGACAATGAAGAAACCGGGAATGCGCGGAAACGCCGACGCATCCACCACGCGCAAGCCCTGCACGTCGCGCACGCGAAAACGGCTGTCCAGCACGGCATCGGGATCGTCGGCGGCGCCGATCTGGCAGGTGCCGCACGCATGGTGCCCCCAGGCGACGTTTCTGATCCATCGTCGCACGGACCCCCCGAAGGTATCCAGCCCGGGCAACTCGTGCTTTTCAATTTTGCCGCTTGCCATCCCGGCCTTCATGATCTCCCGGACGAAATTCACGCCTTCGAAAAGGGCTTCGAGGTCCTTGTCCGTGCTGACGGCGTCTTCTGCCAGCACATTGGCCGGGGCCTGCGGAAAAGAGCAAAAGTTGATCTCCGGCCGGCGAAACGGATGAGCGTTTTGCAAACGCACATAGCCGTCGCGATTGCGCGTGCGCGCCTTGAGGATCAGCCAGGTCAACGCTCGGCGCGGAGCGGACTTGATATCGGTACCGTTTGGCAATCCAAGGAGCGCCCGCGGTTTTGACCAGCCAAGGTAATAACCAGGAAAATGTCCTGCCAGGGCCAAAATGACCAGGTCGGGATTGGCGCCGTCCTCTTGTGTCGAGCGCTTGAAAATCGACACCAGCCCGCCGTTCGTGGCATAAAGGCCGCGATCTCTTGTCCAGCTTCCGCGGCGGTCGATCCATTTCTTGAGCTCGGGGTCGAGAATTTCGGATGACATGCAAACGCCGTCGAGGCTTGCATAACGATCGGCAATCGTGGCGATGACGGGCACTTCATAGCGATCCTGGAGATTCGCGCCAACCCCGGGCAAGTCTATGTACACGGGCTCGGTCTTGGGTTCGTCGGGATGCTTCTCGGCGCCGATGCCGGGAATCTTGTGTTCCTTGAGATGTTCCTTCGGGCCAATGCCGGAGAGCATGAGCAATTGCGGCGTGTTGAACGTCCCGCCGCACAAGATGACCTCGCGGCGACAATAGACGGGGACCTCCTGATCCCGCCACGTCGAATCCTCCATGACGACGGCATTGGGATCAGCTTCGTAGACGTGATCGCGAGACAAGCATCGGATGCCGATCGCCCGGACCGTCGGCGCGGAGCGAATCTCGATTTTCGTCACGCAGACGCCGGTGAGGAGGTGCAAGCGTTTCCCATGGGCGGCGTCGGCCTTGACCGCCAGCAGCCGATCGCGCGGTCCGGAACGCTCGCCGCCTGGCGTGATCGCACACGGAACGCGGCGGACCCCCTCGGCGTTCTGGCGCATGCCGTCCCAGTGGTTCGGGTCCAGGCTGGGCGACGTGCCGCCGGAAAGCGCCGCCCAGACGAGGTTTTCGAGCGATTCAACGCCGCCCTTCAGGCTGCCGAGTGCGCCATCGAGCACAACATTCAGCAACTGGCGGTCCCGCTGGACTAACCGCAGGTCGGCCATCGTGGTGTCCAGCCAGCCGCGCGTGCCGTGCCGAGCTTTCTCCCAGCCGGTCTCGATCCCGAGCAAGCTGGCACAGCGCCCCCAGAAGGAAGCCGTCGCATAATGGCAGTGCTCGACGCGCTCAAAATAAGCGCGCATGCGCTCTCCCTGCCAGCTCTTGTCCCCGGTCGCGTCTGCGATTTCGTCCCAATCCTCGGCCGGGCCGCAGACGGTGATCATCGCGTTATGGATGGTGCAGCCGCCTACCCCCTGGGCGCGCGGGTAAAAGATGCCCTGTTCGTCGCGGCGTGCGTTCTCCGGGCGTTCGACTTTGGGGTCCCGGCTTTTTTCGGGGTCATCGTCGAAATGCTTGACGAAAAACCGCAGGGAATGGCGCTCGTCCTCGGTAGTTTCGCCGTGGAGCAGCGGCACCTCGGTGTTCTCGACGACCGCTTTGTCGGATTTGGGCGGGGACTCCGGGCCCATCTCCGCTACAAGCACGGTGTAGCCGCGCTCCACCAGGCGCGCTGCGAGGGGCGCGCCCGCCGCCCCGGCACCGACGACGATGAAGTCGATCGGCGTCTCATCAGGGGATTGCCATTCTTTGGGGATCGTTGCCATGCGTCACGCAGTCTCGGTTGAAAAGAATGCAGGTCCCACGGTCAGAAGGTCTTGAGAAGGGCGATCAAGGCCGTCTTTTCAGCATCGGACATGGTCCGCATGAATTCATAGTCGTGTCCGCGGTCCATGATGAAATCGGGGCATTTGCTCGCCGCCATGAACGAAGGAGCGACGTTTTCTTCAAATTCCTTCAGGCCGGGCCTCAGTCCCTCACCGGCCCGATTGTAGTCCACGCAAAACTTGGAAAGTGCATTCAGGGCCGCCTGTCGTTTTTCGAGGCTCGCGTTCGGATCCATGTTCGCGATCAAATTGACAGGCACTCCTTTTGGGATTGGACCCAGCTTCACCCCGGGCCCGCGGCCCGAAAGGAAGCGGCCAATGCCGAAGGCGGTGACGAACATGAGGACCAGGCAAGCAACGGTGAGAATCAAGGCTGTCTTTCGGCGCGACGGCCCACTCCAGTATCTCTCCGGGAACACCAGCACACCGATGGATGCGAGCACGACGATTGGAACCAGAATGGCCTGGTACTTGAGCCAAGGAATCGATCCCATGGTGGCCAAGTCGGCTACATCCAGCAGCAACGAATGCTTGCAGATGAACACGACCCAGCCGACCGCCAACAACGGAACCACCACCACGGCGGTTAGCCATTTGAGCGGCCATAGGACCCACGCGATCCACGGCTTGTTCTGCAGCAGCCGATCCCATAACTTGTGTTCCGTCCGATGCAACAGGAAGATGGTCGCCAGCGCCAGCAGAATCAGCGAAGGTAGCCACGGCAGAAGTCCGACCCAAAACGGCGATAAACCGGTCAGCCCCGCGACGTGGATCGGAATGTCATGCCCGTAAAACATGAACCAGCTTTCCTCGGTCGTGCGCCACACCCAGCCGCCGTCGTTTTCCAATTGCTCGGCCGACGCATTCTCGACCATTTTCGGTTTGGCTTCGTCCACGCGCCACAGCAGATGCTTCGTCGGCACGCGTCGTTTTTCGGGCCACAGCAGCTTTTCGATGGCATCGCCAAAAGCATCGAGTCGCCCGGCGACCGATGGATCGTTGTTGAACTTGCCCAGGGCGTTGTTGTGGAGGAACGGCGCGGTGGCCCAGGCGCTGATAAGCGTGGGTACACGGTAATACCCGGGCCCGCCGGACGGCGCCAGATAGGATTTTTCGGACAGCGAAAACGGGTCCTTGTAGCGGACTCGCCCCACGGAGTCGAGCTCCTTGTACGTTTGCGAAGCGAAGTCCTCCCAGACGTTGCCATGCAGAGCGTTGGTCGCCATCGCGCGGGCGGAATTGGTGCGTGTCAACGTCACCGGGATGCGCGCATCGGTCGACAGGTAGTTGTCCTTCCAGAGCAAGCCGATTTCTTTTTCCTTGTCCCCCTCCTTGACCATGACGTTGACGGCCGCCTCGGCCCACTTCTTGTAGCCGGCCGGCAATTTCCCGTCGCCGCGCGTCAGCCGCGCAAGGTCATCGGGCCGCAATCGCAGCGCCTGGCGTGACGCCACGAACTGTTGCTTTTCCGCGTCCGACATCTTTTCCCAGTCGGCAAATTTCTTCCCCTCGAGCAAGAGTTCGAGATCAAGACGATCGCCCGGCTGAATGCTCGAATGGCAGGCGATGCACCCCTTGGCAAACACCTTGCGACCGCCGGCCTGGCCGCTCGCCCATGGCACGCCACCGAGCTTGAGGTGCTTTTCGCGCTCATCCTTGGTGAGCGGCGCGTCCTTCAGCAGCATCGGATCGGTCGATTTCTTGAAGAACGCAATCATCGGTTCGATGCGCAGGTTGGTTGCGTGCCAATAAAGCGAATTCTCGGCAGTATTCTTGAGCGTGAAGGGCTCCTGCTTGCGGAAGCCCAGCAGCGGATTATGGGTCTTCACCCATTCCTGGTGATAGGTGCCGATGTTTAGATACACGCGGGCCAGGGCAATGTTGACGCCGACGCTGTCGGAGCCGTCCAGCAACACGCGCGGCACGTAAGCCGGATTCTTGGAATCCTTCTCGACGTAGTTGCGCAGATAGGTCAGCGTGTCGCGTCCAATCGTCTCTTTCGGATTGTTGCCGGCGCGCGTAATGCGGGCGTTGAGTCCGAAGACGGCATTGACGGTGTTCGCGTTGTTGATGTTGTCGGACGCCACCAGGGAAGTGTCGATCGTGCCCGGCAGCTGGGCATCAAGGACGTGGTACAGGTAGTTTTCCGGCTTCAGATTGTTCGCGAAGATGGCGCGGAAGCGGAGGTACTGATTGCCGATGTTGCTCGATAGATTCTTCCATTCCGGCGCCTCCCGGTCCTTGGGAGGACTGAGCGGGTGCGGCGCGATGTGGCAGAAGCCGCAACTCATGCCGACACGGAACGGGCGGATCGTATCGGCACGCGAGGCGTAGTCATTGTCGTTGTAGAATCGCTGTGGATCCTTGGCGTGGGCTTGCTCCCACGCCGCCTTGGTGGCCCCTTTGAACTCCGGATTCGGGAACACGCGCAGACCAACAACGCCCGAGGGATAGCCGTAGTATTCCGGATTCGGCGGATGGCGTCCTTGCCGCTTGGCCTCCACGTGCTTGTCCGTTGGCCGGGCATAACGTATGCCGAAAGCCTCTTGCGTCTCCTCGTCGGTCGGCGGCCGCATGCCGGGTTCGGTGATCATGCCGACGCGCGCGAACCGTTTGCCGATGTCCCTGGAATCGATCAGCTTCAAGACGTCAATGGAGCCGTAGCTGTGCCGGGCGAGCCAATCCCAGAACGCCTCATTGCCGCCGGTCCAGATGATCCAGGCGTTGCGTCCCTTGACTTCCTCGGCGTCAAGCTTCAGCTTTTGGAAAGTCTCTGGCCCATCGGTGGCGATGCCATCCATGTCTTCGAAGTAATCGACGCTCGCCGGCGCATAATATTTCTTGGCGGCATCCTCCATTTCCGTAGCCGTCGCCGGCTTGTTCCCGAACCAGCGCAGTTTGGCCTCGTCAGGGGGTGGCGCAGACGTACTGCACCCAGCAATCATGGCGGCAAGGAGCGCGCCGACAAAGATCCACGCGGAGTTCCTGGTCAGCATATATGTCCCCGATCGTTACGAAGTCAAAAATAGGCAGACACTATTACCGTCAGCCCGGGTCGCTCATGTACGGATGAACTTATCACTATGCTTGAAAAAAAAGGCGATAATCGCCATAGCTCGACGCAACGAAACTCGATTCGGTCGTGATGACGCCAACTTGCCTTCCGTGCTCGACCAAGTCCTCCACGTCTTTCCCGTTCAACCCCTGTTCCTGTGGTTCGTCAAGCGCGAGAACATCGTAAATGGGCGTTCCGCTTGCTATGTTCCGGTCCAGATCGATTCGAAAATCGAATTCCTCACCCTTTCCGGATAATGATTGCGCAGTTTGCGTTGGCCGAAAGATGATTCGATGGGGGGCGCGCGCGTTGTCCACGGGACTGCCGTCGGTGCAGATCGCGGCGAGATTGTCGAGCGCCTGATGGAGCCCTTCGCCCACGGTTACGACTCGTTCAAAGCTCACCTTCACTCCTTGCATCACGAGGTTAAAAAGGCCCGGATCGGGAAGAATATTGGTGAAGGGATGCTGAAACACCGAGGCGTCGGTCTGCCGATCAAGCATCCTCATCACGACGAGATTTTCGGAAGCGCGATTGCCATCAATCGGGAACTTGAGTCCGAGTCCCGGCACAATGCCGACGCCCGGCGTCAGTGAACGCCCCACAGGACCTGCGTAAGAAAACCGGGCCAGCCCGTGCGCCGGTCTGGAAAAAAGTCCGGTGAACGGCGTGCCCGGCGCCGGCGTGAAGACGATCTTCGCCGTCGTGCCAAACGTGTGGAACAATTTCGCCTGCGGCGTCTCGAATTCGTCGCTGACGCGGGTAAGGGTGCGCCCCAGTGATTGCCGCGCTCCTGTGACGAGCGCTGCGCCTGCGAAACGGATTTGACCGGTGATGATATCGGGAAGGGATTGCGCGGAGTACGCGGTGGCAAGAATTCCCTGATCAAACAGGTAGTCGCGTTTTTCGTGCCCGGTCAGGTTTTCATATCTAACCGTTACGGACCGCCCATCGCGAACGACGGCGATCTGATTGCCGACAATCGAAGGTGTGTCTTCGATCCGCATATCAATCTCCCTGTCCTATAAGGCTGCAAACGGATGTCCTTCACAGCAGGCCGCCGCGCGACCCGCCCGTCAACGAGTGCGTTCGCCGCCAATGATCGATGCAGCGCGCTCGGAGAGCGCAGCGATGGTCATGGACGGATTCCTGCCGATTGGGACCGGCAGAATGGCACCGTCCAGAACGTAAAGGTTCGGGCAGCCGAACACCGCGCCGCGGTGATCGACGACGCCGTCGGCTGACGTGGTGCCGATTTTGCAGCCGCCCAGGGGGTGAACCGTCACCAACGAATTCAGCCACGACCAATAAAACGGGACCTGCAGGCGTCCGCCGGTCGCCTCCGACAGGCGCCGCTGGACTGCCAGAATCGCTTCGATCACCTGGCGTGAGCGGCTCACGTTCCATGACAGGCGAAGTTTCTTCTTCCACGGCATGAGCCACGAGCGGCCCAGTTCTAGGCGGCCGTCCCCGGCGTCAACGCCGGCGCCAAGCCAAACCATGACGTTGCGCAGCAGGTTTTTCTCTTCCAGGCCGCGGCGCAGATAGTAACGCATGAACCATGCGGGAAAGTTGAACCAGCTGTTTTGCGTGCAGGCCCGGGCGGCGTTGAGCAGCAGGTTGGGAAAGCCGTCGTCCTCGATGACGAAACGCTGACCGCCTTCCGACCCGTCCATGAGGTCGAGCATGGCGGAGATCGTGGGGCCGATCGATTGCTGCACCTGCACGGGGTCGGCGTGGTAATCGAGCGTGAAGAAGTTGCCATTGGCGCTCCAGTCCTGGCCGAGCGCCCGGCTGACGTTGGGGAGTGTGCGGTATTCGTCGCGACAGCGCAGCAGCAATTCGGTTGAGCCGAGCGAGCCGGCCGCAATGATGACACGCTCCGCCGTCTCCTCGCCTGGAACGAGCTTGCCATCCGCGATCCGGTCGAAGACCACGCGGTAGCTGCTCCCTTGCGGCTCGATGAAACGCACCAGATGAAGCGGCCGAACCTCCGCGCCATGACGTTCGGCGGTCGGGATGTAGTTGAGGTCCAGCGTGTTCTTGGCCTGGACGTCGCAGCCGATGTCGCAATTGCCGAGGTGGACGCAGGTGCCCTGATCTTTGCCGTGCGGATTGACGAACGGCTTCGAATGCTTGGCATCGATAGCGTCGGGCAGCTGATAGTTGAAATCGGGGTCGAAGGAAATCGCCAGCGGGGCGCTGTGAAACTTCGTCCCCAAGCCGATCTTCTGCGCGCCTTGCTGCAGCAACTTATAGCGCTGGGTCTGCTGTCCCGCGGGGATCGGCTGAACGCCGAGCATACCCGCGACTTTTTCATAGTAGGGGGACAACTCGTCGGCGGTGATCTCGGCGGGCCAGTGATTCTTGAAGAATTCGGCATCGGCGGTGAGCAGCACACTGGAATAGCAAAGGGAGCCACCGCCCACGCCTGCGCCCTGGATGACGGCCATGCGGCGCAAAAAGCGAACGTCGAGCCAGCCGTGGTGCTTGTCGGGGCGATCGTGATCGAAGAGCCAGGGGTCGGCCGGCTGGCGCGGGAACTGCGCGCGCGTCCAGCGCCGGCCCCGTTCCAGCACGAGCACGCGCGCGCCGGCCTCCGCCAGCCGACAAGCCGCCACCGACCCGCCGAAGCCGCTGCCCACGACAATGAAGTCGAATGAATTCCCCACGGCGACTCCCAATTTTTCATTCACCCGAACCGTCAGCTTTCCGCGGTGGCGGCCGGCATCAGGCCGAGTTGCCTCAGCAAGATGGCGCTGTCGAAGTAAACGATTTCCGCCGCCAGCTTGCCTACCGGATCAATCGGGAAGATCGCGACCATCGGGACGTTCACTTTTTTGCCCGTCGCGGGAATCCCGTTCCAGGCCCCGGTCTGCGTGCCCGAGAGTACGGTTTCCAGAATGACCGCGTTCTCGCACACATAGCGGGCCTTCACCTCGGTCTTCAGATCCGGGAAAGCGGCAAACATCGCCCCATAGATGCCGCGGATTCCGTCCCGGCCTTCGGTGCGCTCCGAGTTGAGGACGAAGTAGGGTTTCGCGCCAAAGGTGTTCACGAGCGCGTCCATCTCCTGGGCTCCTTCGACGCGCAGATGCTCTTCGACCTGCGCCAGCCGAGCCTTCGCGCGGGCGTCGCTGTGCAACGGGACGGTGATCGAGAGAACGTCCCCGACCAGCGAAAAGTACACGTCGCATGATGCCTTATCCATGGTCGGCCCAGCCTTTCCAAGGGAGGTGTGAGTCAGTTGCGATTCGGCACGTCTTGCGGGATCCAGAAGTGCAGGCGTTTGTCGCCGCCTTCCGAGATCACGTCTTCGGTAAATTCGATGGTGCCGATCCGCCGCCAGGTGGTGTCGGCAAAGTTCTTCACGTTGATGACGTAGATTAACGTGTGATTGGCGTAGTTCTTCAAGCGCAGCTCGTCTCGGAAGTCGTCCGCGTTCACCTTGATCGTGCTCTCGTGGACCGACAGCATGATGAGGTCGGGAGTAACGACTTTCGCGCCCGGGGCCAGGCCGAGCGTCGAGATCGGGTGCAGGAGCCGAATTCCCGGCGTCGAATCCATCAGGCGGAAAATCACACGATTGATGAGGTTGGCCCCCGGATTCAGGCCGATGATCGGGGCGTTCGTCGGCAAAGCATCGACGATGTACTTGTCGAGCGTGCCGCTGAGATTGTTGACCGTGACGAGATTGCCCGGCTTGGCCTTCAGGTTGGGGTCCATGGTGGGGTAGACTTTGCACGCAATTCCGAAGGCGCGCCGATAGCCGCGCGTGAGATCGGCGCCGGCGACGGAGAGCCGCGCGATCACCAGGCCTTGCGCGCCCTTGGCGAAGTAACCCGTGAATTCGGAATCCACATCGATCTTCCACACGCCTGTGTAACATATGCCGTTGGAGTGGATGAGCTTGTCGAAACGCGGGCGGATGTCGCGCTTGTCCGCGAGGTTGCGCGCTGCCGCGTTGAAGAGTTGCGTGAAAGTTGCCAGGCCCACGCCACGGTGGTACGGCAGCGTCGGGTACGGTTCGCGAAACAGTTCTTCCTTGACCTCGGCAAAGGTCGAGCCGTCGTACTCGAACCAGCTTTGTTCGGCCGCGTCAGGAATACGATCCTCGGGGATGTCGCCCAGCGGCGGCGGCGTGCGCAAGACCAGGATGTAGAAGAAGAGTTGCCCGAAAAAGACCAACAAGTGTGCCAACCCGAAGAACGGATATTGCCACGGATAGAAGACCAGAAAGAACACGGCCAACCCGCAACGCGCCGCGACGCCCAGCCAGGCACTGGCAGGATAGCGATACGGATCGCCCGCGCCGGGTATGTAGAAGAACGAGAGCAGCACTTGCAGAAGCGCCGAGAACGCCACCCAGAGCGGATTTGGGGACGTGGTTTGCCAAAAAAAATTCAGCGTCGCATTCGGCGCGAAGATCGCCGGCACGCCGAAGACCCAGTCTATCAGCACGCCGAGCCAGACGATTCGGTAGAACCACTTCACTTGCATTTTCATCGCAACCTCGATGCAGGCTCACAGCGATTTCAGATATTCGATGAGCGCTCGTTTTTCTTTCGGGGCCAATTCGGTGCCGTATTCCTTCCCTTCGTGTCCGCCGTTGTCGTTGCCGTCAATGCGCGTGTCGTAACGGAAGTAAAGCCGACTGAGCAGTTCCTTGCGGTTATGGCTCTGCAGCAGGAGCGGGTCGAGCTTGAGGATGTCCTCGCCCCGATGAATAAATCCAATGCGCGTACGATCGTAGACATCAAAACCGCGATAGAACTCCTTGGGGCGATCCTTTTTCGGCTCCAGCAGGTCTTCAAGCGTGGGGACCGAGCCGTTGTGCAAATAAGGAGCACGCAGCCAGATGCCATTGAGCGGGACCGCCACATAGCCGTGCGTGTTGACGAAGTGCTTGAAACCCCAGGAATACTGAGAGTAGCTTCGGTTGTAAATCCTGGCCGCCTCGCTTTCGCCGTTCTTGGACCACATCTCCAGGCGATGGTGATCGGTCTTAATCTCCTGCAGCGGCACGATCGCGCCGGCCTTCTTGCTATCCGGGCCATGGCAGTCGGCACACAGCTTTTGATAAATCGGCCTGCCTTCCTTTAGAGCGACATCCCAATCGATGGCGTACGGGTAGGCGGGAGGCTGCAGGTTCATGAGCCAGTTTTCGAGCTTCTTCATTTGTTCCACGGGAAGCGTGTGGGGCGTGGCGCCGTCGCCGATTGCGCCGCTCAACACGACTTCCGTCCGGGAGGTGTTCAGGCCGTCCCAGTGCAGCGGTGTATTATTACGCTTTTCCAGGGCCCAGATCGGCTCCATGTCCGAGTTGCCGATCGACCGATCCATCGTCGAATCCATCTTTAGCTGATGAAACTTCACCGGATTGAATGGGTCGATCCGCCCGCGTCCCCACGGCGGCCGCAAGTCGGTCCAGGCAAACCGCTCCTTGACTTCCAGGAGCTTCCTCTTCGTTTCGGGTATGAGAATGTGCCGATAGAACTTCTTGTCGAAGGCGGACAATTTCACATTGTATTCAATGGCTTCCATGAGCACGTCGGCGTTGAAACGCGGATCGCTGACGCACGCGAACAGGAACCGCTGATAGCCGAGAATTTCGATCCGGGTCACGGGGGCCCCGGGAACCATGCGCGGCCCGTCCCCCGCACTGCTTCCGGTAGGGCCGGGCGGGCCAAAGGGGCCCCG
>JACXTT010010473.1_pt1 | contig 12498 bp, 9 predicted proteins | sample 9270951 | NCBI WGS metagenome assembly JACXTT01 (sample SAMN15532306, study PRJNA645909) | rock metagenome | isolation source: weathered quartz diorite | place: Puerto Rico | collected 2017-06-21 | reverse complement strand
TCGAGGATTTGGAGAGCGATGAATTGCCAAAGTCCGTCATCGATGAGCTGACGAGCGATGCTCAGACACTGATCGATCAAGGTCGTGAGGCTAGTGGCCTTCAGCGTCTCACACCCGCTTCAGTTGGATGTTTGGTTGAGGAGGTAAACTTGTTCGCCAGCAACTCGAAGCGCCGCATCGTCATTCGCGGCGAGAGTTCAGGCATCCGTGTCGAGGCCTCGCCTGAAACCAGCGAGTTGGATGTCGTCGTCGTCGAGCAGCCCGAGAACTAAGTTCAGAGCTTGCCTGTTAGATCCAGAAATCCCAGTTGACCGTCTGGAAGAATGGCGAAGCAATAGTTTCTGGTTCCGACGACGTTAGTGCAAGCAGGAACCGAGGAGATTTCGCCGGGGAAGTTTTTCCACTGCCATCCATTTTGTGGGTGCTGCCAATCGTAACGTCCAACCCAGAGAGTTGAGTCTGTTCCGCGCACAGCTATCAGCGTCCCAGCAGACGAATCACCGCGCCACGCATTTACGCCGTCGATGGCCTGCCCACCGACTTTGCTCCAAACGTTATGGTACTCGTCGGATTGAAGACTATATTTTGGATCGTGCTTTTCGACCCACACTGCATTGTCAGTGCCGACGGCAAAGCAAGAGAATAGCTGTCTGTCGATATTGAATTTGTCTCGGTTATCGTGATACGTGCCGTCAGCGACGCAGGAAGGGCCCCACTTTAGCTTTCCACCTCTTGAGTCCCAAGCGTCGGCTAGTTTGCCCTCCTTTGTGGTCAAGAACCACACACCATCATCTTGAAAGCCATGAGCAAATACCCGATCGCCAACCACGCTCGGGGGATTAGGAGTCAGATTCTTTTCACCTATCTTGATATATGGCTCATCACCATTACCGCTTGCGGTTACCAGCCGGCTATACAACGCGCCGCCGTAAACCCAGTAACAACGGAACCTGCCTGTCCCCTCAGTCTCGCAAGCAGGAGCCGTGCGTACATTATCGCCACCGTGGCCGATAAAGGCTCCCCACGTCTTCCCAGTGTCCTCGGAGCTAACAGTCCATAAAGCGTTGTCCGTACCGACGCCAAAAACCCAAACGTAAGTTCCGTCGTTCAAAGCTGACAAGCCCTTCTGAAACTTTCCACCGAGTGCGACCCATGTAGAAGTCTTGGGGCTAGGGACGGGCTTAGCGCCTTTCTCCTGGTCTTGGGCATAACACGGATTCAGAATACCCGCGGTAAGTAAGCAGACTATCGTCGTGAGAGTAAGGGAAACTACACCATTGATTAGCGCTGGCTTTTTCATTTGGGGAACCTTCGTTGTCTCGCGAGCAAGTCTAGCATCTTTTCTCTGCCAAGCGTGATGCCTGCTCATTACGGTGCGCGGTCTGTTTCTGAGAGAATGCGACTTGTCCGCGACAGCGATCCGCGAACGGCCTGAAACGGAAGTCCATCAACATCAAAGGTTGATGTGGTTGTTTAGGATACGTGCTCGCTCGGGCCGGTGTCAGTGTTTGAAATCAATTACCAGCCGCGACGGGTTTCTCAGTTCCGTCACGCGAAAAGCTTTGCGCGCGCTCACACCCGCTACAAAATCATAAGTGCCTTCAAACAGTTCCAGATCGTCGATCGACCACAGCGACGGCAGGCGCAAGTTGCCTTTCGGCCGGAAGCCTTTGGCTTCCAATAAGCCCACCTGTTTTTCATCGGAAGACACTTGCAGAAGAGCGATGATCAGGAAAGCTTTTCCCGGAGTGCGGATCCGTTTGCGGCCGCCCTCACTGTCATAAAAGCGTGACTTCGAATACTCGATTCGATAATGCGGGAATGCTCCCTCGAATTCGAAGACGAGGCGATCGAAGTCATTCTGCTTCGCCGCCCGCACGGTTTTGACGTAAGTGTTTTCTCTCGAAGGATCCTGATCACGCGAAACCGTTTTGACGGTCCAGGTATCCAGCTTTCCAACGTTCCCGAACTGGGCCGCGGCCGGAAGACTTGCCGCAAGTATGAACACCGTCGCGAGTGTGAATTGGCGGACGCGTTTCATAGGTGCGCGAGTTTGACGCACGTCGGCTTCGGGTGTCAACGACGAGCGATCGCGCTCGCGCCGCCTGAATTGATACGAATTTGGTTGGCATCGGCGACGGGAGCATGATAAATATCCGCGGACTTTCTGAAACGCCTTCGCGCATGACCTGGTCACAAGTCTATGATCCGCTCGGCAACATCGTGCTCTCGACGATGATGGCCGCCCTGCCGATTGTGGTGCTGCTCGGCAGCCTCGGTGTATTTCGCATCAGGGCACATTTCGCGGCGCTGCTCGGGCTGGCGACCTCGATCGCAATTGCGGCGATCGGATTTCAGATGCCGCTCCGGATGACGGTTGCGAGTGCCGCTTATGGAGCGGCATATGGACTGTTTCCGATTGGCTGGATCGTTCTCAATGTCATCTTCCTTTATCAGTTGACGAGCGAATGTGGACTGTTCGAGCAACTGCGGCACAGCATTACCAGCTTGACTGAAGATCGGCGGCTGCAACTGTTGTTGGTTGCGTTCAGCTTTGGCGCCTTCATCGAAGGTGCATGCGGATTTGGAACTCCGGTCGCTGTCACCGGCGCGATTCTGATCGGGTTGGGGTTCTCGCCTTTATCGGCATCCGGTCTCTCTCTGATTGCCAACACGGCGCCGGTTGCATTTGGAGCGCTGGGCGCGCCGCTGATCGGCTTGCAAGGCGTGACCGGTTTGGATCTGAAACAGCTCAGCGCGATGGTTGGACGTCAGCTTCCGTTCTTTTCTCTTATTGTGCCGTTCTGGTTAATTTGGGCGTTCGCAGGCTTTCGCGGAATGATCGAAATCTGGCCGGCGATCCTGGTTGCGGCAGTCGCCTTTGCGGTCCCGCAATTTTTGGTTTCGAATTTTCATGGACCATGGTTGGTCGATGTGGTGGCGGCGTTCGTTTCGATCGCGGCGCTGGCGACGTTTCTTAAAGTCTGGAAACCAAAAAGAAAATGGAGTCAGGAGTCGGGAGTCAGGAGTCAGGGAAGGACAAATTGTGTTGAGGTTGTAGTCTCAAATGACTCATCACAATCGGCAATCGGCAATCCAAAATCCACAATGTTTCGTCCCTGGCTGCCTTGGATCATTCTCAGCATCGTCGTCTTCATCTGGGGTCTGCCGCAGGTCAAGGCGTTCTTCGACGGAATTGCCGCGCCGAAGATTCCAGTCTATGGGTTGGACAAGTTGGTCCAGCGGGTGCCGCCGGTCGTAGCGAGAGCTGCGCCAGAGAATGCCATCTTCAATTTCAATTTCCTCTCGGCGTCGGGTAGCGGTATCTTCTTGGCCGCGATCATTGCCGGTTTCGCCATGCGTTATTCCGTGGGTGGGATGCTGCGCGTCTATTGGAAGACGCTCAAGATCGTTCGCTATTCGCTTTTGACCATCGCCGGCATGATGGCGATCGGTTTTTCGACGCGCTATTCCGGAATGGACGCGACGCTGGGTTTAGCTTTCGCGAAGACGGGCTGGTTCTATCCGTTCTTTGGCACGATGCTCGGATGGCTGGGAGTTGCGTTGACGGGATCAGATACTTCGTCGAACGTTCTGTTCGGAAGTTTGCAGAAGATTACCGCGACGCAGATCGGTCTTAGTCCAGTCTTGATGAGTGCTGCGAACAGTTCCGGTGGCGTGATGGGAAAGATGATCGACGCGCAGTCGATTGTCGTCGCCAGCACCGCGACACGCTGGTACGGACATGAAGGTACGATCCTGCGTTACGTCTTCTTTCATAGCCTGGCGCTGGCAGCTTTGGTTGGAGTACTCGTGTTGCTTCAGGCGTATGTTTTTCCATTCATGATTGTGCATTGAGATTGTTTTGCCCTCTCCCATCGGGGGAGGGAATTCGGAGGAGCCATGATTCGTCGAGTCATTCTATTTAGCGTGTTGGTGCTCGTCGTTGGTTCGGCCACCGCTCAACCCCGCCCGCCGATGATGGCCAATGTCGATCCGGCGTTCTTCAACGGATTGCACTATCGACTCGTTGGCCCATCGCGCGGCGGACGAGTGACGACTGTGACCGGCGTCCCTTCGCAGCCGAAGACTTTTTACATGGGCGTAGCCAGCGGTGGATTGTTCAAGACCACGGACGGCGGCGCGACTTGGACGGCGATCACTGACGGCAAAGTGCCGCTGGGATCGACAGGATGCGTCGCCGTATCCGAGTCTGATCCTCAGGTGATTTATCTCGGCACCGGCTCGGACGACGTGCGCAGCAATGTCTCGACCGGGCGCGGGATGTACAAATCGACGGACGGTGGAGCGACCTGGAAGTTCATGGGTCTCTACAACGCGGGACAGATTGGCGGTGTGCGGATTCATCCGACGAACCCGAACGTGGTTTGGGTGTCGGCGCAGGGCGATGCTTTCAAATCAAATGCTGAGCGCGGCATTTTCAAGACGACTGACGGTGGCGCCACCTGGAAAAAGGTTTTCTTCATTTCCGATCAGATCGGCGCGATGGATGTTGAGCTGCAACCCGGCAATCCCAACGTCGTTTACGCGTGGATGTCGCGGCTCGAGCGCAAGCCCTGGACGATCATCAGCGGGGGACGCGAAGGCGGCTTCTACAAGAGTACGGACGGCGGCGAGAACTTCACGAAGATTACGAACGGCCTGCCCACAGAACTGATCGGCAAGGCGAATCTCGCGGTCACTAATGCTAAACCGGATCGCATTTATGCTTTGGTGGAAGCGAAGCCCGGCGGCGGCCTGTATCGATCCGATGATGCCGGCCAAACCTGGCAAGCGATGAATTCACAGCCGGCACAAATCGCGAATGCGATGATTCAGCGCCCGTTTTACTACGTCGCGCTCGGCGCCGATCCGACGAACGCCGACATCGTCTACACCGGTGCCGAAGGTTTTTGGAAATCGACCGACGGCGGCAAGACCTTCGCGACCTTTCGCACGCCGCACGGCGACAATCACGACATTTGGATCAGCCCAAAGGACGGCAACATTATTATTCAGTCGAACGATGGCGGCGCGAATGTCTCGTACGACGGCGGGCGCACCTGGTCGACGCAGATGAATCAACCGACGGCGGAGATCTACGGCGTGTGGACTGACAATCAATTTCCGTACAAGCTCTACGGCGCGCAACAGGACAACACGACCGTGATCATTTCCAGCCAGTCTGATCCGATGAACCTGACTGATTGGCGCGTAGGACCGGGATGCGAGACGGGCCCGATCATGCCTCATCCAAAAGATCCGGATATCGTCTATGGATCGTGCAAAGGCCAGTACGGCGTGATGAATTTGAAGACGGGCCAGGAGAAGAATTACTGGGTGGGCGCGCAGTCGCTTTATGGAAATCCGGCGAGCGATCTGATTCTGAGATTCCAACGTGTCTCGCCGATGGCCACGTCGCCGCATGACCCGGAAGTTCTCTATTACGGCTCGCAATTTGTTCATCGCAGTCGCGACAAGGGCGTGACCTGGGAAAAAATCTCGCCCGATCTCACCGCGCATCCATCGTGTTGCCAGGGCGCGAGCGGCGAGCCGATCACGCGCGACGTTACTGGCGAAGAGTTCTACTCAACTCTGTATGCAATCGCGGAATCACCGGTCGAAAAAGGTGTGATTTGGACCGGCTCGAATGACGGGCCGTTTTACGTCACGCGTGACAACGGTAAGAACTGGACGAATGTCACGCCGAAGGATTTGCCGGAGGGCGGTCGCGTGCAATACATCGATCCGTCGCCGCATCGCAAAGGCGCGGCGTACTACGCTGTGTATCGATGGCTGCTGGGGGATTATCAACCTTACATCTACTCGACTGACGATTACGGCAAGACCTGGAAGCGTCTGGCCGACGGCAAGAATGGCATTCCGGCAGACTGGCCGGCGCGCGTGGTGCGCGAAGATCCCGATCGCGAAGGATTGCTGTACGCCGGAACTGAATTCGGCATGTTCATCTCGTTCGACAACGGAAGCCATTGGCAATCGTTTCAGTTGAACCTGCCGAATGTGCCGGTCACCGACATCAAGCTTCACCACCACGATCTAATTGTCTCGACACAGGGTCGCGCATTCTGGATCATCGACGATATCAGTTCATTGCATCAACTGACTCCGAGCGTAGCGACTTCAGATGTTCATCTATTCCAGTCGCGTGACGGCTACCGCACCCGAGTGGCGCCGGCGAATCTGGGGCCGGCGATTGAATACTACCTGCCGGGCGCATCGAGCGTGCCGGTGACGATCGACATTCTTGATGCCAACGGCGCGGTTCTGAATTCCTACAGCAGCGAGACGTCAGCGAACACCGGTCGCGGTCGCGGCGCGGGCGGTGGGGAAGCTGCAACATCAGATGATCCCGATGCCGCGCCGTTTCGTCGCCAAGGGCCGCCTCCGCCCCGCGTCACAAAGAACGCAGGACTGAATCGAGTCGTTTGGGACGTGCGCAACAGAGACGGCATCACGGCTCCGCCCGGTCGTTATCAGGCGCGAATCAAAGTAGGAAACGCGACGCTCACTGAATCTTTCAACGTGCTGATCGATCCGCGCGTGGCTGAAGACGGAGTCACGGTCGCTGACCTGGTTGAGCAGTACGAACACAACGTGCGCATGCGTGAGTTGGTTAACGGCGTGAATCAACTAGTGGCGCGGGTTCGTGAAGCTCAGACAAAAATGCGGAATGCGTCGACGACAGACAACGACATGGCGGCGAAGGTGACAGCGATTGCGACGAGACTTTTTACCGAGCCCGTGCGTTACGGCAAGCCCGGCCTCCAAGCGCACATCACGTATTTGGCGAGCATGACTGCGAACGTCGATCAGAAAATCGGTCGTGATGCGGTCGAACGTTATGCCGTGCTAAAGAAAGAATTTGAGGCGCTGCGCGCCGAAGCCGATCGCGTTTTGGGTCCTGCGGGGCCAATCGCGAATGATAGGTAGGTTACAGAATCCCGAAGCCGTAGCGAGCTGAATAAGATGCGAAGTCTCCCTTTTCCCATTGGGAGAAGGGTCGGGGATGAGGGTTTAGTGCTGTCCGTTGCGACTTGAAATGATCGCGAGAGATGAACTCGCCGCGAGCGAGTTCATCTCTCGCACGTCATGAGTTGATTCTGTTTCCGTGCTAGGCCCTCACCCTTAACCCTCTCCCAAAGGGAGAGGGAATTGGTGAACTTATGATTAAAAGTATTATTAGATTATTAGCGCTTTTCCTCTTCTGCGTCGCCATCAAAGCCGCACCGGCGACCATGCGCCTCGACTACTTTCATACCGGGGATTCCAAACACGAGATTTTCAGCATGGATCGGGTAGTTATCGAGCCGCTGCCATGGCCGGGGGATTTGACGAAGGCGATTGATGATACGAACCTCGGCAAATACTTCTTTGAAGTGCGCGATAAAAAAACTAATCGCGTGCTGTATTCGCGCGGCTTCGCTTCGGTCTATGGCGAGTGGGAAACGACTGATGAAGCGCAGAAGATTATGCGCAGCTTCAGCGAGTCGCTGCGGTTCCCCGCGCCCGATGCGCCGGTCGAGATCGTTTTGAAGAAGCGCGATTCAAAGAGCAATTGGACGGAGATATGGAAGACTTCGATCGATCCCAAGGACATGTTCGTCGATCGATCGAAGCCGCGCGCGCCTGCGAACTTGATTCCGATTCAGAAGATGGGCGACCCAGCGACGAAAGTCGATCTGCTGTTGCTCGGTGACGGCTACACAGCTCGCGAGACTCCCAAATTTATCGCCGACGCGCGTCGGCTGGTCGCAGTTCTGTTTTCGACTTCGCCGTTCAAAGAGCATCGATCGAATTTCAATGTCTGGGGTCTCTGTCCGCCGGCTTCCCAATCCGGAATCTCGCGCCCATCGACGGGAATCTATCGCGACTCGCTGTCGTCTTACGACGCCTTTGGTTCCGAAAGATACATTCTTTCTTTCGACAACAAGCGTCTGCGCAACGTCGCGCAGTTTGCGCCTTATGAATTCATCGAGATCCTGGCGAACGGCCGCACCTACGGCGGTGGAGGAATCTTTAATCTCTACAGCACCGTCGCAGTCGACAACGCGTTCGCGAATTACGTGTTCGTGCACGAATTCGGCCATCACTTCGCGGCTCTCGCAGATGAGTACTACACGTCGCCGGTCGCCTACGCGCCGGCGCCGGCAGAACGAATCGAGCCCTGGGAACCGAACGCGACCGCGCTCCTCGATAAGAATAACTTGAAGTGGAAAGACCTTGTGTCGCCCGATACGCCTCTGCCTACGCCATGGAACAAAGAAGAATTCGAAGCTTATGAGCGCGAGTACGGAGCGCGGCGGGCGCAGCTGCGGAAAGAGAATCGGCCTGAAGCCGAGATGGAAGCTTTGTTTCGCGAAGATCGCCGCCGAGTAGATGGGATGATGGCGAAGGAAAAATACTTTGGCAAAGTCGGCGCGTTCGAGGGCGCGAATTACGAAGCGCACGGATATTATCGTCCGCAAGTGGACTGCATTATGTTCTCGCGCACGAACTATTTTTGTAAGGTCTGTAGCCGCGCGATCGCGAATGTCGTGAAGCTGTACGCGCGGTGAAACTAACTAAATACACGTCGTTGAATTCTAGCTAATTCCCGAAAGGAAACTTCAATGCGATCACGTCTCTTCCTTATACTCGTTTCAATCACGATTCTGTGCACGCCGGCTTTTGCTCAGAAGCGTAACATCACGGAAAAGGACCTCTTCAACTTTGTCTGGATCGCTGATCCGCAGGTGGCGCCGGACGGTGCACGCGTCGCCTTTGTGCGCGTGACGGTGAATCAACGGAAGGATGGATACGACACCGCAATTTGGACTGTGTCGACGGCGACGGGTGAGTCGCGACAACTGACAGCCGGCCCGCGTGATTCTTCACCGCGCTGGTCGCCGGACGGAAAGTTCATTTGTTTCGTGCGCGCGCCCGAGACGAATGGCCGCGTCGAGCCGCCACAACTCTTCATGTTGTCGATGGACGGCGGCGAGGCCTGGCAATTCACGACTGTGCCGCGCGGCGCCGGCGGTCCGCAATGGTCGCCTGACGGCAAGATGATTTCGTTCGGCAATGGCGCGACCGCGGAAGAGATCGCGAAGGCGGCGCCCAAACCCAGTCCGTCACCCTCAACGAGTGCCAGTCCGGCTGCGTCACCTGAACGCGAGAGCGACGTGCGCGTGATCACTCGGGCAGTTTATCGATCGAATGATTCAGGCTACCTCGATTTCAAACACCCGGGGCACATCTGGGTCGTGAACGCGCCGCACACCGGCGAAGACAAAGTCACCCCAAAGCAGCTCACCAGCGGAAAGTACGGTGATGGCAATGTTACCTGGGCCAAAGACAGTTCGCGCCTTTATTTTGTGTCGGACCATCGCGATGAGCCTTACTACGAACTCGGCAAAACGGATGTCTACTACATTTCGGTTTCGGGCGGAGAGCCGACAAAACTAACAAGCTTCGACATGGGCGCAGCCGGATTTGTAGTCAGTCCCGACGGCAAGAAAGTCGCGTTCTATGCGTCGACGAATCAGCCCGTGCGTTCTTACACTGAGCCTGACCTGTGGGTGATGGATCTGGCGCCAGATGCCCAACCGAAGAATCTCACCGCGAATTTCGATTGGGATCTGGGCGGCGGAGTCGGCGGCGACAACAGCGCACCGCGCGGCGGCGGCGGTTTTCCGCCCGTGTGGACTGCTGATGGCAAAGGCATCATCGCGCTCTATGGCAGAGAAGGGCGAGCGAACCTCGGCGCGTTCGACGCCGTGAGCGGAAAAGAGACTGATGTCACGACGGGCAATCAAGCGGTGCAGAGTTTTCGCGCGACCCCTGACGCATCCAAGATCGCTTTGCTGATTTCTACGCCGACGCGCATCGGCGATCTGTTTTGGATGGACAAGCCGGGCGTGACTCCGAAACAACTCACACATGTGAACGACGAATTGTTTTCGAAATTAAATCTAACTGAGCCGGAAGAAATCTGGTACACGAGTTTTGACGGAAAGAAGATTCATACCTGGGTGCAGAAGCCGCCTAATTTTGATCCCGCAAAGAAGTATCCGCTGATCCTGAACATTCATGGCGGCCCGCATGCCGCTTATGGTTGGGTTTTCGATCACGAGTTTCAATGGATGGCCGCGAAAGGATATGTGGTGGTCTATCCAAACCCGCGGGGCAGCACAACCTATGGGCAGGACTTCGGCAACATCATTCAGTATCACTATCCGGGCGACGACTTCAAAGATTTGATGTTCGGCGTCGATGAAGTGATCAAGCGCGGTTACATAGACGAGAAGAAACTCGGCGTCACTGGCGGCAGTGGCGGGGGGTTGCTGACCAACTGGACGGTGGGCCATACGACGCGATTCGCGGCGGCGGTGGCCCAACGCGACATCGCGAGTTGGACCGATTGGTGGTACACGGCGGATTTCACGCTGTTCCAGGCGACGTGGTTCAAGGCCGCGCCGTTTGAAGATCCGGAAGATTTCAAAGCACGCTCGCCGATCACCTACATCAACGACGTGAAGACGCCGATGATGTTCATCCTGGGCGAAGCCGACTGGCGCACGCCCACCTACTCGGGCGGCGAAGAGATGTTCCGCGCGCTTAAGTACAAGAAGATTCCCACGGTGATGGTGCGCTTTCCGAACGAGACGCATGAACTTTCTCGTTCCGGCCAACCGTGGCATCGCATCGAGCGGCTCGATCACATTGTCGGCTGGTTTGATAAATGGCTGATGGGAATGGCAAAGCCGGAGTATGAAGTGAGCGGGCCGTAAACAGATACCGCGAGCAAGCCATAAGAGCGATGCCTGATCCGGCAAAGGAAATTATCAAAGCAGCCAAATCGGGTAGTCTTGCCCGCCTCAGAGAATTGTTGTCGACCGACAATTCTCTAATCAATGCGCGCGACAAAGACGGATCTACGGCATTGCATTGCGCTGTCTGGAAGGGTCATCGAGATGTGGTTGCGTTTCTGTTAGAAGCCGGAGCTGTCGTAAACGCACACAACCAAAACGATCATTATGGGACGACGCCCTTGCACGCGGCGGCGCACGGCAACCAGGCGGTAATCGCTCAACTGCTAATCGATCATGGCGCCGAAGTGAACGCGAAAGATCGCGAGGGCCGCACGCCTCTGTTTCACACGACCTTTCACAAAGCTAAGGCCGCGGCAAGGGTTTTGGAGAAGCACGGCGCGACGTAAATGACGTGAGGTCAGTTGGCGGTGTGATTGATTCCGGCAACAAAACGCTGAAACTACGGTTGAGCAAGAAACTCGCGAATTAGACGCTGCTCCTTCTCGTCTTTGATTCGGGTGAAGAGTTTCGTGCCGAGCTTGGTGATCGTCTCGGGTTTGTCGAAGGGAAGCTTGTCGTAAACTTTGCCGCCCTGAAAATGACAGGGCATGCAGCGGGATTGCAAGATGGGCTTGATTTCTTTGTCAAAATCGCGTCGAGGTTGATTGGAAGTAGACGGCGAGAACATCGGCGAGGTAACACCGAGCGGTTCCAGTCGGCGCCCGTCCGCACATGCCGACGCCAAGCGCCAGGAACAACGTCGCTGTCGGCAGGGCGATTCGCATGAAGGCATCCTATAACTCACCGTGTCTCGTGGCAATAGTCGCGTGCAGGCGAACACGATCTTCGCAATCAGCGACTCTTGGCCGTCTTTGATTTTACTGGACACCGCGCTTCTCAAGCCGCCGCTCAACTTTCTCGAGCGACAAGATCAGCAGTTCGAGGACTGTGGTAAGACCAACCAGCCACGCGCTCGCCGCGAAGAAAGAGACCGCCGCTTGGGCGACGGTCTCTTTGATGGGAGCCCTATTAGTGACAACAAGGCTACTGAACCTGGATAACTGCTCGCGAGTTATTGGCAGTTTCCGTTGCAATTATTCGTGACAACCAAGGTAGCCGTGGCTGTACGCGTCAGCGCGCCGCTGACGCCGGTCACGGTGATTACCCTGGAGCCGGCAGTCGCAGTGGTCGCGGCGGTCACCGTCAGCGTTGACGTGTTCGCAGTTGCCGGGTTCGGACTGAACGTTCCAGTCACGTTTGTTCCGAGACCGCTGACCGATAACGTGACTGCCCCGGTAAACCCTCCGGTTCGGGTAATGTTAACCGTGTACGTCGTCGAGGTTCCGCGATCTATGGTTCTTGAAGTCGGAGTGATTGACACTGTGAAGTTCGCACCCGGTGTCGGCGTTGGCGTCGGCGTCGGTGTCGGCGTTGGCGTCGGTGTCGGCGTTGGCGTCGGCGTGGGCGTCGGCGTGGGTGTTGGCGTCGGTGTTGGTGTCGGTGTTGGCGTCGGAGTCGGGGTTGGTGTCGGTGTCGGTGTTGGCGTCGGCGTTGGCGTTGGCGTCGGTGTTTGCGTCGGAGTCGGCGTTGGTGTCGGCGTTGAACTACCGTCACAACCCGGGATCTTGAAAGAACCGATATGCGTGCGCCAATTGAAGTGGCTCGTATGCTAGTAGTATTACGGGTG
>JACXTT010010472.1_pt1 | contig 12498 bp, 10 predicted proteins | sample 9270951 | NCBI WGS metagenome assembly JACXTT01 (sample SAMN15532306, study PRJNA645909) | rock metagenome | isolation source: weathered quartz diorite | place: Puerto Rico | collected 2017-06-21 | reverse complement strand
GTGGGCCTTCTGCCGCAGTCGCTCGCGGCGGCTGGCATCGATCCCAAGTCGATCGACATCGTGCTGATCTCGCACCTGCACGGCGACCACATCAACGGCATCAAGAATCCGGACGGTTCGCTCGCCTTCCCGAACGCCGAGATCAAGGTGCCGGCGGAGGACTGGTCCTACTGGATGGACGACGCCAACGCGGCGAAGGCGCCGGAAGGCTTCTTCAAGGCGTCGTTCGGCTTCTGCCGGAAGATCTTCGGCGACATGAAGACCCGCGTCACGATCTACCAGTGGGGCAGCGAAGTGGCGCCCGGCATCACCGCGCTCGAGACCGCGGGCCATACGCCGGGTCACACCTCGTTTGCGATCCAGTCGGGATCGAGCAAGCTTCTGTTCCAAGGCGACGTCAGCAACGTGCCGGATCTCTTCCTGAAGAATCCGGAATGGCAGGTGATGTTCGACAGCGAGCCGGACAAGGCGGTGGCGACGCGCAAGCGCTTCTACGACATGGCGGCCGCGGAAAAGGCGTTCATCGCCGGCTACCACTTTCCGTTCCCGGGGCTCGGCTGGGTCGAGAAGGCAGGCAGCGGTTACCGGTTAGTGCCGGCGCCGTGGAATCCCGTTCTTTGATGCTGGTGTCGCGGTTCGGAAGTTCGCCCGAGTTCTCAACTTGCTGCGATGCGAACTTCCGAACCAAAGCGACACCAGAACCCTTATAGTCGTAGTGGCCCTTTGAACCCGAAGTTCGCAAAGGCGCTAGCTGAGCAATCGTGCGAACTTCGGGTCCGGGCCACGACCGCTTGCAACGGAAATCAGGGCCGCCCATCTTGGGCGGCCTTTTGCGTCAGGGAGAGAATGGGATGGCTGAAGTGCATCGCTACAAGGTCGGCGACATCGGGGTGACGGTGGTGCCCGACGGCTACCGCATGGTGCCGCTCGACAATTACATCATGAACGCCAGCAAGGAGGAGATTAACGCGGCGCTTAAGGCGGCCGGCTTTCCGCCCGACAAGGTGAAGAACACCTATTGCCCGATTGTCGTCACCACCGCAGGCTTGCGCGTGCTGTTCGACACCGGCGTGGGCGAAGCTCAGATGGCGCCGAGCAAGGGCGAGCGCGGCACGCTCAACAGCAACCTCCAGGCGGCCGGCATCGACCGCAATTCCATCGACATTGTGGTGATCTCGCACTTCCACGCCGACCACGTGAACGGCCTGCTGGACGCCGCGGGCAAGCCGGCGTTTCCCAATGCCGAGATCAAGGTGCCCGAGGTCGAATGGAAATTCTGGATGGACGACGGCGAGATGAGTCGCGCGAGCAAGGGCCGCATGAGCGAGTTGTTCGAGAACAACCGCCGGGTGTTCGACGCGCTCGGCCGCAAGGTCACGCCCTATGCCTGGGACAAGGAGATCGCGCCCGGCATTACCGCGGTCGGCACGCCCGGGCACAGCATCGGCCACACCTCCTATGTGGTCGCCTCCGGCCGCGACAGCGTCTATGTGCAGTCGGACGTGACCAACGTGCCATATCTGTTCGCCAACAATCCGGGCTGGCAGGCCTTCTTCGACCAGGACCCGCAGAAAACCGTGGAGACGCGGCGGCGCGTCTACGACATGCTGGTGGCCGACAAGCTGAAGGTACAGGGCTTCCACCATCCATTCCCTGCGCTCGGCCGGGTGGAGAAGGTGGGCGCCGGCTATCGCGTCATACCGGTGACATAGTCGAGATCAATCGATCTTGATGCCGACCGACTTGATGACCGCACTCCATTTGACGATTTCCGACTTCAAGAGTTTTTCCAGCTCTTCCGGAGAAGAACCCTCAGCGACGTATCCGGTCTTGGCCAGCTTGTCCTTGATCTCCGGATCGGCGAGGGCCGTATTGGTGTCGGCACTGATCTTGCGGATGACCTCGGACGGCGTCCTGGCCGGCACGAACAGCGCCTGCCACGCCGTCACGTCGTAACCGGAGACGCCGGATTCGGCGATGGTCGGCACGTCCGGGGCAGCCGCATCTCGTTTTGGCCCGGTTGTGGCCAGCACGCGGACCTGCCCAGATCGCGCATAGGACAGCAACGCACCGCTGCCGAAATAGCAGTCAACGCGTCCCGGCACGAGGTCGGCAAAGGCCGGCGACGCACCGCGATAGGGAATGTGCGTCATCCTGATGTCGGCCATCTGCAAGAACAGCATCTCGGCGAGGAATGGCGCGCTGCCCGTACCGGGCGACGCGATCGTAAGCTTGCCGGACTGGGATCTGGCGTAGTCGATGAACTCGCTCATCGAATGGGCCGGCGAGGAGTTCGGCACGAAGACGAAATAAGCGAGTTGGGTAACAAGCGAGACTGGCGCAAAATCCGTGATCGGATCGTAGCTGAGCGAGCGATAGAGGCTGCTGTTGACGGCGAGCGACGCGGTGGCGAACAAGACCGCGTATCCGTCGGGATCGGCGCGCGCGACGTATTCGTTGCCGATGTTGGTGCCCGCGCCGCCCTTGTTCTCGACGACGACCTGCTGACCCCAAGTCTTTGAAAGCCTGTCACCGAGCATGCGCGCGACGATGTCGGTCGGCCCTCCGGCTGCGACCGGTACGATGAAGCGCACGGGCTTGTTCGGGTAATCGGTGTTCTGGGTCCCCGCCAATCCAGGCCGAACAAAAACATTCGGCGCAAATGCCTGCGCGGCAGACAGGGCCATCAAGCGGCGACGGGTCAGCATGCCGGCACCCCGCGCGGTCTCGATCCCCTCATCCTATTCCCCGGCCACGACCGGCCCTATGGGAAAAATGGTCGCGCCTGTCGGTCGGCTGCAAGCCGTGAGCTGTTTCGATAGCCGCCGCCCTTGTCTCGCGGGCGGCAAGTCGCTATATCCGCCGCCCAATGACCCTGTCCGTGACCATCACCCGTCCGCGCCGCCGCCGTCACACCGTTTCGGCGCGCGCCTGATATTGTCTGCGCCGCCGGATCAGGGCCCGCGGCGCTTGCCTTGAAATCTCCGCGGTACAGGCCTCGATCCGGCGGTCACTCGACCGATGAAGGATTGAGACCATGGCTGCGAATGACACTGCCAAAGCGAAAGTCGGCGTGCTCGGCGCGTCGGGCTATACCGGCGCCGAGCTGGTGCGGCTCCTGCTGCGCCATCCGCGCGCGGACCTTGTGCTGCTCACCGCCGACCGCAAGGCCGGGCAGGAGATGGCGGCGGTGTTTCCGCAGTTCGCGCCGTTCAAGCTGCCGACGCTGGTCTCGATCGAGAGCGTCGACTGGGCGAAAGCAGGCCTCGATCTCGCCTTCTGCGCGCTGCCGCACGCCACGACGCAGAAGGTGCTGAAGGAGCTTCTTACGAAAGCGCCCAGCACCAAGGTGGTCGATCTTTCGGCCGACTTCCGGCTGCACGACACCCAGGCCTATGCGAAGTGGTACGGCCACGAGCACCATGCGCCGGAGCTGCAGAAGGAGGCCGTCTATGGCCTCGTCGAGATCCACCGCGAGGCGATCAAGAAGGCGCGGCTTGTCGCCAATCCGGGCTGCTACACGAGCTGCGCCCAGCTCGCGGTGACGCCGCTGCTCAAGGCCAAGCAGATCGTGCCGGACGAGATCGTGATCGACGCCAAGTCCGGCATGACCGGGGCGGGGCGGTCCGCCAAGGAAGAGATGCTGTTCTCCGAGGTCTCCGAGGGCTTCAACGCCTATGGCGTCGGCCATCACCGGCATATGGCCGAGCTTGACCAGGAGTTCTCGCTCGCCGCCGGCCGCGAGGTCATTCCGACGTTCACGCCGCATCTCCTGCCGATGAACCGCGGCATCCTGTCGACCATCTATTTGCGTTGCATGCCAGGGACTTCGGCCGAGGATCTTCATGCGACGCTGTTAAAGTTCTACGCCAAGGAACCGTTCGTCCACGTCCTGCCGTTCGGCCAGACGCCGCACACGCGGCACGTGCGCGGCTCCAACATGACCTTCATCGGGGTCGCGAAAGACCGCGTGCCGGGCCGCGCGATCGTCGTTTCGGCGCTCGACAACCTGGTGAAGGGCGCCTCGGGCCAGGCGGTGCAGAACATGAATCTGGTGCTGGGCTACCCCGAGGACATGGGCCTCGAGCAGATCGCGCTGTTTCCGTGACCTCGGACATGATCCCGAAAAGTGTGAAGCGGTTTCCGGACAAGATCATGCCCTAACAGAAGAGGGAGCGACCGGCGACGGCAGAGCCGCCGCCGGTTGCTCTCGTCACGCCATCCCGAAGATCGCCAGCACCAGGATGATCTGCGCGATCCAGCCGCCGGTGAATGCGAGCGTCCGCAGCAGCGGAATGCCGGCGGTGTAGACCGCGACGTGGGCGAGCCTGCACCAGAAATAGAACGCGCAGGCGAACGCGGTCGCGCCGGTGTGGATGTTCAGTTCGTGCGTGACCAGCACCAGCGGCACGAACACCACGAGGTTTTCCACCGCATTGGTGTGCGCACAAATCATCCGCTGCGCCCATGCCGATTGCGGCTTGTCGTCGGGCGATGGATTGGCCGTTGCGCCCGCAACGCCGCGCACCATGATGCGGTCGAGAATGTAGGGTACCCAAAGCAGGGCCGTCATCGCGGCCGTCAGCGTCAGCCAGTACAATTCCTTGGTCATGATTTTCTCCCCGGCGGCGTGGTTGTTGCGCTCGAAACTGGACGATCCAAACTGGCAATCTGTGCGCCGCTAAGACCGAAGATAGCGCAGCGGCCGGGAAGGCTGATGGGGCGGTCCAAGCCAACGCACAAAAGACTTTGTGAATAGCAACGGGCTCCATCGCCCCGTTCCCTGAGGTGAGGCATATTGTCCGCGCCGGGATATCCGGCATTTTTGACAGGGGCCCCGATATGAAGAAGCTCTGTTTGATTGCGTCTGTTGCGGTTTTCGTGGGCTTTGCCGCTGCGCCCGCCAAGGCCGACGCTATTGTGGTGCGCTGGAGCAGCGGCTGGTGCCAGATCTGGGACAATGCCGCGGGTCCGCCGCCGTGGCCGGCGGGCGAATTCGCCAGGATCGCGGGCGGCTTTGCGGACTGGGGCGCGGCATGGGCGGCGATGAACGAGCTCTATGCGTCCGGCAAGTGCGGCTGGGCACCGGCGACTCCGCCTCCTGCTCCGGCTGCGCTGATTCCGCCTCCGCCGCCACCTCCTCCGCCGCCACCTCCTCCGGCGCTGGCCCCGCCTCCTCCTCCACCAGAACCGTGGGTTCTGCCTCCGCCGCCTTGGGCCGTTCCTCAACGCTGAGCAAGGCGACGAAATGCAAACGCCGGCGGACGACCGCCGGCGTTTTTGTTTTGGGGTGCTTCGGCTTTACGACTTCACCCGCACATACCGCCCCGGCGCGTCCTCGATCGGGGTGAGCACGCCGCCGCCCACTTCGCGGGCCGGCACTTCTTCCGCGCTGTGCGACTTGATCCACTCGAACCAGTCCGGCCACCACGAGCCCGGATGCTCCTTGGCCTTCTTCAGCCATGCTTCGAGCGAGCCAGAGCCTGCCTTGCCGCCGGTCCAGTACTGATACTTCACCTTGTTCGGATTGGGCGGATTGACCACGCCCGCGATGTGCCCCGAGCCCGACAGCACGAAGCGCACCGGGCCGCCGAAGAACTTCGAGCCGAGGAACGCCGACTTCGCCGGCGCGATGTGGTCTTCGCGAGTGGCCAAGTTATAGAGCGGCACCTTGACCTGGTGGAGGTCGATCTTGACGTTGGCGATGGTCATCTGCCCTTTGGACAGCGTGTTGTCGAGATAGCACTGCCGCAGGTAGAACGAATGGTTCGCGGCAGGCATCCGCGTCGCGTCCGAATTCCAGTAGAGCAGGTCGAACGGCATCGGCGCCTTGCCGCGCAGGTAGTTGTTGATGACGTAGGGCCAGATCAGGTCGTTGGAGCGCAGCATGTTGAAGGCGTTGGCCATCTTCTTGCCTTCGAGATAACCGCGCTCGGCCATCCGCCGCTCCAGGATCTCGAGCTGCGGCTCGTCGACGAACACCTTGAGATCGCCGGCATGGGTGAAATCGACCTGGGCCGCGAACAGCGTCGCAGACGCCGCACGCAGGTCGCTGGTCGCTGCCATATAGGCGAGCGTGATGGCCAGGAGCGTGCCGCCGACGCAATAGCCGATGGTGTGCGCCTGCCTCTCGCCGGTGACCTGCTCGATCACGTCGAAGGCGGTGAGGGGGCCCAGCCGCATGTAGTCCTCGAAGCCCATCTTGGCGTGGCGCTCGTCGGGATTGACCCAGGAGATCACGAACACCGTGAGCCCGCGGTCGACGCACCACTTGATGAAGGATTTCTCGGGCGTGAGGTCGAGCACGTAGAACTTGTTGATCCAGGGCGGCACGATCAGCAGCGGCGTCTTCAGCACCGAGGGCGTCGACGACTGATACTGGATGAGCTGCATCAGCTTGTTTTCGAAGACCACCTTGCCAGGCGTGACCGCAAGATTGCGCCCGACCGCAAACCTCTCGGCGTCCGATTGCCGGATCTTCAGGTCGCCGCCGCCGGCGGTAATGTCCTCGGCAAGCATGTGCATGCCGCGCGCGAGGTTCTCGGCATTCGCCGCGATGGTCTCGCGAAGGAGCTCCGGATTGGTGAGCAGGAAGTTCGACGGCGACAGCGCGTTGCCGATCTGCCGGATGTAGAACTCGGCCTTCTGCCGGGTGTGCGGGTCGAGCCCCTTGGCGTCGGTGACCATGTCCTCCGCCCACTTCGTCAGGAGCAGATACGCCTGCTTGACGAAATCGAAGAACTGGTTCGTCGACCATTCCGGATCGTTGAAGCGCTTGTCGCCGGGCTCAGGTCTCGCCACTGGCTCAAACTCTTCGCCGGACATGCGCCGCGACGCCGAGCCGAACAGCTCGAGATAGGCGCGGCCCAGTCGCGATTGCAGTTCGACCGCGCGGGCGGGATCGGCAAGCCAGTACTCCAGCACCTGGCCGAGCGTCTTGACCAGGTCGGCGATCTCGTCGGAGGGGCCGCTCTCGGCCTTGCCCTCTTCACGCGGGCGCATATAGGCGGCGAGCGCCTTGCCGCCGTTCTCCACCATGCGGGCGAGGTTCTTGGAGAACGCCTCGACGTCGACCGAACCGAACTTGACCGGTTCTGTCACGACGCCTGAGGTCACATTGTCTTTCATCGCCATCGCCGCCCAACAAACCACACCGGAAGCCGCACCGAGGCTATCGTACCGGGGAATTATGCAAGGTTCGTACAACCGGCCGGTGACCGGCTGTCCCGCCCCGACCGACCGGAAACTGCCTAGTGGTCCGATTCTAACATTCGCACCCCGTTTTAGCGGGCACTGTTGCGAATGTTAGAATCAAAGGACCACTAGCAAGTATTAGGTTCTAGTGGAGCTTTGGATTTGACATTCGCTTTACGAGCCCGCGGTTGGTGGGTAGCGAATGTCAAATCCGCTCCACTAGCGGTCCTTGCTTTCAACATATTCCAGGACTAACGGATTCCCAGGTCAGACAGTTGAATTTACGGCTATTTCACTGTTCGCCCCCAATGGTCGGGGAGTGTTTAAGTCGGGCCTTCGGGGTTGGGATTGATGGGTCGGCGGAACGCCGCATCGCAGCAAAGCGCGCCTTTCGGGAAGCTGCCGGCTCTGGCGGCCGCCCTGAGCCTTGGATTGGGTCTTGGGTTGTGCCTGTCCGGCTGCGCCTCGATTTCCCAGCAGATCGCCGAGACGGCTTCGCAGGCGCCGGAGATCGGCCTGTCGCCGAATGCGCCGGCGCGGCCGGCGCAGCAGATGGCCTATCCGGCGGTGCATGACGTGCCGCCGCCGCGGACCGCCGCAGTCCTCACCGACATCGAGCAGCAGAAGCTCGAGACCGATCTGGTCTCCGCCCGCAATCAGCAGCAGGCCATGGCCGGCGTGACGCCCGCCGACCGCAAGAAGACCCAATCCTCCAAGGCTCAGGTCTCCAAGGATCAGGCCGCGAAAGATCGGGCCGCCAAGGACCAAGCCAGGAAAGTTCAAGGCGCCCGGGACCTGAGCAGCGCGCCCGCCCCAATTTCGACGGCGAGCAGCCGGACGATCTACTAGGTTCCGTTCGAACCGTGTTACAAGGCCAAGTTATCAGACCAAGTCACCAAGCTTGGCCAACTGCACAATTCGTGAGCCCCAGCAAGCAGCTTAAATCCGATCCAGAGATCGAACGATGGAAGACTTTTACCGCATCAAGCGCCTGCCGCCCTACGTGTTCGAGACGGTCAATCGCGCCAAGGCGGCCGCCCGCAATGCCGGTGCGGACATCGTCGATCTCGGCATGGGCAATCCGGACCTGCCGGCGCCGCAGCACGTCCTCGACAAGCTGAAGGAGACGCTCGGCAAGCCGCGCACCGACCGCTATTCGTCGTCGAAGGGCATCCCGGGCCTGCGCCGGGCGCAGGCGGGCTATTACGCGCGGCGCTTCGGCGTGAAGCTTCACCCCGACACCCAGATCGTGACCACGCTCGGTTCTAAAGAGGGCTTCGCCAACGTGGCGCAGGCCATCACCGCGCCTGGCGACGTGGTGCTGGTGCCCGACCCGAGCTATCCGATCCACGCCTTCGGCTTCCTGATGGCGGGCGGTGTGATCCGCTCGGTGCCGTCGGATCCGACGCCGAGCTTCTTCTCGACGCTCGAGCGCGCGATCACGCATTCGATCCCAAAGCCGATCGCCGTGGTGGTCTGCTACCCGTCGAACCCGACCGCGCATGTCGCCGATCTCGACTTCTACAAGGAGCTGGTGCCGTTTGCGAAGAAGCACGGCATCTACATCCTGTCCGACCTCGCTTACGCCGAGGTCTATTTCGACAACAATCCGCCGCCGTCAGTGCTGCAGGTCAACGGCGCGATGGATGTCTGCGTCGAGTTCACGTCGATGTCGAAGACCTATTCGATGCCGGGCTGGCGCATGGGTTTCGCGGTCGGCAACGAGCGCATCATCTCGGCGCTGACGCGGGTGAAATCCTATCTCGACTATGGTGCGTTCACGCCGGTGCAGGTGGCGGCGACCGCGGCGCTGAACGGCCCGGACGACTGCATCAAGGAGATGCGCGACACCTACAAGCGCCGCCGCGACGTGCTGGTCGAAAGCTTCGGCCGCGCCGGCTGGGAGGTGCCGCCGCCGAGGGCCTCGATGTTCGCCTGGTCGCCGATCCCGGAGCCGTTCCGGGAGCTCGGCAGCGTGGAATTCTCCAAGCTGTTGGTCGAAAAGGCCGAAGTCGCGGTGTCGCCTGGCACCGGGTTTGGCGAGCGGGGCGAGGGGTTCGTGCGCATCGCGCTGGTTGAGAACGAGCAGCGCATCCGGCAGGCCGCCCGCAACGTCCGGCGTTTCCTTGAAACAGCGCCGGAAAAGCTCCATAACGTCGTCCCTCTCGCCACGCGGCGGTAACGCCGCTGGGCTTTGGTTCAAGCCGCGTTTTCCGGAGCAGTTTTTGCCGGAAACGCTCCCAGAAGCGGACGCACGGTTTCTCCCATGGCTTCCCCGCTGAAAGTGGGTATTGCCGGTCTCGGCACGGTTGGCGCGTCGGTGGTGCGCCTGATCCAAGAGCAGCGCCAGCAGTTGTTGCTGCGCGCCGGCCGGCCGATCGAGGTGGTCGCGGTCAGCGCCCGCAACCGCAGCAAAGACCGCGGCATCGACATGAAGAAGCTCCGCTGGGTCGCCGACCCGGTGAAGCTCGCGGCCGATCCCGGCATCGACGCCTTCGTCGAACTGATCGGCGGCGACGGCAATCCGGCGCGCGCTGCGGTCGCAGCCGCCTTGAAGGCCGGCAAGCCCGTGGTCACCGCCAACAAGGCGCTGCTCGCCCGGCGCGGCATCGAGCTTGCGCAGCTCGCCGAAAAGCGCGGCGTCGCGCTCAATTTCGAGGCCGCCGCTGCCGGTGCGATCCCGATCATCAAGACATTGCGGGAAGGCCTCGCGGGCAATTCGGTGCAGCGCGTCTACGGCATCCTCAACGGCACCTGCAACTACATGCTCACCCGCATGGAGCGCGAGAGGCTGTCCTTCGAGGAATGCCTGAAGGAGGCGCAGCGGCTCGGCTATGCCGAGGCCGATCCTTCGTTCGACATCGAAGGCCACGACACCGCGCAGAAGCTTGCGATCCTGGCGAGCCTCACCTTCGGGACGCGGGTCGATCCCGAGGCGATTTACGTCGAGGGCATCACCTCCATCACCACCGCCGATCTCGAAGCCGCCGACCAGCTCGGCTACCGCATCAAGCTTCTCGGTGTCGCGGTGAAGACCAATGAGGGCATCGAGCAGCGGGTGCACCCGACCTTCGTGCCGAAGGATTCCGCGATCGCCCAGGTGATGGGCGTGACCAACGCCGTGACCATCGACGCCGAAGGCATTGCGCCGATCACGCTGGTCGGCCCGGGGGCGGGCGGCATGGCAACGGCGTCCGCGGTGGTCGCCGACATCGCCGACATGGCCCGCGGCGTGCGCGCAGCTCCTTTCGGCCGGCCGCAGTCGAAGCTTGCCGTCACCAAGAAGGCGCCGATGCAGCGCCACGAGGGCGGCTACTACATCCGCATGATCGCGGTCGACAAGCCCGGCACCGCGGCGACCATCGCCAAGCGGCTGGCGCAGCACAACATCTCGCTCGAATCCATCGTGCAGCGGCACAGCACGCCGGCCGGCGGCGCTGAAAAGCCGCAGGGCCCGGTTCCTGTCATATTGATCACCTATGCCACCACCGAAGACGCGGTGCGCAAGGCGATTGCGGCGGTGCAGCGCGACAGGGTGATTTCCGGCCGTCCGCAATTGATCCGCATCGAAAAAAATTGATGATGGCCAGGCGGTGTCCCGAATCCGAAGTTCGCGCGAATGCGCAGCAGGCACTTCGCGAACTTCGGATTCAAAAGGGACACTGGAATCATAGGTTTGCTAGTGTCGCTTTGGTTCGGAAGTTCGCTTAGGACCAAGCTGAGGACCATGGCGAACTTCCGAACCGCGACACTAGCCTGAGGAGACCATCATGGCGTCATCGATCACCGTCGCGCAGCACCTGTTGCTGGAGCGCGTCCTGTCGATCGAGATCGTCCGGGTGACGGAGCGCGCCGCGGTTTCGGCGGCCCGCCTGCGCGGCCACGGCAAGAGCAAGGCCTCCGACCAGGCCGCGGTCGACGCCATGCGCCGCGAGCTCAACAAGCTGCCGATCGACGGCACGGTGGTGATCGGCGAGGGCGAGATGGACGAGGCGCCGATGCTGTTCATCGGCGAGCAGGTCGGCAACAAGAGCGGGCCCAAGGTCGATATCGCGGTCGATCCGCTGGAAGGCACCACGCTCTGCGCCAAGAACATGCCGGGCGCGATCGCGACGCTGGCGATGGCCGACGCCGGCACGCTGTTGCACGCGCCCGACTGTTACATGGAAAAGATCGCGATCGGGCCGGGCTATCCGAAGGGCACGGTCGATCTCGACGCGCCGACCGAGGAGAACATCCTCAATCTCGCCAAGGCCAAAGGCGTCAAGCCCGCCGAGATCACCGCGATCCTGCTCGACCGGCCGCGGCACGGCGACATGATCGAGGCGGTGCGCAAGACCGGCGCGGCCGTGGCGCTGATCAGCGACGGCGACGTCGCCGGCGTCATCCACTGCGCCGAGCCCAAGACCGGCATCGACATCTATCTCGGCATCGGCGGTGCGCCCGAGGGGGTGCTCGCTGCCGCGGCGCTGCGCTGTATCGGCGGCCAGATGCAGACGCGGCTCGTCATCGACAGCGACGAGTTGCGCGAGCGCATCAAGACCATGGGCATCAAGGACCCGAAGAAGAAGTACGAGATCGAGGACATGGTGAAGGGCGACTGCCTGTTTGCTGCGACCGGCGTCACCACGGGCCCGATGCTGGGCGGCGTGAAGTTCGGCAAGAACGTCATCGAGACCGATACGGTGGTGATGCGCTCGGTCACCGGCACGGTGCGGCGCGTGATCGCCGAGCACCGGCAGTTCGACAAGTTCCACCTCGATTAGCGTCGAGCCGATGGCCGCGACGATCGAAATCCGCGAGGTGGCGCGCGAGGAGCGCGCAGCCTGGGAGCCGCTGTGGACCGGCTATCTTGATTTCTACAAGACGAGCGTGCGGCCGGAGGTCTACGACGCCACCTGGGCGCGTCTGCATGATCCCGCGGAGCCGATGCATCTGCTCGGCGCTTATGTCGACGGCAAGCTCCTCGGCATCGTGCATTTCATCTATCACCGCTCGTGCTGGACGATCGGCGACTACTGCTATCTCCAGGACCTGTTCGTCGCCGAAGGCGCGCGCAAGCTCGGGCTCGGCCGCGCGTTGATCGAGGCGGTGTACAAGACAGCGCACGAGGCCGGCGCGAGCCGCGTCTACTGGCTGACGCACGAGAGCAACGCCACGGCGCGTGCGCTCTACGACAAGCTCGCCACCTGGCCGGGCTTCATCGTCTATCGCCATCTGTTCCCCGGCCGCGTCTAGGGCATGATCCCGAAAAGGTTGAAGCGGCCTTAGGAACAGATACTGCCCCCACGAAAGAAAGAGCCA
>JACXTT010010471.1_pt1 | contig 12500 bp, 13 predicted proteins | sample 9270951 | NCBI WGS metagenome assembly JACXTT01 (sample SAMN15532306, study PRJNA645909) | rock metagenome | isolation source: weathered quartz diorite | place: Puerto Rico | collected 2017-06-21 | reverse complement strand
ATCCCGCCGCCTGGCCCGAGCCGATGCGCGCCGAGTGGGGCGACGACGAGGGCATCACCTCGTTCAAGGCGCACCGCGAGCGCGTGTTCAGCGCGTTCCGGACGATCCGTGACGAGATCACGGCGTTCCGCCCCGACTTCATCCTGATGTGGGGTGACGACCAGTACGAGAACTTCCGGGAAGACGTGATCCCACCGTTCTGCGTCCTCGCGTACGACACGCTCACGTTTCAGCCGTTCAAGCGCCTCGGGAATCGGCCGAACATCTGGGGCGAGCCCGGCGACAAGGCGTTCACCTGGCTCGGTCAGCCCGCCGCCGGGCGCTACCTGGCGAGCCGCCTGCTCGAGGCCGGGATCGACATGCCCTACGCCTATCGGCCGCTCCACGGCGACGGCGTGGCGCACGCGTTCGCGAACACCCTGCTCTATCTCGATCTCGACCGGCAGGGATTCCCCTATCCGGTGCTGCCGGTGACGGTGAACTGCTACGGCCGCGACGTGATCCGCTATCAGGGCGGCGGGACCCAGCACGCCGACGAAGCCGACCCGCCGGCGCCGTCGCCGCGCCGCTGCTTCGAGCTCGGACGCCTCACCGCGCGCATCCTGCGCGAGAGCCCCTGGCGCGTCGTGCTGATGGCCTCGTCGAGCTGGTCGCACGCGTTCCTGACGGCGAAGAACCACTTCCTCTACCCCGATCTCGAAGCCGATCGCGTGCTGCTCGAGCACCTTCGCGCGGGCGACTACGACACCTGGCGCGAGCTGCCGCTCGAGCGCCTGGAAGCCTCGGGCCAGCACGAGGTGCTGAACTGGGTCTGCCTGGCGGGCGCCATGAGCGAGCTCGGCGCCAAGATGGAGCTGGTCGACTGGGTCGAGACCTGGATCTTCAACGCGCCGAAGTGTCAGGCGATCTTCCGATGAAAGCCGTCTACATCGCCGAGCCCGGCGGTCCCGAGAAGCTGATCTACGGCGAGCGTCCCGATCCCGAGGCCGGCGCCGGCGAAGTCGTCGTGCGCGTGCGCGCGACGTCGGTCAACCACGCCGACCTGGCGCTGCGCGCCGGTCGCTCGGCGACGGGCGGGCTGCCGCGCATCCTCGGCCTGGACATCGCCGGCGAGATCGCGCGGCTCGGGCCCGGCGTGACCGGCTGGAGCGAGGGCGACCGCGTCGTGGTCGAGAACCGGGTCAAGTGCGGCGTGTGCTCACCGTGCGTGATGGGGCGCGACGAGTTCTGCGAGCGGCAGAAGCGCCTGGGCGGCGAGCTCGACGGCGGCCACGCGCAGTACTGCAAGGTCCCCGCGGCCAATTTGCAGCGGATCCCGGACAGCATGGGGTTCGACGAGGCGTCGACGTTTCCGCTGGCCGGGCACACGGCCTGGCACTGCCTGTTCGAGCGCGTGCAGCTCCAGCAGGGCGAGGACATCCTGATCCAGGCCGTCGGCAGCGGCGTCGGCAGCTTCGGGCTCTTGATGGCCAAGGGCGTCGGCGCGCGCACGATCGTCACGGCCGGCAGCGACTGGAAGCTTGCGAAGGCGAAGGAGCTCGGCGCCGACGAGGTCGTCAACTACACGACCACGCCGAAGTTCAGCCAGCGCGTCAAGGAGCTGACCGGCGGCCGCGGCGTCGACGTGGTGTTCGACTGCGTCGGCGCGAGCGTGTGGGACGAGAGCTGCGCGAGCCTTAAGCCGGGCGGGCGGCTCGTCATCACCGGGACCACCGCGGGGAGCCAGCTCCCGTTCAACCTCTCGGTGCTCCAGAGCCGGCCGCTCACCCTGATGGGCAGCGGCGCCCGGAGCCGCCGGAGCTTCGCGGCGATGATGCATCGCGCGCGCTTCGGCGGTCTTCGCGGCGTGGTGGGCAAGACGTTCGACCTGTCGGAGGCCGCCAAGGCCCACGAGGTCATGACCGGGCGCGACTTCTTCGGCAAGCTCGTCCTGCGCGTGCCGTAGCCGCGGCCGATTTCCCACCCGCCCCTTCGATGGGCGACCCGACGGGCATCCAGCGGCGGTATCGGGAGTTCGCCGAGACCGAGTGCCGGGGCTACTCCGACCACTACTATCGCCTGGCGCTCTCCGTGTCCGAAGACGGTAAGCTGGCGGCCTTCATCGCGAGCATGGAGGAGACCCAGCCGAATCTCTTCCTGGCCTCCATCCAGCTCCTGACGGGCCCGGCGCGCATGCCCGCGACCGGTGCTGCGCTCGGGGCATTCGTCGAGCGGCGCGGTGACGAGGTACGCGCCGTGATGCGGACGAGACGGACCCAGACGAATGAAGTCGGGCGCTGCGCCGTGCTCCTGCCGGCCTTGCCGCCCGGTCCCCTGGCCCTGGTGGAGGTCGGGGCCAGCGCCGGACTGTGCTTGCTGTTCGAGCGCTACGCCTACGAGTTCGGGTCGACACGGCTCGGCCCGGCCTCGTCAGCCGTGCGCTTGCGGTGCACGGCGACCGGTCCCGTCCCGCTCCCGCCCGCCATCCCGCGGATCGTGTGGCGACGAGGTCTCGACCTCAGGCCGATCGACGTCCGCGACGACGCCGCCGTCCGCTGGCTCCTGGCGTGCGTATGGCCCGAGCATCACGAGCGACGGCGACGGCTCGAGGGCGCGATCACCACGGCCCGGGTCGATCCTCCCCTGGTCCGCGCCGGCGACCTCGTCGACGACCTCCCGGCCCTGCTGGGCGAGGCGCCGGACGACGCCCAGCTCGTGGTGTTCCACTCTGCGGTGCTGAGCTACGTGAGCCGCGAACGTCGGCAGGCGTTCGCCGACGCTCTCGCGCGGGTGTCGAGGCGGCGCGACGTCATCTGGCTCGCGAACGAGGCCGCCGGCGTCGTTCCCGAGCTGCCGGCCGTGGCGCCGTCGGGCGCGCTGCGCTTTCTGCTCGCGCGCACGCGCTTCGCGGACGGGCAGCGGCGAAGCGAACCGCTGGCACTCGCCCATCCGCACGGCGCCGAGCTGGTGTGGCTGTGAGGTCGCCCGCCGTTAGGAGTACTATGGGGGCCGCCGCGGGACCCGCGGATGTCCTGGCGGGCGAGCCGGCTCGGGGAGGTCCCACATGGGCAACATGATTCGGCTGTACACCGGCAAGGACGGCCAGACCCACATCGAGGAGCTCGGTCTCGCCACGCATCCGGAGCTCACGTCCTTGCAGAACGCCAAGGGCATCGTGTTCCGGACGACCAAGGCCGGCTACTTTTCGGACTGGCACAACGCGCCGCGCCGGCAGTTCGTGATCACCTTGACGGGCGAAGTCGAGATCGGTCTCGGCGACGGCACCAAGCACCGCTATGGGCCGGGGCACGTGACCCTGGCGGAAGACCTGACGGGCAAGGGGCACACGACCCGCGTCGTGGGCGAGCAGCCCCGCCTGTCGGCCACGATCCCGCTGGCAGACTGACCGACACGGACCGGCGACGAGGAGGAGGCGATCCATGGGGCAGATCCTCGGCCTGGGCATCACGCACTACCCCCCGCTTTCCTACAAGGGCAACATGACCGGCCGCATCAAGCTCCTGGTCGCGGACCCGCTGCTGCCGGAGCGGCTGCGCACGCCGGCCGGCTGGCATCCGACGGCGCGCGAGCAGTGGAGCACTGACGACGGCGCGGCGCACTCCGACAAGCACCGCAACGACCTGATTCATCACTTCCGCAAGGCGCGCGCCGAGCTCGACGCCTTCCAGCCAGACTTCGTGCTGCTCTGGGGCGACGACCAGTACGAGAACTACCGCGAGGACTGCGTGCCGCCGTTCTCGATCCTGGCCTACGATTCGGTCGACGTGCAGCCCTGGAAGGGTCATCGCGGCGAGAACTGGTGGGACGAGCCCAAGGACAAAACCCTCACGATCACGGGCCACCGAGCCGGCGCGAAGTATCTGGCGTCAGCCCTGCTCGGCGACGGCGTGGACATCGCGTATTCGTACAAGCCCCTGCACCACCCGCTCGGCCACGCCTTCGTGAACTCGGTCATGTACCTCGACGTCGACCGCAAGGGGTTCCCCTATCCGGTCGTGCCCTTTACCGTCAACTCGTACGGGCGCTGGCTGATCGGCGCGCACGGCGCGCCGATGACGCCCTCGCAGGCGGCCAAGCTCGGCGGCCAGAGCGAGCTCGACCCGCCCGGGCCGCAGCCGTGGCGCTGCTTCCAGGTCGGCGGCGCCATCGCCCGCGCGCTCGCCGCGAGCCCCTACAGGGTGGCCGTGATCGCGTCGTCGAGCTGGAGCCACTCGTTCCTGGTCGAGAAGACCTCGCTGATGTTCCCGGACGTCGAGTCGGACAAGCGCTACTACGAGGCGCTGCGCGACGGCGACTGGGCGACCTGGAAGAACACCACGATCGCCGAGGCCGAGGATCGCGGCCACCACGAGCTGTTGAACTGGTTCTGCCTCGCCGGCGCGATGGCGGAGCTTCGCCGCAAGCCCGACGAGTCGGTCTTCCTCGAGTCGTGGATCTCCAACTCCGACAAAGTGTTCGCCGTGTTCAGGCCGTAGCAATGGTCGCGCTTCCAAACAGGAGGAGCAGATGATCTACGAGGTTCGCACCTACACCCTGCGCACTGGAGCCGTGGCCGAGTTCGAGGACCGTTTCTCGAAGCGCAAGCCGCTTCGCGAGAAGCACTCCAAGCTCGGCGCCTTCTGGCACACCGATTTCGGCCCGCTCAACCAGGTCGTCCACGTCTGGCCGTACGAGGACCTCAAGCAGCGCACCGCGGTGCGCGACGCGATGGCGAAGGACAAGGACCTGCAGCAGCTGCCCGGCGGCCGCGATCTGATCGTCGAGCAGCAGGCCGACATCATGATCCCCGCGGCGTTCATGCAGCCGCTCGGCAGCCGCGACTTCGGCACCGGCAACTTCTACGAGATGCGCATCTACACCTACGCGCCCGGCGACCTGCCGGCGGTGCTCGAGGCGTGGGGCAAGGCCGTGCCCATTCGCGAGAAGCTCTCGCCGCTGGCCGCCTGCTGGACGAGCGAGCTCGGCGGGCTCAACAAGTTCGTGCACGTGTGGCCGTACAAGAGCTCCGACGAGCGCACGCGCATCCGCGAAGAGTCGCGGAAGGGTGGCCAGTGGCCGCCGCAGTCCGGCGTCCGCCCGGTCCGGCAGGAGAACAAGATGCTGATCCCGGCGGCGTTCTCGCCACTGCGGTAACCTCCCACCGGTCGATCCAGCGCCCGGGCGGGTGCCGGCCCCGAGCCGGTCCCGCCCGGGCGGCATCTCGACGCTCCGCTCCCCGGCACGACGAAGGGAGTACGCGCCGGCCGAGGCGCGCAGATTGAGGAGACGAACGCGATGGCATCGCTCAGCCGTCAGCTCGCGCAATGGGTCGTCGGGCTCCGCTATGACGATCTCCCGCCCGAGGTGGTCGACCGCGCCAAGGGCGTCACGCTCCAAGGGCTCGCCTCGGTGTTGCTCGGCTCGCTCACGCCGGGCGGTCGGCAGGCCGTGAAGCTGATCTCCGAGGACGAAGCGGGCGTGAAGACCGGGGCCACGATCATGGTGGACGGCACGAAGGTGACGAAGGGCGGCGCCGCGTTCGCGAACGCCGAGATGGCGATGGCCGGCGGCAAGTGGGACACCTTCCGCATGCTGACGCACCCGGGCACCAGCATCATCCCCGGCGCGTTCGTGGCGGCCGAGACCGCCGGCGCTTCCGGGCGCGACTTTCTCACCGGCCTGGCGGCCGGCTACGAGGTGATGGAGCGCATGGCCGCCGACTTCATTCCCACGGTGATGGCGCGCGGCTTTCACTCGGGCGTGGTGTTCGGCATCTTCGGCCCCGCGGTCGCGGCCGCGAAGATCCTCGGCTTCACGGAAGACCAGGTGAACAGCACGATCGCCCTCTGCGCCAGCCTCGCGGCCGGCAACCTCGAGGGCGCGCGCAGCGGCGGCCGCGCACTGCGCGAGGGCGGCGCCGTGCGCAACGCGATGCTGGCCGTGGCGCTGGCTCGGCAAGGGCATGTCGGCGGCGAGACGGTGCTCGAAGGCGACGCGGGCTTCTACCACGCCTACGCCGGCAACAACCAGGGCCGGCTCACCTACAGCTTCGTCGGCGACACGCAGACCAGCCTCGACAAGATCACGTCCGGCCTGGGCCACAGCTGGATGTTCCTCGAGACCCTCTACCGCATCTACTCGACGGCCGGCTACAACATCGCCCACGTCGACGTGACGGCCAAGCTGTGCGAGGAGCACGACATCGCGTACAAGGACGTTGAGCGCGTCGAGGCGGTCGTGAACTGGCTCGAGACGCAGTACCCGAGCCCGGCGTTCCCGAGCCGTCGTGAAGATCTGGAATCCAAGCCCGGCAGCACGGCGTACTACGCCGCCTACGGCGTGGTGAAGCGCGGCTTTCCCATCCTGAAAGCGAGCGTGGATCCCGACGGCGCCGACGACCCACCCGAGGTGCTCGACCTGATGAAGCGCGTGACGCTGATCCCGTCCCACAAGATGACACTGTTCGGGCCGCGCATCACGATCTTCACCAGGGACGGCAAGAGCTACACGAAGCAGTCGACGGGCCGCGAGTTCATCTGGGACTTCGCCGAGGAGACGCGCCGCATCCGTGGCGTGATCCCGGGGCTGCCGATCCCGGCGACGCAGTTCGAGGAGATCATCGCCACGTGCCGCGACCTCGACAAGCATGACCGGGCCGACCGGCTCGTGCAGCTCACCTTGAAGAAGGCGTGACGGAGAGCCAGGGATGCCCGGCAAAGTGCGCCGGATCGTGACGGGCGTCAACGCCGCCGGCCGCTCCTACATCGTCTCGGACACGATGCTCCCGACGGCGCCGGTCGCGGCGGGTGCTCCGGTGCGCACCGGGCTCTGGAAGACCACCGCGGCGCCGGCATCGAACAGGGAGACCGATCCCGTGCCCGACGGCGTGATCCTGCGCACGCCGCCCGATGACCGGGGCGGCACCGTCGTGCGCATCACCGACATCGCGCCGGACTCCCGCCACGCCTACGATCCGGAAGAACTCCGCCGCCGCAACTGCAAGACCACCCCCGACCGCTCGGCACGCCACCCCGGCTTTCACGCCACCGACACCGTCGATTACGCGGTCTGTCTCGAGGGCGAGGTGTGGGCGGTCCTGGACGACGACGAGACCCTCATGCGCCCGGGCGACGTACTGATCCAGCGTGGCACCTACCACGCCTGGTCGAATCGCAGCGACCGCATCTGCCGCATGCTGTTCGTCCTGATCGACGCCGAGCCTTTGAAGAACCACTGAGCCGGCCGGGAGGCAAACGACGATGGCGCTGAAAGACAAGATCGCGCTCGGCATGTCGCTGCCCCACCGCTCGCCGGAGCCGATCGAGATGGGCGTCGTGCGCCAGGTGGCGCAGCGCGCCGACGCGCTCGGCTTCCGCGACCTGTGGGTGACCGAGAACACGCTGGATCACGTCTTCTCGTTCGATCCGACCGTGATCCTGACCTACGCGGCCGCCGTCACCACGAAGATCCGCGTCGGCGTGTCGGTGGCGGTCCTGCCGGTCCAGAACCCGATCCACGTCGCGCACCACATCGCCACCCTCGACTACGCGAGCAACGGGCGCGCGATCCTCGGCGTGGGGCTGGGCCGCGATCAGCACTACGCGCAGTTCCAGGTGCCGCGGGAGCACCGCGTGCGGCGCTTCCGCGAGCAGGTCGAGCTGATCCGAGCACTGTGGACGGCGCCGAAGGTGAGCTACAAGGGCACCATCTATCAGCTCGACGCCGGCGCCATGTCGCCCCGGCCCGTGCAGAAGCCGCATCCGCCGATCTGGCTCGGCGGCGGGCACCCCGACGCCATCCGTCGGGCCGCGCAGATCGGCGACGGCTGGATGGGCGCCGGGGGCTCGACCAACGCCGACTTCAAGCGATCGGTGCCGCTGCTCCGCGAGCATCTCGAGAAGGCGCGGCGCGATCCCAAGACGTATCCGATCTCCAAGCGCGTGTTCCTGTCCGTGCACGAGAGTGCCGACGTCGCGCGCGAGGAGCTTCTTCGCTGGTACAGCGTCGTCTACCACAACCCGCCGGGCACCGACACCTCAGGGGTCCATGGCACGCCCGAGCAGGTTCGCGAGCGGCTGGAAGAGCTGGTCGCCGCGGGCGCGAATCACCTCCTGCTCAACCCGATCGCCCGCCACGCGGAGCACGTCGAAGCGCTCGCGTCGATCACAGGACTCGCCTGATCCGGGTCACGCAGCGCGTAGAGCCGGACTAGAGCAGGCTCTCGGCGGTGCTCAGGATGGGGCTGGCGAGGAGCGAGGCCTGATGGGCTGGTAGATCCACCCAGACCGGGAACTCGCGGCCGGTGATCTTGCGGATCTTGGTCGGGCCCCCGAGCGACATCATGGTCTGCCACGACTCGGCCAGACCGGGATGGGCCAGCAGGAGCAGGCCGCGCCCGAGGTAGCCGTCGGCGATGGCGCCCTGCGTGAGCCCCGCCTCGGTCGCTACCCCGCTCAGCTCCTCCGGGCCCAGCAGGCGCCGGGCCCCCTGCGCTTCCCAGGCGAGAGCCGGACAGAGGCCGGGCCCCGTCTCGTCCAGGGCGGCGATCCAGTGGCGGCGAGCGAAGGCGAGAAAGCGCCCATACGCCTCGCTGATACCGTCGGGTGCAACCTCGTGCTCCTTCAAGAGAACCGATGGAAACGGGGCATCGGGCAGGCTATAGGCCCGGATCAGCGATCCGGGCACCGGGCACCCGAAGGGAGCCACCCGGCCCAGAAAGGCCGTGAGCGTCTCGCCCCCGAGGGCGGCCTGGGGTAGGGCCAGCACGTAGTATTTCGAGCCCGGCCGGGTGACGGCCGCGAGCAGCACCTCCCCGGCCGGCCAGGCGTGGCCGTTTCCGCCGTCCGGGACCCCGATCTCCGCCCCCTGGCAACGCCGTTGCTGGACGCTCATGCTCCGGTTAACATGCCAGACATCATCTCCAAGGAGGGCCAAAATGGCCGAAGGCAAATGTCACGTCGAGATCGTCTACTGCGTCGTCTGAGGGTACCTCCCCGTGGCCGTCAGTGTGGCGGCCGAGCTGTCCTCGGTCAATTACCGGGAAACGGCGATCACGCTCACCCCGTCCGACAGCGGCAGGTTCGAAGTCTACCTCGACGGCAAGAAGCTCTATGACCGGAAGGCTCCGGGCGCCGTCGACTTCCTGCCGGCACTGAAGGAGATCCACAAGATCCGCGACGCGATCAAGGAAATCTTCGGCGTGCCGGTAGCGGCGGCCCACTAGGAGCGCGGTCATGGCCTTCGGGACGCATCACGTGCACGTGAAGACGCGCGACCCCAAGCAGACGATGCAGTTCTACGTCGACAACCTCGGCGCGACGCTCATCGCCGACATGGGCGCGCGCGGCTATCGCGTGAACCTGCACGGGCTGCAGCTCAACATCACCGGGCTGATCGACTCGCAGCGCCGTGAGCAGCAGTACGGCCTCGAGCACATCGCGGTCGATACCGACGACTATGCGGGGACTCTGGCGCAGCTCCGCGCCAAGGGCGTCCGCATCCTCGAGGAGCTTGCCCCCAACAACGGCCGGCGCGTCTGCTTCCTGCAGGCGCCCGACGGCGTGCAGATCGAAGTGATCGAGAAGGTATAGCTCGTGGGCGCCCGCCGGTCCGGTGAGCCCGACGTCGTCAAGCAGCAGGTCGCGGCCCACTGGAACCGGCGGGCGCCCGGTTTCGACGCAGACTTCGGCCACAGCATCCGCACGCAGGGCGAGCGCGCCGCGTGGGATCGCATCCTCGACCTCGTCGTCCCTGCGCGCGGCACGCTCGACGCGCTCGACGTCGGCTGTGGCACGGGCTTTCTCACCCTCGAGCTCGCCGCGCGCGGCCACCGCGCCACCGGCGTCGACTTCGCGCCCGCGATGATCGCCGAGGCCCGCCGCAAGGCCGCCGAGCGCGGGACCGCGGTGCGCCTCGAGGAGGGCGACGCCGAGCAGCTCCCGTACGGCGCCGGGAGCTTCGACCTGGTCATCAGCCGCCATCTGCTCTGGACGCTCCCCCATCCCGAGGCGGCCATCGACGAGTGGATCCGCGTTCTGCGCCCGGGCGCGCGCCTGGTCGTCGTGGACGGCCAGTTCGACGCCGGCGCCCTGAAGCAGCCGGCGGGCAGCGCGCGATCGAGCCAGGAGTACGCGGCGATCGGTGACCAGCTGCCCTTCCTGGGCGGGCGGGCGCGCGAGGAGATCGAGCGGCTGCTCGGCGCGCACGGTCTGCGCGACGTCGGCAGCGATCCGCTGCACGACCTGGTCGCCGCCCAGGCGCAGCGCATGGTCGACGAGGGGCTGGAGCGGCGCACCCACCGACGCTACGTCGTGTGGGGCGACGTCGCGCCTCGATAGGCCGGGACGGAGCCGATCGTCCATGATCCGACTTCTGCTCGCAGCCTTGCTCGCGGTCGCGCTCGCCTCGAGCGCCGCCGCGCAGCCGAAGCCCGCGACGCAGGCGAACCCGGCGCCGCCGGCCAAGCCCGAGGGCGAGATGCGCTGGGCGCTCTACGTGACCCTGGCGCCCGCGTGGTTCGACCCGAGCGAGACGACGGCCGCCTTCATCACGCCGTTCTGGATCCTCTACGCGCTACACGACGCGCTCGTGAAGCCGATGCCCGGCAACCTGATGGCGCCGAGCCTGGCCGAGTCGTGGACGGTGAGCGCCGACCAGCGGGTCTACGAGTTCAAGCTGCGCGAGGGCGTGAAGTTCCACAACGGCGATCCGTTCACCGCCGAGGACGTGAAGTTCAGCTTCCAGCGTTCGAAAGTCGGCAAGGTCCTCAAGGACAAGGTGCGCGACGTGGAGATCGTCGGCCCCTCTCGCGTGCGCTTCCACCTTCACGAGCCCTTCCCCGACTTCATGGCGTTCTACGGCACCCTGGCCACCGCCGCCGGCTGGATCGTGCCCAAGAAATACGTCGAGAGCGTCGGCGACGAGGGCTACAAGAAGCGGCCGATCGGACTCGGGCCCTACATGTTCGTGAGCCATACGCCTGGCATCGAGCTCGTCATGGAGGCGTACGAGGGCTACTGGCGCAAGATGCCGGCCGTGAAGCGGCTCGTGTTCAAGACGATCCCCGACGCCACCACGCGCGCAGCCATGTTGAAGAACGGCGAGGTGGACGTGGCCTACATGCTCGACGCGCCGACGGCCCTCGAGCTCAAGCGCGATCCGTCGATCCGGCTGGCCTTCTCGGGCGCGATCGGCATCCACTATCTAGACTTCTTCGACCAGTGGGACCCCAAATCGCCCTGGCACGATCGGCGCGTCCGGCTGGCCGCGGTGTCGGCGATCGACCGGCGGGCGCTCAACGAGGCCGAGACCCTGGGCGCCTCGCGCCTGACCGGCGCGATGGTGCCCCGCAAGTTCGAGTTCGCGCTGGCGCTCGACCCCTATCCCTACAATCCCGCGCTGTCTCGCCAGCTCCTCGCCGCCGCCGGCTACCCGAACGGCTTCGACGCCGGCGACCTCTATCCGTACCCACCCTACTTCTCGACGGGCGAGACCATCGCGGGCTACCTGGGCGCGGTCGGGATCAAGGTCAAGGTGCGCACGATGGAGCGCGCGGCCCTGCAGACTGCGTGGGCCGGCAAGAAGCTCCGCGGCCTCTGCATGTGCACGGTGGCGAGCTACGGCAACGCGGCCACCCGCCTGGCCGAGACGGTGCCGTCGGACGGCGCGTACGCGCGCGGGGCCGATCCGGACATCGACGCGCTCTACCGCCAGCAGGCGCGCGAGCCCGATCGGCGCAAGCGCGAGGCCACCCTGCACCAGATCCAGCAGCTCCTCTACGAGCGCGTGCGCTTCGGGCCGCTCTGGGAGTTCATCTGGCCGAGCGGCATTGGGCCGCGTGTCGCCGAGCCGGCGCTGATGCTGATCGATCCGTATCCGTGGTCGGCGCCGCTGGAAGAGGTTCGGCTGAAGCCTCGGTAAGGAGGCCCCATGGCGCGCGTGAAGCTGATCGTCAGCAGAGATGACATCGCCGCCGAGCACCATGCTCTCTTCGACGACCTGGCCGCCCTGCGCGGCCGCATCAGCGGCCCGTCCACGGTGGTGCTGCACAGTCCGGGTCTGGCCCGGCCCTGGAACGAGATCAGCGAGTTTCTGCACCGGCAGAGCATCGTCGAGCCGCAGCACGCCGAGCTGGCCGTCTGCGCGACGGCCCGCGAGAAAGACTGCGGGTACATCTGGAACGCCCACGTGCCGCTGGCGCGGAAGGCGGGCGTGTCCGCGACCACGCTCGACCTCGTGCGCGATCGTCGCAACGTGATCGGCATGTCGGGCGCCGAGATGGCCGTCGTCCAGTACGTCCGCCAGCTCATCCAGACCAATCGCGTCGAGCCGAGCGTGTTCGACCCCCTCGTGCAGGCCCACGGCCCGCAGTGGCTGGTCGAGCTGACGGCGTGGATCGGCCGCTACCAGGCGCTGGCCGGCATCCTGAACGGCTTCGACGTCCGGCCCACGATGGCGATCGAAGAGCTGCCCGACGCTCCGCGGGCCACCGCGCCGGCGCCGGCGCGCGCGCCGCTGCCCGC
>JACXTT010010470.1_pt1 | contig 12500 bp, 13 predicted proteins | sample 9270951 | NCBI WGS metagenome assembly JACXTT01 (sample SAMN15532306, study PRJNA645909) | rock metagenome | isolation source: weathered quartz diorite | place: Puerto Rico | collected 2017-06-21 | reverse complement strand
CCGGAAAGTGGCGCGCGAGATCGACCAGCTCCAGCAGCGGCGCCGCGGCCTCGCTCACCCGCCGGCTCCGGCAGGCGCGTCGACCGGGTGATGGCAACGCACCCCGTGATCGCCGGCGAGCAGACGCGGCGCCGGCCGCTGGTCGCGGCACTCCGCGGTCGCGTAATCGCAGCGTGGGTGGAAGCGGCATCCCGACGGCGGAGTCACCAGGCTCGGCACCTCGCCCGGGATGTCGCGGATCTCGCCGTCGGGCCCCGGCACGCTGGCCAGGAGCCGCCGCGTGTAGGGGTGCACGGGGCGTCCGAAGAAGGCGTCGGTCGGCGCCGCCTCCATCTCCTGACCGGCGTACATGACCACCACGCGGTCGCAGATCTCGTGCGCGGTCCCGAGATCGTGGGTGGTGAAGAGGACCGACACCCCGCGCTCCTTCACGAGCCCGCGCAGCAGCCGGAGGATCTGGGCCTGGATCGTCACGTCCAGGGCGGTGGTCGGCTCATCGGCAATGATGAGGTCGGGCTCGGGGAGCAGGGCCATCGCGATCATGAAGCGCTGGCGCTGGCCGCCGGAGAACTCGTGGGGCAGGCGGCGCAGGGCGCGCGCCGGCTCGGGGATCTGCACCGCGCGCAGGAGGTCCAGCACGGCTTCGCGATCGGCGCGCTGGCGGCCGCGAGGATAGCGGCCGAAGAGGGACGCCGGCCGGGCCCCATCGCGCGCTCGCGGGGATTTCCACTTCATCAGGTCCATGATCTGGGTGCCGACGGGGAACAGGGGGCTGAACGAGGTGAACGGGTCCTGGGGGATGAACGTGATCGCCCGGCCGCGGACGTGCTCGTTCAGGGTCGCACGGTCCTGTCTCAGGAGGTCGGTTCCCCGGAAGCGCACCTCACCGGCGCGGATCCGCGCGGCCCCCTCGGGCAGGATGCCCAGGATCGCGCGGGCCAGCGTGGTCTTGCCGCAACCGCTCTCGCCGACCAGCCCACCACCTCGCCGGCCGCGATATCCAGGTTGATCCCGTCCAGCACCTGCGCCGGGCCCCGGTCGGTGGCGAAGTCGACGCGCAGCCCGCGGACCGCGAGCAGCTCAGCCATCGCTCGAGCGGCTCCGCCTCAGCCGCGGGTCGAGCACGTCGCGCAGGCCGTCGCCGAGCAGGTTGAAGCCCATGACGGTGAGGAAGATGGCCAGGCCGGGCGCCGCCGCGTACCACCATGCATCCGGCAGGAATTCGCGGGATTCCGCGATCGTCCGCCCCCACTCCGGGGTGGGGGGCGGCGGCCCGAGTCCGAGGAAGCCGAGCGCGGCGGCGGTGAGGATGGTGAACCCCATGCCGATCGACGCCCGCACGATGATCGGCGAGGCGATGTTCGGCAGCACGTGCAGGACGGTGAGCCGCCAGGGCGATGCGCCGAGCGCGGCCGTGCTCTCGACGAAGGCCTCCTTCTGTAGCGCCCGCGTCTCGGCGTAGACGACCCGGGCGAACCAGGGCCAGTACGTGACCGAGAGCGCCAGGATCACGTTGGGGAGCGACGGCCCCAGGGTCTGGGCGATGGCGATGGCGAGCACCACCTGCGGCACCGCGAGGAAGATGTCCGAGACCCGCATGAGCAGATCGCTCAGCCAGCCGTGGTGGTAGCCCGCGACGAGGCCGATCGGGACGCCGATGGCGAGCGAGGCGCCGACCGCGATGAGCCCGATGAGGATGGTGATCCGCGCCCCGAAGAGGAGCCGGCTGTAGACGTCCGCGCCCATCCGGTCTGTGCCGAGCCAGTGCCCGCCGCTCGGCGCCCGGAGGCGCTCCGAGGGATGCAGCTCGAACACGTCGTCCGGGTGCGTCGCCAGCAGCGGGGCCAGCACCGCGGCGAGCACCAGCAGCGCGATCAGCCCCAGCCCGATCAGCGCGGACTGATCCCGCGCGAGCCGGGTCACCACGAACCACGCCGCCATCATGAAGCGCGCTCCCGGGGGTCGACGAGGGTGTGGGCGACGTCGACCAGCAGGTTCACCACGATGAAGATCGCCCCGGCCCAGACCGTGAAGCCCATCACCGCGTTGTAGTCCGAGAGCACGATGGAACTGACCGCGTAGGTGCCGATGCCCGGCCAGTCGAAGACCGCCTCGGTCACCACCGCCCCCGCGAGCAGGATGCCGAAGAGCAGGCCGATCTGGGTCACCGTCGAGGTGAGCGCGGAGCGGAGGATGTACTTCCAGACGATGAGGGGGCGCGGCAGCCCCATCGCGCGCTCGTAGAGCACGAAGTTCGACTGCATGACGTCCAGCACGCCGGCGCGCGTGAACCGCACCAGGGTGGCCAGCGCCGGGAACGCGAGCGTCGCCGCGGGCAGGGCGAGGTGCTGCAGGGCGGCGCCGAAGGTGGCCCAGTCCCACGTGAGCGCGGCGTCCACCAGGTAGAGGCCGGTGAGGCTGCGCGGCGCGAAGCCGGGCAGGCGGCCGTTGAGCGGGGTCCACCCGAGGCGCATCGAGAAGAGGAGCTGCAGCATGATGCCCAGCCAGAAGCCGGCGATGGCGAGCCCGGACACGGTGAGCACGCGGAGGGCGTGGTCCAGCAGGGAGTTGCGCCAGAGCGCGGAGAGGACGCCGAGCGGGATGCCGACCAGCACCGAGAAGATCATGGCCACCAGGGTCAGCTCGATGGTGGCCGGGAGCCGGTGGGCGAGGTCGTCCAGGATCGGGCGGCGGGTGAAGAGGCTCACGCCCATGTCCCCGCGCGCGAGCCGGGCGAGGTAGTCGACGAACTGCACCGGCAGGGGGCGGTCGTACCCGAGGTCGTGCCTTAGCGCCTCGACCTGCGCCGGCGTGGCGGTCTCGCCCGCCACCAGCGCCACCGGATCCGATGGCACCACTCGCGAGATCACGAACGTGACCACTAGGAGGCCAAGCAAGGTCGGCACGAACCAGAGGAGCCTATGTAGCGCGAGCGCCAGGAGCCTCATGACAGAGCCGATCTACTCAGCGGGTCGATCTATACGCGGTTCGAGCGCCGGCTCCGCCGGCGCAATCGAAGGGGGGAGGCAGGGAGGAGCACGCCGAAGGCGCGCGACGAGCGCCGGAAGGGGGGCGAAGCCCCCCTCCGGGCTAGTAATGCAGCCAGCGGATCTCCTGGCCGTTGCCGATGGGGCTGAAGCGGATGCCCTCGATGTTCTTGGCCCACGGGCCGAAGTACTTGGTGTTGTAGACCCAGACGCCCGCGGCGTCGCTCACCACGATCCGCGCCGCCTCCTGGTAGGCCTTCTCGCGCACGGCGCGGTCCGTGGACTTGAGCGCGGTGTCCAGCAGGTCGTCCACCTTCGGGTTCTTGTAGAAGCTCGAAGCCTTGAAGGTGCCCCACTGACCGGAGTGGAACATCTCGCCGATCCAGTTGTTCGGATCGGCGTAGTAGGTGCTGATCCAGTAGACGACGAGGTCCGGCGAGGTCTCGGGCTTCTTCATCCGCTCGACCATCGCGGGCCAGACCTCGCTCGTGAGCTTGGTCTCGAGGCCGAGCTTGCGCAGGCCGTTGGCCATGACGGTCGCCGCCTGCTCGGTCTGGCTGAAGCCCTGGAGATAGCCCACCGTCAGCGGCCGATCGACCTTGGCCTGGGCGAGGCCGAGCTCCTGCTTGGCCTTGTCGAGGCTGTAGCGGTAGCCCTTCACGTCGCGCGGCACGCCCCACATGTTGTTGGGGATGGGCACCGGGTTGCGCTCCACGGTGCCGCCGAGGATCTCCTTGTTGAAGCCGTCGTAGTCGAAGGCGTAGCTGATGGCGCGGCGCACGTGCACGTCGGTCAGCGGCGCCCGCTGGTTGTTGATCTGGAACATCATGATCCGCATCGACTCCTGCTCGACGATCTTGACGTTCGGCGCCTCGCGCAGGCGCTTCACCTGGTCGTTGGGCAGGTAGCCGCCGGTGCCCTGGTAGTCGCCCTTGATCATGCCCAGCACGCGGGTGTTGTCTTCCTTCACGTAGCGGAACTCGATCTCGTCGATGTACTTCGGGCCCCACGGCATGAAGTGGCCGGCGAAGCGCTTGGCCACGAACCCGACCGCGGGGTCGTAGCGGGTCAGCATGTAGGAGCCGGAGCCGGCCTCGTTGTTGGTGAGCCACGCCGCGCCCCAGTCACCGTCCTTCTCGTTCTTCTTGAGGAGGGCGGAGTTGACCACGTGCACCTCGGGTACCACCGCCACGAAGATGGCCGCGGGCTTGGTGAGCGTGAACTGGACGGTGTAGCGGTCGAGGGCCTTGGTGGCACCGGGGGCGATCATGGTGGAGAGCAGGGCGGCCGCGCCCTTCTTCAGGGCGAGGATGCGCTCGGCGCTGTGGCGCACGTCCTCCGCGGTGACCTCGGTGCCGTCGTGGAACTTCGCCCCGTGGCGCAGCTTGAAGGTGTAGGTGAGGCCGTCGGGGGAGACGGTGTGGCTCTCGGCCAGCCACGGCTCGAGCTTCGGCGGATTGTCGAGCCAGCGATAGAGCCCGTCGTACAGGTTGAGGCGCACCGCGACCCGGCCGACGTCGAACGCGGCGTGCGGGTCCATGGTGTCGTAGGGACTCTCGTTCGAGAAGACGAACCGGGTCTGCGCGGTGGCCGACGCCGAGGGGATCGCCGCGAGCATCAGCAGAACGAGGACGAGGGTGAGCCAGGAACGACCGTAGGTCATGAGCAGCCTCCAGGAGTCCCGAAATGTTGGTGGCGCTGGCGATGTGGCGGGATTGTACGGCCGGGCGACGATGCAGGCAAGGGCGGGGGGACCAGTCCCTCTTCACTTGAAAGCGGGCATCACCTGCTGGGTGAGAATCTCGAGGCTCCGCATCTCCTGGCCGAAGGGCAGCAGGCCGCCGGGGTTCAGCTCGGCGGCGATGCCCGTCAACCCGAGCTCCTCCTTCAGCTCACGCAACCGGTCGATCAATGCCGGGCCCGTGCCGAATGCGACCTTGGTGCGCAGAATCTCAGCGTACGAGAGCCTCGCGAGCCGTTGCGCCTGCGCCTCGCGCTGCTCGATCGGTCCGGTTCCGGCCAGGCCCCTCGGCGCCAGGGTGAGGTCGGCCTGGCGCTGAAAGTAGTAGGTGATGGTGTCCCGTGGCTCCTCGGTCGCGGCCTTCTCCGTCGGCGCGGCGTACATCGGGATCCGGAGGCACACGTCGCCCGCGCCCGGGTGCCCGGCCTCCCGCCACGCCGCCCGGTAGGTCTTCAGGTGTCCACCCAGCTCCGGGATGCTCATCCCGCGAAGCCCAACGAAGATCGGCAGTCCCAACCGGGCCACCCGCGGAAACGTCTCCGGGGTCGTGGCCGCCATCCGCACCGGAGGCTGCGGCTGCCGGTACGGACGGGGGGCGACCGCGGCATCCGAGAAGCGGTAGAATCTGCCCTCGAAGCTGAAGGGCTCGCCTTTCCACGCCTGCATGATGATCGTGAGCGCCTCGAAAAACCTCTCCTGGCTCTCACCATAGGGCACGCCGAGGGCCTCGTAGGCGCGCGGGGACCCGCTCCGGCCGATGCCGAACTCGAAGCGCCCCTGGCTCAGGTGGTCGAGCGTGCTGATCTCGCCGGCGAGACGAAGGGGATGGGTCAGGGGGAGCAGCTGAACGGCCGTGCCCGTGCGGAGGCGCCGCGTCCGCGCCGCGATCCAGCTTGCCACCAGGAGTGGGCCCGACAGCACGGAGCGCGCCGGGTTGAAGAGCATCTCCGCCAGCCACACCACATCGAGCCCCCAGGCCTCGGCGGAATCCGCGACCTCCAGCATCTCGTGGAAGGCGCCGTCCTGATCGACCCCCCGCCGCGTCTGCTCCAGAAACACCCCGAAGTCCATGGAGTCCCTCTCACGCTATCTCGGGAATCGACGCATGCTGTCCCTCCTGGGCGGGAGTGGCCAGAGGATGGGCCCGGAGGGCGTCGTGGTCAAGCGCTTCGCGAGCGGGGGGCATGGCGCTCGGCTGTTGACATGAGCGTCCGGCCCCTGATAGCGTCCGCGTGTCGAGCGTGCGAACCGCCCGAGACAGCTTCAACCCTCGCTAGGACGGCGCGAGCTCAGGTCGTCCGTGGTCGGCGCCGCCCGCATTCTTCATCGCCCGGCGTGCAGGAGGGCCACAATGACGACACGAATCAGATATCCCTCGACCCTCATCATCCTCGGTGCGCTCCAGCTCCTCGTGGGCTCGCTGGTGGCGGCGATACCCACCGCGGTCCAGGCCGCCGACGCGCCACGACGCGGCGGCGTCCTGCTGGCGGTCATCGGAGCCGACCCGCCGAGCCTCGATGCGCATCAGGAGAGCACCTTCGCCAACATCGAGCTGGTTGCGCCCCTCTACAGCACACTGCTGCAGCTCGATCCCTACAACTACCCGAAGATCGTCGGCGACCTCGCCACCGAGTGGAAGATCTCGCCCGATGGCCTCACCTACACCTTCAAGATCCACCCCGGGATCCGCTTCCATGACGGCTCACCCCTGACCGCCATCGACGTCAAGGCCAGCTACGACCACATCGTCTTCCCGCCGCCCGGGGTCCGCAGCGTGCGGAAGAACGCCTACACGGCGGTCGCGCAAGTCGAGGCCCCCGACGCTGGCATCGTGGTCTTCAAGCTCAAGTTCCCGTCGGCGTCCCTCCTGGCCAACCTGGCCTCACCCTGGAACGTGATCTACCCGAAGAAGTACCTCGACACGGATCCGAACTATTTCAAGACCCACGTCGTAGGGTCCGGTCCGTTCAAGTTCAAGAGCTATACGCGGGGGTCGACCTTCGAGGGAGAGCGGAACCCCGACTACTTCGTCAAGGACCGGCCCTATCTCGACGGGTACAAGTTCTACATCAGCCCCGAGACGTCGGTGCGCGCGGCCGCCATCCGTTCGGGGCGCGCCTACATCGAGTTCCGCGACCTCCCCAGCGCGGAGGTGGATTCGATTCGGAAGCAGCTGGGGGACAAGGTCGCCGTCCAGGAAACACCGATGACCGGCCAGTGGGGCATCTCGATCAACAACACCAAGAAGCCGTTCAATGACGTACGCGTCCGCAAGGCGCTCACGCTGGGCATCGATCGGTACACGATGGCCAAGGTACTGTATCCTCTCACCGGGCTCAGATACGTCGGCGCCCTGATGCGGCCCGGCTCGGAGTGGGCGATGCCGGAGGCCGAGCTGGAAAAGCTGCCGGGGTTCGGTCGCGACATCGAGAAGAACCGAGCCGAGGCACGGCGCCTCCTCGCCGAGGCCGGCTACCCGACCGGCCTCAAGGTCGTCCTGAAGAACCGCAACGTGAAGTTGCCGTACCAGGACTTCGCGGTCTTCCTGATCCAGGAATGGCGCAAGATCGGGGTCGAGGTGGAGCACCGTCCGCTCGAGACGGCCTCCTGGTTCTCGGATGGACAGGACACCGGGAACTACGAGCTGATCGTCGCCCCGGCGGTCGAGTTCATGGACGAGCCCGACCAGTTTCTCGGGCGCTACGCGACCGGCAGTACCCAGAACTGGGGGCGCTTCTCCGATCCCCGGATCGATGACCTCTTCTCGCGCCAGGCCCGGGCGCTCGATCCGAGCGAACGCAAGCGGCTCATCAACGAGATGGAGAAGATCGTCCTCGACAACGCTTACTACATACCCGGCCTCTGGTGGTCCCGGAACCTGGTGCACTGGACCAAGGTGAGAAACTACATCGCACCGCCCAATCATTACACCAACCAGAAGCTCCAGGACGTCTGGCTCTCCGAGGACTGATCGGGAGCGAGCGTGCGCACGTATCTGGCCAAGCGTCTTCTCTTGATCCTCCCCACGCTGCTCGGGGTCGCCGCGGTGGTGTTCGTGATCATGCGGGTCATCCCCGGGGACGTGACGCTCCTGATCCTGGGGGGCGACCAGACCGGCCGGATCGACCCGCAGCAGCTCGCGGCCATGCGGCACCAGCTCGGGCTGGATCAACCGATCGCGGCGCAGTTCGCCACTTGGATGTGGGGGGTCCTGCGGTTCGATTTCGGCACCTCGCTCTGGACGGGACAGCCGGTGCTCCAGGAAGTGCTCATTCGCCTGCCGCTGAGTCTCGAAGTGGCGATTCTGGCGACGATCGTGTCGGTGCTGCTGGCGGTTCCGCTCGGCCTGCTCGCGGCCGTGCGCCAAGACAGCTGGGTGGACTACCTCATCCGCGTGGTCAGCATCGGAGGGCTCGCCATCCCGTCATTCTGGGTCGGGATCCTCGTGATCCTCTTTCTCGTGATCTATTTCGGCTGGGGGCCTCCGCTGGAGTTCACGCCGCCGTGGGTCGACCCCTGGGCCAACTTCCAGCAGCTGGTCTGGCCGGTCCTGACGGTGGGATACCGCTATGCGGCGGTCACCACCCGGATGACCCGGTCGACGGTGCTCGAAGTCCTGCGCGAGGACTACATCCGCACCGCGTGGGCCAAGGGGCTGCGCGAGCGCGCGGTCGTCATCCACCACGCCCTGAAGAACGCGATGCTTCCGGTGATCACGCTGGTCGGGACGGAGTTCGCCTTCCTCATCGGCGGCCTCGTCGTCACCGAGAGCGTCTTCACCCTCAACGGCGTGGGCCGCTTCGTGGTAGACGCGGTCGCCCATCGCGACTATCCGGTGGTCCAGGCGCTCGTGTTCCTCATCGCATTCTGCTTCGTGATCGTGAATCTCCTCATCGACCTCACCTACGCATGGCTCGACCCCCGCATCCGCTACCACTAGGATGAGCGTCCACTACCCGCTCGTTCACGCGGCCGCGTCCGCACCCCTGACACCGCGCCTCACCTTTGCCCAGGAGGTGGCGAGCTTCATCAGGACCAAGCCGCTGGGCGCCAGCGGAGCGCTGATCATCCTGGCCATGCTGTTCGTCGCGATCCTCGCCCACACGCTCGCCCCGTACGACCCGTACCTCGCCGACTACGGGGTCCAGTTCGCCCGGCCGAGCGCCGAGCACTGGCTCGGGACCGACGAGTTCGGTCGCGATGTGCTGAGCCGGATCATGTATGGCGCGCGGATCGCCCTGTTCGTTGGCTTCACCGCGTCGTTCGCCGGCTGCTCCCTGGGCGCCCTGCTGGGAGTGGTGAGCGCGTACTGCGGCGGGACCGTGGATCTCCTTCTCGAACGTCTGATGGATATCATGCTCGCCTTCCCGCAGCTGATCCTCGCTCTCGCCGTCGCCTCCATCCTGGGGCCGGCGGTGCCGAACGTCGTGATCGCCGTCGCCATTCCCATCATCCCGCGCGCCGCCCGGGTGGTTCGGGCCACCGCGCTGTCGGTGAAGGAGAACCAGTACCTCGAGGCCATCCACGCGCTCGGTGCCGCGCACCTTCGCGTCGTCCTGCAGCACATCCTCCCCAACGTGATGGCCCCCTACATCATCATGCTGACCGCGCAGCTCGGGACCGCCATCCTGGCCGAGGCCGCCCTCTCCTATCTGGGCCTTGGCGCCGCGGAGCCGACCCCATCGTGGGGACTCATGCTCTCGGGCTCCGCGCCGTCGTACGCCGAGAAGGCCCCGTGGATCGGCCTGTTCCCCGGCATTGCCATCAGCCTGGCCGTCTTCGGCTTCAGCCTCTTCGGGGATTCCCTGCGGGACACCCTGGACCCGAAGCTGCGGGGCAGGTGACCGCCGGCCACGTACCCGTCGACGGCTGTCCCGCTAGTCGAAGAGGGAGAGATCGACCGCGTCGCCCATCGCGTTGTAGCCGAGATCGCTCGGGTGGAGGTGGTCGCCGCAGTCGTAGATCGGCAGCATGCGGGTCGGGTGGCCCGGATCGCATAGCGCCTTGTCGAAGTCGACGACCGCATCGAAGGCGCCGCCGTCGCGGATCCAGGCGTTGACCGCCTGGCGCTTGGCTTCGCGCTCCGGGGTCCAGGCGCCGGGGAGAAAGGTCTCGTTCTCGTACGGCGTCAAGGTGGCGCCGAAGATCTTGATGCCGCGTGTGCGGGCGCGCAGCGCGAGCTGCTTCAGGCCGGCGATCATGTCCTCGGCGGAGACCTCCTCCTCGGGCTTGGCCCAGCGGTTGCGGAGGTCGTTGGTGCCGAGCATCACGATCACGTGGGTGACGCCGGGCTGGGCCAGCACGTCGCGGTCGAAGCGCCGGAGCCCGCTGTTGCCCCGGATGTCGTGCAGGATCCGGTTGCCGCCGAGCCCTTGGTTCATGACGCCCATCGGCCGGCCGGCGGCCCGGGCCCGCAGCCGGCGCGCCAGCTGATCGGGCCACCGGCAGAACGCGTCGATCGTCGAGATGTTGGCGTCGGTCAGCGAGTCGCCGAGGGCGACGATCCCGCCGGTGTCTGGCGAGGCCAGCACGTCGACCCCGCAGACGAAATACCAGTCGTCGGTGAGCTTGCCGACCGGCATCGTGGCCGCGGCGGTGAAGTCGCCGGGTGGCGAGATGTAGTTCGTCTGGCGCGAATAGCGCCCGGTGATCCCGAAGCTCGCCGGCAGGTCGCCCGGCAGATGGACGCTGATCGCGAGGTCGCCGAGCGGGGGCAGGGGCAGCGCAACCGGGTCGCTGACCAGGAGCGCGCCCGCGGCGATCGTCGCGGCGTCGGCGCCGCCGAAGGTCAGCTTGCGGTCGGAGCCCGGGACGATATCGGGGCCGGTGGCGCGCAGCCCGATCCGCGCCGCGCCGACGGCGACCTTGCGGCTGCCATGGGCGTTCGACAGGCGCACCCGCAGCGTGTCCCCGCCGAGGCTGGCGCGAACGTTCATGCGCAGCGTGTGGTTGTTGAACGCGACGCCCTCGGCCGGCGCCGGCGCCGTGGTCCAGGTGCCGACCCAGTGCAGATCGCTCGGCATCATTTCTCCCGGGACGGTCCGCGGAGAGCTCACGCTCTCCGTCGCGAGAAGCTAGGACGCCCGGGTCGACCTCGCTTGTGTGCGGTACCGGGCCGGAACGGTGTCCAGCCGGTCGGTGAAGTGCACGACGCCCTCCGCGTCGGTCCAGCGATAGACGGTCGTGTTCCCCGGCGGCTCCGGCTTCGTGGATGCGGGAGGCGCCGACGGCGCGGGCTGGAACGCGGGAGGGGCCGACGGAGGTGGAGCCGAGGGCGGATTGGGGATCCAGATCCACTGGTAGGGCATCGTGTAGCCGTCGCCCCGCAGCTCGTAGCGCCCGGTTGGGTACTGCACGACGGTCGGCATGGGGGGCGGGGGTGCGGCCGCTGCGGCGCCGTAGCTCGCGGCACCGTAGCCGAAGCCCGGGTCGTAGGCGGCCGGCGGATAGTAGTACGGGTCGGACCCGTACCAGAACGGCGACGCGAAGACGACGACGGGGCCGCGGTGGCCGAAGCCGTGATGGAAGTGAGAGCGCGATCCGGAGCCCGACGCGAAGTGATGACCAGCCGCGTGGCCACTCGACACGCCACCGGCCCCGTGCATGCGCTGGGCGAGCGCGCTCGACGGAGTGAGCGCGGCTGCCGCCGCCAGCGCCACGATCATCACGCGGATCACCGACGCGCAGATCACGTCATGTCCCCGGGGCGGAATCGAAGACGAGCGCCACGTCCCGATCCCCGCGGCCCTGCCGGAACAGCTCCCGGGCGTTCGGCAGCTCGTGGTAGATCTCGAGGAGATTGCCGTCGGGATCGTGGAAGTAGATGCTCTTCTGGCTCACGTGGTCGACGGCCCGCGCGATCGTCACCCCGTGGTGCACCAGGGAGAAGTAGGCGTCCCGTAGCGTCGCCTCGCTGTCCACCTGGAACGCGACGTGCTGGACCCCGAGCCCGCCGGCCATCGGTGGGTGAGCCGCACCCGGATCGGCGACCGGGAACAGATCGAGGGTGTGGGCGTGACCAGGCAGCGCCATGAACAGGCCGCCGTGCTCGGCGTCCTGCTCCATGACCTCGAACCCGAGCACCGTCGTGTAGAACTGCCGCGAGCGCTCGAGGTCGCGGACGCGAAGCAGCACGTGGCCGATTCGCTTGAGCTGCATCATGTCCGCGATACTGCGCCGCGAACCGCCCTCAGTCAAGCCGCAGCGCCCCGGCCCTCATAGGCGTTTCGCAGGCCTTCGATGTCGAGCTTCTTCATCTTCAGCATCGCGGCCATGACCCGTCGTGACTTGTCCGGATCCTTGTCCTGCAGCAGCTGGCCCAGGATGGTGGGCACGACTTGCCACGGCACCCCGAACTGGTCCGTGAGCCACCCGCACTGTACTTGCTGGCCGCCCGCCGACAGCTTCTCCCAGAAATGGTCCACCTCGTCCTGGGTCTCGCAATTCACGACGAAGGAGATCGCCTGGGTGAACTTGAACATCGGCCCGCCGTTCAGCGCCACGAACTCCTGCCCATCGAGCTCGAGCTGCACCGTCATGACCGAGCCCTTGGGTCTGCCGGCGGCCTTGGCTCCTTCGTCGTCATAGCGGGCAAGGCCTGTGATCCGGGAGTTCTTGAAGATCGAGACGTAGAAGCTCGCGGCCTCTTCGGCCTGGGTGTCGAACCACAGGAACGGGGTGATCTTTTGCTTGGTCGTGGCCATCGGGGTCTCCTGGTCTGGCGTATTGGGTCATTACTAGGTCGAACGGGACGTGCCCGGATCGACAGACGA
>JACXTT010010469.1_pt1 | contig 12501 bp, 14 predicted proteins | sample 9270951 | NCBI WGS metagenome assembly JACXTT01 (sample SAMN15532306, study PRJNA645909) | rock metagenome | isolation source: weathered quartz diorite | place: Puerto Rico | collected 2017-06-21 | reverse complement strand
AACTTTCTAACGATGCTTTGGCTATTGATACAGCTGCATAGCCATCCCAATGCTTGTGGGCGCCTTCACTGGTGAGCCCGATAATACGTGCATCCTGATGAAAAAGTTCCGCATCAAGTATGGCCCGTGTCCAATCCAGTAGACTGTTTGCCATGGCGTAGCTGGTGAACTGAATATCTTCAGTAGAAAGCTCATCTGCGGAATCCTTGACCCCAGCCAATGGCTTTAGGTTTCCCCGGGCTATAGAATGCAGTAGCAGTTTTACTTTATGCTTTGAAACGCCGTTTGATGTCGCAAATTTTTCAAGAAATTTTTCACGGCCCTCTGTGCTTAAGGCATTAATATTATAAGGCAGAATGCTGATGTTATTTTCCGAAGCGATCTTTTCGAATTTTCCGGATAATGCCTTTTCGCCAATTGAGGTTTCGCGGTAAAGCGCCGCGATATTCATTCCTTTCTGAGCCAGCTTTTCAGCCGCGGCGAATCCAAACCCACTCGATCCTCCCAAAATAATAGCCCATAAGCCGGACAATGGCGCGTTATTATTCACAGTAGAATTTTTAAACTTTTATATGCATAGCCTGTCTTAAGAGGGGACTTAATTAGCTATAAACCCTTTGCTTCTAAAAATGCAGCCTCAAAGTAAGCAAAAGTTAATTAGTTTTTAAGCATAATGTTGCAATATAAGGCACTTTTTGCGGTTAATATTGAATTTATAAGCGTTAGTATAACGTATAATAGGTTGCCCCGCCGTTAATATTTGTTATGTTTGGTATTGCTTAATATGAAAATAAGATTGAAATCGGGATTTACAATTATGCTTTTATTGCTTGTCGCATCTGTAAAAGCCAATGCGCATCCGCAAAAATTTGAGAAGGCTGAATTTTATGAAGTGATGAAATCGGGCACATTGGAGACCATTACCAACGAACTGGAAGCGGTAAAGGCGGCACCTGAAAAGGAACGTGAAGGATATGAAGGCGCATTGCTGATGAAAAAAGCCGGGCTGCTAAAAAAAGCCAAAGAAAGACTAGCCTTTTTTAAGCAGGGACGCATTAAACTGGAGACTGCATTATTAGCCGATCCTGAAAATACAGAGTTTCATTTTTTGAGATTGGCTATAGAAGAGCACGCGCCTAAGATCGTAAAGTATCATTCGGATATCGAAAAGGATAAGGCTATTGTGGTCAGGAATTTCAAGAGCCAATCTCAAGCGGTGCGCCAGGCAATTTTAGACTACTGCGAAAATTCAAAAGTGTTGCACAAGGAAGATTTTTAACTTTGCCGCAGAATGGATAAAAAAGTATTGGCTATTTATTATACGCAGTCGGGGCAAATGGGCGATATCGTCAACTCATTTACAGCGCCGATAGCCGAAGCCGGTGCAACGGTAGAGAAAGTTCGGGTACAACCTGTTACGGAATATAAATTCCCATGGAAGGGCAATCACTTTTTTTCGGTAATGCCTGATTGTGTCTTAAGCGTACCGACTGCTTTACAGCCATTTGAACTGAAAGAGGAATCGTATGATTTGGTGATTCTGGGATATCAGCCCTGGTTTTTGTCACCAAGCATACCGTCAAATTCTATTATCAATACTGCAGAGTTTAAGGCTGTGTTGAAAGATACGCCGGTAATTACCATTAGCGCCGGACGCAACATGTGGCTGAACGCTTATGACCGGGTAAGGAAATCGTTAAAAGATGCGGGCGGCAAACTGGTTGGTAATATCGCCCTGGTTGATAAGCATTCGAACCCGATCAGCTTTATTACCATTTTTTACTGGATTCTAACGGGTAAAAAGGAACGTTATCTGAATATTTTTCCGAAGCCGGGCGTCTCTGATGAGGATATTAAAAATACCTCGGTATTTGGTGAGATCGTCGCAAAGTATTTAGTAATAGGCGAATGGAGTGACCTGCAACAAGAACTATTGGATAAAAAGGCTGTTGTAGTAAAATACCCGCTGATGTTTATTGAAGGGAAGGCAAAGTTTATTTTTGCGGCCTGGGCAAAATTTATCGCTAAACGGAAAAATAAGGCGCCATGGATATCGGCATTTAAATATTATCTTTTTGTTGCGTTGTTTTTAGGTGCGCCTGTTCTTCTTATTTTAGATGCAATTTTTATCAGACCGTTTTCCGGAAAACGAATTAAAACTAAGAAACAAAACTATTTACAAGTAATATAACAATATGTCTAACCAGGTTTATATAAACGCAACTTCTGCATATTTCCCGAATGGACCGGTGTCGAATGATGAAATGGAGGAATATTTGGGTTATATCGATGGCCGTCCGTCAAAGTCAAAAAAGATCGTACTGCGCAATAATGGCATTACCAACCGTTATTATGCGCTGGACAAGAACGGCAAATCGACCCATACCAATGCGCAGATGACCGCCCTGGCTGTGAAGGAATTATTTAAGGATAATCCTGAAAAGATAAAGGAGATCGAACTGCTTTCATGTGGTACCTCGTCGCCTGATCAGGTAATGCCAAGTCACGGGGTAATGACTCATGGTTGGCTGCCTGAAGCAGAATCGATTGAAGTAGTATCGCCGTCAGGTGTATGTTGTGCGGGAATGCATGCCATCAAATATGCTTACCTCGCTATCAAGGCAGGTGAGACTAAATTAGCGGTTGCAACTGGCTCAGAAAGATTCTCCGGCTTGCTGGTTTCTGACGTATTTGAAGAAGAGGCCCAGAAGCTGAAAGAAATGGAAGAAAATCCTTTCATCGCTTTCCAAAAGGATTTTTTAAGATGGATGCTTTCAGACGGGGCATCGGCATTTTTGATGTCGGACAAACCGAATGAGAACGGCTTAAGCCTGCGCATAGACTGGATAGAAGGCGCATCATATGCCAATGAAATGGATACCTGTATGTATATGGGCGGCGAAAAGATGGAAGACGGTACACTGAAAGGTTTTATGGATTATACGCCGGAAGAGATCATGAACAAATCTATCTTCAGCGTAAAACAGGATATTACTCTGCTAAGCGATAACATTGTTCACCTGGGCGGTAAAAAGATAAAAGAAATAATGGACAGACGGGGTCTTGGAGCAGGCGATGTAGATTACTTTTTGCCTCATATCTCCAGCGACTTTTTCAGATCAAGGATATATGACCTTGTGGAGATCTACGGTGGCGGTATCCCATATGAGAAATGGTTCATCAACTTGTATACAGTAGGCAACGTTGGTGCAGCATCTATTTTCCTGATGATCAATGAACTGTTTAACAGCGGCAAGTTGAAAAAGGGTAATAGGTTATTGCTATTGGTGCCAGAAAGCGCCCGTTTCTCGTATATGTATGCGATGCTGACAGTTGTATAGTTGAGGCCAGTGACCAGTTAACCGGAGATCAGTTAATCAGTTGTTATCTTTGTAAATCCATAAAATCCCAGAATCGTGTATTATGAAGAAGGAAAATGTGCCACAGGATATGGGTGCGCTTGGGAAGATCACCAAAGAGGTTTGCTATGCTACTGATAGCAGCGGCAAATACGTGACCGAACTGAGCAGTGGCTGGGACGTGAAGAATGGTGCGTTAGATGTGGCCTGGAAGGACGTGGAAGAACGTATTGCGAAAGCGAAACAAAGAGTATTGAACGGAGAAGCTAGTCCATTGCTGTTTTTTATCGAATACCGGTTGATGGATATTGAAATATTAGCAGGCTATTCCGGATTCTGGCAATGGGAGGTAAAAAGACATTTAAAACCCGATGTGTTTAAAAAACTATCTGATAAAAAACTTCAAAAATATGCCAATGCCTTTAATGTAAAGGTGGAGGACCTAAAAACCATGACCGTGCATGAAGCTTGATTTTGAACACCACCAGTCGGCACATTGTGAGTCAGGGGTTACAAGCAGTTTATTACGCGAAAGCTCATTAAATAAGATCACCGAGCCCCTGGCCTTTGGCATCGGCGCGGGATTATTTTTCTGCTATATACCGTTGATCAAAATAAATAATGGTCCGGCCATCGCATTTCGCACCTTCCCTGGACTGATATTTAAACGGACCTGCAATGCATTAGGCATTCCGGTTATCCGCAAAAAATTCAGCTCAAAAGAACAGGCCGAAAGCTATTTGATTGAACGATTGAACGAAGGTCACCCTGTGGGTTGCCAGGTAGGGGTATACTATCTTTCTTATTTCCCGCGGGAATACCGCTTTCACTTCAACGCACATAACCTGATCGTTTTTGGCAAAGAGGATGACAATTACCTTATCAGTGACCCGGTGATGGATACCCCAACCAAACTCACCAGTTATGAGTTGGAGCGCGTCCGTTTTGCAAAAGGGGCATTAGCACCTAAAGGGCAGTTATACTATCCTAAAAGCAAAGCAATAATTACCGATGAGCAGATCAGGAAAGCCATTATCAGCGGTATAAAAACAAATGTGAACCAAATGCTTCGCATTCCCGGAAATTTTGCCGGGGTAAGCGGGATTAAATACACTGGTAAAAAAATAAAAAACTGGCGCGACAAGTTGGGCCTTGAAAAAGCAGGCTCATACCTGGCGCAGCTGGTACGCATGCAGGAAGAGATAGGCACCGGTGGCGGTGGTTTCCGCTACATTTATGGCGCCTTTTTGCAGGAAGCACAGGCTTATACGCATAACGACCAATTGCCCGAAATTTCAAAAATATTTACCCAGGCGGGTGACCTTTGGCGCACCGCAGCCGTACATGCTGCTGGGATATACAAGGGACGATTGGGTAGCCAGGAAGATTTTAACCAGATGGGAGATTACCTGATCGAAATAGCTGAACTGGAAAAGAATGCTTTTCTTGCTTTAAAGAATATTAAATGGTAGCGGATAACGAACTGGCAGTAAACATCGAAAACTTGGGGTTCCATTATCCTGGCAACGATGGCGTGATCTTCTCCGGCCTGAATTTGCAGGTGCGGAAAGGGGACCGCTTTGGACTTTTCGGTCCAAATGGCGCCGGTAAAACTACCCTGCTTAGTTTGATGACAGGATTGCTCGCAGCAGATTCAGGTACAATTACTTTATTGGGCAATGATGTTCGCAAGAAAAATAATGACGTTAACAAACTGATCGGTTTTGTGCCACAGGATTTTTCTTATTATCAGGAATTGAGTCCGGTTGAGAATTTAGAATTTTTTGGCGCCTGGTCTGGTTTAAGTAAGCAGCAGATTAAAACAAGGACTGATGAACTGCTTCATATTCTTGGCCTTGAAAATGTTCGCAATAAGCAGGTAGATCAATTTTCAGGTGGAATGAAACGCCGGGTAAACCTGGCTATTGGTGTGATCCATAATCCAGCAATCCTGATACTGGATGAACCAACGGTAGGTGTGGATGTGCAAACGCGTCATGCTATAATCAACTACCTGATGGAGTTGAATAAAAACGGGACCACGCTTATCTACACATCACATCAATTGAGTGAAGCGGAGGGATTGTGCGAGGAAGTAGCCCTGATCGATGTAGGGAAGATCATTACACAAGATAGTCTGACCAACTTATTAAAAGAGCATCGGCAGGAAAGTTTGGAGGATTTGTTCCTTAATCTTACCGGAAAGGAGTATCGGAATGATATTTAAACTCTGGGCCACAATAAAAAAGGATTGCAGGGTGTTGGTACGCGACGGTATTGGGCTTTCGCTGATGTTCATTATGCCCATTGTACTGGTTGTGGTGGTGACAGACATCCAGAACAGCACTTTCCAGCTCATCAACAAAAATAAAATGACCATCCTGGTTTGTAACCGGGATACTGGCGAGTCGGGGAAACAGTTGATCAACGCGATCAATAAAATAGGCTTGTTTAAGGTTTATAATTTACCTAAAAACCAGGATGTCAAAACAATAACCGATTCGATGAAGGACAAGGATGCGTTATTAAGCGTAACAATTCCCGAAGACTTTACAAGAAGAGTAAAAGCCAAAGCAAAAAGTGTGTCCAACAAGGCAATGGTCAGCTTTGGTTTGCAGGCTGATTCGGTTCAGAAATATGCAGGCGATGTAAGCCCGCTTACGTTGTATTACAACCCGGTTATTCAGGAACAATTGCGCCTTTCAGTAAAAGGTGGTTTGCAAAGTGCCTTACAAATTGTAGAAAGCCGGGAAACTTTACGTACGCTTTATTTTGCCATTAACGAGAAACCATTGCCCGAAAAACTGGAAAGTGAAATGCTGAGCAATAAAGCAGCGATCAACGAAATACCGGTATCTAAAAATGGTTCCCTGCGTGCCCCAAATGCAGCACAGCATAATGTACCCGCCTGGACTATCTTCGCTATGTTTTTTGTGATCATGTCATTAGGGGGTAGCGTGGTTCGCGAAAAAGTAAGTGGTAGTTTTGTACGCCTTAAAACTCTGCCAACCAATTTTGCTGTGGGTTTGCTCTCCAAACAGATCACCTACGTGGCGGTTACAGTAATACAGGCTGTGGTGATATTTGCTTTAGGCATATGGGGCTTTCCGTTGATGGGGTTACCTGGATTAAATATCCCGTTGGATGTATTCGGTCTGCTGATAGTAACCATTATTTGCGGATGGTGTGCTGTAAGCTATGCCATTTGCGTAGGCGTATTTGCCGAATCTCATCAGCAAAGTAATGGTTTTGGCGCTATATCTATTGTAATATTGGCTGCAATCGGTGGTTTAATGGTGCCGAGCTTTGCCATGGATACTTCGTTAAAAGCGGTTGCCAATCTTTCGCCGATGCATTGGTGCCTGCAAGCCTATTACGGATTATTCCTTGAAGGCAGCAAACTGACCGATGTAATGCAATACCTTATACCGCTGGTACTGATCACTTTGGTACTGCAATTGATAACCTTTTTGGGCTTAAAACGAAAAAATTTAATATAATTACGGAATGGAACAGAATACAGAGCTGAAAGAGAAACTGAAGAGCCAGATCATATTATTTTTAAACTTAACTGACCTTACCCCGGCCGACATTGCGGATGATGAGCCTTTATTTGGCGATGGGCTGGGTTTAGACTCCATAGATTCATTAGAACTCATCGTATTACTGAAAAGAGAATACGGCATCAATATCCAGGACCCCAAAGTAGGACGCAAAGTGCTGGTTGATATTAACTCTATGGCGGATTATATTGAGCAGAATCGGACAAAGTAACAACCTTAACCTCATTCTTTGTGATTGCATTAAGGCCGTATATAATTTATCGTTTACCAATAAGTAGAACGACGCAAGCCCTGAATGGTGGGAAAGTTGAAAAAGTATGGGATAATATAAAAGTATTCTTAAAAACCTGTACAACGGCAAATGTTGAATCTCCCAAGAGTATCTATCTGCAAGGGTTTTCAGCCGACGAGGAGCACGGCGAATCTCCGGATTTAGCTAATAAAATTCTTCAAAGCACGCAAGAAACTTTCGGCCTTGGAAGAACTTCTCCAGTAGCATACCGTATCCCTGATAATATCCCTACGAAACAAATACAAATAGAATGGGATTTAACAGCTAATGAATTATCAAAAGCTATAGATTATATGATAAAAGGGCAACCTTGGCCGGTATATAACCTCGGCCCAGTTGCATTAATTTTATCTTATGATTTCAAGCTAATTGACCCGGCCACCCAGATCGAACTGCCAAATCAGCAGTTTACCTCAAGTATTTTATTTTGGTTGACAAAAAGGAATTGCATTTGCCCAAGTCTATGTTTCCCTTTTGAAGCCCCAAATGAATACTTCTGGGAATACCTCGAAGCTATTGAATCGTTTTTGCCATTCAAATTTGATCGAAAATATTTGAGATTGGGACGCTCAAATAAAAAAGGGACATCAAATATATTTTCGAAGCTTTAAGGCTTAATAAAACTTCCTTGCAATTTAAAATAAACCGTATCCGGGTTACTTAATTTGGCGTTGACAATAATGCTGCCGTCATCCTGGTACTTATAAGTAATATCCAGTTCGACGTGCGGCGCATTTGCCGGATCGATCATAGTCATAAATTTAAGCTGATCAGCTTTTTTTAATCGGAGAGGGGTTTGCAAAACATCTTCCAAAACCTCCTTTGTGATCTGTAGCATACAGGCTCCCGGAACTACAGGGTGACCGGGGAAATGTCCCTTTAAAATCGCGCTATCCGCATTAACACCCAGCACCGCCTTAATTACACCACCCTCATGGTTTATTTCTTCAATGCTGAACAGGGTGTTGTTTGCTGCGGCCATAACTTGGAATCAAATAGCAGAAATCAGCATTAAAGAATGATATTTATTCAGGTAATGGTTATAGATCAATACCTTCTTCGGAGCTTGACTGTTAGCCTGTTTTTCAATAACGGCGTGTGGAATGAGCCTTCTTTTGATAACATTGGCCGCCAGCCATAATGCAAATGATGATGAAGTAGCATAATCTCCGCACAAATGTTTATAGCTAGCGATGTTACTGTTTTTGAAGATGGAAGAGTTTAATTGTTTGTAAATAAAATCGTTCCTTAAGTCACCGTTTTTGCCGGTGATGACCAAATCGATATCATCAGGCCTCAAATTATTTTCGGCGAGAAATTTGGTAATGCCCGCTTCAATATCATTGATATTATAAAGTGTTTTGATTGCACTTAGCTCGGCAAGATTATCTTCTGACCCCTTGTCCGTCAGCAGGAAAAATGCCGCACCTTCACCGCCCATTGATCCTTTTGCCTCGGTTGAAAGCAGCTCCAGGTTGGAGATCGGCTGACGTCTGTATAATCCCAGACGGGTCAGTATTTTAAAGCTGACATCCACCATTTCTTCAGTACCGCCAACCAATATGTTGTCGGCATCCTGCTCGCGCAAAAGCATAATGGCATCAATCAGCGCGCTCTCAAACGAAATCCCTTTATGTACGAAAGTATTATTGTAGCCATGACATTTGAGCATTAAAGCTACCTGTGCAGCAACCGTATTATGAGTTGATTGAATAAAGGCTGTAGGGGGAAGCAGTTCTTCATTTTGCTCTACCATGCGGGTCATAAAACCGACAGTATCTTCAAGGCAACCCAAAGCTGTCCCCGTGATGATTGCCCCGGGCATTTCTACACCGGCTTGATTGAGGCAATCCTTTGCCGCAGCCACGCCCATTTTGATCACATGGCTCATACGGCGTATCAGTTTTGGGTCGACGAACTCCTTATAATCAGGTTCGAGGGCGTTGAGACGTGTGCCGGTATATTCAACAATACTTGTCAGAAAATCTTCGTTTCTGAAAGTTGTTTGCGGCGATATGCACGAGGCCGAACGGATATAAGTTTTCATATCAGGCCCTCGAAAATATTAAAGATGTACAATTACCGCCAAAGCCAAACGAGTTGGACATGACGTTATTAATGTGCTGCCCTTTTTGGAATTTGGTCTCCGGTTTAAAAGGTAGCTCACTCATCTGTGTTTCAAACCTCAGGTTAGGGTAGATGATACCGTGTTTGATAGCCAATACCGAAAATACCGCTTCTACCCCACCGCTTGCACCTAAAGTGTGCCCGGTGAAGGATTTTGTCGAGCTCATCGGCGGGTAATGCGGATCGAACAGGCGTTTCACGGCAGTACCTTCAGCGCTGTCATTATTGGGTGTACCCGTTCCGTGCAGGTTGATGTAATCAATATCAGATGGGTTCAATCCGCTTTTCTCCAATGCACCCTTCATGGCCAGGTAGGAGCCGGTACCATCGGGTGAGGAGGCAGTTTGATGATAAGCGTCGTTGCTGTTATTATAGCCCCTCAGCTTGCAATAAACAGGGTTTGTTAATGTTTGAGCTACTTTTTCCGACACCAGAACCAAATATCCTGCGCCTTCACCCAGGTTAAGCCCTTCGCGGTGTTCGTCAAATGGTTTGCAAAACTGCTTATCCAATATCATCAGCGTATTGAAGCCGTTCAGCGTAAATTTGGTCAACGCGTCGGTTCCACCAGCAATAACTATATCCAGCAGGTCGTTTTTGATTAACCTTGCGCCATAGAAAATAGCATTGGCAGATGACGAGCAGGCTGTACTGATCGTTGTCATATAATCGGTTATACCGAGCTTATCGGCAACGATCTCGGTCTTACTGCCACATTCATGGTCGAATATGTTCCTCAGTTTGCCTTTGTTATTGTCTGCCAGGAAATCGACAAAAAAATCTTCGCTCTTATCCATCCCACCAACGGTATTGGCCGAGACAAAGCCCGTACGTAACGATTCGAAATCGGATATTGCGGCATCGTTCAATGCCTCGCGTGCAGCAACCATACTTAACAAGGCTGTGCGACTGGTGTTTGGAGGCAATCCCGTCATCTCAACCAGCTCATCGTTGCTTAGTTTTACTTCGGCAACAGGCAACTCGCCTTTATGAATGGTATTCAGCATGGTAATAGCACCCATCCCTGCCTCTTCCTGTTCAAACGCACGAAGGTGTTCGGCTACATTGTTTCCAATACCCGAGATGACACCTACACCTGCTATATATACTGATGAACCCATGTCTGTTTATGAGACGCGATGCATCGCGTCTCTACAATTTTAAATTGTTTCGAATATACTATTGATATTTTTTATTGAAAATGGCACAGAATTGCCTGTCAGCTTTTTCTCTACCAGGTATAATGCAGCCTTATAATTCTGTCGTAATACATCTACCCAGCCACAAATACACGCTTTCATAATAGTATTATCTAAAAGATAGTTCACCTGCCCGGCAATAAAATCCGCATCAAACGAATCCTGGACATAAAAACCATGTTCGCCCTTAAAATTATTCCTGATACAAATTTCGCCGATAACAATATTGGGCAGGGTGTAAACAAACAGTGATGGACTGGCAATTTCTTTAGCCGATTCAAAATACTTGATGTCATTATCCAGGCTTGAATTCCGGTTAGCCAAAGCCAAACCCACTTCCTCCGGCTGGTATTGATCTTTCTGATAACTGTCTTTCAGCAATACCTCCGAAGCCAGCCAGCCCAGCTTGCTCAGATTATCCATTTTATAAAACTTAGGATAGTTGAGCTGAAAATGCTGGTAAATAGAAAGCAAGAATTCAGCCAGATCGGCCTCTTTGTTTTCAAATAGCATGGAGCCATTTTTAACAACAGTTCCCCGCTCAATTGCACAACTGCTTATGATATGATTTTCTGCCAGCAACGTTTTCTTTACCTTATCTGTTCAAAAATATCTATTATTTGCCAAAAATCACCGCAGCGTTGCAGCCTCCGAAGCCTGAAGCGGTTTTTAAGAATTTCTTTGCCTGGATTGGTTGCAAATCTGCAACCACATTCACCGGCTGGGTTACTCCGGATTCGTTATAACCTGGCGTTGGCAATAATATTCCTTCTTTTAATGACTGAAGCGAAATGATCGATTCGATCAGCCCCGCTGCACCTAACGTATGGCCGTAATAACCCTTCAGGCTGTTTAATGGAACGGATTGCAATTGAGATAAATTGATAGCCTTTGCCTCCATTTCATCATTATAAGGTGTAGCGGTGCCGTGTGCTGAGATAAAATCAATGTTTTCAGCTGATAATCCTGCTTCTTTTAGGGATTGATCGATGGCAAAGCTCAGTTCTTTCCCTGTACGCGATGGCCCTGAGATGTGATTAGCGTCATTACTTACCGAGCCACCCAGCACCTTTATATTTTCCGCGTATTTTTTATTAGTAGACAAAATGATCGTAGCAGCACCTTCACCCAAATTCAAACCATCGCGTGATTTATCAAATGGTCTGCATACCTGCGGACTTAAAGCCTGAAATGATTCAAAGCCCGATAATATAAACGAAGAGATCACATCCGCCCCGACTACTACAGCATTTTCATACTGTCCAGTTCGTAACAAACGCATGCCAGTGAGAATCCCCATTACACCTGAAATACAGGCATTGGAAATAATGATTGGCGTATTAACAAATCCAAAATTTTCGGCAACTAACCCAGCTGAGGTTGACAGCGCGATACGCTTTTCTAATTCGGGTGTATGCTCCTCCGTCTCCAGCAGGCTGATATTCCCTTTGGTGGAAGAAATGATCAGGATCATTTCTTTATCCGTTGGATCGATGGTGCTGTTTTGCAGGGCATCTGCTATAGAGTCGATCAACAACTGCTCAAGTTTAGTTCTGCTTGATCCGATATTAGTAGCATTCTCTCCGAAAAGTGAAGCAAAAAAAGGTTTGGGCGAAATAGCAGGCTTATTTTGCTCTTTTACGCCAGAAATGTTCTTTTTAAGCTGATCGAAATTCTCAGCTGTGGTTTTGCCCAGGGGCGTCAACACATTATCAGCAACTACAAATACATCTTTTCCCATCTTATTTATTGCTGATAAACAATTTCATCTCGCATTGTGCGAGCAAATCTCCGTTATGCCAAACCTGTCCTGAAAGTATGGTTACGTCAAATATCTGGTTCTCAAGCTTGATCTCAGTTTCAATCTCATCGCCTGCTCTAGGCAGATCGAATATCTCAAAATTGCTCACCGCACCAATATATCCCACAGCCACCGGCTTGTTTTCTGATTGTGCCACGTA
>JACXTT010010468.1_pt1 | contig 12501 bp, 11 predicted proteins | sample 9270951 | NCBI WGS metagenome assembly JACXTT01 (sample SAMN15532306, study PRJNA645909) | rock metagenome | isolation source: weathered quartz diorite | place: Puerto Rico | collected 2017-06-21 | reverse complement strand
GGGCGGGCCGTGTTGTATTTGTTGGGGTAAGTGAGTGGGCGCCGATGTCATGTCGGAGAATTCCTGTGCGGTGTGGGCGCGCAAAAAGATTTCCGAAAGCAGGTATTGGGGACGCGACGCATTGGCGGCGATGCGCTCCTGGGTAGTGCGGATTTCGGTCTCGGAGACGCGGACGCGGCTGCCGTACATGCCCTGCATCAGCCGTTCCCAGGCGAGGTTTGCATGAATCTGGCCGCGCAGGGATTGCATCGAGGCGCCGGCCGCGCCCAGCTGTTGGGCCATGGCGTCCACCGTCAGGTGGTTTTGCTGGGCGATGTCGTTTAAGCGGCGACTGACCTGATCTTCGGTAATGTCGATGTGAAACTTAGAAGCCTCGTCGACCTGCAGGCGTTCGTCGATGAGGTCGTTAAGCGCTTGCGAGCTGGCGCGCCGCATGAGGTCGGGCGTCCGTTCCATACCCGCCGAGACCAGGAGCAGCGTCGCCCGCTGGCGCACGTCGAAGGTCGAAATGACGTGGTCGTTGACGATCGCCACGACGCCTTCGGCCAATTGCGCGAGAGCGGGCGGCGCCACGATCAAAGCGGCCGCCATGGCCGCAGCGGCGGTTAGCTTCGAAAAATGCATGTGTTGCTCCGCCTAGCTCCCGCCTAGCACACCGAGGGAGCGCAGCCCCACCCGGATCTGCACCCCTTCGCTGGGTCCGATAGAACCCGCCTGGGTTTCCGAGCGCGTGTAAGCGAACTCCAGGAAGGTGCAATCGTCCTCATAGATTGCGCTGATTTGCTGGCGCAAGTTTGTGTCTGAATCTAGGTCGCGCACGACGCCGAACTGCGTCCGCCAACCGCGCGCCAGCTGGATGCCGACATTGGCGTCGAGTTCGTGCTGGGGATCGCCGGGTGAGAGCGTGTTGTTGATGGTAAAATAGCGCACGTTGCCGGAGAAGCGGCCAATTGTGGCGCGCAGACCCACGTCCAAGCGCTCAATATTGAGGTTTTTGTCGTCGAGCTGGAAGCGGGCGTCGACGCCCAGGCTGTGGCCGAGGTCGGCCTGCACTGCGCCGACCCAGTCGGAGGCCTGTTCGCGCAGGTTCGACGCTTCGGGGAATTCGGGCACGACTTGGTCCCGCCAGCGCCGCCCAAACAGGAACGATGCGCTTTCCCCGCTGTGAGCGCGCGCCGTGAGGCGCACCCCGGCGCTGACGCGCCCGCCCGGCTCCCAGAGGTCGTAATTGGGAGCGCCGTTGGGACGGAAGAGATCCGAATCGTCGAGTTGGAAACCCAGACCGTCCTCGTTGACGATGCGCGGATCGGCGCCGCCTTGGCTTGCGTAGGCCGCCATCACCACCGGCTCGACGATGAGATCGAAGTTTTGACCCGGCCGCATGAACGGCCAGCTCGCCTGCACGCCGCCTAAGCCAAGGCCGCGGCTCACGCTCTCATAGTGACCCGAGCTCGTCTCGATTTGATAATAGTCGCCGCGCGCCTGCGCGAACGGGCTGAGCACGATGCCTGGGCCTAAGACGACATCTTTTTGCCAGCTCACGCTGCCGGTGATGCGCCCGTCATTGCCCTCAAACGTCGGCGTCGCCGGATTGTCGTTGCGCGTCAGCGCCACGCCATTGACTTGAATGCGCGCTTGCCCGTGCAGAATTGGATCGTAGAGGACCTGCTCGAGGTCGATATAAGGCAGGATCGTGGGAAGCAGATCGGATGTGTCGGTGCCGCGAAGGCCTTGGAAGCCGACAAACGAGATTTGCGAATAGGAGTGGTCGTTCTGACCGATTGCGTAGAGTTGTGAAATGAGGCGCGTGCGCGTGCCGATATAGGGCCCGCGCGTTTCGGCTGGGCCCGTGAGATCGTAACGGCGCAAATAGAATTCGTCGTAGGCGCGCTCGACGCCAAAGCCCCACTTCCAGTAATTGGTGAGCTGGAAGAGGCCATCGCCGAAAAGGCTTCCCCGGATGCGGTTTTCGCCGAAGGTGTGGCCGTTGGTGTCGAAGAGCTGCTCTTCGGTGATCGTCGTGTTGATATCGAATTGTCCGGAAAAAAAAGCCTTGCGGAATTCAAGCCCAAGGATCGGATTGACGTTCTGATGCAGACGCAACGATGCAGTGAGGTCGGAATAGGGCGATATCGCCCAAAAATACGGCTGATCGTAGAACGCGCCGAGATAACTCGTGCGGCCCATTTCCGGGGTCAAGAGACCTGAGGCGCGCCCAACGCTTGGATCGGGATTGCCGAAGAACGGCAGATAGAGGATGGGCACGCCCGCCACATCGAGCACAGCGCCCGAATAGACGATGGTGTGGGTGTTGCGATCTTGGATCGCGCGCCGCGCGCGCAAGCTCCATGTCGGGGGACGATCGCCGCCTTCGCAGATCGGGCAGCTCGTATAGATAACGTTGCGGAGTTCGCTTTGGCCTGGCCCGTGGCGCAGCACCGCGCGCGCCGCCAGCGTGCCCGAGCCGCCAAGACGCGCGCGCACTTCGGTGGCGACGCCGACATTGAGCTTGTCGTCTGTGTCCAGTTCGTCGGCATAGGTCGTCGAACCGTCTTCGGTGACGATCTCGACATCGCCACGGGCGTGAATGGTGCCCTGATTCAAATTGTAGATGACGGTGTCGGCCCGCATCGTGCGGCCCTGGTAGCGGATCTCGACATCGCCTTGGGCGGTGATGGTCTTGGCGGTGTCGTCATCGATGAGCTGATCGGCTTCAAGCAGTACCGGCGGCTCTTGGGTAGCGCCCGGCGGCGAGGGGGCAACAGGCGGCGAGACGGGCGGCGCGGGCGGCGCGTTCTGAGCGAAAGCATTGGGGCTGACGGTCACGGCAAGGGCGGCGGCGATCGCCGCCCACCCGAAGGGCGCCCGCTCGGCCGCGCGATCGGCCATTTCCCCCGAACGGACCATGCGCATGCTTCTCAGGCGACTCCCCAGCCTACCTAAGCGACCCAAACCCAAGGCGTCCAGCACCCGACGCCGCATGGGCGAACGCGCAGGCGCCGGTGTGGCCGTTCAGCCGTCCTCCAGGAAGGCGACCATTGCGAGAGCGATAAAAATCCCGGCTGCCGGGGCGCTCCAGGCGGCCACCGAGGCCGGCACAGTCTGGGTGATGGCGAAGGCGCCCGCCAACTGGCCGTAGAAGAAGAGGAAGAGGCCAATTCCTGCTCCCGCCGCACCCCATTGGGCCAAGTGGCCCAGCCGGTAGAGCTGGAGCGAAAAGGCCGCCCCCAGACCCGCCATCGCCGCCAGGAGCAGCGGATAGGCCAGGAGCGACTGGAACTTGAGTTCATAGCGCGCAGGCGCAAAGCCCGCCTGCCGGGCGTCGTGGATAAATCCCGGCAGCGCCCAGAACGACAAGGTCGCCGGGTTTACGAAACGATCGATGAGTTCGGTGGCGTCGAGCGCTGTTGGGATGGCCAGATGGGCCTCGCGCACCGGCGCCTGGCCCGGACTTGCCTCGACGACATTGGTCAATTGCCAAAAGCCTGGACGCAAATCCGCTTCGCCGACCTGCATGCGCCGCGCAAAGCGCAATGTGTCGTTTTGCATTTCGAAAAACATGAACGTCGCGTCGAGCAATTGTGCGCCGCTCGACCCGACGCGGTCGGCGTGGATGACGACTTGGCCGTTGGGGTCGCCCTGCCGGATCCATACACCATGCGGCAGCGCCGTATGCTCGGTATAGTCGGCGAGCGCGACGTCGCGGTTGGACTGGAATTGCGAATAGAGGCTTGCGCCAAGCGGGTTGAGGAGCGTGATCGTTAGAATGCCGAGCACGACGCCGACGAGAGCCGCCGGCGTCAAGAACCGCCACGCCGAAACGCCAGAAGCGCGCATGGCAATCAATTCGCTACGGCGATTAAGCGCGATCACGGCGATCATCGAGCCCGCCAGCACGACGAAGGGCAGCGTCTGCTCCACGAGCATCGGCGTTTTGAGCAAGGTAAGACGGCCCGCTTCCAGCGCGCTCAGATCGGCGTGTGTGCCGATGGTGCGCATCTCTTCAACGAAATCGATGAGCAGGATCGAGACAAGCACCGCCGTCATGGCGACGGCGATGCCCCCGAGCACGGCCCCAACGACGTAGCGTCCAAGGCGCGAGAAGAGGAAATTCATGATTTTCACGCCTCCGCATGGACGGATGGGCCAAGCTCGCGCCGTCTGCGCCTTGGAGCGCGGCCCGGCAGCCAGGAACTGGCGAAGAAAATGACCGCGATCGGCAAGGCGTATTGCAACGCATTGAGGCGCACGTCATCCACCGCCGCGGCCTGAATGGCGATGGCGACCAGGCGCACCAAGAGTGCGATGATCGAGGCAATCGCGATGCGCCTCGCATAGCCCCCGCGCCTGAATTCTCCGACGAGGACGCCCGCAAGCGCAATCATCGCAAGCGCGATGCTGAGCAGCGGCGCCGACAATCGCGCGTGCGCTTCGGACAAAAATTCCGGCACGTTGCTCTGGTCGTAGTGCGACGTCATGTCGGGGAAGAAAAGGCTGTAGAGGGTTCGGTCAGAGGGCTTGAGGAAAAACATCTCCGGTTCGTTGAAGGTGTGCCCGAGCTCCAAGACGTAGCGGTCGAAATCGAGCACATCGACGCCGCCTTCGGCGTCGGGGCGCTGCACTTGTCCGTCGCGGAGCACGATGGAAGGCTGGCCATTGATGGTGACGATGGCGCCGGCGCGGGCGGTGTAGGTGATCGGCGTGCGCTGGCGCGCGTCATTGATCAAGAGATCGCGCAATTCGCCGCCGCCGCTTCGGCCGCGCGCATAAAGCGTGAGCTTGTCGGTCGGGTAGGTGAAGGTGCCTTCGCGGATAAGGCTCGAGGCGATGTCGGTCTGCAGCGCGTAGTAAATGTCGCGCCGCGCCGCGAGCGCTGCGGGCTGCGCCACCGTGTTGATGGCGAGGTGGGCGAGCGCCGCCAGGGTTGCGAGCTGGATGATCGGGCGCGCGATCGCGCCGCGCGAGATGCCGGCGCCGAACATGACCGCCACCTCGCTCTCGGAGAGCATGCGGTTGAGGGCGTAGACGACGGAGATGAACACCGCCATCGGCATGATGAGCGAAATAAGCTGCGGCAGCGCCAATAGGGTCACCAGCACGAAGGCAAAGCCCGCATTGCGGTTGCCGATGATGATGTCGAGCTGGTTGAGGCCCTGGGTCAGGATGGCGATGGCCGCAAGCGCGCCTAGGATCGCCAACAGCGGTACAAGCACCTGCCGGAACACGTAGGCCGAGACAGTGTTCAAATCTGCTCCTTCACGGGGCGGCTGTGCGCTCGTTCAGTTCCTAACCGTCCCCGACCGCTTTTCAATCGCGCGCCCCATGGCTACCACTGCCGCGATCAAGGTTGAAGCAGCCGAAAATCCCAAGCCTTTCCCAATAGACGAGCCTCAAGGGGACTTCATGGACATACGATTTGTCACATCCGGCGGCGGCGACGCCGTTGCAATCATGGGCGGCGAAGGCGGGCAATTGTTCGCAGCCGGCCAAGCGCTGGACGCCGCCTCGAACGGACGCATCGCCAAAGCGCTGAAGGCGGCGCGGTTCACAGGTTCCGCCGGGGCGGCGGTGGATGTGTTTGCCCCCGATGGCGTCGACTATGAGCGGGTGGTCGTCATCGGCATCGGCAAGGGCGATGCAGCCGATGGCATGGCGGTCGAGCGCTGGGCGGGTGCGGCGGTCAAACGCATGTTGACCGGCGGGGCGGAAAAAATCGCGCTGATGCCGGATGCGCTTCCAGGCGTTGCTGCGGCGGAAGTCGCCGCGCACGCCGCGATGGGCGCGCGCCTTGCCGCCTATCGTTTCGATGCCTACCGCACCAAGATGAAGCCGGAGCAGACCCCGACGCTGAAGGCTGTCGACATCGTCATGGAGGGGCCCGCGGCTGCGCGCGCGCGCGCAGAGAAAGACGCAGCCGTGGCCGAAGGCGTGTTCTTCGCCCGCGATCTCGTGAGTGAGCCGGCGAACGTTCTTTATCCCGACAGTTTCGCCGAACGTTTGCGCGATCTTGAGACGATGGGCGTCGAAGTGGACATCCTTGGCCCCGAGCAAATGCAGAAACTGGGCATGGGCGCCTTGCTCGGCGTCGCCCAAGGGAGTTCGCGACCGGCGCGGCTGGTGACGATGGCCTGGAAGGGCGCGCGTTCGAAGAGCGCTCGACCGCTTGCGCTTGTCGGCAAGGGCGTCACCTTCGACACCGGCGGCATTTCGATCAAGCCGGCGGCGGCGATGGACGAAATGAAGGGCGACATGGGCGGCGCCGCCGCGGTCGCCGGCGCCATTAGGGCGATCGCACAGCGCAAGGCGAAGGCGAATGTCGTTGGCGTCGTGGCGCTGGTGGAAAACATGCCGGGCGCGAACGCGCAGCGGCCGGGCGATATCGTGACCACGATGTCAGGCCAAACCATCGAGGTGTTGAACACCGACGCCGAAGGGCGTCTTATTCTTGCAGACGCAGTCTGGTATGCGCAGGACAAGTTCAATCCAAGCGCGGTCATCGATCTCGCCACGCTGACCGGCGCGGTCATCATCGCGCTCGGCAACGAACACGCGGGCCTCTACGCAAACGATGAGGAGCTTGCGCAAGCGATCAGTGCGGCCGCCCAGGCCGAAGGCGAACCGGTATGGCGCATGCCCCTTGGCGCTGCTTACGACAAGCTCATCGATACGCCCAACGCCGATATGAAGAACATCGCCGGCAAGCCGGTGGCGGGCTCGATCGTGGGGGCGCAATTCGTGAAGCGCTTCATCAAAGAGGGCACGCCTTGGGCGCACTTGGATATCGCTGGCACCGCTTGGAAATCCGGCCCTTATGAGGATCCGCTCTCGCCGGTATGGGCGACCGGATACGGCGTGCGGTTGCTCAATCGCTTGATCGCGAACAAATACGAAGAATGATGGCGGAGCTCTGGTTCTACCATCTCGAGCGCTCCGAACTTGAGCAGGCATTGCCGCCGCTCTTGGAAAAATGCCTGCAGCGAGGCTGGCGCGCACTCGTGCGCGGGGGCAGCGCCGAACGTCTCGATGCGCTCGATGCATGCTTATGGACGTATCGCGATGAAAGCTTCCTGCCCCATGGGCGCGACACCGAGGGCGAACCGGAGCGTCAGCCGGTGTTGCTGACGACAGCGGCCGCAAACGCCAATGGCGCACAGGCGCTTTTCGTGATCGACGGGGCCGAGCCAGGCGATGTCTCGATGTTCGAGCGCGCCTGCCTCATCTTCGACGGGCGGGACGAAAATGCCCTGAATTCGGCTCGGATACGCTGGAAAGAGGCCAAGGAAAGCGGCATCGTGGCCTCGTACTGGCGCGAAAGCGCCGCCGGCAAATGGGAGAAACAGGCATGATCCGTTTGGCTCTCGGCGCGGGCGCGCTGATGTTGCTTGCGGCCTGCGAAACCCCCGAGCGGACCTATCGCGATCTCGATCAGATGGGGCGCGATTATCAGCAGCAAAGCCAAGCGACCGCGACGCCGCAGAATGCCGAGCAGGCGACGGCCGCCGATGTCTGCCACGCCAGCCATTTCCGTTCGCTGATCGGAACGCAGGCATCCGCAATCGACCGCTCGACGCTGCCTGCGCACACGCGCATCATTTCGCCAGGCATGATGATCACCCAGGATTTCTCGCCCGAGCGGCTCAACATTCGCGTGGCGCCCGACGGCAAGGTCACCAGCGTGGAATGTTTCTGAGAAGCTTTTCTGACGCACTTGGCGCCGCCCTGGACGCGCGGCTATAGACCCGGCTCCCCTTCCGCCCGGAGCGCAGTTTTCATGGCCGTCGAACGCACGCTTTCCATCATCAAGCCGGACGCGACGCGCCGTAACAAGACCGGCGCCATCAACGCCGTCATTGAGGATTCGGGCCTGCGCATCGTCGCGCAAAAGCGGATCGTGCTTTCCGAAGGCCAGGCCGAGGGCTTTTACGCAGTGCACCGCGAACGGCAATTCTTCCGCGATCTGGTCGCCTTCATGACATCGGGCCCCGTCGTCGTGCAGGTGCTCGAGGGCGAAAACGCAGTGGCGAAGTATCGCGACGTGATGGGCGCCACCAATCCAGCCAACGCCGCGCCGGACACCATACGCAAGCTCTTCGCCGAATCGATCGAAGCGAACTCAGTGCACGGCTCGGACTCGCTCGACAACGCCGAGCGCGAGATCGCATTTTTCTTCAACGACAGCGAGATTGTCGGTTAGCGCTGGGAGCGCGCCTCATTTGCGCGCGATAATCTCAATCACCAGCGGCGTCACCATGAGCGTGCCGGGGTTTTGCGACACGCGCGCGAATTCGTCGCGCATGTCCTTGGCGAGTTGCGGCGTAATGCGGTTGAGTTCAAGCAGCCGATCGATGTGGATGTCGAAAAATCCGATCGGCCAGCGCCAAATGGTGTCGTCCTTGGAGACGATGTCGACGTAAGGGCGGAAGCTTTCGAGCTTGAGGCCCATATCCGTCAGCCACGCCGGCAGCACACGCCCGATATCGGGCTCGCCTCCCGAGCTACGCCAATTTCGCGTCACCTCCTCGACGAAGCGTTCGAAGTTCGGGGCTTCCGGCGCAAGTTTCCAGGTCTGGTAGTCGATGTATTCGTGGAAAACGAGGGCGCCGCCGCTCCGCACGGCGTCCACAAGCTTTCTGAGCGCCGACTTTGCGTCCGGCAGAAACGCCAAAATCCAGCGCGCCCAAGCGGCATCGGCGTTGCGCACCGGAATGGCGTCGGTCGTCACATCGACTTCGTGCGCGCGCACTTGCGTCAGCCCGCGCGCGCGAGCTTGCGCTTGGAGCGTGTCGAGGAAGCGGCGCGAGCGTTCGAGCGCGTGCACTTCGCCGCTGGGGCCGACGATTTCGGCCAAGTCCATGGTGGCAAAGCCTGGCCCCGCGCCGAAATCGATGACCTTGCAGCCGTCGCCGATGCGCGCTCGCTGCCAGGCATCGAGCGCGCGCGGACGCCAAACGCGGTGCTGATAGCCGAGGCGATAGATTTCGTCGTCGTGCGTGCCAAGCACATAATCGCGTTCCGACATTGAGCTGCTCCCTGCGCTCAAGCGCATATAGGGCGCCGCGACCCCCGCCGTCTCGCCGGAAACGGACAAGGGGCCCTTTGTCCATTGTCGAAGAAAAGCTGCGGGGCGCGCGCGCGCGCGCACACACGCACGCGCGGCTTGGCGTGCGTTGCAACGATTGAGGAAGCTCTTGATTTGGCGATGCGCCCGCACGATCGGCCGCAAGCGCGCTTTCAAAGGCTCATGGACGGCGAGATCGCTACCTCGCGAGATCCATCCGGCCCTGCCAGGCGCCGTTGTCGCCGCTCACGCCAACGAAATAGTGGCCGTCAGGCGAGGCAACGAGGCGATATTCATCGATGCCTAGAATATGATGGGGATCGTCGAGACGAACGCCGCGCACATTGAGCGCGCCGCTGGATTGGTCGAATGCGCCTTCGATGAATTCGATCCCGCGCGCGCCAATGTCGCGCTGTTGTTCGGGGCGCGGCGTGCGCACCAGCATCCATCGGATCTGGCCTGTCACATGGCCGCCCATCTCGGTCGTGAAATCGAGTTCGGCTTGATATTCGTATTGGCCGTCGAGCGTGGTCCAGACGCCGCGCCACGGGCCCGGTGGAAATGACTGCGCCCAAGCGTGCGGCGCAAAGATCAAGCCGAACGATAAAGCGAGGCAGAAGACAAGAGCGCGCATGCGAACTCCCCCGAGCGAGCCGTTGTCCGCGAGGCTTCAAAGACTGCGCCCGGATTGGCGATGGCGCAATGGTTTCGTCTATGGCACTAGACGCGGCCGTGGCGGGCGCTTTTTCCTCCTCACGAACGACTTTGCTGACGTGCGCGGCGCTCATTGCCTTTAGCGCCAACTCGTTGCTCTGCCGCTGGGCGCTGGGCCAGCACCATATCGACGCGGCGACGTTTTCGAGCGTACGCGTGATTGCGGGTGCGCTTACGCTGGCGCTGATCCTGCTTGCCCGAACGCGAACGGTTCCGAAATTCGACCCGGACTGGAGGACGGTAGCGGCGCTCTGTGCTTACATGCTCGGCTTTTCGTTCGCCTACCTCTCGCTGACGGCGGGCGCGGGCGCGCTCATTCTGTTCGGCTGCGTGCAGCTCACCATGTTCATCGTGTCTTTGCGCGGCGGCGAGCATTTCTCGCCGCTGTCGTGGGGCGGTCTGGCGATTGCCTTCGCCGGGCTCATCTATCTGGTCTCGCCAGGCTTGAGCGCGCCCGATCCCATCGGCGCGTTGCTGATGGGCGGCGCCGGCGTGGCGTGGGGGTTTTATTCGCTGCTCGGACGCGCCGCGAAAGATCCCCTCGAGGCGACGGCGTCGAATTTCGCGTTCTCCATCCCGGTCGTCGCGCTCGTGAGCGCCGCGGCATTCTCTCAAATGCATCTAACGCAAACCGGCCTTGCGCTTGCGATCGCGTCAGGGGCGATCGCGTCGGGGTGCGGTTATGTGATTTGGTATGCGGCGCTCCGCGGCTTGACCGGCACACGCGCAGCAGTGGTGCAGCTTGCCGTACCGGTGATCGCAGCGATTGCGGGGGTGCTCGTCCTCGGCGAACACGTAACCACGCGATTAGTGCTTGCCTCGGCTGCGACGCTGGGCGGAGTGGCGATTGTCCTGGCGCAGCGCTCGGTCAAGCCTGCCTAAGGCGCAAATGCGACTTGCATGGCGCCGACTTGCCGGATGGCGCCGGGCGCCAATTTTGGAAAATCGCCGACGAGCGTCGTGTTCGGCGCCAGCCGCGCGATGGTGGCGAGCGTTTCCTCCATCTCGGCTTTCGCGAGCGCTTCCCCGACGCAGCGATGAGCGCCGCCGCCGAAGATCGGATGCCAGCGCGGGTGATCGGCGCGGGTGATGTCGAAGGCTTCGGGATTCGCATAGACGTCGGGGTCGCGCAGCGCCGAAAGCAGCGACACCGCGATCGGCGTGCCGGCCGGCACGCGATAACCGTCGATCTCCATATCCTGCACTGCGACCCGTGGAATGCCGGAAATAACCGGCTGGTAGCGCAGGCCTTCGGCAACGACGCCCTTTTTGAGGCCGTCAGGATTGTCGCAGAACAGCCGCCATTGATCGGGATGCGTCAATAGCGTCGCCAAGGTCATGCAAAGCGAGCCGCGCGTTGTGTCCGAACCGGCGAGGATGAGGCCAAGCACCTGAGTGCGGATTTCGGCTTCGCTCAGTTCGCCGGCGTTCTTGGTTTCCTCGACATAGTTCGAAATGAAGTCGCCGCGCGGCGCGCGGCGGCGATCGTTCAGCAAATCGTCGACATAGGCGTTGAACGCGACGAGGCTTTTTTCGATTTGCTCGCGTTTCTCGAGTTCGATGAAGCCGAGCGAGGCTGCAGTGTCGGCGATCCATTGCATGAAGATCGGCAGATCCGAGCGGGGAATGCCCAGAATGTCGGCGATGATGCGCGCCGGGATCTGCGCTGCGAACTCGCCGACGAAGTCGAAGGCGCCCTTGTTCAGGTGTTCGTTGACCAATTCGGCCGCGAGCGCGCTCGCCTTCGGGCGCATCGCATCCATGAGCTTGAATGCAAATGTCTTGGCGACAGGCGTGCGGCGGCGGCGATGGGCGTCGCCATTGGCAAAGAGCATGCCTGTGGTGCTGATGTCCCAGATCGGGCCCGACGTGATGCCTTGCATTATTTTGGTTTCCGTCTCGAGCTGGCGCGTGGCGTCGCTGGTGACCAGTTCGAGATGGCGGTGCCTTAGCGCCAGTACGATGCCCATCGGGGTGCGCGCGATCGGCGCCTGTTCGCGCAGCTCCTTGACATAGGCGTAGGCGTCGCGCGGCTCATCGAGATCGACCATGGGCGCATCGGTAAGCGGGCGTGTCATGGGGAGAAATGGCCCTTGTTGAGCTGATGCTGCGAACCTACGCCGCCGCGCCCAAGGCGCGAAGTGGTCTGCCGCGGCGACAGGTTATGATTTTGCTGCGACGACGCCGATTGCCGGCGACGCCCGCGCGCGTCATCTTCGCGGTCCATGACCGATGAAGACGCACGGAAGCGATTTGCGGCGGTGGTCGATCTGCTGCGCACGCCGGGACCGGTGAACGAAGCCTATGTGGCGCCGGAAGTAGAGGCGTGCGCGCGCGCAGGCGTCGCCGAGGCGATGCTGCTTGCGTCGGCGATCGCCGGGGCAGGCTGGGGACAATCGCAAGATTGGCGCGCAGCGCTCGATTGGCTGGCGATGGCCGCCGAAAAAGGCGCGCCTGCGGCGCAGGCGCAATTGCGCTTGCTTGCAGGCGCTGGCGGCGATGGGCGCGCGGGCAATTGGCGTGCATTGGCCGATCAAATCGACATTGAGGCGTGGCGGGCGGCCCGGAGCGTCCGCGTCGTTCAGTCCTCGCCCATGATCGCCATGAGCGCCGATTTTCTCGATGAAGCTTTGTGCGCATGGCTGATCGAGCGCGCCCCGCCGCTGGAGACTGCCTCGCCAGTCCATGCCCCCCACGCGCGACGAACCGGCGCACCCCAGGGCCGCACC
>JACXTT010010467.1_pt1 | contig 12501 bp, 11 predicted proteins | sample 9270951 | NCBI WGS metagenome assembly JACXTT01 (sample SAMN15532306, study PRJNA645909) | rock metagenome | isolation source: weathered quartz diorite | place: Puerto Rico | collected 2017-06-21 | reverse complement strand
CCAGGGATTATGGCAGATTTTGCCCCTGAAGTTCACGTCCGGGGGGGACAAGCCAAGGAAAAAAATCGTTTCCAGCTCAACCGACCTTGACAGCAAAACACGCATTCACCGGAAGAGCCAAAATTAATTCACGTCCAGATATTCATTTCGCGAAAACACGATCGCCCCGATGACCAGGCTTGCGACCGTGACCCCCGCGAGGACCAGCCAGGCGGTGGTGCCGTCCACCGGCATGTACCAGGCGGGGCGATCGGGATAGAGTCCGGCGTCGTGGGCGCGCTCGAACATCAGGCAGCGAGTGTAGAAGCTGAGCGAGAGTCGTTTGAATTGGCCCGGCAGGTTGCCCATGATCGTTTCGAGGAAGAACGCATAGAGGAGCGCGACGACGGCGGCGCGGCGCAGGCACGCTCCCATCATGTGGAACAGCGCCGAGAACGCCAGCGTGCCCCAGAACACCGCGGGCCAGTAGACTTGCAGCGCGCGCCAGCCATGGGCGCCACCCGCCAGACAGATCAGCGTGAAGCCGCCGAAATTCAAGAGCAAGCACCACGGCAACAAGGCGACGTACTTCGCCAGGAAGATCGCCGGCCGCGGGATCGGCCTCGTCAGCACCCAGAGCAAGTTTTGTGCTTCGCGTTCGCGCCCCAGCCCCTCGGTCGCGAAGCTGACGCTCCAGAGAGGCAAGAGAAACGTCGTGAACATGGAGAAGATGATCAGATCGGAGAACACGAAGAACCCGGTGCCTTCGACGACCGCCGTGTCGTAGGCGGCGATTGCCAGCTGATTGATCGACGCGTCAGGGCCCGCCCACGGCATCATGGCGATGTTGCCCAGATGATAGAGATGCTCCTTGTGGGTTGGCCCTTTGCCGCGCGGATGCGACCAGCCCAACATGGTCCAGCGGCCGGCGTGCGTGTTGGCGGCGACGATTAGCAGCGTCAAGCCGAGCAAGCCAAGCGCAATCCAGACCATGAGGTGCGCCCGGGCCTGCCGCTGGAAGCTGAGGCAGATGAGGAAGCACCAGGCCCGCCAGGAGTCGGAATTGACAATTGACAATTGACAATTTCCACTTGCAAATTGAAGAAAAACCGCAATCTTTCGCTTGATAATTGTCAATTGATAACTGTCAATTGTCAATTTCCGGTCTTCACCGTCCCATCGGCCAGAACCGCAGCCCGAACCCGCTCAGGTCGATCCACTCGCTCGGTTCCTCGGCGTCGAGATCGCCGCGGTCGAGGCCGACGCGCAGGTAGACCCACAGGCAGGCGACGTCGTTGGCGTGATCGTAGCCGTGCTCGTCGGTGTCGCCCTCGAAGAGCCAGCGGTAGGAGCGGTTTTCCTTGCCGGTGTCGGTCGCTTCTTCCTGCCAGCCCTTGAGGAGGCGCGACATGTTGGCGAGGGCTTGCTTCCAGGTCTTGTCGTCGGTGACTTGCAGGCGCAGCTCTTCGGGGGCCGATTCCAGATGAACGCCGGGGAGTTGCTTGATTTCGTTGAAGAGCCGATGTTCGAGCGCTGAGGCCCGCCAGGGGGACCAGAGGGTGCAGGTGATTTTCGAGGCTTCGAAGCGGAAGCCGTAGAAGTCGATGTGCATCTTCGATGATCCCTGTTTTCCGCATGCGGCTTAGCGCTCGCAGGGAGTCAAGCGAGCGCTAGGCCGCAAGCGAGGAAAATCGCAAGCCGGCGCTTGCAATGTCGCCCGTGTGCGCCTAACATGGCAGCCTGTTTCATTGTACGACAGCAAAGGGAACCGTATGACGCCGCGCATGAAGTTTTCGATCATGATGTTTCTGGAGTTTTTCATCTGGGGCGCCTGGTTGCCGCTGGCTTTCCCATTCCTGATAGCGCTCGGCTTCGGCTACTGGGAAATCTCCTTCGTGATGAACGCCTTCGCGATCGCATCGATCACGGGATTGTTCTTCAGCAATCAATTCGCCGACCGCAACTTCGCGGCCGAGAAGTTTCTGGCGTTCAGCCACCTGATCGGCGGCGTGGCGATCCTGGCCATTGGATTCTTACCCAACTACTGGCTCGGTCTCGCGCAGCAAGACGTGACGTTGTTCTGGCCCTTTTTCATACTCATGTTGATTCATTCGCTGTTTTACGTGCCGACGATTTCCATCACCAATTCGATCGCCTTCACCAACTTGAAAGACGCGCAGAGCGATTTCGGTCTGGTGCGCCTGTGGGGTACGATCGGCTGGATCGCGGCCAGCGTGCCTTTCGTTTTCATCCTCGTCGATTGGGCGAAGATCCCTGCCCTCGGCGATATCGGCTTCACCGCCTGGCTCGGCGAGGCGCTCAAGGCGGAGAATGGCAAACAGGGAGACGCATTCAGGAACGGCGTCGCCATGACCTATGTTGCCGCCGGTATCGCGTCGCTGCTGCTGGCGGCCTTCAGCCTGACGCTGCCGCACACGCCGCCCAAGCCGGCGACGAGCGAGGAATCGAAGTTCGCCTGGCTCGAATCGATCAAGTTGCTCAACCACCCGTTCATGCTGGTTCTCTTCGTCGCCACCTTCATCGACGCCACCGTCCACATGGGCTATTTCATGATGACCGGGTCGTTCCTGATCGACAAGGTTGGCATTCCGCCGCAATGGGTCATGCCTGTGATGAGCATCGGCCAGTTTGCCGAGATTGGCACCATGGCGCTCCTTGGTTTCGTCCTGAAACGCTTCGGCTGGCGCACCACCATGATCTTCGGCATCCTGGGGCATACCGCGCGATTTGGCGTGTTCGCGTTGTTCCCGGAGATGTTGCCGTCGATCTTCATCAACGTTCTGCACGGCATCTGCTATGCCTTCTTCTTTGCCACGGTCTACATCTTCGTCGATGAGTTCTTCCCCAAGGATGCCCGCGCCAGCGCCCAGGGGTTGTTCAACTTCCTGATCATCGGCCTGGGGCCGCTGGTCGGCGGTTTCCTGTGGCCGTTCCTTCAGGGCATGTTTACCGACGCGAACAAGATCGTCGATTACCGGACGCTGTTCCTGATTCCATCCTTCACGGCCCTGGCGGCGGCGGTGCTGCTCTTGTTCTTCTTCCATCCGCCGGCATCGAGCAAGCCGGCTCTTGGCGGCGACGAGGATACCGAACCGCTGCTCGGCGCGGCCCCGAAGTCGGAAACAGGCATCACCGCGGAGGAACCGGGTCGAATTCGAAGGTCGGATGGTTGAGCCGCTTGCGGTTTCGCGCTCGCATGGCGTCTTGCGAGCGCTAAACAATGATCGGATTCCTTCAAGTTTGCCGATTATTCCACCGATAACACGCGCCATGAAGGCCTTGCCCAGAATCCCCGGCTACGAACTCCTCGCCTGTCTCGGCGGCGGCGTCACCACCACCGTGTACTCCGCGCGCGAATGCGATACCGACTTCCCCTGTGCCGTCAAAGTGCTGCGCCCCGATTGGGAAGAGCAGCCGGTCGCCGTCAAGCTGCTCAAGCGTGAAGCTCTCGCCGGCCTGAGCGTGCAGCATCCGCATCTGGTGCGCATCCTCGACGCCCACGTCCTGACGCCGCCGCTCTACTTGGTGATGGAATACCTCGCCGGCGAATCGCTGCGCCGACGCTTGCGGCGCGACTACAAGCTCGATCAGGCGACCGCCCTGTGGGTCGCCCGGCAAAACGCCGAGGCTCTAGCGGCGCTGCACCGCAAGGGCTTCATTCACGGCGACATCAAGCCCGAAAACATCCGCCTCGTCGACGTCGGCAAGGCGATCCTCCTCGATCTCGGCTACGCTCATCGGCCCGGCGAAAATGTGTCCTTGCTGGAAAAGGGCTACGTGCTCGGCACCGTCAATTACCTGGCGCCGGAACTGTGCGGCCCCGACCCGACCGACGAGGCGCGTGCCGACATCTACAGCCTCGGCGTCACGCTGTTCGAGATGCTGACAGGCCAGCTCCCCTACCCCGCCGGCGCGCCGCTGGAGACCGTGCGCCGCCATCGCGCCGAGGAACCGATGCTGCTGACCGATTGCTTGCCCGACGCGCCGGCGTCACTGACGGAGTTGATCGATCGCATGATGGCGCGCGATCCGGTTGATCGGCCGCGCGCGCTTCGTCTGGTGCAAGAGCTGATCGGCTGCGAGATCGCGAGCCTGAGGCAACGCCGCCGGGCCGCGTGACGCCCCTTCTCTTCGTCTAACGCCCGCGCGGCGCCAGGCGGGCGCTAAACGAATCAGTCAATTCCGCTAAACATTCAATCCTATCGGCAACGTCGCGATGTTTCCCGCGCGGATCAAGCAGCAGCGCCCGCATTCCGCTCGCTCGAGCCCCATCGAAGTCGTTGCCGCGATCGTCGCCGACGAAAAGGATCGCCTCCGATGGAAGCTGCAATGATTGAGCAAGGAGCGTGAAGAACTCGGCCGCCGGTTTGCGCCAGCCGACCTCGGAGCTGATGACCAGCGGGTCAAGAAACGGCGCGATCGGCATCGGCTCGATGACGGCGCGCAAGCGCCGATCGAAGTTCGACGCTAACGCTTGCCGGATGCCGCGCCGGTGCATGGCCGCGAGCAGGTCGCTGGCATCGGCATCGCAGCGCCACGCTTCGGACTGACCGAAGGCCTCGAAAAGCGTCGTAAAGCAACTGTCCGGGTCGGCAACGTCGTCGAGCACCTGCGCGACGATCTCGCGCCAGCGCTGGCGTTCGCGCGCTTCGCTGGTGCGCCAGCCGGCTTGCGCGTCGAGTCGGTCTTGATGAACGAAGGCGACGTGAAAGCGGCGGCGCACTTCGTCGGCGTCGAGCTTGCTGCCAAAACGCCGGCCGACCTCGGCGTAAATCGCGGCCGGTTGGACGTGCATCAAGGTGCCGACGGCGTCGTAGACGATGGCCTGGATCATGGGGATTCCGCTCAAGTCAACAAGCTCCGCTGTACCACCTCGCGGGCCCGCGCGAACTCCGGCTGCCAGGTGATCTCCGGCGTACCGCGGAGCAGGCAATCGCGCAGCTTCTCCAGAGTGTTAAGCCCCATGTGCGGGCATTTGTTGCACGCACAGCTGATGCCCGGCACTGGATGATACCGGTGCCGCGGGTATTTGCTCTGCATCTGCCACATCATGTTCGCTTCGGTGGCGACGAGGAAGTCCTTTGATTCGGCAAACTGGGCGAGATATTTGAGCATCGCCTCGGTGCCGCCGACGAAATCGCTGTGCTCGCGGATGTTGGCGGGGCATTCCGGATGAGCGATGGTGATGCCGGCGGGGATCTTCTTCTTGAGCGCCAACAGATCGCCGACGCTGAAGATCTCGTGCACCATGCAGGCGCCGTTCCACAGGATCATCTTGCGGCCCGTAACTTCCTCCAGGTATTGACCGAGATGCCGGTCGGGCACGAACAGAATCTCCAGATCGGCCGGCACGCGGCGAATGATCTCCTCGGCATTGCCCGACGTGACCACCCAATCGGACAGCGCTTTCACGGCCGCGGTGCTGTTGATGTACGTCACCGTCTGAAACTTGCGGCCATTCTCGCGCAGCATTTCCTGGTAGCGCTGGAGTTTGATGGCCGGGCAGCTTTCCGCAAGGCTACAGCCCGCTTTCATATCGGGCAAGAGCACGCGCTTGTGCGGATTGAGCATCTTCGCCGTCTCGGCCATGAAGTGAACGCCGCAAAAGACGATGGTGTCGGTCTCGACCTTGGTGGCGGCCCGGGCGAGCTTGAGGCTGTCGCCGGTGAAGTCGGCCAACTCCTGAATGTCGCCGTCTTGATAATAATGGGCGAGGATAGTGGCGTTTTTCTGCTTCTTGAGATGCTTGATTTCGTCGATGAGGTCGATCATGGAAGAGATCCTTGTTTTTAGTGTGGCGCAGGAGAAACCCACAACTCTGTTTTCATTATACGGGTGGCGGGGGCGATTGGACAACTTCTTTGCCGCTTGCGGTTTGGCGCTCGCTCGGCGCCCGGCGAGCGCCAAACCGCAAGCGGCGAACCTCGACGCGCCAAATTGATTCCCGCCTCTATAATATCCAGGAAACCTCCACCCCGCCTGGAGATTTCACCATGCAAGACCGCATCGCTTATCAAGGCATCACCTTCGACGACGTGCTTCTCGAACCCGGCTACAGCGAAGTGCTCCCGCGCGACGTGGATGTGCGCACCAAGCTGACGCGCAACATCCTGCTCAACATTCCTATCGTCTCCTCGCCGATGGACACCGTCACCGAGAGCGAACTGGCCATCGCCCTCGCTCAGGAGGGCGGCATCGGCATCATCCACAAGAACATGGCCGTAAAGGTCCAGGCGCGCGAAGTGGAGAAAGTGAAACGCAGCGAGAACGGCATCATCACCGACCCGATCACCCTCGATCCCGAAGCCACCGTTGAAAACGCCCGCAAGATCATGGACGATCACCACATCTCCGGCATCCCCATCACCATCGACGGCTACTTGAAAGGCATCATCACCAAGCGCGATTTGCGCTTCATCGCCACCAATCACCAGCGTCTCGCCGAGGTGATGACGAAAGATAAGTTGGTAACGGCCCCGGAAAATACAACGCTTGCAGCGGCTGAAAGGATTTTGACGGAAAATAAAGTCGAGAAATTACTGTTAGTTGACGAAAAATATCAACTGAGAGGCCTGATCACCATACGCGATATCGACAAGATGAGCGCCTTTCCGAGCGCCTGCAAGGACCGGCGCGGTCGGTTGCGGGTCGGAGCGGCGATCGGCATGCACGATTACGAACGGGCGGCTGCCCTGATCCACGCCGAAGTGGATGTCCTCGTCGTGGACTCGGCGCATGGCCATTCGAGCAACGTCATCGAAACCGTCAAAGAGCTGAAGAAACGCTTTGATATCGACGTGATCGCCGGCAATATCGCCACGCTCGAAGGGGCCAAGGCGCTGCTGGCGGCAGGGGCGGACGCGATCAAAGTCGGCATCGGGCCGGGGTCGATCTGCACGACGCGGATTATCTCTGGCGTCGGCGTGCCGCAGATTACCGCGATTGCCAGCGCCTGCCAGGGTCTCAAAGGTTCCAGCGTGCCGGTCATTGCTGACGGCGGCATCCGCTACTCCGGCGATCTGGTCAAGGCGCTCGCCGCCGGCGGGCACACGGTGATGCTCGGCGGCTTGCTCGCCGGTCTGGCGGAAAGCCCCGGCCAGCTCATTATCTACAAGGGCCGCAGCTTCAAGACCTATCGCGGCATGGGCTCGATCGGAGCGATGGTCGCCGGGTCGAGCGAACGCTATCGACAAGGAACCGATCACGCCGGCAAGTTGGTTCCCGAAGGAGTCGAAGGACGCGTGCCGTACAAGGGGAACCTGTCGCCGTTCATTTATCAGCTGGTCGGCGGGTTGCGGGCCGGGATGGGATATTGTGGATCACGGAATATCGAGGAGTTACGCACCCGCTCGCGTTTCATCACGGTAAGCGCGGCGTCGGTGCAGGAGAGCCATGTCCATGACATTCAAATCACGCAGGAAGCGCCAAACTATTCGTCGCGCGGCGCCAGCCAGGCTGGCGCTGAAGACAACTAGCGCCATTTTCGCCTCGTTGCTGTTCTTATCCAGCGTCCACGCCCAAAGCGAAATTATCACGCCGCGCTTCGTGCCGGCGCAGACGCGAACGCCGTCGGGCGTGGTGCCCGCCGTGCACCGCGAAGCGCCGGGAGGGGTGGTGCCGGTTGCTGCACAACAGCCGGCCGGCGGCGGCATGCGCGGCCCGGCTGCTGGCGACGAGGGGGACGCCACCTTTCTTCGCACCGAGCTGGCGGGCCCGCAACGTTTGTTCCGACGCGAATCGGAATCGCAGTTTTTTGATCGGCTCTCTCAGACCATGAAGAAGAACGACGGTACGCGGGCAATCTTCCCCGCCGACCCAGTCGTCAGCAAGGAAACCTATCGACCGCGCAATTTCCCACGCATGGTGGAACTCGTCGAGCCGTGCTACTCCTGTCACGCCCGGCTCTACTTCGAGCAGCCGAACTTCGAGCGTGCGGGCTACAACTTCGGCGTCCTGCAGCCGGCGATCTGCGTGGGAGTCTTTTACTACGACATGGCGCTGTTGCCCTATCACATGTGGACGGACTTGCACAATCGCGAAGAGTGCAACGTGGGCAAATGCCTGCCGGGCGATCCGGCGCCGCTCCTGTTGCCGCGCGAACGCTTCAGCGTGACGGGTCTGGTAGGCCAGACCGGCACGATGATCGGGCTGGGGTTCTTGTTGCCATAGGTCTTCACGCCAAGGCATGATTTTGTGGACGATGATTTTTTGTTAAACTTTCGGCCGGCGCCGGTGCCAATCGGTCGCCTGCTGAAACGCGTGAGCGATGCTCAGCAATCGCGCTTCGCTCCACACTCTTCCCGTGAATTGAATGGCGGTGGGCAACCCGTTCGGCCCGAAGCCATTGGGGATCGCCAGGGCCGGCTGGCCGACGACATTGCCCGCGGGGATGATCGGCGGACCGCCACGGAAGTTCGGGTACGATTCGCTGAAGTTGCGCGCGATCGGGTACGAAACCGTGGTCCGTGCCGGCGCGATCAGGGCGTCATATCTCGCGTACAATTCAGCCATCGTCTTTTTCATGTGCGAGCGCGTCCGCAACGCTTGCAGGTAATCAACCGCCAGCGTCATCGACGCCGCCACGCTTGCCGTCTTCATCTGGGCGGTGCGCAGATCGTTGAGCCGCGCGCTCTCGATCAAGTCGCGAAACGAATTTGCCCCTTCCGCACTGATAACGACGTTCACCACCGACCCGAACGGCAGGTCCGGGAACGGCACATCTTCGGTGATGTCGCAAAATCGGCCCAGTACCTTCACCGATTCGCGGAAGTTGTCGCGCACAGCCGGCTGGATCGCCGTCGTCGAGCCGCGAATGACGCCGACGCGGAACTTCGCCTTCGGATCGGCCAGATTCTCCGGCCAGGCGTAAGGCTTGGCGACCGTGGACAGATCCTTGGCATCGCGCCCCGCCATGGCGGCGAGCACGATGCCGCAGCAGTCTGCCGAGCGGCACATCGGCCCGAGCTTGTCGAGCGTCCACGACAGGGCCATGGCGCCGTAACGGCTGACGCGGCCGAAGGTCGGCCGCAGCCCCGCGACACCGCAATACGCTGCCGGCGTGATGATCGAGCCCGACGTCTCCGAGCCGATGGCGAACGCGCACAGCCCGGCGGCAACGCACGCGCCCGACCCCGACGACGAGCCGCCCGACCAGTAGTCGAGGTTCCACGGCGTCTTGCACGGCCCGCTGAACGATGCGTCGGCGTTGTCATACCCGAACGAGCCGGCCAGCTCCACCATCGCCAGTTTGCCGAGCAGGATCGCCCCGGCGTCGCGCAGTTTGCGGATCACGGTTGCGTCATAGTCGAACACCTGCTTGCGGAACGGCTCTGCGCCCCAGGTCGTCGGCACGCCGCTGGTCGCGAGCAGATCCTTGGCGCCGTAGGGGATACCATGCAGGATGCCGCGATACTTGCCGGCGCGGATCTGCTCGTCCGCCGCCCGGGCCTCCTTGAGGGCCGACTCGCGCATGAGCGTGACGACCGCATTCAGGCGCGGTCCGATTTTTTGCAGCCGATCGAGATACGCTTCCGTCAGCGCGACGGGCGAAAGCCGGCGCGTGCGCAGCCTTTCCGCAAGATCGCGAATCGGCGCGAAGACGATATCATCGCCGAGCGTTTCCTGTGCCATGAAATTGACTCCTGACCCCTGACGATCCTACCCGCCTCTCATATATTTTTCATGCAATTTTTCTTGCAAAATCGTCAGGCTCTCGCACATGATATCCTCCACGGAAATACCGGTGTCACATCACCATACAGCTTCTTTTCTTCAATGGAGGTCGAATCATGCGTAAGTTCGGTTTGTTTCTCACCAGCGCCATGTTCATCTGCTTCATGAGCGTGGCCCTGGTCGAAGGCCAAGGCGGCGACAAGAAAAAAGGCGGCGGCTTCGGCGGGTTCGGCGGCGGCGGCCAGCAGAACCCCATCAATCTCTTCAACCGCGCCGACGTCAAGAAGGAACTCGACATCACCGACGCCCAGATCGAGAAGCTCCCCCCCGAGATCATGGTCGCCATCAGCAAGGTCCTCGACAAGGACCAATTCAAACGCTTCAAGGAAATTGACCTGCAGCAGCGAGGCAACAATGCCTTCAAGGACAAGGCAGTGCAGAAGCAGCTCAAGCTGACCTCCGAGCAGACCAAGAACATCGAAAGCCTGCTCGAAGACTCCGGAAAGGAACTGGCCGAGTTGTTCAAGGGCCTCAAGGGGGGCGGGGCCGGCGGCTTCAAGGGCATCCAGGAGAAACAAGAGAACATCCGCAAGGAGACCAAGGAAAAGATCTTCACCGTCCTCACCAAGGAGCAACGCTCCACCTGGCGTGACATGATCGGCAAGGAATTCACCTTCCAGCAAGGCGGCTTCGGCGGTTTCGGCGGCGGCGCCAAGAAAGACGACACCAAAAAGAAGGACAACGAGTAACCGTTTACCGCTTGCGGCTTAGCGCTCGCAATATCACACGCGAGCGCTAGGCCGATTCACTTCTTCTTCGATGGCGTCAAATCCGCAACCTCCGTCTTCGCAAACAACGCCCACCTCGACTCCAGCGCCTCCGCGCTCGGCATCCCGTTGTGCACGTAGAGCCCGTCAATCTGGCGAGCCGAGCCCCGTAAGGGGCCGGGGTGAGCAAGCAACCACAGATGAACGCAGATGAACGCGAATGAGAGGAGGAAGCGGCGCATGGGAAGTTCATTTCTCGAAGTTGGTCAAATCAAACAGATAAATCACCGAGCCGCGCGCCACCGCGAAACGTCGGCCGTCGGGATGGTATGCGATGGCGTGCGGCGAGTCCCAGTTGTTCTGGTCCTTGCGCATATCGATCACGAACCGCTGCGTCAGCGTCGCGCTGTCGTAAAAGAAAATCCGCGTGAAATGGACTGCCACCGCGAGACGTTGCCCGTCCGGGCTATACGCAACGTGCTGGGCCGCCTGGTCGTAAGCGATTTTGACGGGGATGCCGTTGGGGTCGTCCAGGTTCCAGTGATACAACTTGTTCCCGTTGACGCCAGTGAGGAAACGGCCAGCGCGCGCGAATTGCAGCGAGCGGAAGGAGTACGCCCCGCCGTCGCCCTTGAGATGAACGGTATTGCCCGTTTTCGGATCGAACACCTGAACATCCTCCGCCCCCGCAGCAATCACTTCGGTCTTGGGATGGAAGTCGGCCGAGAAGACCTGATTACGGAAGTCCTTTAACGTGAAAGTCTTGGCGCGTGTGGCGACATCCCAAACGTAGGCGACGCTGTCGCCGTGACAGGTACACACACGCGATCCGTCCGGGGACATGGCGATGTGATTGAAGGCCAACTGGCGGTTCGGCTCGCCGATTTGGATGCTCGTTTGCGGCGCGGGATCTTTAGTCAGGTCATACCAGCGAAAGCCGCCGCCGTGCTTGCCGAGGAAGACCTTGTCCCCTTTCGGAGTAAACGCGGCCGCGCCGACCTCTTGCCCGCCGAAGCCCTTGTCCGCCATGTCGAGGGTATAGGTCCTGTCCTTCCAGGTCGCCAGGTCCCAGGAGTGGACCGATTCGGCGCGGGTCGCCGCGTAGAGCGATTTGCCGTCGGCGCTGAAGTGGAGCGTACGCACCTCGCGGTTGTTGGTAATTTGCAGCCGTTTGAATTCGCCGTGCTGCGGCTTGGCCAGCTCTTCGACTCGCATTTTCTCCTTCAGGTCCTCCTCGGCCTTCATCTTGTCGAGCCAGGCCTTTTCCTTGGCGATTCGCGCCTCGTTTTCCGCCTCCAGCAAGGCCATCTCCATTTCCCTGGCGACTTTTTCTTGGGCGGCTTTCTCGGCATCGGCAATGTCCCGCGCTTTGATCGCCTGATCCGCTCGAAGGTGGGCTTCCTGCTCCGCGTGCTGGGCGGCGGCCAGGCCGAAGGATAGATACCCAGCCACGATTGCAACCGCGCCGCACGAGCAAAGCCCGAGCCCCGCCACGCACGCCACCACGATCAGGACCAGCGACGACGATTTCGCCGGCGCGGGCCGATCTCGACGCGGTCGCGGGGACTCCCGTTCGTCCGGTTCCGGCGGGCGCGCCGATTTCGGGACCGGGGCTTTCTCGGTCAACGCCTCCTCGGCATGAACAGTCGGCGCCGGCGGATCAGCCGTGACCGCGCCGATGCTCACTGGCGGAGGCGCATCGGCCGTGGGAAGCGCAAAGGTTTGCTGGCATTTCGGACAGCGAATGGTCTTCCCCGCCGCACCGTCGGGAACGTCGAGCTGCTGCGAACATTGCGGACAAACGGCGCGAGCCATGTTTGCGACCTTTGGAGGATGAAGCGAATCGGAATAGATCATCGTAGCGGGCGGCCGTTCCTCGATCAAGCATTAATCGGCTCAGAAACGCTCGGCAGGAAACAATGCGCGCGAGCACACGCGCGGAGGGCTAGTGCGTCTCCAACGCTAAATTCTGGGGTTACGCACGTTCGGGAGGGCGAGGCTCCTGCCGAGCCGGAAGCATCGGCGTCGGCGTTTTACACTTGGCGTTTCTCGAGTTCACGGC
>JACXTT010010466.1_pt1 | contig 12501 bp, 11 predicted proteins | sample 9270951 | NCBI WGS metagenome assembly JACXTT01 (sample SAMN15532306, study PRJNA645909) | rock metagenome | isolation source: weathered quartz diorite | place: Puerto Rico | collected 2017-06-21 | reverse complement strand
GGTTGCCGCACGGTGTCCTGGTTCGACGGCGCTTGAGTCCCCGGGGGTGGCACTACATTGGGTCGCAATTCATCAGACAACGTCCCCGCTGACAGACCGCTCTGACCGGAGAACGCCCCACGTCCGCCGAACAGTTGGTTTACCGTAGCGGCAACATCTGACGCTCGGGCATGCCGAAGCCGGACTACGAACAGTTGCACAGGACCGGAGTCGGACACCGTCTGACGCGCGGGTCGCGGTTCTTGTTGGGCTCGCGGCCCAACACGATAGAAGGACGAATCTTCTACGAAGTCGAGATTCTGCGATTGCACGAGGCCGCGCAGCAGCGATAGCAATGTGGCTCGATCCACTGGGCCGGGTGTCTCGAGCGTCACGCGCACCGGCTGGATCGGACCGACCAGAACCGGCTTCGGCAGATACCGCCCGATGGCCTGGATCACCGCGCGGATGTCCGTTTCGACGAACCGAACTGCGATGCTATCGCGCGTGAACCTCACGGCTGAGGTGTCCTGGGCCACGACAGGGGAGCCGATGAGCAGAAGGACAAGCATCAAGCCCGCCGCCCCCCGCCGCCCCACGCCGCCGTCTTTTTTCGCCGCCCTCAGTTCTTCCATGGCTCCCGCACCTCCAGCACCCACGTGGTATCCATTCCGGCGATGACGACCCGACCAGCGGTGATCTTTTTGATCTGCAGACCGGCGACGACATCTCCCACCCGCAAGACGCGGGGTCCCTCAACTCCCGGAAGGCCCTCAATCACCGCCGACGGTTCACTGCCATTCACCACGCCGACCAGACTCAGGGTCGGCTTCTGCGGCGACGGAGCTAACTGCTCGGCGAGCCGCTGGGGGTCATAGGCTGGGAGCGTGGGTCGCCGCCCAATGCGAAACGGATCTCGCGACACGATAGCGGCGACCGATTCGGTGGCGATCCGGCTTGCCGAACCAGCCGCTTGGCGACTGGAATCGTGTGCCGGCGAAGGTGGAAGGTGGACGCTGGCTATCGGCCCGGCCGCGATGCGAACCGAGGCCGTGACGCCAAGCAGGGCCACGACCAACAGCGGTAATCGGAGATCGCCGGTCATGTCGCGTGTTTCTCCGCGGGCCGCGGCCTGATGTACCAGCCGCTCACTGTGATCTCGACCTTGAGGATTTCCGGTCCCCGCTGCACAGTGCCCGGTTGCGGAGCGTCGACGCGCAGCTCGTCCAGCTTCAGCACTTCGTCACCGCCGTCGATAGCGCGGATCAGGGCGATTAATCCACGAACATCAGTCTCGAGCGCCGCATGTACACGCACGCGACCCAGACGTCCGTTGGCGCTCGAGTCAGGGAGTGGATCGAGCCGCTCGACTTTGGCCGGCGCTCGCGACGCCGCAACGTTCATCCTTCCAGACAGATCGGCACCCGCTTCGGCGGGCGTGGTACCCGAGAGCACTTGCGGAGCGAGCGCGACCAGCGCCTGTGAAAGGACGGCGGCCGAATCACGGAGCTGGGGCAGCGTAGCCATCTCTTCGCGCGTGCGCGCCAACATGCTTGCCCGCTCGCGCAGGATGGCGTCCTCCTCGGACACACGCCGCACCGCCCACGGCAGGACGCGCAGTCCCAGGACCGCCCCGGCGACAGCGATTCCACCCACGAGCAGCGCTCGGCGATCCCGCGGCGTCACGGGTTGTTCGCCCCGAAGATGATCGTGAATCGCTCCCACTCGTGGCCGCTGAGTGTTTCGCGGACGATCGCGCCCTCGAGGCGCGGATTGGGGGCCGCATGACTGCGCTCGACGGCAGACAGGACGTCGGCCGCGCGCCGACCCGCGCCGGCAACGACGCCCGACCCGTCCAAGCGCCAGGTGTAGGAGGTGAGAACCGCCGAATCAGGGATCGCGCCGTTCACGCGCGCGAGCGTCGCGAGCGCCTGTCCGCGGGCGCGCCGTGCGTCGGCGAGGCCGAGGACCATTGCTTCGGCCGTCCGCATCTCCCGGCGCACGTCGCGCATCGCGGCGAGCGGAGCGGTGGCCGCCGCCAGCTGTGCTTCGACGTCGCGCCGCTCAATCACCAGCCGGACACCAAAGAGCACGCCGGCGAGGAGCCACGCCGCGCCGGCCGCAATCGCGAGACGAACGATCGTGCGGCGACGAGCCCGCGCGCGCACAGCGCGCTCGGCGGTCGGCAGGAGCTGCAGCTCGGGAGACATCCCCGCCGCCGTGATCGATTCGACCGCGAGGCCCGCCTCGGCCGCGCCGGCGACAATGGCAAGGACGAGCGGTTCCTCCACCGCCGCGGCGTGCGTAACGCGCCCAACGCCGTTCGTGACCCACATGGCGTCCGTGACGAGGGGGGCACCGTTGCGGCGAAAGAAGCGCCCCGCTTGGTTCGCCACGAGCGAGGCCAGCTCACGGTCGCGAACCGGTGGCAGGTCGGCGAGCGTGCGCGTCTGCGCCGGAGGACGCTGCAGCGTCACGCGCAACTGCCGGCACCGCTCGGCGGGCGCCGCGGCTAGCCGCGCAACGACCTCCGTCAGCTCTCTAGGTGAGTCGTACGTCGCCTCCCCTGCCCACACAGCGACCTCCGCCCGCCGCGCCTCGGCGCGGACGCGGGAATCACCGACGGTGAGATACAGCACGGGCGCTCGCGCCACGATCGGCTTCACTCGGTCTCTCGGCGAATGACGGCAAGCCGTCCGGGCACCGGGACCACCGTCAGCGTAGCACGGGCTATGATCGGCGTGCCCCGCACGCCGCCTATAATGGTCGCAACGAGTTGCGGAGGATCAAACACGGCCGCACGGACAAATTCCGCATAGCTGGCGAGGAAGACCGTTCGCGATGAGCGGGACAGCAGGCCCGCCAACTCATCTGCACTGTGAAGTGGTCGTTGGGCGCGGCGACTCGTCAGGAGGAAGACGCCCTCTTCGGTCATGCCGGGAAGCGTGCGCAGGACTGCGGCTGGCGCCGCGTTGGCGTTGACGACGCCGGTGCCGCGCGTCGTCACGAAGGACGTCAGCCGCGCCGCGACCGACGAGTCGACGCCAGGCACCTGCTTCACGTCGTAGAGCGTGCCGCGCGCTCGCCGGACGATGACCGATTCTGCGAGCGCCTGTTCGACACCCATCGCCCTGAACAGCTGAACGATGGCCTGGCGGTCGGCGGCGTTGAGATTGAGCCTAGCCGCCGGGTCATCGAGCGAAACCCGACACCACGTCCGACGTCCCAGGTCGATGGGAGCCAGATCCCGAAACGTCGGATCGACGGCGAACCGTGCCAACAGGATCTCCGCGCAGGCTTCACGTGCCCACTCCGCCCGCGCCAGCAGCATTCGGTTGCGCGTGGTCTCGGTCCCGACTCGCGCGACTAGCAGGCCGGCACCGGTGAGTGCGGTCAGCGCAGTTAGGACCCATAACACGGCGAGGAGTGCGAACCCGCGCCGGTTCATCCTCGCTCCTTCACCAGAAAGAGCAGCGTATCCACGCATGCCGCGTCGCGCTTCCCGCACCCCGTTATCCGAAAGCGCACGGCGAGCGGGGCGCTCACGGGCGAGATCCACTCGCGCACCCACTTGGTGTCTGCCCCGGGGTCTAACAGGTAGTCGAACGCCAGCTCGCTCACGCCGGCTTCGAGCTGGAGTTGCTCGGCCCCGGTCGTGGCTAGGAAACGACTGCCGTCTTGTGAGAGTTGGATCGCCTTGTGCTCAAACCAGCCGCCCGGCACGAGCTGCCACGAGGTGAACGACGCGCGATTCGCGCGTCCCTCAAACGGCGGCTCGAGCGAGAGAAGCGTGGCCTTGAGCCAGCGCCGCACATTGACGCGGCGGTCCAGGCTCTCGCGGGCCGTGGCGACCGCTCGGGCGCCGTCCGCGACGCCGGTAAAGATCCGATGCGCCGCCACGATGATGATTCCGGCGATGACGACGGCGACCATCACCTCGATGACGGTGAATCCCTCATGGCGCCTCACGGTGTGCTCTCGGCTCGGTACACGACGGTTACGAGATCTTCGACCTGGGGCGAGTCCTCCTGCCGCAGTGCAATACGATACAGGGTCCGCTCCGGTCGCTGGACATCCACCGTGAACTCGCCGATGTGGCGGCGACCGATCCGTTGATCCAACTCCTTCCGATTGAGCAGCGTGAGCGCCGACAGCAGACGCTGTTCGGTGGCGAGGGTGCGTTCGCGCGCGCGTGCGTCGCGCTCCGCACGGAGGCCGGTACCCACCAGCTCGACGAGGCCAATTCCCGCCGTCGCAAGCACGACGACGGCGACCAGCACTTCGAGCAGCACAACGCCGCGCTCATTTCGCATTGGGGCTCCCCGTAAATGGGTCGACGTTCGGGCCAATCGCTCGTCCATCGGGGAGAAACAGCACGCCGTTCGCGGTTCGCTGAGCGCCGGAGCGAATCGCCTCGGCGCGCGCTCGTCTGAGCGCGCGTATCTCCTCGAATTCGCGTGGGGCCTGCAGCGACCCGATCGCGAGGCCCGTCACACCCAGTACCACGCCGAGTACCGTCAGGACGACGAGCAGCTCGAGCAGCGTCACACCGCGCATTACATGCCCGGCCTGAGCGAGTACACCGCCTGAAGCAGCGCTGCCGCGGTGAATGCGACGAGGCCACCGAAGGCGACGATCAGCGCCGGCTCCAAGGCCGTGGCGAGCGCGCGTAGGCCACGCTCCGCCTCCTGAGCCGCGAGATTCCCGGCACTCGAGGCCATGTCCGCGACGCGGCCGCTCGACTCTCCCACCCTGACGAGTTGTAAGGCGCTCGCGCTGAGCGCGCCCTCACGCTCGAGCGCGACAGCGAGCGGCGATCCCTGGACCACACGCTCGCGGCTCCTCGCCAACCGCTCGGCGATTGCGAGGTCACCCGCCGCATCGCGCGCCGCGTCCAGCGCCGGCAACAGCGGCATGCCGGCGCGCAGCATGCCGCCCAGGGCGCGCATCACGCGGGCGGTCGCGAGCGCGCGTCGCACCGAGCCGACGAACGGAAGTCGGAGGAGGACTTCCTCGACTCGCCTCCGTCCCGCGGGCCGGCGAATCCACTCGATCGCGCTCCCCGTGGCCAGCACGACGATCACCAACAATGGGATCCAGAAGCGCGTGAGCAGCTCCGACGTTCCAAGCAGCAGTCGCGTGGCGGGGGGGAGTTGCTGACCGAGGTCGCCAAGGATCGCGGCAAAGCGCGGCACGACGACGGTCGTGATGACGAGCACGGAAACCGTACCCACAACGGCGAGCAGTAGCGGATACGCGAGGGCCTGGCGGACGCGCGCGACGAGGTCGGCTTCCTGCTCGAGATGCACCGCGATCTGTTCGAGGGCGGTGCCGAGCTGGCTGCCGCGCTCGCCGGCGCGGATCATGCCGACGACGAGGGCGGGAATGACCCCGCGCCCCGCAGCGAGCGCGCTGGCGAAGCTCGCGCCTTCACGCAGGTGGTCGCGCGCCGCGGTCAGCGTGTGCCGGAGCGGCCCCGACGCGAGTGGTTCGCTTGCAGCGATCGCGCGCTCGAGCGGCACACCGGAGGAGACGAGCGCCGCGATCCCGCGAAAGACGATCGCTAGGTCCCGGCGGCTCGCTGCAGGACGATGATCCTCGGCCGCCGGCGCAACCGCGATCGCGAAGAGCCCGCGGCTGGCGAGCGTCGCGGACGCCTGCCCATGACTCTCGGCCTCAATGGCGCCCGTGACGATTGCCCCATCCTGGCGCGCCGCGCGATAGGAGTACGCGCTCATGGCCTTCGCGCGCTGCCTTCCCAGGAGGTGATATCGGCATCTTCGCCGCTGCCGCCCGGTTGACCGTCGCGACCAAGGGAGAGGAGGTCATAACTCTCAGCGTTCACTTCACCGGGTGATTTGTAGGTGTAGGGCCGGCCCCAAGGATCGAGCGGGATCACTTTACGGAGGTAGGGGCCGCGCCAGTTGCGCGCCGCCGGCTCGCCGGTCGGCCGCTCACGCAAGGCGGCCAGTCCTTGTGTCGTTCCGGGATAGACATCGTTGTCGAGGCGATACTGATCGAGCGCCAAGGCGAACAACTCGATTTGAGCGCGTGCCGCCGACACCTTGGCATCGCCGACATTCCGAAACACCATCGGCCCCACCAGGCCAGCGAGGATCGCGATTACGGTGATCACGACGAGGATCTCGATCAGCGTGAAGCCTCTAATGCGCGGTGACACGCAGGACCTCCTCCGAGGTCGTGATCTCCGCCTGCACTTTCACCCAGCCGTCGTGTTTCATCAGTTGCATGCCTTCTTGCTCACCCACCTCACGGATCCTGGCGAGTGATTCGCGCGCAGTGATGGCGCGATTCAGGGTTTCGGAAACAACGAGTAGCTCGAAGATGCCGATGCGGCCGAGGTAGCCGGTGCCGTGGCACGACTCACAGCCACGCCCGCGCACCAAGTGCGGCTTCCCTTTGGGTTCCCCAGAGACGAACGACACGACCTGCGGATCGGGACGATAGCGCTCGCGACAGTGGGGACAGATGCGGCGCACGAGACGCTGCGCGAGCACGCCGTTGATCGTCGCCGCGATTTGATAGGGGGCGACTTGCAAGTCGAGCAGGCGCGTGACGGCGCTTGGCGCATCGTTCGTGTGGAGTGTTGAGAAGACGAGGTGGCCGGTCATTGCCGCCTGCACGGCGACCTCCGCGGTCTCCGGATCGCGCATCTCGCCGACCATTATGACGTCGGGGTCCTGCCGCAGCACGCTGCGCAATGCCGAGGCGAACGTCATGCCAGCTTTGCGATTCACGGGAATCTGTGTGACGCCGCCGAGGTGATATTCGACGGGGTCTTCGACCGTGATGATCTTCTCCGCCATCGTGTCCCGGAGCGCGAGCGCGCTGTAGAGCGTCGTCGTCTTCCCGCTGCCGGTTGGCCCCGCGGCGATCACGATGCCGGTCGGGCGTGCGATGATGCGGCGGAACTGCTCGAGAGTGGCGGGCGCCATGCCCAGCTCGTGCAGTCCGACGGCCTGGCCGCCGCGGTCGAGCAGGCGCAGCACCACCGATTCGCCATATAGCGTCGGCACAGTGGAGACCCGAATGTCCAACTCGCGCGACTCCAATCGAATCCGGAAGCTTCCGTCCTGGGGCGCGCGCCGTTCCGCGATATCCAGTTCGGCCAACAGTTTTACGCGGCTCACAATCGCGCTCTGTGCTTGCTGCGGTGGCGCGGGTGCGTCGGCGAGAACGCCGTCGACGCGGAACCGCGCTCGCAGCCCCTGCGGCGTGGATTCGAGGTGGATGTCGGAAGCGCGCGCGTCGTGCGCTTCTTTAATCAGAAGATTCACGTACTTGACCACCGGCGGCTGGCTCGCGAGGTCGCGAGCGTCCGCGAGTTCGCGATCGTCCCCACCCAGGAACCCATCACCCGCGCGGAGATCATTTACTACTTCCACCATTGACTCCGCGGCGGCGTATGCGCGCCGAATGCCGTCTGCCAGCTCCTCCTGGTCGACGGGGATCAGCTCGACTTGCCGGGAAAACTCACGCTCCAACTCTGTAAGGACGTCTGGATCGGGGTCTCCGCACACGGCAACGCGCACATGAGTGTCTGTGATCTCCAACGGAAGGACGCGATTGTACTCGAGGTAGCACGCCTCGAAGGAATCGGGCAAGGATAGTTGTGAATGGAGCATGGTCGGTACGCGATCTTGGCAGGGAGTATGCCGCGCCGACGTGCGCGATTTTGTGCTTGAGCGCAGAGCCCCCGGGGCGATGAACTTGTCAGTGTGACAACTTCTGACCCCCAACTTGTCACGTCACCAAGGGAGAACTCGCGCTCCGAAACGACTGAACTTGTCACAGTGGCAAGCTCCGCGTTTTCAAGTTGGCACCACTACGCGGTTGGGTGCTGTAACTCGTGCTCCAACTGCCGCGGCACACGTCATGCCTACCGAAGTCATTGTTCTCTCAATCACATGAGCCCATCTCGCGTTTCGGAGGCTGCCATGAGGGTGCTCGTACTTGGCTCGATTCTCGCCATCCTAACGACTTCTCCCCTCGGTCATCGAGTCCATGCAACGGCAAGTCAAAGCCTCGTGCTACACAACACGCGTTGGGATCAGGTTCAGGTTGAGGTCCGAACTGGCACCTCGACCACATGTGACAACAATACCAATGGAGCGGCTGAATCCTTGGCTCGCGGCCGAAGTTGGCAAATCGTCACGGCGGAAGTGATTTGTTGGCGGCGGGAACAAAGTCCTGGAGTTGCTTGGAGCGGCTGGACCTCCTGGAACACCGCTCAGCTCGGGCCGACCGAAATGCGGGATGTGACTCTCTAACAACTCAAGACGGGGAATGCCAGTGTTCTCGACCGCGCTCGTTGTTCTTGCCGCCTCGCTTGCGCCTACACCTAATCCAAAGTTACACGCGCGACCCTTCACTCCGGGTGTCACTGTTACACCCAAGGGCACCTGGGCGCCGGAGCGAGCCCATAACACTAACGGCTACTCGGCTGTGTTTAGAGTTACTAATAACCAGAGTTCGACCATTACGTACACACTTACGCGCTCAAGTTCAACAAACGTCACGACGACGAGCCAGAGCAACGACTTTGTTACGCTCGCCCAGAATGCATACGCTGATGTCACCGTTTTTTACAACGTTGGTTCTTCAGGACCTGGGTGGATACAACTCTTGGCGGAAGGCACCCGTGCTTTCGATTCCGGAACTTGGAATATCCCGGTCGATCACACGATCACCCTCACTCCGGATGGTCAGACTGCGAGTACACGAACGACGCAGACCGGTCTTTACAGTGAGACATTCACCCTCACCAACTACGGAGGTAACGTCTACACCTACGACCTTACTTGCAGCACGTCCAGTAACGTGAGTTGCACCGGCCTAGGTCGTGCGCGTGTGTCGCTGAATCCAGGGGCGCAAGCAACCATAATCGCTACGTACAATGTCAGTAATGCCGGAACTGGCTCTCTCGTCGTGAGAGCCACCAGCGCCACGGTTACAGATACGGGGAGCTATATCGTGCCGGTCAGCAATCCTACATCCGGAGCCCCCATCGTCGATGCCACTCCGATGTACGGACAATTCCTTCAACAGGTAGATCGCTGTGCTGCAAGCTGTTTCGCTGCCACCTACTCCCAGGGTACGGTACCGTACTTCGCTCTTGATGCGCCGCATAACGTCACATTGTCGTATAACGGTGATCGCACAAACCCGAAGCCCTTCGTGTGGGTGAATGTACGAGCCGATTCGACGTATAGGTCGTCGCCAAGTGAATATCGGTTGCAGGCAAGGGTCAACGGCGCGTTTGTCACGTTCCTAAATGGAGAGAACTTGCTGCACTTCTCCTATCCTGGGAACGTCTGGGCGCGGCTGGGTGGTCAGTTTGATGCAACGGGCTACGCAACGGGCGTGTACCCTTTGGACATCCTCGTCTCCGCATATTACGCTGACTCAGGTAGTGTCCTTACAAACACGTGGAGTACAAAGCTGGTAGTGATACAAGACAGCGCCTCAACGGTTGCGCGGGGATGGACACTTGTTGGAATCCAGCGACTCTATTCCCAAGGTGACGGTTCTGCACTGATCGCCGACGGAGGCGGCTCGGCTGTCTATTTCGCCAAATCTGGTTCAGCTTTCGTGACGCCAGCCGGAGAGTTCTCGCAGGTTGTGAGCGGGCCAGGGTCCGCGTGGACGCGAATTTACCCCGACTCCACCCGGATAATCTTCGACGGGTTTGGTCGGATGATCGAGGTGCTGAACCGCTTCAGTGTTCGCGATACAGTGGTCTATGACGCCGGCGGCAGAGTGTCGGTATTGAAGGACGCCCTCAACAACGCGATCACGCTGAGCTACGACGCCAACGGTCTCAGCCTGATCCAAGACCCGTTCGGTCGCCAGACCAGTATTGTTGTGGACGCAAGCAAACGACTCACCACGATTACCGATCCGGACCTCGTGAGCACAACGTTTGTGTATGATGGCAGCAATCGGCTCCGCGCGATCACCAATCGCGGGGGCCAGACCGACTCGCTCACGTACCTCGTGATCAACACAAGAGAGACCAATAAGCTGGTAGGTTTAAAAAGGCCGGCCGTGCCGTTGTTCGGCGGTAGCGCAAACAACCCGGTTGCGACGTTTGAGCCGTGGCAAACGAAGAGTGTCCCGTATACATCCACGAGCGGCAGCGCATTTACACCATACCCTGCGGACACGATCTACGCACGTATCACCGAGCCACTCGGTGGTGCGTACGTCACGCGGTTCACCGTGAATCCTTGGGGTACTCCGATTCAGACAGCGAATGCCCTGGGAGAGCTCACAACTGTCAGGTTCTACGACAACGGGCTCGCGTGGACGGTTCAGCGCCCGGGGTTTGGCACTGCATTGGATACACTGGTATACAATGGCAGTGGACTCGTCAAATACAAACGGCCCGCGGGCGACTCGGCGACCACAATAACCTATGGCGACTGGGCCCAGGCGACGGCGGTCGCTACGTCAGGCCGGCCAGCAGTCAGCTACTCGCTCGGCGCAAATGGGCGCGTGAATTCAATCAGTTGGGGCGGCACAACGCGGCAGTCATATCTCTACGATAACTACGGGCGTCTGACGACGATGACCGACGCGCTTAACACCGTTGTGCGCCAAGTCGGCTACCCAACGACCGGAGCGATCCGGAACTTGACTAACGACATATCAGCTGGCAACCGCGTGATAACACACGCCTATGATGCCTACGGTCGTGACACCTCGGTCACGCGGCCCGCCTCCCCGCGACGGGTCACGTACTATAATATCCTCAACCTCGTCGATTCGGTGCGTGTGCTCACGAGCCCCGTAAGTCGTGTGAAGTTCGCGTACGACCGGCAGGGTCGAGACACTCTTGTCGTCGATCCCAAGAACCAAGCTTACAAGTATTACTACAACGCTCTCGGATGGTTGATCAGTCAAGTGGATCCTTTGGGCGCTGTCGACTCCCTTCAATACGACATCGGCGGCGAACTTAAGCGGTCCAGTAACCGCGTAGGCCAGAACATCGATTTCACGTACGACGGACTTCATCGCGTAACGAGTCGGTCAGGATCGGTCACCTCCACATGGAGCTACACGCCAAACAGTCTGGTCGTGAAGGACTCACAGCCAGGTATTGGGACGGTAACGACTTACCCGAGCTTACTAGGTCCACCAGATTCGGTGAAGACCGTGCTCAACGGCCACACCTACTTGCAGCGTTACCGCTACACGATCGCCGGTCTCGATAGCGTGTTCTTCACTGGCTCGCAGGACGCGACTCACCTGACTGGTCGCCGCTATCTCTACGACGCTGCCTCCGGGGCGCTCGATTCGATTCGCCTCGGTGCGTCCGCCAGTTCTCAAAGCGCGACGACCCTCGCGACCGACGCAACCCTTGCTACAACGCGAGTGGATCTCCCGGGGACGCCGATCGTGAGCCGTACGATGGGAAGCCTTCATACTGCATTGATCGACAGCGCCGAAGCGGTGAACAACGCACTGCTCGAGCGGTGGATCGGTTTGGATTCGCTTGGCCGTATCGACCGCTACTTGCGACAGACAGCCAAGATCGGCCGTTGGTTCGCCTACGATTCGCTGGGACAACTTCGCAACGCCCGTACTCGCCAGCGCACACCGGAGGGAACCCTCCCGGGTTGTCCCACCGTCGACTACGGAATGAGTGGGAGCTGTACACCCAACACCGACTACGTCACACTGGATTCCACGGCCTTCTCCTACGACTCTGCCGGGAATCGCATTGATCAAGCTGGGACATACGCCGTTGGGAATCGCATAAGGACATTTGCTGGCTGCACCTATCAGACTGATGCTGCGGGCAACGTAGTGAGTCGGAAGGGCACTAACCCCTGCGTTCAGATCGATACGATACTGTGGACCGTGGAAGGGTGGCTCGATTCGCTCAGAATGGGCGCCACCGGGATCAAGTTTCTTTACGACTCGAAGGGCCGGCTAACGCGCAAGCGGGTCAACGGGACCGGCGGAAGTTGGTTTTTGTGGGATAGAGGGAATCTGTTGGCGGAACTGGACAGCACCGCCAGCGCAGTCGTGAGCGAGTACTCTTATTTTGGAGCGGACGCGCCGCATGCGCTGATCAAACAGCCAGCGGGCACGCGACTCTACGTCCGGAGAGACGGTCTTGGCAATGTGCTCGCGCTCAGCGATACGACTGCGGTGCTCAAGACGAGCTATGCGTACGACGACTGGGGTAAGCTCAAGAGCAGCATCGACAGCGTCGGATTCAACGGGACCGATCGCGCGCGGTGGAAGGGAGCATTGTGGTTGGGGCCGGAACTGGACGTCTATTACATGCGGAGTCGATGGTACGAACCACAGACAGGACGGTTCTTGAGTGAGGACCCTGCAGGCTTGAGCTGGGGCATCAATCCGACCGTCTTTAGTGGGAACGACCCGGTCAATGGTCGAGACCCCAACGCAATCGGTGGCGATCTTGGCGTCCATGTGAGCCTCCTTTTCAAGGACCGGTTTTCCTACCTCCCGAACCGGGGGGGGGGT
>JACXTT010010465.1_pt1 | contig 12501 bp, 12 predicted proteins | sample 9270951 | NCBI WGS metagenome assembly JACXTT01 (sample SAMN15532306, study PRJNA645909) | rock metagenome | isolation source: weathered quartz diorite | place: Puerto Rico | collected 2017-06-21 | reverse complement strand
AACTCCGGCAGCGGACTCACCTCATACGGCGTGCCCACATTGCGCCGGTACCAGTTCACCACCATGTTCTGCCCGTCGGGATTGAGCGTCGGCCACAGCATCAGAATGACGTTGTCGAGGATCCTATCGACCTGTGCGTCGCCCTGCGCGGAAACCGGATTGTAGGCGAGTTGCGGGACATGCTGGCCTCCGGCGACTTCGGTGGAATGGAGTCCGCCATCGATGTGGATGATCGCGCGGCCTTCTTTGGCGAATGCGCGGGCCTCTTCAGGCGACAGGCGGCCGTTCGCCATGCGCCTCGCGATGTCCTTGTGGCGATCGAGCGCCTGCAGATTCTGCGCCGACGAAATTACCGCGATGTAGGTGTCAACGCCCCGCGTGGTTTTGCCTACGTTCACCATGCGCAGCTTCGGCGAGGCCGCCTCGAGCTTCTTCAAATATCCAACGACGTCGTCGTAGGAGGCGAGGTAGAAGTCCGCGCCGGGTTTGTTGCCCAGAACCGATTCAGGCGTGGGAACAATGGATTGCGCGGACGAGAGTCCGGTGAACAAAAGAAAGCCGAACAGCAGAAGCAAGAGCATCCTCTTAAGATACCCGGTCGCTATTGCTGGACTTTTGTGTTAATCCTTCAAAAGCGCCCCGGTCGCGGCTTTGCGAACCTCGGCAATTTCGCTGTCGCTGTATCTTCTCGCGGGATCCAACGGGAACCCGGGCTTCAAATGGAACCTTTCCACGAGAGCTTCGAGAGCCACGTTGCGCAACGCGCGCGTGGTGTGAAAATCGGGTCCTGGCGCCTGACGCACGCCATCGTCCAGCAGTTTGATCGCGGAAGCAAGAGAGGCGGCATCCTCGATGTCCGGCAAAGCGGCAAGCAGAAACAACGCCTCGTCGAGCGTAGGCTTTTCAAATGTTGTCCGAAGCGCGGCGGTTGCCGCCGGGTCGCGCAGCCTGGCGAGGGCAACACGGGCGGCAAATTCCGCAGACAGTGGTTTCGAACTGATCGCAAGCTTGACCATGGCTCCTTTGCGAGGCGGCTTGCGCAGGCATGGCAGCGCCTCCTCAGGCTTGGCGTAGCCGAGCAGTAACCAGGCGCCCGCGTGCCCGTTGCCGAGTTCCACCGACCGGCATAGCGCCTGGGTCGCGGAGTTCGCAGTCAGGCTGCGATCACACTTCCAGTAGAGGGCGCCGGCCGCCCGCATGCGGATGTCCCCTGAAGGGTCCGTGAGCCCGGCCTGTATCTTGCCGCAGGCGGCCGCATCCGGTTTGATCGCCCACTGCATGATTTGCTCGCGCCGCTTGTCTTCGCTCCATGCTTTGTAAGGCGGCGGCGCATGCTGGGCGGCGGCCGCGGCTGCGCCGATGCAGCAAAGGGCGAGCCACGAGACAAGGTGGGGGAGTTTCGTCATAGGACGTTCGCGATGTTGACTTCATCTTTGCTCAGACTGAAGCCCTGCAGCGGACTTGTGTCGAACATCAGGTTGATGGCTCTCGCCGTGTTGTGGCTCAGGCCCAGGTGATGGCCGATTTCGTGCGCCAGGGCAAGATCATCCCGGCCATCCACGTCGTCCTCAATCAGGATGTTCCCCGGCCCGGAACTCGCATGTGCGCTGCCGATGGTTTGTGTGGTGGCTTCGGTGGAATCGCCGGAGGCGGCGCGGCGGAGTTCCCAGACAAAAAACACGTTGAGGTCGGCGCCGGCGTCGCCGTGGTTGGCGATGATCGTCGCGTTTGTGCCGAGGCCGCCAGTCGATGGAAGTTGGATCGGGTCGCCAAGATCCTGATCGATGTGCAGTCTTTCGAGCGAACCATGGCGCGAGAATTCAACGTTGGCCTGGCGTTTGAAAATATAGTTCAGAACCGGAATGAACTCGCCCACAATGGCGAGAGGTCTAGTGCTTCGGTGCTTACTATCCGATACGGAAAAGAATTTGACAGATTGTTTGAATTTGCCTTTGACCCGCACGTCGAGAAAGACGGGGAGGGCCGTGAGACTGGCGGCGGCAATTGCAGCGATGCCGGTCGTTCCTCCTTTGAGCCGGAAGAAGCGGTCGCCGGCAACCGCGGCATCTGGGCCCGTGGCGCGGTCGTCCGCCGGTAAAGCGGACTCTGTGATTTCCGTTATGCTGCAAATTGCCGTGGATGATGAAGCTACCACCATCCCCGCGCCGTCGTGCAACGCGACAAAACGCGTACCGGATTCGGGAACCATCTGAAAGCGTGGCGTGGCGTTCGAGTCCATGCCCTGCACTCTGAAAACGCGTCGAAATTCAGCCATCGAAATGCTCCTGACCCTACATGCGCAGCGTCGCAGAATTCCGGTCCACGACGCTGCGGTTATACAGGAACGCCTGCCGAACGACTACCGTTTTACAAGACCATACGAACCGCGCGGACTACCTCGTCGATCTCGTCCATGGTGTTGTAGATGTGCGGCGACAAACGCATCCCCGAAGTATCGCCGGACTCCGTGACCGCCATCGCCAGCCGGTTCTTGGCCCACAGCTTTTCGTCCTGCGCTTTCGGGGATCCGCTGCCTGCCTGCACCTTCACCACGCCTCCGCTGAGCTCAGGTTCGAGGTTGGTCTTGACCGTCACCCCGGCCACCGCGCGGAACTTCTCGTTCAAATTGCGGGCCAGATGCCGCACGCGCGCTTCCACTTGCGCCATGCCGATCAGGTTCAGGAAGTCAACCGCCGATTCCATGGCCACCAGACGCGGATCGTCGCGCTGCCCCAACACTTCGAGGCGCGGACCTCCGCGCAGAGAGTCGCTCCAGCCCGCGCTTACGATCGACGGCCACACCTGCGGCTGGCGTTCCGTGCGCACGTACAGCACGCCGGCTTCGAGCGGACCCATCATCCACTTGTGCGTGCTCGAGGTGTAAGAATCGCAGCCGATGGCGGCGAGGTCCACGTTGAGCGCGCCGAACGACTGGGCGCCATCGAGGTGGAACCATGCTCCGGATTTGTGCGCGAGCTCCGCGAGTTCGCGGGCAGGGAATTGCAGTCCCGCCGTGTTCGTTACATGCGACACGGAAATGACGCGCGTCTTCGGCGTGACTGCTTTGCGAAACAGTTCCACCACCGCGTCCTTGCTCGCGGCGGGAACCGGCACGGGCACTGTCGTTACCGTGAAGCCTTCACGCGAGGCGCGCACTTTCCATGAACTCAGGTTCGAAGGATGGTTGTGCTCGGTGAGCAGCACTTCATCGCCGGGTTTGAAGTCCAGCCCGTGCACGATGAGGTTGTTGCCTTCGCTCGTATTGCGAGTGATGGTGATCTCTTCGGGCTTGGCATGCAGGATACCCGCGATCTTGCCGCGCAGGCGAGTGCGCAAGTCGTCGTACTTGCGGCGGTTCTGGAATGAGGGATTGGCTTCGAAGTCGCGCAGGAACTCGGCGTGGCGGTCGAGCACCGCGCGGGAGGCGGGACAAACATTTGCCGCGTTGAAATACAGCAGCCCGTCTTCGAGTGGAAACTGTTTCTTCACCATGCGCCAGAAATCTTCGTTGGCAGGCGTGGCGGAGGGTGATGCGGCCTTTAAACTGGACGCCATCGAGTTCCAGGCGGCGGCAGCGGCGACGGCCTTGAACAGAGAACGGCGCGAACCATTCGAATTGGGCATAGGGGCGAAAAACTCCTTTTCGCGATTGTAGCCCCAAATTCGACGGCCCGCGCCGCGAATGTTGTATCGAGCCGGAACTAGTTGGCTTTTTTCGCCGTCACGTCGCGCATCTGGTCCGCGCCTTCACGGCCCATCTTGAGCTTCAACTCTTCGCCTTCGAGCTTGCCCACATACAGGATCTTCATCTCGTTGCCGTTGAATTCGCGCTTCACCGAGAACGAGATCTTGTCGCCGTCCACCTTGCCATCGGAGATGGCGGTGTCGCCGCCCTGGCCGCCGCTTACAGTGCCGGTGAGCTTGTCGCCATCCTGCTTGAGGGTGAAGATCGTGGTGCGCGTCTGGCCGCCGCGGCCCGGAACTTCAGCCGACCACTTGCCGGTGACGTCCGCCCCAAAGGCCATCATGCCGAGAGCGATTAACGAAAGTACAGTCTTCTTCATTATTGGGTACTACCTTTCGCATGTTAGGACCCGGACCGCCGGGCGCTTGTTACGCAGTTTACAAGCATTTAACTCAGCGCGCGGTTGCTGCTTCCATCCAGGCCAAGGTTTCGTCGTAGCCGCGCAACCCGGTCACGCCGCCAAACGCCGTTACGTTCAGCCCTCCCGCGGCGTTGGCGAGGCGTGATGCCTGTCTGACATCCAACCCGCGCTGGAGGCCGGCAAGGTAGGCGCCCACGAAACAATCGCCTGCGCCAGTGGTGTCCACCACCTCCACGGCAAAAGCCGGAGTCGCGACCGGATCTTCCGATCCAGCTTGGAACGTCAGGGATCCTTTGCCGCCCAGCTTCACCACGACGTTCGTGGCGCCATGGCTTCGAAATTCGCGCACGGCGTCAATCGGTTCGGCATGCCCCGTCAGCATGCGGATCTCGTCTTCATTGGCGAACAGCAGGTCGGTCAACGGCAGGCAAGGTCCGGCAACGTTCATCCAGTCGCCCTTCGAATCCCACGCCGTGTCCATCGACGTTGTCAGCCCAAACGACTTCGCGGATGCCAGCGCCATGGCGGTCTTCGAGCGAAAATCCGGGAGTGAAAACGGGTTCGCCAAGTGGTAGTGCGAGCAGCCCTCCGCCTCAGCGCCGGCGAAGCCTGCAAAATCTCGAAAAGCCTCGCGGCTCGCCCCGGGGTAATGCAGAAATCCCCGCAAACCATCGGAGCGGACGAGCGCCACGCTTGCCGAGGTTCCGCTTTCGGCCGCAACCCGGACGAACCGCGTATCGCAATTGGCGGACTCGAGTTTCGCGCGCATTTCGCTGCCCGCCGCGTCATCGCCAATCCACAGAATCGGCCGCACGCGGCCACCGAGGATTCCAATCGCATACGAGCTGCTGGCGCAGTTGCCTCCCATATGGCGCTCGAGGCGCTCCACCCATTGCGTGCCGCGTTCGGGGATGCGATCCGCCGGATAGACGATCGTGTCCTGGCATAAATTGCCGGTGCACAGAATGATTCCGGGAATCCGGATCAACGCACTTCGCCTTCGAAAATGGAATGCACGAGAGCCATATCAAGGGGCCAGCCTCCCCGCACGCGAGTTCCTTCGAGGCGAAAGGCGCCGCCGATGAGCAATGCGGCGAGGTCGCTGGATTTGGGCGTCAGCTTATCCCGCGCGAGCATGCTGCGAAGCAGGTTGGTGGCGTCCTCGAGGTGTTTGTGGATCTTGGCCGCGTCAGCGGTTGTGGCGCACACGGCTTCGAGTTCGAGGGATAGTTTCCGGTCTGTCGAGGATTGCACGATGAAAAACGTATTGACGGCAGGCTCGAGCGCGCTGCCAAAGATGCGAGCGCCGGTCGGCAGGGATGCCGCATCCCGCCAAACCGCGGCGGGCACCCGGATCCATACGGGGGATTGCATCGGCCAGCCCGCAAGGGTAGCCTCGTTGCCTTTGGCGCGTGTGGGTCCGACTGAGTAAACGCCGCCGGAGCCGGGGGATGAGGACAGCGCCATCGCGGATCCATGCATCGGATAGAAGGAGAGTGACCGTTCGACGAACTCGGAGCTTCTGACTTCGCACACCCCGTTGCGGCATTGCCCTCCCGTTCGTGTGGCGTAGGTCTTGATGCGGTTCCAGTCGAACCGTCCCAGGGCGACGCCGTAGCGGGCCTGATTTTGAAATGAGATGACGATGCGGTCCAGATCGGCCTTGTAATCGAAACCGGATTCTTCTACGAAATTGCGGTATTCCGCTTCCTCGACCGCCTTCGATCCGGTAATCGTTCCGAGAAGTCCGGAATCGCGGATGGCGCCGATATCGAGATAGACTACAACAGCGTCGTCGAGCGGCAGGGCCGCGGTCATTTGGCGGGCGTTCCAGCCTCTCAAGCTGCGGTAGGCGAAAAGGGCAAGGACCGAACAAACACAGACGGTGGCGAGGCACAGGGCCAGCACCCAGGGCCGGATGTTAAAACGCACAGTCTTAGTCTATCGAACTTCCTCCGGCAGCCCTTCGAGTTACACTAGATTTCGATCCCATTCCATCCATGTCTGTCTCTATTCCTGCCCGGGCCCAGGCCGGGCTCTACGGCTTGCTTGCGGTTGCCCTCTATTCCGCTCTCGGATTTCTGCTCGACGGCGTCAAAGCCGACCGCAAGGCGGAGGATGATTCCTCGCCGACCTCCACCTACGTGCGGCGTTTCGAGAAGCTGAAGGCCCAACTGCCTGCTTCAGAGGGCCGTCTCGGGTACCTCACCGATATGGGGCAGGACCGTGGCGACACGGAGTTCCACCTCACGCAATACGCCCTCATTCCCCACATCCTCGAGAAGTCAAAAACTCCCCGTTACATTGTCGGCAACATGGTGAAACCACCCGAGGCGGCCTTTCTCGAGTCTCAGGGATTGACCATTCTCCGGGACTACGGCGCTGGCGTCATCCTGTTCGAAAAGAGGAGGGCCCCGCAGCCGTGATGACGATGATTTTCGCGGGATTGTTGGTGAGTACGCTGGCGGGATTTCTGTTGGTGCGCAGCATCTGGCGAGGTCCGGTTCTGCAATGGGAACGTGAGGATTGGCTTCGGCTGCCGCTCGGCGCGTTCATCGGGTTGGGGCTGACGTCGATTCCCGCGTTTCTGTCGAACCGCCCGCCGATGCAGGCGGACCTGGCGTTGCTGGCCGCCGCCGCGATCCTGTTTGCCATCTTCGGACGAGGCGAACGGGCGGCGGTGAGCGAGGCCTCATCGGAAGCGAACAGGGATCGGCTTGGCGATCCGCAGATGGTCCCAGGAACTCTCGATGCCGATCCCGTTGTTCGCGGTTCCTCAAAAGAAGCCCCGGTCTGGCGGCCCGCGTTGTGGTGTGGAATAACGCTCATCGTAATCTCCGCCGCCGCATTCTTCCTTTTGCTGCGGTCGAACCCACACGGCGACTTCGACGCCTGGCGCATCTGGAACCTGCGCGCGCGGCTCCTGTTCCTCGGACAACCTCTTTCGATGCTTGCTGAACCGCGGCTCGGGTGGACGCTTCCCGCCGCGCCGTACCTGCTCACCAGCAGCGTGCTGCGCCTTTGGCGGTGGCATGGCGACGACACGCAAGCGGCTCCGATGGCGATTGCCGCGTTGTTCGCGATCTTCGTTCCAATGGCCGTCTACGGATTCCTGCGTCTGGTGCGGACGCATGGCCAGGCCTGGGTGGGCCTCGCCGCCATGTTGGGTTCCGCGGGCTTTCTCGCGACGGCTGCGATCGAGGTGGCGGACGTTCCGCTGGCCGCGTATGTGTTCGGCGCGGCGGCTGCGATCCTGTGCACCGAACGCCTGCAGAAGCCGCAATTGGCGGTCCTCGCCGGCTTGTGCGGAGGCCTCGCGGCATGGATGAAGTTCGAAGGGTTGTTTTATGTTGGCGCCCTCGCTGGGATTGCTCTATGGCGCTTGAAGTCCGCGGGATTCGTCCGTTTCCTGATTGGTGCCGTACCGGGCATTGCGATCACGGCGTATTTTCTGACTTCCGTCGCGCCGCCGGTTCAGAATGCAGTGAGCGCCAATCCCATCATGCTTGCGATCGCGATTGCGATGCGTCTTTTCACCTTCAGTCTCATGGGTTGGGCCGTGACGCCGCTTGTGGTGTTCGCGTTGTACGCCTATTTCGTGCGATTCTCTCCAGGCGCCCCGAATTGGATCCGGATTTGGATGCCGGTTCTGGCTTTGTTCGCCGCCGGCACGATTGCGATTATGGTTCGCGATGATAACCCGGGAGATTCCGCGGCCATCCGTCTGATCATCCACGTGTGGCCGTTCGCCGTCGCTACGCTTTTTGTGCACACAAAGACGCCTGAGGAACTGATGGTGGAAGCCGTTCCCCAGATACGCAAAGGCAAGTCGAAGAAGTGACTACGCGGGGCGCGAGGTCACGAAGGTTCGCGAGCAGGCTTTGAATGGGGTCGCCGTGGTGGCGCGATCAGAGCGAAGCCGCCGAGCGTCGGCATTGCTCCGCGCGTTCCGGCTTGCCGAGTCTTTCATAGACTTCAGCGGCGGCGGTCAACAACAATTTCTGGCGGTTCAACAGCGTCTTGTTCGCCGCCGGATGGATGGCGATCGCGCTACGGATCAACTCGAAACTCCGCTCCAAATGAGCTTCCACTTCCTGTGGCGATTGTGGCGCGAGCACTTCGGCGAAACGCGAATGCAATTGCGCTGCGATCAAGTATCCAGAGACGCTCAGGGCCTTTCCCCGTTCCATCTCTTCGCTCGCCGCCAGACCCTTGCGGTAAGCGGACATCGCCTCCGATTGATGCCCAGGAAACGCCGACCAGGAATCGCCGAGCCGCTTCCAGGCGAAAACCGTTTCCCCCGCTAGATGCGTATCTCCCGGCAAGCGCCGCAGGATCGAGGTCAGGATCGCCGTCGCCTCGCTGAACTGCGCCGCCGCCTGCTCCGGCTTTTTTGCTGCGAACAGGAGATCCGCGTAGCGGCTCGCACTTATGCCTAGGTCTTTCTGCGCCGACAAGTCCGCCGGGTCGGACTGGGCGTTCCATATTGCGTGTTCGCGGACCTTCGCCATCGCCTCGAGCGCGCCCGTAAGATCACCGGCGCTCGGGCGGGATGGACTGCCGAGGAATGCCGACAAATGACTGTAGGCGAACATCAGCGATTTGCGCGAGACGTTGTTCGATGGCTGTTGCCGCAAGTAGTCTTCGCGCATCGCGATTCCCTGCCGGAGCAGTGGGATCGCCTCCTGGTATTCCCCTTTTCCGCCGCGGCTCCTACCGTCGATCACGATGCAGGAGGACATTAGATCGAGCACCGCTGGCGATTGCGGGGCGCGCCCTACCGCCTGACGGCATTCATTGGCATATTCCAGGGCCTTGTCGAAATCCAGTTCCCGGATGGCGTTTTGCGCCGCTATGGTTAGCAATTCCGAGAGCGGCAGTCCTGCCGATCGATCGAAGTTTTTGGCGAGCAGGCGGCCGACACGCAGCCCTTCTGCGATCGACCGTCCAGACCCGGCAAGGTCACCCGCGCGGTCGCGCAGATCTGCCTGACGGGCAAGCAACCGCACTCGCATCGCCTGCGAATCCGCCGAATCCCGCAAATCCGCGCGGAGCAGAATTACGTCGGCTTTGTCGAATAGCGCGAGCGCCGCCTGCGTGTCTCCCTGATTGTTGGTGGAGGCAGGGCCGCCCCGCAGATCGCCGAGGCGCATGAAGGCCAGGGCCAAATCCCGCCAGGCTTGCGGCGGTGCATCGCGGTCCTTCAGCAGACGCTCGAGATACTGAATTGCGATGTTGATCGATTCCAGGCGCGCGGGGCCCGCGCCAGGCAATCCCTCGATCTTGTCCTGCGGGTCGCGAATGAGCTGGCTGGTGAGATTGAACGTATCCTGCGAACGCAGTCGGGCGATGTTGCGTTCTTCCTCCGCTTTTAACCGTTGGCGGGCGGATTCCGCGGAATGGGCCTCGGCCTCGAGCCGCGAAGTCTCGGCGAGATTGCGTTGCCGCACGGCCTCTTTCCTGGCAAGTTCCGCGGTTTGCGCCGAGTGCACGGCGAAAACCGCAGCCGTCGTGAGGCAACCCGTCACAAGGACGCTGACGAGCAGGAACGTGCGGTAGCTGCGCACGAAATAGCCCATGCGTTCGACCCAGTGATAGCTTCGGGCGCGGATCGGCTTGCCCTGCAGATGCCGTAGCAGGTCGTCACGCAGATCATTCGCAGTGGCGTAACGCCGAGCCGGATCGCGATGCATCGCCATGCGCAGAATGCCGCCCAGATCCGCACCGAGCGAAGAGGGCGGATCGATCTCGTCGCGATCCTCCGGCAATTGGGGCGGCTGCTGGTCGAGCAGTAGCTCGTATAGAACGGCGCCGAGGCTGTAGATGTCGGCTGTCGTGGTGACGAGAAGTCCGGCGGCCTGTTCCGGGCTCGCGTAGCCGGGCGTCAGCATTCGCAGGCCGGCTGCTACGGTGTGGTCGTTCGAACCCGCTTCGGCCCCGGTGAGTTTTGCGATGCCGAAGTCGAGCAGCTTCGGCGTTCCCGTCTCGTCGATCAGGATATTGCCGGGCTTGAGGTCGCGATGGACGGTGAGGTTCTGGTGCGCATACTGCACGGCCTCGCAAGCCTTGATGAACAGTTCCAGCCGCGCATTGCGGGAGAGACTGGCGGTCCGCGCGTAGCCCGTGATGGATTGCGCGCCGGCGACATATTCCATGACGAAATATGGCTGTCCCGTCCCGGTGGAACCTGCGTCGAGCAGACGTGCGATATAGGGGTGATCGAGCCGGCCGAGAATCCGCCGCTCGCGTTGAAAGCGTTCCCGAAACAGCGCCGTGTCGAACTCTCTTCTGACGAATTTGATCGCGACTTGCCGGTGATACGCCTCGTCAGCGCGCACGGCTCGATAGACAGAGCCCATGCCGCCCGAGCCGATTTCCTCGCGGATCTCGTAAGCGCCGACACGTTCGCCAGGCTGCACTGCAGGCTTTGCCGGGGCAGCGCCATTCTCGAACATGCTGCTGGCCGCCGCGCGAACGGCGCGCTTGATCACGGGTCCGCGCTGATCTTCGAGCAGTAGGGCTTCCACCTCGCGGCGGATCGGGCCAGGCTGGTTGGCCAGCAATGCCGCCTGTTCAGTGGCGCTCAGCTCGAGCGCCGCGAAGAACAGATCCTCGACGACGCGGATTTCGCTTGTGGCACAGTCTTGCATGCCCTTGGTGATTTTCTAAGCGGCGTTCGTTCTGCTCACGCCCAGGTATCGCGAAAGCCACGCTTCGGCGAAACGCTGCTCGCGCATCACGGTGCTGGCCGAGATGTGCATGTAGTCGGCGATTTCCTCGACGGTCATTCCCGAAAAGAATCGAAGCTCAATCACTTGCGCTTTGCGGCCGTCTGCCTGCGCCAGTTTGTCGAGCGCATCGTTGAGCATCAAATACTCGTGCGCGCTGTCTTCCGAGCACATCATGCGTTCGTTGAGCGGAACTTCTTTGGCGCCCGCGCCACGCTTGCCCGCCAGCTTCTGCCGTGCGTGATCCACCAGAATCTGGCGCATCAGCCTCGCCGCGATGGCGTAAAAGTGTTTGCGATTTTGAAATTCCGGCGCGTGGATGTCGGCAAGGCGCATCCAGGCTTCGTTCACCAACGCGGTGGGTTGCAAGGTATGGTTGCCGCGTTCCTTTCGCAGGTAATGTCCCGCGAGCCAATGCAGTTCGTTATAAATGTAGGGCGCAATGGCCTCCGCGGCGGAATCCTCTCCCTGATTCCATTGGCGCAGCAGGTGCGTGATTTCTCCGCCCAGGGGCGGGTGTGTCGTGGTTTGGGTGGATACAGCAAAAGACATACTGCCCTACAAGCGCAAGAGCAGAACGAAAGCGACAATTTTTTTTGAGGGTGAGGTCCAAATGTGGGACCATTGGTATAGTACCTCCCGATCACTATGAAAACGCTGCTATTGACCCTATATCTCCTTTTGGCGCAGCTCTCGTTTGGCCAGGCGGCTAGCAAAAACGACGACCGCATTGAAGACTTGGTTCGCGTCCGGCTTGCCGGCAGCCGCGACACAGGCGGCGCTGGGCGCATTAAAGTCGATGTCAAAGACGGAAACGTGACGCTATCAGGCAAGGTGGAATCAGAGCGGGTAAAGTCGGCTGCCGAAAAGCAGGCCAAGAAGGTCAAGGGCGTCAAGGGCGTAACCAATCGGTTGACCGTCGATCCGCGCACTTAATCAAGCCGGCGGAACATGACGTAGGCGTCGGTGTATCCAATCTTCGGGTGGAGGAATGCCTCCGGCAAACGTCCCACGATTTCGAACCCGAAGCTCTGCCACAAACGCACCGCGCGTGCATTCGAACTCACTACAAAATTGAATTGCATGGCGCGGAAGCCTTGCGCCTTGGCTCGTTCCAGCGAATGCGCGCACATGGCGCGGGCGACGCCTTTGCCGAACGAATTCGCCGCGGTCATATAGCCGCAGTTGGAGACATGGGCGCCGCCGCCCTTCTGGTTCGCGTGCAAAAAGTATGTGCCGAGAATCCTTCCGTCCTCCGTCGAAACGAAGACCGAATTGCCCGGCGCGAACCAGTAGGCGAGCGCATCTTCGCGAGTCATATCACGAGGTAGTGTATAGGCCTCGCCCGCGCGAATGACAGGTTCCAGGATTGCCCAGATCGCGTCCTATCGGAGGCGCGCGCGGCAGGGCGGATCATCACAGGCATCCTCTCAAATATGCCTCAAAAGCCTGCGCAGGGCCGGACGGCCCACAATGGACCAGAAACTCGGCTCCGCCACTGCGTCCGGCTCCGTTGCGCAGGCGAGTTCCTCAGAAGCCTGCGCAGGACCGGACGGCCGTCCAATGGACCAGAAACTCGGCTCCGCCACTACGTCCGGCTCCGTTGCGCAGGCGAGTTCCTCAGAAGCCTGCGCAGGGCCGGACGGCCGTCCAATGGACCAGAAACT
>JACXTT010010463.1_pt1 | contig 12502 bp, 6 predicted proteins | sample 9270951 | NCBI WGS metagenome assembly JACXTT01 (sample SAMN15532306, study PRJNA645909) | rock metagenome | isolation source: weathered quartz diorite | place: Puerto Rico | collected 2017-06-21 | reverse complement strand
CGAATGCATTTTGTATCATCGGCCGCCGGGCCCGTACACGAGGCCTCTTCCTTGATCGGCGCGCGTTTCTGGTTTCCTACGATCCTGTTCGTGATGACGACGGCGCAATCCTCGCACGCATCATGGCAGCGGTCGTGCCGGTGGTCGCCGGCATCAGTCTCGAGTACTACTTCGGTTATGTGGATCCGGCCGGGTACGGTTGCGGGACCAAACTGCCCCACAACGTCACATCACTTCTCGGCGTGATGGATGGCGCGCAAAGCGATCTGCGGACCGGGCTGCCTTGGCAGATGGTGGAGATCCATGAACCCACACGATTGGCGATCATTGTCGAGGGAACGCCGGATCGCGTCCGGCGTGTCGTACAGAACAACCCTGCTATCGAGCGGCTCGTGCGAAATCGGTGGATGTGGCTGGCCTGTCTCGACGTGGAATCCAACGCCTTGTGGGAACTGCGGTCGGTGGGATTTGTGCGCCAGAACGCCAAACATCCTCTTCCGATAGTTACAGGCGAGTCTGCCTCATGGTATCAGGGTAAGCGCGGGTTCCTTCCTCCCGCGGCCATCGAACCGGCGACAGATCGCGCCGGGCGTGGTTTCTGACTGAAGTGGCGGTCATAGAAGATGAGAAAAAATTGGAATCAAGCATTATTCCCCTCCTTTCAAGGAGGGGAATGTATCCGTACTGAAACGGTCTGCCAATAGGTGCTAGGGTATGATGCCGAGCCTTTCTCTCACGTTGCTCGTGCTCGTCGGAGTCGGATCGCCGGCAGCGCTGCTCGCCTTGCTTGGCTGTGCATCGCTTTTCAATAGACCGTTGCCGGAGCGATGGACAGGCCCAATCGCAGCCGGCTCGATGATGACCGCCTGTGCGTCGCTGTCCCTGGCGTTCATCGTGTATGGTGTCCAGGGAACGGGCGAGCAGCTTGTCTCCTACGGTGCCTGGTCTACATCTCATGAAGGCGGTATCGCCATCGAGTTTCTGGTCGACCGGCTCTCGCTGGCGTTCGGAGCGCTCTCGGCGGCTATCGCCGGGATCGTGTCGGCGTTCTCGAATCGGTATCTGCACCGGGAATCCGGTTACAACCGCTACTTCATCCTGCTCGCCATGTTCGTTACCGGTCTCCTGCTTGTCGCCCTGGCCGGCAACGTCGAGGTGCTCTTCATCGGCTGGGAATTCGTTGGCCTGAGCTCGGCACTGCTCGTTGCGTTCTTTCACGGGCGGCCGGCGCCCGTGTCGAACGCGCTGCGCGTACTGTCGGTCTATCGCATCAGCGACGCGGCCATGTTTACGGCAGCAGTCCTGTTGCGGCATATGGCCGGCACCGATAGCCTCTCATTGCTCTTTGGCGGCGTGCGGTCCGGCCCGGCAGCGGCCCTGACTGGAAGCAGTGCCACCCTCATTGCCATGCTCCTCGTTGTTGCGGTCGCAGGCAAAAGTGCACTGTTGCCCTTTTCGGGGTGGCTTCCGCGCGCGATGGAGGGACCGACGCCTTCGAGCGCCGTGTACTACGGATCGCTGTCGATTCATGCAGGGTGCTTCCTGTTATTGCGGTCCGCGCCCTTGCTCGAACAGGCGCCCGTCGCCCGGGTCCTTGTGGCTGGACTCGGAGCCGCGACAGCAATCTTCGCCGGCTTCACGACGCGCGTGCAGAGCGACGTGAAATCATCGCTCGCCTACGCATCGCTGACACAAGTCGGCATCATCGTCATGGAAATTGCGTTCGGCTGGTACACCATCGCGTTCATCCACCTCGCCGGTCACGCCTGCTTTCGACTGCTGCAGTTTCTAAGTGCGCCGAACGTCCTTCACGATCTGCATGGATTGGAAAACGTGATCGGTGAACGGCCATCTCGAGGCCGCGGATATCTCGATATGCTGGCGCCAGACCGCGTGCGCAGGTTTCTGTATCTGGTAGCGCTTGAACGGGGGTTCCTCGACAACATCATCGATCGTCTGGTCGTCGAGCCATTCATGCGAATCGCAAGCCGTTTATCCCGCCTTGATCGCTGGCTCTGCGACTCTGTCGTGGGGGCGCCGCGGCCGGCAACAATCGAGGCAACGGAGGATCCGGATGAGTGAAGATGAGTGACGCAGGGTTATGGCTCGCCGGTATCACAGTTCTGCCGGCGCTGGTAATTGGAGCGTCGTACTTTCGTATTGAAGTGGAACGGTTACGGCGGCTGGCAGTCGCATCAGCCGCGGTCATGCTGCTCGCGACCTTTGTCATTGCGGTTTCGCCGCAGTTGCGCATGCTCTCGATCCGGACCACCGCTCTCAGTTGGCTTCCAGAGGGAGAAGCCATCATCCGAATCGATGCTCTCTCGTCGGTCCTCCTGCCGTTTGCGGCGGGTCTCTGGGTGTTGACCGTCGCCGTGACGCCGCGCGCAGCGCTGGATCGGGGCGGCCTGCGCCGGACGGCGATCGCTACGCTGATCACGGTCGCATCGTTTCTTACCGAAAGCGCCGTCGTGCTCGTGCTCTTGTCCCTGGCCTCCGTCTGTACGTTTCTATCGGCGCTGTCCGATACCGCCCATCAGGCTCAGCGTCGAATCGTCGCGGTATATCTCGGGGGCTCGGCGCTGATCTTCGGCGTCGGCGTCGCACTGCTCGCTGGTCCGGGCGCAGGGAACGCCAGACTGGAAACGGCAGGCATGTGGTTGATCGTGACCGCGGCCCTGATGCGGAAGGGGATCGTTCCATTTCACGCCTGGGTGCCCGAAGTGTTCGACCACGGGCGCCTGGGACCTGCCATTCTGTTCAATGCACCGCAGCTCGGCGCATACATGACCGTCGTTCTGGTCGTCCCGCGGGCGGCGCCCGAAATGTTGCGTTTCATCGCAATCCTGGCGCTGGGCACGGCTGTTTATGGAGCCGCGTTGGCTTTGGTCCAGACCAGTGCGCGCCGCGCGTGCGGGTATCTGTTCATGAGCCAGTCCGCCCTGGTCATGGCGGGTCTTGACTGCACGAGCGCGAGCGCTCTGGCCGGCGGGTTGCTGCTGTGGTTGTCGGCGGGCCTCGCCTTTGCCGGACTCGCCCGCTGCCTTCTCGTTCTCGAAGCCCGCCGCGGGCGGCTCGATTTGAACACGTATCACGGAGGCTATGAGCGGATGCCGCTGCTGGCGATCAGTTTCCTGTGCATGGGACTGGCCTGCACCGGGTTTCCGGGCACGCTCGGTTTCGTTGGACAGGAACTCCTGGTCGCCGGCGCCGTTGACGCATTTCCGACCATGGGATTCGCTGTAGTTATTGCCTCGGCGTTGACCGGCCTTGCGGTCATTCGCATGTATTTTTCGCTGTTCTGCGGAAGATCCGATGCGCCATCCCATTCCGGTGTGCGCTTCGGGTTGGCGAAACGCGAAACATGGACATTCGTCGCGCTCGTGATTGCCTTGATTGGCTTCGGCGTCGCTCCGCGTCCGCTCGTCGATTCGAGGTTCGCCGCCAGTGACGAGATCCTTTTACTGAGGAGCACGTTCCTTACAAATCTCCACAATACAAATGGAGTCGACGGTGCGGTTGGGCGGCGGAACCGGCATGCCGCGTTCGATCATTAACTTTCGGATGTAGGCGGAAGTGTCGGGCCGGGCGATCGCGGATTGTACTCCGACGCGGACGAGCCCGTCGGCATAGTCGAGGGCCTGGAACGTGTGACCGGCAATGACGGAGCCGAGATTCTCGGTATCGCGGCTGCCGCCGTCACGTGTATCGAGTTTCGCGCCGTGATCCAAGAGCAGCTGCACAACTTCAGTCCGGCCTTTCAGCGCGGCGCCCATGAGAGGCGTACGGCCATCGTGGTTGGCGTGGTTGGGATCAAGTCCCAGCTCTAACAGCATCTGTATCGCCTGCAGGTTGTCTGCAGCCGATTGTTCGTAGGTCACGCCTTCGACCCATCCGATTCCGGCCGCCGCGGTCAAAGCGCTGTCGGCATGATCGGTGAGAAGCATCGGGTCGGCGCCATACGCGAGCAGAAGTTTCATCAACGCCGTGTCGCCTGATTGCGCTGCGCGGACAAACGGCGTGGCGCCGGCTTCAAAGAACCACTGCATCGTAAAAATCGTTCGGCTCAGCGTGTTGTCCTTCACAGGCGCGTTCGGATCGGCGCCATGGTCGAGCAAGAATTTGATGAACTCGAGATTGTCCATGTCCGGTTTGGGTACCGGAAAGTCGCCGCCTTCGATGTTGCGGTTATCCGTGGCGAGGTACAGAGGCGTCCAGGCGCCTTTGTTGGCAAGGTTCGCATTGGCGCCCCGCTCGATCAGATACGATGCCAGTTTGTAGTGCCGGTTGTTCGTTGCAATTAATAAAGGTGTCCAGCCGTAGTTGGTTGTTTGATTGACATTCGCGCCAGCATCGATCAGCAATTTTGCCGAGTCCATATCTCCTTCGCGAGCCGCGAATGCGAGCGGCGTGAGACCGCCGCTCTCCGCACCCACAAGGCCCGCAATGACGATTTCCGTATCGTCAGTCTCCTCAGGGACCTCAGGGACAGCCGTGGCCGCGGCTGCCGCGGCAGGCGGCCGTTGCTGTCGGCGCGATGCCACTCTGGGCGCAATGCCATTGGACGCTTCGAACGCGAGTTGCTCCTGATACGTCCGTCCGGCCGCTGCAGCTTTGGCTTGCCGTTCGGCGTGCGCTTTGACCGCTTCCGTATCGACACGCGATGCCATATAGTTTCGCGGCACACCGGCCGCAGCCGACTTCGCCGCAAGATCCGCATGCGCTTCGATCAGCACTTTCACAGCAGCGGGATGCTTCTGCTCGACGGCCCACATCAATGCCGTTGTCCCTCGAACCGGTTCTTTCGCGTTCACTTGCGCGCCGGCTTCGAGAAGGCGCCTGATCGTGTCGGGATTTCCATTGCGCGCCGCCAGCATCACCATCGTCTCGCCGTTGGGTCCTTTTTGCTTCGAGTCTGCCCCGGCTTTCAACAGGCGCTGGACGATTACGGAATCACCGTAGAGGCTCGCTAAATATAAAGGTGTGATGCCATCCTGAGTCTTGAGGTCCGCGCGCGCGCCGGCGCCAACGAGCAAATCCAGGGCTTCGACATCATCGCGATACACAGCCCAGTGGAGCGCAGTTGCGCCGTTGGCCTGCGCAGCGTTCACATCGGCTTTTCGCTGAAGGAGCGTCCGGACTGCAGCCTTATCGCCGTTCATGACCGCATCGGCCAGGTCGCTGCGTCCGGCGGCAAAGGCAGGCGCCATATTGCAAAGCAGGATAGCCGCACAGAATATGAGATGACGTTTGACCATTCAGGCAAACGTATACACAACTGCTTCGCAAATGAAAACAGATTTCACTGTAGCGGCGGTCTATGAAGAAGTGAACGAATTGAAATCAAGCCGTATTCCCTTCCTTGAAAAGGAAGGGTGGATGCGCGATCAAGAAAATATCGCGAAGCAACCTTAGTTCGCGCAGACGGGGTGGTCAGATCGGCGAAATCTCAAGGCCTGAAGAGTTTCGCCGGACTTCTCTTGAGGCTGCGCCCTATCGGGCTTGCGCTTCGCGCCACCTGTCTGCGGCGCTTCGGCGGCTTCGCGACCTTTTATTAATGCCGCATCCACCCCTCCTTTTCAAGAAGGGGAATATTGATTCCAATTCGTTCTCATGTTCTATGACCGCCGGCGCTCATAGAGCGCCGCTACAGTTAAGTCCCAATCAGGATCCGCCGGATGCGGCCTTCGTCTTTTTCCCGGACAATGCGGAAAGCAACTGCACGCCCTGGGGGCTGCCCAATCCTGTGCACGCATCCCATCCCGACCTGGCCGAATATGCACCATTGTTGCCGGTCGTGATGTCGCGCAGGACACCGGACGCGAATTTCCCGTACAGAACTGGATTCAGGAAACCGCAGCGTGCCTGCAATCCCTGATTCAGTCTCGCAATCAGACATGCCCACAAAGGCGCCGACGCACTCGTCCCGCCTATCGGCTCCAGATGTTTTCCGTCCACGCGCATGATGACTACTCCGGTGACGGGATCTGCCACCGCCGCCACATCGGGCACGCCTCTCCCGACATGATGGGGAGGGTTTGCCGAGGGGGGCACGTTCGCCTGATCCTGGTACGCCGGCCTCGAGAAAACTGCGCTGACGCCGCCGCCCGTCGCACCTTCGTTGCGGATGGTTTCGTTCCACACCGTTTCCGACTGGATGGCGCGAGGTGTCTTACTGGAGGCCACGAGCTTCGTGCCTCCCACTCCCAGGACAAATGGACTCGAGGCCGGAAAGTCAACATGCGCGCCCTGGGGGACCTGGTCGCTCGAACCGTCATCGCCGGAGGCGCAGCAGATGGTTATGCCTTTTGCTGCGGCAGCTTGAAAAGCTTGATTGACAAGTTGAACTCCCATCGGGGTCCACGCGCCCTGCGGGTCGTCCTCGGGATTTCCGTAGCTGATCGATATCACCGAAATATTGTTGTTATCCGTGATCGCCTCATGCAACGCATCGACCCAACCCTGGCTGGTGAATTCGGTAAAGTACATGAAGATCTTCGCGCCGGGAACGAGCGACCCCACCACGCACATGTCCAGCATCACCTCGCCTGTCGCGTCACCGCGCCGGTTTGAAGCCGGAGTATCCGGTCCAGGCTTATTGCCTGGACCGGCGACCACGACGTCCTTGATCGCCGGCGTTTTTCCGCCGAGAACTTTTTCGAAATAATTTTTTAAAGCGGGCAGGCTGTAGCCCCCGCGCGGATCCGGAGTCGTTCCGTTGAATGCGAAGATGGCGACGTTCTGTCCAGTGCCATCGAACTGATCAGGATAGTTGTAAAGCCGTGCAACGTCCGTCGGAAAGAACGTTCCCGGAAATGGGTTGTTTGGTCCGGCGCCAGGGCTTTTTGCACGTTCGGTTCTGCGAAGCTCTTCGAACTCGACCGGCCTTATGTTCGGCCGGCGGTTGCGCGGACGGCCAACCTGCCGGGTGTCCAGGCCGAATACGCCTTGTACGATTCCGTACAGTTCGGCAGGCACGTGAATCTGTCCGACGCGCCCACGGAATCGTCCCATCTCAGGGTGGTCGTATTCGTTGAGTTGCAGGCCGAATGCCTTGCTGACGTTCCCAATAGTTCCTTCCACAAGAACGCGGCGCTTGGAAACACTGCGATCGAGCACCTTCAGCTTCTGGCTTTGGGCCCATGCGCTGATTTTCTCGATATCCGCGGCATCCGCGCCATAAGTCGCGTCGAAGTCTTCCTTACTCAGGTAACGCCGCTCACCAGGAAGCGTTTTATTGAGCATTTCCAGTGCCGACGGATCGGCGCCGGGCGATTGCGGGTTTTGACGGGCGTAGATGCTGATTTTGATCCGCTTGCCGGGATCGGACTTGGAAATCAGTTTCGCCTGAGGTACGGCGACCCGTTTGCTGCCCGCGATAGGAACCATTTCCGTTCGCTTTGCCATGTTTTTACCTCCAATTGGATAGAGGTAATGTAGCCCGCGAAGATGCAAGAATTTTTTGGGAATTCCGAAAACTTCCCGCGGACGGTAATTCCCCGTCAGAGGTGTAAATACCCTAATTAAGAGTCAAGAGATCGTTGAAATTAATTAGGGTATTTACACCTCTGACGGGGAATTACCGTCTCCCGCTTAGCCTTTTCCTTTGAACGACTAACAGCCCTGTTATAAGATTTGCGCTGCAATATCACTTCATAAGGTTCTACCGGAGCATTCATGAATAAAAGATGGTTTGCAGTTGCGGGTTTATGGGTGATGCTGGCCGTTTTGACCGTTTCCGGGCAGCAGGCGCCGGACGTCACCACGCAACGCGCACTTCTGGACCAGTATTGTGTGACGTGTCACAACGCCAAAGCCAAGACAGCTAACCTGTTGCTCGATCAACTCGATGTCGCGCACCTTCGAGATCATGCCGAAATCGGAGAGAAGGTCGTTCGCAAACTCCGCGCCGGGATGATGCCTCCAAAAGGAATGAAGCGGCCCGATCCGGCCACGATGGAGGCGTTCGTCCTCTGGATGGAGAATGAACTGGATCGCGGCGCCGTAACGCATTTGCCTCCGCCGGGTTTGCACCGTTTGAATCGAACCGAGTATGTGAATGCGATTCGGGATCTGCTCGCGCTCGAAGTGGACGCCACGAAGTTCCTGCCGCCCGATGATTCGACGCACGGATTCGACAACATCGCCGGCGCATTGACGATGTCGCCCGCATTGATGGAAGCCTATCTCTCCGCTGCCGGGAAAATCAGCCGCCTCGCGATGGGCGATGTGTCGGCTCCGACGCAGGCGGTGTTCGAAGCGCCCGCCGACACGGCACAGAACTTTCACATCGACGGCCTCCCGTTCGGAACCCGCGGCGGATTGCTGGTCAAATATGAATTTCCCGCCGATGGCGAATACACCTTCACCGTGAAAGGCGTCACAGGCTATTTCCAGGCAGTCCTCGGTCAGATCAAAGGAGAGCAACTCGAAGTCACTGTGGATGGAGAGCGCGTGAAGCTCTTCGACTGGGACAAGGAAATTTCAAATACACGCGGCAACGGCGGGCGAAGTCCGCGCATTGCGCTGAAAGCAGGTCTGCACACGGTCGGAGTCACGTTCATCGCAACGAACGACGTGCCTGGAACCGAGTTGAACAAACCTTTCATGCGGACGATGAACACGCCGGGAGAGATCCCGGGTTTTCTGTTCTATCCGCACGTTGGACAGGTGGTTATTGAAGGACCATATGATCCTCAAGGTGCTGCCGACACGGAAAGCCGCCGGAAGATTTTAGTGTGCCGCCCATCCAGCGGAAGACGCGAAGCGCAAGCCCGACAGGGCGAAGCCTCAAGAGACGAAGGACCCTGCGCGCGAAACATCATCTCGACACTCGCGAAGCATGCGTTCCGCCGTCCGGCGACACCAGGGGATCTGGAACTCCTGATGGAGTTTTATCTCGCGGGCCGGAATGAAGGCGGAAGCTTCGATCAGGGAATCGAAGCTGCGCTGCAGCGCATCCTCGCCGATCCGGAATTCGTATATCGCGGAGAGCGCGAACCGGCGGCAATCGCGGCGGGCAGGAGCTATCGCGTGAACGATCTGGAACTCGCGTCGCGGCTTTCGTTTTTCCTTTGGAGCAGCATCCCCGACGATGAGTTGATCGATGTCGCCGCCCAGGGCAAGCTGAAAGATCCGGCCGTGCTCGAGAAGCAGGTACGTCGAATGCTCGCCGATCCAAGAGCCGACGCGTTGATCCAAAACTTCACGGGCCAGTGGCTGAGCGTACGCTCGCTGAAAACGAGCGAGCCGGTGGTGAATCTGTTTCCGGACTTCGACGACAATCTGCGGAATGCCTTCCAGCGCGAGACCGAACTGTTCTTCGGCAGCATTGTTCGCGAAGACCGCAGCGTTCTCGATCTGCTGACTGCCGACTACACATTCGTGAACGAGCGCCTCGCCAAACACTATGGCATTCCGAACACGTACGGCCCGCAGTTCCGACGCGTGACGCTGACTCCCGATCTGGATATGCGCCGAGGCCTGCTTGGAAAAGGCGCGCTGCTGACGGTCACGTCGAACGCGGCTCGTACTTCGCCGGTGACGCGCGGGAAGTGGTTCCTGCAGACGTTCCTGGGCGTGAGTCCTCCAGATCCGCCGCCGAACGTTCCGGCAATTCAGGAGCGGCCTCCGGACACGACCGGAAATGCGAAGCCGCCCACGATGCGGCAGACCATGGAAGCGCATCACACGAATCCGGCATGCAATACATGCCATCAAATATTCGAGCCGATCGGGCTTGCGCTCGAGAACTTTGATGCTGTCGCGATGTGGCGCACTCAGGATGAAGGTCAGCCAATCGATGCAACAGGCGTGCTGGTGGATGGCACGAAGGTCGATGGCGTGGCCACCCTGCGCGAAGCGCTGCTGCGCCGGTCCGATCAATTCGTGCGGGTCGTTGCGGAGAAGCTGCTCACGTACGCTCTCGGCCGTGGCGTCGAATATGGAGATATGCCGCTGGTACGCTCGATCGTTCGCGATTCCGCGCAGAGCAAATACAGGTTTTCTTCACTCGTACTGAATATCGTCAAGAGTCCGGCGTTCCAGATGAATGCAAAATTGGCGAGCAATACTAACTGATGACTCATAATTGATGACTGAAAGGAACTCATGTTCATAACCAAGAAGCACATTCCACGACGGACCGTCCTGAAGGGCGCCGGCGCGGCACTCGCGCTTCCGCTGCTCGAAGCGATGGTACCTGCTGCGACAGCCCTGGCACAGACCGCAGCGAAGCCGAAGCCTCGATTCGTCGGCTGCTTTGTGCCGCACGGCATGGCGCCCGGCTACTGGGTGCCGGAAAAAGAAGGAACCGATTTCGATTTCAAATTCTGCTTCAGGCCGCTCGAGCCTTTCCGGGAGTACGTGACACTGACAAGCGGTTTGCATTCCCGCTCGGCAGAGCCGCCTCCGGGAGTGACCGGCGCCGATCACTGGGTGGCTGCCGCGTTTCTTTGCGCCAACAAACCGAAGAAGACGGCCGGCGCCGACGTCTACGCGGGAGCCACGATCGATCAAATGATTGCGCAGAAGATCGGGCAGGACACGTTGATGCCGTCGATGCAGCTTGCCGTCGAAGATCCGGGCGCGAACTCGAGCAACTGCGGCGAAGGTTATAGCTGCGTCTATACGAACACGATCTCGTGGTCGTCACCGACCCAGCCGCTGCCGATGGAACTGAACCCGCAGGTTGTGTTCGAGCGCATGTTCGGCGACGGCACCACCGTTGACCAGCGCGCCGCCCGGCGTAAGCGCGATCGCAGCATCCTGGATTCGATCAACAGCAGTTTGTCGCGTCTCAAGAAAGACGTCAGCTCGTCCGATAAAGCAACGCTCGACAGTTATAGCGAAAACGTTCGCGAGATCGAGCGGCGGCTGGAAATTGCGATGAAGGCGTCCACCGTTGCGCCGACGGATATGAGCGTTCCCGTGGGCGTGCCGCAATCGTTTGACGAGCACATCAAGCTGCAGTTCGATCTTCTGGCGCTGGCGTTCCAGGCCGACATCACGCGCGTCGGCACGCTGATCTTCGCGCGCGACCTGACAGGCCGGACGTATCCGGAGAGCGAAGCGCCCACGCTGGGCTTCCACGGCGGATCGCATCATGGCGAAGATCCCCGGCGCATCAACGAGTACGCAAAGCTCAATCAGTATCACGTCAAGATGCTCGCGCACCTCGTCGAGAACCTCTCGAAGACGAAGGAAGGCGATGGAACTCTGCTCGATCATTCGCTGGTTCTCTATGGCACCAACATGGGCAACTCCAACCAGCATCTTCATTACGACGTGCCGCACGTGCTGGTCGGAAAACTCAACGGCAAAATGAAAGGGAACCGCCATCTGGCGTATCCGACAAAGCAGGTGCCGACAGGGAATCTGCTGTTGAGCATTCTGGACAAATTCGACATTCACCAGGAAAGCATCGGCGACAGCACCGGACGATTGGAGAATCTGTGATGACGCTCAAACGCATAACTGGAATTTGCATCACCTTGCTGTTCCTGTCTGTCGCGAGTTCGGCTGCAGTTCGCAGCGACGTCGCGGATGCCGCCGCGCGCGGCGACAAAGCCGCGGTCCGTTCGCTCATCGAACAGCATGCGGACGTCAATGCGCCTCAGCCTGACGGCGCGACGGCGCTTCACTGGGCGGTGTATCGCGGCGATAGAGAATTGGTAGACATGCTGATTCGGGCGGGCGCGAATGCGAAGGTCGCGAACCGCGAAGGGTCCACGCCGCTGTGGCTGGCGTGCGTCAACGGAGATGCCGCAATCATCGGCGCACTGCTCAATGCCGGAGCCGATCCCAACGAGCATCTGCCGCTCGGTCGCACTCCGGTGATGGCCGCGGCGCGCACCGGGAATATCGACGCGATCAAGGTTCTGGTCGACCGCGGCGCGAATGTCAACGCGAAAGAAACACTGCGCGGCACCACTCCGCTCATGTGGGCTGCAGACGAAGCGCATCCGGCCGCCGTGCAGTTTCTGATTCAGCATGGAGCCGATATCAATGCGCGCTCGAATCCGGCTGCGCGCGGAAGAGGACCGGCGCTCGGCAAGGCGAACGATCCACGAAGACAGGTCGCGGCGCAAGGGGCGGCGCTCGCCGCCGGGAGAGCGCTGGATCTGAATCAAATACGTCAGGTAACCGAAGCTGCGCCTTCACAACCGGCAGCGGTGGCGGCGGCCCGCCGCGCTGCCACGGTAGATGAGGCAGCGCCGGATGCTCAGGACGATGCCGCCGTCGCGGCGGGTTTTTTCCGCCGTCCGCCGCCGATTGATGGCGGGGAACTGACGCCGCTGATCTATGCAGCGCGGTCGAATGATGTCGAATCGGTGAAGGTGCTGCTCGCCGCCGGTGTCGGCATCAATCAGACCTCCGGCTACGGCTGGAGCCCGTTGCTGGTGGCCACTCAAAATCGGTACTACAAGCTTGGTGCATATCTGCTCGATCCTGGCGCGAATCCGAATCCCGCGAACAAAGGCGGATGGCGTTCGCTGTACAT
>JACXTT010010462.1_pt1 | contig 12502 bp, 11 predicted proteins | sample 9270951 | NCBI WGS metagenome assembly JACXTT01 (sample SAMN15532306, study PRJNA645909) | rock metagenome | isolation source: weathered quartz diorite | place: Puerto Rico | collected 2017-06-21 | reverse complement strand
GAGGATCGCGATCGACCCCTTCTTCAGCGTGTCGCCGGGATTGTCGCCACCGAGTCCGCCGCCGATGCGCACCTGGTTCCACGAGTCCGCCACTCCGAGGCAATTCGCGCCGAAGATGTCGACGCCGTTCTGTTGCCCCATCGCGCGGATCTCGCGCGCATCGTGCACCGAGATCTTCTCGGTAATGATGAAGACTTTCCTCAGCTCGGGATTCACGCGGATGAGCTCCGCCACGCCGTCGCGCGCCGCCGACGGCGGCAGGTAGACCACACCGCAGTTGAAGCGGTGCCCGTCGCCGAGCCCCTCGAGCACGTTGTTGTACACCGGCACGTTGCCGATGCGCGTCTCGAGGAATTGCCCGCGACGCCCCGGAGACGTGCCGAAGACCACGTTGCCGCCGGACCACGCGTGCCCCACCGGCGTCACCTCGCTCGACTCGCCGCCGAGGATGTTCAGCACGCAGACGCGATCCTCGCGCGTGGCGATCTCGCCCAGCGACGCGATGCCGACGTAATACTTGAAGGGGCCCAAGCCCTTGCGGAACATCGCGGCTCCTAGGCGAGGCGCGCGGCGACCTGCTCGCGGCCGCCCGCCTTCATCCAGCCGTTCACCTTGCGCGCGTAGTCGACCACTTCGCTCATCGCCGAGTCGAAGCCGAAGAGCCGGTAGGGAAGCCCCAGCATCTCGCAGGTGTCGCGCAGCGCCCCCATGCCGCGCACGAGGTTGGGTCCGCCGCGGCCGGCGACGACGTAGAGCGGCGTCGAGCCGTGCTTGCCGAAATGCTCGCGCAACGCGTCCGCCATCGCACGGAAGGTTTCGAAGATGTCGGTGTTGTTGGACTTGCCGCCGATGATGAAGAGGACGTTCGCCTGCTTGAGCCAGTGCTTGAAGCAGATCGAGGCCACGGCCTTCATCTTCTCGTACGGCGGGTTGCCTCCGAAATCGGAGGAGATGATCGCGTCGTCGCCGAGCATCTCGGTCACGAGCGAGTTGGCGCCGCCGCCGAAGGTGGGCGCGAGGATCGTGCCCTTGTCGTTGATGATGTAGACGTCGCTCTGCCCCTGGTGCGTGCGCAGCTGGTTGATCTCCTGCTCGAAATCGGAGAAGTCGGCGGCGAAGAGGTGAGGCGGCAGGTTCAACCGCTGCCAGCGCGGGTCGTCGCGGTCGAAGCCGCACTTGAAGTCGCACGCGACGGGAACGAGCCGCCCTTTCCTGTCTTCCTGCATGCGGATCGGATTGAGCTCGAGCGTCGTCATGCCGAAATCGTGGAAGAGCTCCCACAGCCGCGGCAGGTTCTGCACCAGCGGCGAGATGATCTGCTTGGGCGCGTTCAGGTTCGAGAGCGCGTTGGCGACGACGAACGCCTTGAGGCCGGTCAACGAATCGAACGGGACCTGCGCGACCTGGCTCTTGTCGACTTCCTCGATGTCCATCCCGCCCACGTGGGTGAGCGTCATGGTGGGCGCGCGAAAGTGGGTGGAGTCGGTGATGGAGAAGTACACCTCGTGCTCCGCGGGCACGGCGCCTTCGAAGGTCACGCCGTTCGCCTTGGCGCGGAGGTGCCCCACGCGATGCTCGACGAAGTAGAGCCGCTCCTTCTCGGCGAGCGCGGTCTTCAGGTCCGAGGCGCGGCCGAGCAGCCCCGCCTTGCCCTTCTTGCCCACACCGCCCTTGAACACCGGCTTCACGAAGATCGATCCGTGGCGGTCGATGAGCGCCTTGATCTCCTCTTCGGATGCGTCGGGCCCGAGCACCTCGGAGGTCGGGAAGCCGACGAACCGAAGGAGCCGCGAGCCGTGCAGCATGCCGGTGACTTCCACGGCGATTCCTATTTCGGCACGTAGGTGAGGACCGTGAACGTGTCGGGGAAGTAGCGGTTCGGGTAGAACGCGGCGACCGCCTTGTTGATCTTCTTCGCCGGGTCCGCCGTTCCCTCGGCCGTCACCATGTAGACCTTCTTCGTCTTCGGGTCGAGCGCCATGGTGCGAGCGTAGGGGCGCGTCGTGGTCGCCTCGGCGAGCTTGTACGTGTTCGCGTCCACCTGGTCGTAGATCACGAGGTTCGCGTCCACACCGTTGGAGGTGTAGATCCTCTTCGTGTCCGCGTCGTAGATCACGCCGTCGTTGCCACGGCCGATCTCGTGGGTGGCGATCACCTTGCCGGAATCCGCGTCCATCACCGCGAGCACGGGCTTGGCGCCACGGCAGCCGATGAAGATGCGCTTCGAGGCGGCGTCGTAGGCGATGCCGGTGGGCTGCTCGCAGCCCTCGGTCTTCCACTCCGCGACGAGGGAGCGCGCCCTGGCGTCGATCTTCGCCACGGCGTTGCGGTCGCGCAGCGCCATGAAGAGGTTGCCGTTGCCGTCGGGCACCGTACCGTCGAGCTTCTTCGACTCCATGGCGAGCTCGCCCGCAACCTTCGCGGTCTTCGCGTCGACGAAGACGATTTTCTTCGCGTCGCCGAGCGTGAAGGCGAGCTGCTTCGTCACCGGCTCGTAGAAGGCGGCGTCCGCGTCCTCGCCGCCGAGCTTGATGCGATCGAGCGTCTTCAGCGTCGAGATCTGGAACACGGTCGAAGTGCCGTCGCCGTTGGTCGAGTAGCCGCGGTCGAATTCGGGCACGAGCGCGACGGCGTTGGCGTCGTCGGACTTGTCGAGCGTCTTCACGACCTTCTTCGCCTTCACGTCGTAGACGACCACACCCTCGCCGCGCCGGCCGATGAACAGGTGGCCGCGCGCGGGATCGAGCGTGACGTAGTCCCAGTCCGGCTTGGCGCTCTTCAGCTTCACCGCCGATTCGAGCTGGTGGAAATGCTGCGCGTGGGCGCCGGCGGCGGCCGCCGCGAAGGCGAAGCAGATGCTGGATACGAGGATCTTCATGCGAGCTCCGGCTTTACCTGGGATTCGAGGGCAGCACTTCGTAGCGCAGGACTCCCGCCTTGACGCCGCCCTTGCCGGCGACCGCGACGTAGAGCTTGCCGACCTCCGGCACGAGGAGCGCGGTCTTCGCGCCCTTTTCGGAGCGCACGCGCGCGAGCTCCTTGTAGTGATCGGCGTCGAGCTGCTGGAAGACGCCGACGTAATCGTCGCCGGCGAGGTAGATGCGGCGGTTCGCCCGGTCGAGCTGCAGCTCGTTGGTGCGCTGCGGCGCCTCGAAGCTCGCGACGGACCTGCCGGTGTCGATATCGATCACCACGAGCTTGAAGGGCTTGCGCGTCACGATGAAGAGTCGCTTGCTCTCTTCGTCGAGCGCGATCGACGAATTGTTCCGGCCTTCCTTCACCGGCCAGACGGCGACTTGCTTGAGCGTCGACTTGTCCACCACCGCGATCTCGCTGCGGCCGGCGAGGTTGATGAAGACGCGGCTTCCCTTCTGCTCGGCGGCGATGCCTTCGGTGAAGTCGGTGTCGAACCCGATGTCGCCGACGCGCTTGCCGGTGTCGACGTCGACCACGGAGACCGTCGTCCGCTTGAGCTTCGGCTCGGCGTTCTTGCCGCCCGTGGTGATCCACGCACGCCGCGTCGACGGATCGTAGGAGAGCACGTCCGCGCCCTGCACGAGCTTGATCGTGCCGACGGTCCGATAGGTCGTCGCGTCGAGGATCTTCGTCATGCCCTTGCCGCTGTCGGTGACGATGAGGCGGTTCGCCTCGGGCATGAAGTGGATTGCGTGCGGCTCGTCGAATCCGTTGACGGTCCTCAAGTGCCTGCCGCTCGCGAGGTCGAACACCTCGAGCGTGCCCTTCTCCTCGCCCGCGAGGAAGAGGCGGTTGCCCTTCACGTCGGCGGCGAAGTGGTCGAAGTCGCCCTCGAAGTTCGGCACCTCGGTGCGCCCGAGGAGGCGCAACGGCTCGTCCGCCGCGGCCGCGCCCGAGGCGAGACCCGCGCCGAGGAGCGCCGCGAGCGAGGTGATGGCTGCGATGCGTCTGATCATGGATGCGTCTTTCTCTTTCGTGGGGTTCAGGGATCCAGCTCGACGAGCTTCTCGCCTGACGGAATGGCTTTCGCGAGCTCGTCGCGCAGTTTCTCCGCGGCGGCGAGGAGCCGCTTCTCGTCGGCGCCCTCCTTGAAGGCATAGCCGACGGTGAGAATGCCGATCGCCTTGCCGGCGGCGTCGCGCAGCGGCAGCGCCGCGCTGTAGCGTTTGCCGCCGGGTACCGCATGTCCGACGGGCGCATTTCCGGCAATCACCTTCATGTCGTCGTCGTCCGCCTTCTTGCCGTGGCGGCCGAAGGTCGACCCGAGCACGATCAGCTCCTTCGCCGAGTAGCCGCGGATCGCGAGCACGTTCAATTCGGGATGCTTCGCGACGGTGCGATCGACGAGCTTCTGCGCGTGGTTCTTCGTGGTCGCGCTGCGCACGAACGGAAACGGATCCATCAGGTTCGCGGTGTTGAGGACGCGCCGCGCCAGGTCGTCGCGGATCGCCTCCGCCTTCTTCTCGAAGGCCCTCTTGTCCTGGCCCGCCTTGTAGGGCCACACCAGGCCGAGCGCCCCGATGGTTGCGCCCGCGACGTCGCGCAGCACCAGCTCGACCTCGAACCGGTCGCCGCCGTGCGCGACCTCGAGGTTCGTCTTGCCGGTGTTGATGACGCGCATGTCGTCCTCGTCGCCGACCTTGCCGATGCGGCCGATGTTGGAGGCGATGATGACGTTCTCCTTCGCCTCGGGAGGCGTCACGTGCATGACGATCACGAGGAGGTCGGGGTTCTTGGCGACCGTGCGGTCGACCAGCTCCTGCGCGTAGATCTTGGTCGGGATCTCGGCGTGGAGCGGAAGCGCGAGGGCGGCGAGCGATGCGAGCAGGAATCGGATCATGGTTGTGTTTGCGGGCGCTGTTGACGGCGAAAGTAGCTGCGGATCCCTGTGTAGCCGAGGACCGGCACGGCGAGGATGCCGAAGAAGAGCACGAGCTGGCCGAAGACGCCGCCGATGTAGCCCATGTGGAGCGACGCGAGCCAGCGGTAGACCTTGTAGCCCGTGCTCGCCGTGGCGTACGGCTGCACGCGCAGCACGGCGCCCGTGTAGGGATCGAGGCTCACGAGCGTGCGCGCATTCGGGTGCGGCGCGCCGCGCTCGATGATGATGGCCTCGACGCTCTCGCCGGCCTTGCGCGGCCCGGAAAGCGTCACGTCGCGCGCCGCCGGCACCGCGGCGAGCGCGCGCGTAAGAAGAGCTTCCATCGGTTGCGGCGTGCCGGACGCGGTGCTCGCCGCGGGCTTCTTCGCGTGAGCGGGCGAGCCCGTCACGGCGTCGATGAGGCGCCGCGGCCATTCGAAGGCGAGCGTTTGCGCGGAAAGCGTGGTCGCGATGAGGATCACCGCCGCGTACGCGCCATAGGTGCGATGCAGATTGATCTCGAAGGCGGCACCCTTGAGGCCCGGCCGCAGCTTCCACGCGCCCTTCCACTGGCGGCGTGTCGACGGCCACCACACCGTGATGCCGCCCAGGCCCATCGCCAGCGCGCACGTGAGCGCGACGCTCCCCGTGATGGTCTCGGCGACGTCGGCGTCGGCGAGGAAACGCCAGCGATGCAGCTGCTCGACGCGATTGAAGGGGCCGGCCCAGCGGCTGCGCGCGTCGAACGCCGCGCCGGTGCAGGGATCGAAGTGCACGCCGAAGGTGTCCGCGAAACGCACGATGGTCGTGCCGAAGCCGCCCTCGGAAATCTCGATCTGGCGGATCGCGACACCGGGATGCGTTGCGCGCGCATTGTCGATCAAGGTGTCGAGCGCGACGCGCGTGCCGCACGCGGCGGCGCGCCGAACGTCGGCATCGACGAGCGGCTCGAGCTGCGGACGGAAAAGCAGCACGAGGCCCGTGATCGCGGCGAACAGGATCGCGAGCCCGACGGTGAGCCCGGTCCAGCGATGGATGCGGAGGATGGCCTGGCGGATCGGCATGCGAGGAGGCTACGGCGACCTCCTGAAGCCACCCTGAAGCGTCCCTGAATCGCCGTTCAGGAACGCTTCAGCCTCGCGTCAGGTTGCTTTCCTATCGTGTCATGCATGAGAAGGGCTTTCGCGTTCGTGCTGGCGCTCACGGCCGGCGCCACGGTTCTCGCACAGCAACCTAAGACGGAGATCGACCTCGCGCGCGACCGCATGATCGAGGCGAAGCGGTTCAAGCGCTACTACGACAACGCGTTCGATCTTTCGGGGCTCCCCGACTACAAGCCCGAGAAGAGGGTGTCGGGGACGATCCGCATGTGGGGCGCGAACTACTTCACCGACAGCCCTCTCGCAGCCTACTGGGAAGCGGAATTCCGGAAGTGGCACCCGGACGTCAAGTTCGACTTCCACCTGCACACGAGCCAGCACGCGATCCAGTCGCTCATCTTCGGCATCTCCGACGTGAGCCCGCTCGGTCGCCAGATCACCAACGCCGAGCGCCTCGCCTTCCAGCGCGAGTTTAACTACCAGCCGCTCGGCATCGTCGCGGTCACCGGAAGCTATACGCTCTCGGGCTGGAATCCGGCGATCGGCGTCTACGTGCACAAGAGCAACCCGATCTCGAAGCTCTCGCTCGACCAGCTCGACTGCATCTTCGGGGCGGAGCGCTCCGGAGGATGGACCGCACTGGAATGGGACGAGTCCGTAGCGCGCGGTCCCGAGTGCAACATCCGCACATGGGGACAGCTTGGACTCACGGGCGAGTGGAAGGACCAGCCGATCCGGATCTTCGGCTACACGCTCAAGTACAACTTCCCCGACGAGTTCCACACGCGCGTCTTCAAGGGCGGCTTCAAGTGGAACGAGAAGCTCAGGGAATTCGCCAACAAGACCAATCCCGACGGCTCGCTCTACATCGCCGGCCAGCAGATGCTCGACGAGCTCTCGAAGGACAAGTTCGCCATCGCCTACGTCGCGGGCGGCGTCTCGATGATGACGCCGAAGCACCAGGTGAAGCCGCTCGCGCTCGCCTACAGGGACGGCGATCCGTACGTCGAGCTCACGATCGAGAACGTGCAGAACCGCACCTACCCGATGTACGCCGACGTCTTCTTCTTCATGAACCGCCAGCCCGGGAAGCCGCTCGACCCGAAGGTGAAGGAATTCGTGCGCTATGTGCTGAGCCGCGAGGGCCAGGCGCAGGTCGTGCGCGACGGCAAGTACCTGCCGCTCACCGCCGCGGTCGCCGCCGAGCAGCGCAAGCTCCTCGATTGAATCCATGCGTGCGATCGTCCTGACGGCGCTCGCGATTGCGCTGCTTTCGGGCGCGGCGCTCGCCGAGGAGGGCAAGGCGGATCCGGAGGTCGTCGCGGCCGCTGGGCGGGTGCCGGAGAATCCGGCGCTGCGCCTCGTGGCGAAATATCCGGTCCCGCACATGACCGGAACGTGGGACCACCTCGCGGGCGACGCGCGCGGCGCTCGCCTCTTCCTCACCGCGCAGGACGAGCACGCGGTCGACGTGCTCGATGTCGCCGGCGGCAAGCTCGTCACGCGCATGACGGGAAGCTTCAACCGGCCGCAAGGGCAGATGTTCATCCCGGAGCTCGGGCGTCTCGTCACCGCCAACGGCCGCGACGGCACCGTGCGCTTCACCGATACCGACACGTACAAAGTCGTCGGCACCGTGCAGCTCTCGGTCGGCGCCGACCTCATGCAGTACGATGCCGCGCGCAAGGTGCTCTACATCGAATCAGGAGGAAAGGATTCGAATCGCGGCACGGGCAGGATCGCCGTCATCGACGCGGTCACGGGAGACATCCGCGCCGAGATCGTCACCGACTATCGCGCCGCGGCGATGGCGCTCGAGCGGCTGCGCCCCCGCCTCTACGTCGCGGTACCCGCGCTGCACCAGGTGCTGCTCGTCGATACAGAAAAGAACGCGGTCGCCGGCAAGTTCGACATCCCCGGTCGCCCCGGCTTCATCGGCCTCGACGAGAAGCACCGACGGCTCTTCGTCTCGACGCGCCAGCATCCTTCGAGCCGCGCGCAGCCGACCTTCAACGTGTTCGACACGGAATCGGGCCGGCGCATCGCGGTGCTGCCGACGATCGAGGACACATCGGGCCTCGCGTACGACGCGCAACACTGCCGCATCTACACGAGCGGGCTGTCGGGCTTCGTGCACGCGATCCGGCAGGTCGATCCCGACCGCTACGAGACGCTCGCGCGCCTGCCGACCGGGCACCACGCGGGCACCTCGTTCTGGATGCCCGAGCGCAACCGTTTCTTCGTCGCCGTGCCGCCGTTCGAAGGCCGCGAAGCGCAAGTGTGGGCGTTCGAGCCGGTTCCCGGCGGCTGCGCGAGCTGAGCATGAAGCGTTTCGCGTTGGCGCTCGTCGCAGGCCTCATCGCCGCACCGGTGATGGCGGACGACATCGATCGGATTCCCGAGTATCGGCCGGAGGGGCAGGTCACCGGGACGATCCGGGCGTGGGGACACGTTTTCGTGAAGGACGCGCTGAAGCGCTGGGAGGACGCGTTCCGCAAGCACCACCCCGGCGTCGCGTTCGAGGACAACCTCGTGAGCAGCGCCGCGGCCATGGGCGGCCTCTACGCGGGCGCCGCCGACATCGGCTTCATCGGCCGCGAGATCCGGCCCATGGAGGCCGCGGGTTACACGCGCGTCATGAAGCAGAAGCCCTTCGGGCTGCGCGTGATGACGGGCAGCCACGGCAACGCCGACAAGCTCATCGCGCTCGCTGTGTTCGTGCACAAGGACAATCCCCTCGCGCGCCTCACGTACGCCGAGCTCGACGCGATCTTCGGCGGCGAGAACCTGCGCTCGGGCCGGCGCATCCGCACCTGGGGCGAGCTCGGTCTCGGCGGCGATTGGGCCGCACGGCCGATCCAGGTCTACACCGGCGTTCTCGACGCCGCGCCCGGCTTCCACTTTTCGCAGGAGGTGATGAAGGGAAGCCTCGTCTGGAATGGCGACTTGCGCTACTTCGACGACCTCGCCGTGGCGAACGCGAAGGACATCGAGTCGGGGCAGCTCGTCGTCGACGCCCTCGCGAACGACCGCTACGGCATCGGCCTTTCGGGCGCCGGCTACCGCAATGCGAACGTGAAGCCGCTCGCTATCGCGCGCGAGGACGCGGGCCCCTTCGTGGAGCCCACGCCGGCGAATGTCGCCCACCGCTCGTACCCGCTCACGCGCTCGGTCTGGCTCTACGTGAACAAGGGACCCGCGCAAGCGCTCGATCCGCGCGTGGCGGAATTCCTGCGCTTCATCCTGTCGCGCGAGGGCCAGGCGCTGGTGAAGCTCGAGGGCGACTACTTCCCGCTCACCGCGAATGTCGCGCGGGAGGAGCTGTCGAAGCTGGACTGACCGTGGAGGTTCGCATGTGCGCGTCGCGTCTCGCCGCTTTCCTGCTTTGCGCCGTGGCGCTCGGCGCGCACGCCGCCGTCACCGTGACCTACGGCGATCCCGACCGCTTCACCGACGCCGCCGACCGCAACAACGATCCGGTGAACGTGGCGCAGGATCTCGCCGACCGCCTGAGGAAGCTCGGCGAGCAGATCGCCCCCGGAACCGATCTGCGCATCGAGATCATCGATATCGATCGCGCCGGCCGCCCGCGCATGAACCTGCCGACCGAGGAGCGCATCGTCAGCGGCAAGGCGGACCCGCCGTGCATCGAGCTGCGCTATCGAGTGGGGGCCGCGGATGCGCGGCGCGAGCGCGTGTGCGACACCGACTTCCTGCGCCGGCTCGAGCCGCGCTACTCCGAGCACGATCCGCTCGTGTACGAGAAGCGCATGCTCGACGAGTGGTTCCGCGCGCGCTTCGGCACGGGCCCGCGCTGATCAGTCGCCGAGCTTCTTCAGCTGCTCGCGCACGACCGGCGCGGTGAGCGGCAGGTACTTGCCGTCGCGCATCACCTCGGTCTGGCCCTCCAGGCTCAGCACGTAGCGGAGGAACTCCTTCACCAGCGGATCCATCTTCGCGCCGGGCTTCACCGTGGCGTAGAAGTACGCCTCCTGGAAGAGCGGATAGGCGCGGCTCTGCACGTTGGCGATCGTGTGCTCGACGAGGGCGCCGCCGCCCGCGGGCGCCACCGCGAGGCGCTTCACCCCCGGGCGCTCGCCGCGATAACGGTTGAACGCGATGCCGTACCTGTCCTTCGCGAGCGCGTCGGTGATCTGGTCGGCCTGGATGTAGCGCTTGCCGTTCGGCTGCACGATGTGCGCGTAGGCGTGGATGTTCTCGTTCCACTTGTCGCTCGCCTTGAGCACCTTGTCGGCGAAGTCGGTGGCGGTGTTGTAGCGCAGGTTGAAGCCGTAGACGTGGATCGGCTTATCGGCCCACCCGCCCGTGAGCCCGAGCTGGACCCAGGTGCGGATGTTCTTCTCGGGGCCGCGCGCCCAGTCGGGACGGAAGTTCGTGCCTGCCCAGCCGCCGTCGCGCGCCGCGCCGAAGACGCCGTCGAGCTGCTCCATCGTGATGCCGGCGAGCGGATTGTCCTTGTTCACGAGGATGACGGTCGAGTTCTCCCACCCGGCAACGTCGTACGATCCCGTGACCGCCGTGATCTCGACGGGATCGCAGTCCAGCACGCGCTCGTAGGCGAGGAGGTCGTAGAAGCCCGGCTTGTGGCCCATCACGAGATCGGCCTGGTTGTAGTAGAGCGCGGCGAACGCGACCGCGGCCGTGGGCAGGTAATTGGAGAAGCGGATGCCTGGCTGGTATTTCGCGAACCCGCGCTGCCAGTATTCGCCGAGCTTGCCGTCGACGAGGTAGTTGCTGCCGTGGAGCCGGATCCATCCCGTGAGCGGCTTCGACGGCATGTAGTGCGGCAACCCGCTCAGGTCGAACTTGTCGGTGTAGTGCGGCTTGTCGCCGCGCTCGGCGACGACACCGGCCCGCTCGGCCTGCGCCTGCAGCGCTTTCTGCGTGTCTTCGGTCGCGCCGGACGCGCCGAGCGCAGCGGCGGCGAGCGTCGCGAAGAAAAAGGGGCCTCGCAGCCGAGGCCCAAGCCCTGTGCTTCCCTGGGGGCGCTTCACATCGAATCGACCTTGCGCAACTCTTCCTGGACGACGTCCGGCGTGAGCGGGATGTACACCTGCTCCTTCGCCACCACGTCCTGTCCTTCGCGGCTCAGCACGAGCTTGAGGAACTCTTTCACCTTCGGCTCGAGGGGCTTCCCCGGCGCCTTGTTCACGTAGACGTAGACGTAGCGCGAGAACGGATACTTGTGCTCGTACACGTTCTCGACGTTGGGCTCGTAGCACGTGCCGCCCGTGGTGGCCGACACCTTGATCACCTTCGTGTTCGGCGTCACGTTCGCAAGGAGCGCGTATGTGAGGCCGCCCGGCTTCTTCTCCATGTCCTTCGCGGCGACGGTGAAGGCATGGTCGAAGCCCTGCCCCTTCACGAACTGGATGTTCTCCTTGTATTCGCCGCCGTCCATGGCGACCACCTTGAAATACTGCTCGATGCCGTTCACGGCCTTGAGGCCATAGAGGTGGATCGGCCGGCTCGCCCATTCGCCCGTCACGCCGACGTCGCCCCACGTGTTCACTTCCTTGTAGCCGTTCTTGCGCGTCTTGGAGTAGATCGCGTCGAGCTGCGGGATGCTGAGGCAATCGATCGGATTGGCCTTGTCGACGAGGATCACGCTCGCCGCGGTCTTGCCCAGGGAGCCCACGCTTCCCGTGGCCACGCGGATGCGGGTGGGCTCGTAGCCGAACTTGTCGACGAACGACTTGATCTCCGCAGGAAACATTTCGCGGCCAACGGGTGCGACGTCGCCTTTGCCCGAGACGAGCCCGGGCGCGCCGGCGCCCGAGGCGCGCAGGTCGAGCGTCACGCTCATCTTGTGGTACTGCTTGCGAAAGATCTTCGCCCAGCCCAGGACGATCTCGTCCATCACGTCCGCGCCGACGATGTTGAGGTCCTCCTCGGGCGGCTTGATCGGAACGTCGCCCGGCTTCCAGCTCGGGATGCGCGAATCGACCGCGAGGTTGTGCTCGGGGGCGGCGTACTTGAGCGCGTGGACGGGCGTGCAGAACGGCGCTGCGAACGCGGTGGCGACGGCTGCGGCAACGAGGGTCTTCTTCATGGGCTCTCCGGGATCGGAATGCGTGTCGCGCCAGATTAGGGGCGCCGCGTGAACGCAGGCTGAACCGTTCCTGAAAATGGTGTCAGGTACGAAATACTTATTTCGTGCCTGGCACCATTTTCTCGAGCTTGCGCAGCTCGGTCGCCGCGTCGGCCGCCGAGAGCGGCAGATAGCGCTGCGGCGTGGCGGCGACGGCTTCCTGGCCGTCGCGCGAGAGCGCGAGACGCAGGAACTCGCGTGCGAGCGGCGTGATCGGCGGCGCGACGTAAATGAGGAGGAACCGATCGAGCGGATAACGGCCGGCGACGATCGCCTCTTCGGTCGGCGCGACGGCCGGCTCGCCCTCGCGCGCGGCGAGCGCGAGGACGCGCGTGGCATCGGTCGGGCGCATCGCGGCGGCGAAACCGGACCCGGCCGGGTCCTCGCCGACCTTGGCGCCCCATTCCGTCGATTCCGGAGAGCCCGGCCACGCCGCGACGATTGCGCGGCCCT
>JACXTT010010461.1_pt1 | contig 12503 bp, 9 predicted proteins | sample 9270951 | NCBI WGS metagenome assembly JACXTT01 (sample SAMN15532306, study PRJNA645909) | rock metagenome | isolation source: weathered quartz diorite | place: Puerto Rico | collected 2017-06-21 | reverse complement strand
TCACGGGAGAGCTCATTCACGTCACGGGCGGACATTGATGAGTTGGGAGGATTTTCAGGCCGCTTTGGTTTCGAGAGATGGGCAGTGGATGCAGCGGTCCCTCGCAATCACGCGCTCGCACGACATTGTGCCAGCCGCAGAGCCCTCCATATCGGTCGCAGATCGGACAATCTGGCGACTAACGCTTAGCCGCCGGCACGCTGATCCTTCTCGTCGGGTCTGTGAATAACCATGCTACCGCTCCCGCAAATGCCATCAAACATCCGAAGTACAGGCCCCACGACCATCCGGCGAACGATGCGATCCACGGCGTCAACACGGGTGCGAGCGCGCCGCCTACGTTTGCGCCCGTGTTCAGAATCCCACCCACGACACCAACCTGAGTACCCGCGACTTCGATCCCGGCGGTCCAGTAGGTCACATCAGCGATTCCCGCAAAACCCAGCGCGAGCGACATCAACGCGACCGCCGGCACGGTTTCCGTAGTTTTCACGCCAGCGTATAGCAATCCTGCGCCAAGCGCCAGGCTTGTAGCAGCCATCATTCGGAGTCCGAGCTTCCGTCCGCAACGGGACATTAGCCGATCGCAAATCAATCCGCCCATGGGCATCATCACAACCCACACGAGGAAGAGCACTGTTGTATATCGCGCACTATGGGGTGCGCCCAAGTGGCGAATCTCGCCAAGGTAGTAATAGATCCAGTAAAAGAAGATGTACTCGAAGTAGCCCAGCATCGAAAACCCGAAGGTAAGCAGGACTACATTCCTGTCGGAGAGCAGGGACCGCCACGGCGCAGGCACGCGGTTCTCAGCCCGCTTGGGCGGTACAACTCCGGGCGGATAATCGCGAACATGAACAAACCAGATCAGGCCAAAAATGGCGGTCGCGATGCCGGCGAGCATGAAGGACATGCGCCATCCGTAACGCGAGATCATCCAGGAAAACAGTACGGGGGAAACCGCGCCACCGAAGCCGGACCCGGCGTTGGCCAGTCCGGTAGCGCGGGCGCGATTCTTCAGCGGAATCCAGTTCGCGTTGGTTCTGTTGCAAGTCGGGTACAGTGGCGCGGTGAATGCGCCGAAGGCGAGGCGGATCACGATGAATGCCGGGACCACGCCAATAAGCGTGCCAAGGCCTGGCGTCGCCGCAAAGGCCAACCCCGAGGTAAACAGCGCGGAGCCCAACGCCATCCACGTGAGTACCATTCGCGGGCCGAAGCGATCGGCCGTACGGCCGCCGGGAATCATGAACAGTGCGTAGGTGACGAGAAACGCCGAGTACACCGAACCCATTCGGACTTCCGAGATGCCGAATTCCTTCATGATGCCGGGTCCTGCGATGGAGAGAATAGTCCGGTCGAAGTAACTCATCACGCTCAAACCGAACATCAAGCCGATAATCGCAGCCTGCTTGCGGGACGTTACGACGGGGGTCGGGGCGGTGACGGGCTCTGTAGACATCCTGAGAATCTCTTCAGTTCGCGGAAATTCGCAACGTGCCCAGCCGGTATCTCCTCTGTGCGTCCGATCCAGCGATGGCCAGTTTGATGCGCGAATTCCCGGTTTCGTCCACCATGGCGATACGCACGTCGTAGGTTCCAGGCGCTAGATCCTTACGCAAATGGAAAACGCTGATCACCGGATAGGTTTCTCCAGCGATCCAGTCGGTTTGGTCGAAGCCGCGGTCAACCTCACTAAACTTTTCGTTGCCTTCCCTGTCAGTCAAATACAGCTTAAGGGGGCGCCGCACATAGAGCCGGCCGCAGTTGCGGTTAACCCAGTTCTGCTTAATTAAGAAGAGGTGTCCGGCGCCCACCTCATTCGGCCAGCTTGCCGAAGTCATGAACAACCTGTATCCCAGCCCGCCGCTCTGTAGCCCCTTCTCAAAGTACGCCCGGTCCTCAGCCATGGCGCGCCTGTAACTATCAGCGTCCATGTAGTAGTGAGCGTAGTTGGAATGAAAGGCGGTGTAAATATCCAGATACTCTTCGAGAGTCCCGTGCTCCGCCATTTTCCAATCCCATCGAGTCAGTCCATCGATAAAACCGTGCCGTCCGAGGGCAAAGCCCTTGTCTACCGCCACATCGAGAGCCTGACAATACATGTGGTCGCCGAGGCTCTTGAGTTCACTGCTATCGGAGTCCTGGACGTAGGTGATGCGGAGCTGCTTCACCTTGAAGATGTCGGCGTATAGATTCACGATCTTGGCGAGCACATTGTGTTTTTTGTCCCGGTCCTGCCAGGGATAACGCGACCACATCCTGTGGCACTCGCCCCACTGGCCGTAACCCATGGCGCCCCACATCACGATAGGGCTTACCGGTTTGTCATAGCGCTCGGCCAATGCCGTCAAAAACTTGCGAAGTTTAGGTAGATAGATCTTTTCATACGACGGGTCTCCGTAATCCGGCTCTCGCTTCTTGAACTTACCTTGCGCCAGATATTCTCGATAATGCGCCCCCGCTTGCCAAAGCCATTCCGGACACACTTCATTACCAGGTGTCCCGTCCCAGCCGGGGTCGTCAGTCACCCAGACCCGCAGATCGATCTGCTTACCTCGTTTCGCCCAATAGTCAATGATGGTGTCGAGGGCCTTCCAGTAGTATTGACCTTCCTGCGGCTCGAGATCGACCCACATCCAGTCGATGAGCACCCAACTGAATAGCGGGGCATCGTCGCCAAAACCTGTTGTGTTGTAGTCGATGGTAAAAGGCTTTCCGTCAAAGTAGCGCGGCCCGGCCCACAGCCCCCACCCCATGTAAGGGTTATTTAGAGGTACGCGAATTTCCTCGGGTGTGACTGTCTTCACTGCTGAGGCTGCTAATGCATTTTGGCACTGGAGGCTCAGTACGAGCAGAGAGAAGGCGAAATAAGTGGTGCGCATTTCTGTGAGGCCTTTCATGTAACGTCGCGGCTGGTCTCCTCGGCAGAAAGGAGCACTACAGCGATCAACGCGCAGAGAACGCCGACGCCCTCGAGAACTGTGATGGATTCGTGTAATAGTATCGGAGCTAGGAAGACGACGAGGAGCGGATAAAGAGCGCAAAACGGAGCCACGATCGATGCTTTTCCGCCACTCTTCATGGCGGCCAGAAGGCCCCAGGCTCCTACATTGCTGAGGACTCCGCTCAAAAGGCCCCAGGTCACGCCGAGCCTGGAGTATTCTGCGAGCGCTCTGCCCGGAAACAGCACAGGCTGCAGCAACAGGAACCCCGCCATCATCCAAATCAGCGCGGATTCAGCTGAAATGTGGTTGGTCGATAGCTTTTGGAATATGCCGCAGATCCCCCAAGCGCCCAAAACCAGCATGGATGGCCAGAACCAGGGAGGCAGATGCATTGGTTTAGGCCTGCGTGAGAGAGAAGATGAGTATCGCGGCTGTCGCGAAACCCAAACCAACCACCTGACGCTTCGTGAGCCGTTCGCCCAGAAACAGAAGGGCCAGTATGACGGTGACCATGGGATACAGCGCGGTGACGGCGGTTATGATTGAAGTGTTGCCGCCGCTCCCAAAAGCGGCAAATAGCCCCAACCCTCCGACGCCAGACGTAAGGCCGATCATGATTCCATAGAGAATCCCTTTGGCGTTCTTTTCCAACTTGAAGCGCTTGACACCAAGGAGCACAAGCGCAACCGGAAGCCCTCCAAGAGTAAAGAGGAACTGCATCGCAAACGCCGGTATCTCCATTGATCCCAGCTTGGAGACAATGGCATACGGTCCCCAACAGAGCACGCAGAACGCGCAGTACCAGAACCATTTGACTTTCAATAAGGCAGATATTCCCACGGTTCAGCCGAGGATGCCCTGAGCCACCTTGCCCGCCACATCGGTCAGCCGAAAATCACGACCGCTGTAATGGTACGTCAAGCGTTCGTGATCGAGACCGATGGCGCGGAGGATAGTCGCATGGAGGTCGTGGATATGCATCGGGTGCTCAACGGCTTTCAGCCCGAATTCATCGGTAGCGCCATAGGCCATTCCACCCTTGACACCTCCGCCAGCCATCCACACAGTGAACCCGAATGGATTGTGATCGCGGCCATTCTGCACAGGCGTTACCTGGAAACCAAAGCTGCCGGTCTCGACCATGGGCGTGCGGCCGAATTCAGTCCCGAAGACAACCAACGTCTCATCGAGCAGGCCGCGCTGTTTGAGATCTTTCAGCAAGGCAGCGATTGGCTGATCACAAAGCCAGGCCAGCTTCACGTGTTGCTGAATATCGTTGTGATGGTCCCAGGGATTGCCTTTATCGAAGTAGACCTGAACACAGCGTACGCCCCGTTCCACTAGCCGCCGGGCCATCAGACAACCGCGCGCGAAATGCCCACCACCGTAAGCTTGGCGGGTAGCTTCTGACTCTTTGGAGAGATCAAAGACCTCCGGAGCCTCCGTTTGCATAAGGAACGCCACTTCCATGGATTGAATGGTCGACTCGAGTTGGGAATCGTGCTCCTTCTGCTGCTCGAGATGCATCCGGTTCAACTTCGCCAGCAAGTTGAGTTCGCGCCGCTGCCCCGCGGAAGTAATACTGTCATTGCGGATGTATGGGATTTGTTTTTGAGGATCGATTTCCTTGTCGGAAATGAAGGAGCCCTGATAAACCGCCGGCAAAAACGCCGAGTTCCACATCGGCGGACCGACAACATTCGGTATATCCGGGCTCAGCACAATGAATCCGGGCAGGTTTTGATTCTCCGTGCCGAGTCCGTAGGTGACCCACGAGCCCCAAGATGGCCGCCCCGGCTGAATATGTCCGCACGCCATCATAAGCAGCGACGGCTCATGATTGGGAATGTCGGTATATACCGATCGGATCATGCAGATGTCGTCGACACACCCGGCTACGTGTGGAAATACATCGCTCACAGGAAGTCCGCTCTGACCGTATTGCCGGAACCCAAACGGTGAGCGCATCAGATTTCCAGTTTTTCGCTCCGTCTTGGGATTTCCTCCGGGCAGCGGCTGCCCGTCATATTTGTCAAGCGCTGGCTTGGGGTCGAAGGTATCGATGTGCGAGACGCCTCCGTTCATGAACAGAAAGATGACGTGCTTCGCCTTAGTCGGGAAGTGGGGTGGCTTGGGCGCCAGGGGATTCAGACCTGTGTACTCGGACGGGGCTCCCCCAGCGCTCGGCTCGAGCATGCTTGCAAGGCCAACCAAGCCGAATCCCGTGCCGATACGCCCCAGCATTTGCCGGCGCGTCACGGGCATTTGTGCGGCAGAGTCGTATTCGTGGGACATAAGCTTTAGTTCATAAAGACAAGTTCATTAGTGCTCATCAAGACGTTTGCATACTCGCGCCAGGCTGGTGAATCATCGGCGGCGGTGGCGCCACCATCCGAAAGAAATTCAATCCCCACCTTGACCTCTTCCTGCGAGGGCTCACGCTCAAACAGGATCTCGTAGGCTCGACGAATCCGGCCCTCCTCATCGCGTCCCGACTCTCGCACGAGTTTGGCGAAGCTCTCGGCCTGCCGCCGGACGAAACCGCTGTTCATGAAAAAGAGCTGTTGTAGCGGAACGAGCGTCACATTTCTCTTTTCGCTGGTGATGCTCGGATCCGGGAAATCGAATAAGGTGAGGTAGCGATCAAGCCGGAAACGGCTGATCTTGGCGTAAACGGTTCGGCGGCGGCAATCGTCCGTCAGATCCACGGATGGTCCACTCATGGAAAGATCCAGGTTGCCCGCCGCAAACAGCAGCGAATCGCGCAACGTCTCGGCGTCCAGACGGCGGCGGTTAGCCCGCCAGAGCAGCCGGTTGTCTCCATCCTTGGCAAAGTTTTGTTCCACGTATTCCGTGCTGAGCTGATAGGTCGCGGAGAGCATGATCTCACGATGCAGCTTCTTCAGCGACATGCCGCCGCTCAAGAATGAGTCGGCTAGGTATTCGAGCAGCTCGGGATGGCTGGGCCGATCGCCATTCTGTCCGAAGTTGCTCGCCGTAGGCACGAGGCCGCGGCCTAGATGATGCATCCATACGCGGTTCACGATGACCCGCGCTGCCAGCGGGTGCCGCACGATCGCTTCCGCGAGTTGCAGCCGGCCGCTGCCGTGCGTATACAGCTCCGGTTCGCCGCTTGAAAGCACCGCCGGAAACCTGCGCGGCAGTTCCTGCCCCAGGGCATAAGGATTGCCGCGTAAATTCGTCTTAATATTGTGGGGCTGCGAGGAATCCCGCACACCGTGCAACAACGGATACGGCTGGGGTTTCGATTTCTTCAGTGCATCGAGTTCCACGCGGAGCTGCGCGAGATGCTCGCGCCACTCGCCCTTGAGGAATGGCTCCACGCTTTCGTCTTTGTAGTGCAGCACGCCCGGTTCTTTCTTACCCCCCTTGGGCGCGTCCTGCTCGTCGAAAAGGTCCTTCCACAAAACGAACTTCTCGCGCGGGAGGGCCTTCAGTTCGGCATCGCATCCCGGACAAAATTCCTCATAGGATTCGAACCCGTTTGGCAAAGCGCTATCAGCGCTGGTCTTCTTCAGCTTGAACGGCGCCAGCCGCAGGTCGTTCTCCGTCTCAACTTCCTTTTTTTCCGCCAGAACGGCTAGCACCATCTGCTGGAACTCTTCGCCAATCTTCTTCGCTTCCTCGTACGAGCCACTTCGGTTCAAGAGCCCATTCCAGTCTTGCAAGTAGGGATAATCTTTGTGTGGCCGGGACAAATACGCCGTCCAGCGTTCCAGCAGATCGCAATCGAGCTGTTCCTGATACGCGGCTTGTCCCGTGCCGAGTTTGGGCGGGCCAAGCACTCTCCACGAGGCCACGACATAGCGCGATGTCTTGTGTGCCAGAATCTCCGCCAGTTGCGCGCTCTGGCTCGACACATAACTATTCACCGCCTCTTCGGCTTTCTTGAACTTTTTCTCGTGTGCCTGGTAAGCCTTTACCTGGGCTTCGGGCGCGAGGGGGTACTCAGTGTAAGTCGTGCTCGCAAAGATGCCGCCCAGCGCGTAATAGTCCTTGATTGAGAACGGATCGTATTTGTGATTGTGGCAGCGGGCGCATGCGATAGTGACTCCCAGGAACCCGCGAGAAACGACGTCGATGCGCTCGTGGCGCTCGTCTGCTCGTGCGATGGGCGGCTCCGTCAGATCGAAATACCAGGGTCCCAGACCCAAAAATCCCAGCGCGGGCAGCATCTTCGTGCGCTGCGGCTCATCGAGCAGGTCGGCGGCAAGCTGGGCTTTGACAAACTCGTCGTACGGCAGATCTTCGTTGAGGGCCTGGATCACCCAGTCTCGATAGCGGAATGCGTCCGAATAAGGCTCATAACCCCGGGAAGTGTTGCCGCGAACATCGGCTTCCCCATAACGCACCACGTCCAGCCAGTGCCTTCCCCAGCGTTCGCCATAATGCTGGGAGGCGAGCAACCGGTCGACGACTTTGGCGAATGCGCCACGCGATTGATCATGGACGAAGGCTTCTACTTCCTCGGGAGTTGGCGGCAGCCCGATCAAATCGAGCGAAGCACGGCGAATCAAAGTGCGCCGGTCAGCCCGGCCAACGGGACGCATGCCTTCGGCTTCCAGGCGAGCCAGGATGAAGTGGTCAATCGGCGATTGAACCCAGGCGGCATCATTCACCTCGGGTACTGCGGGATTCCGGATCGGCTGGAAGGCCCAGTAGGATCGGTTCTCCGGTGTAATCACGAAATCTTTGCCGCGCGCGACGGGAATTGTGTTGTCCGCCTTGGGCCACGGCGCTCCCATCTTCACCCAAACGGCGAGAGCTTGAATCTCGGTATCAGGGAGTTTCTTCCCAAGCGGCATCTTGAGCCGCTCGTGGGTCTGCCGCACGGCCTGAATCAAGAGGCTACTGTCCGGATCGCCGGGGACCACCGCGGGCCCGGACTTGCCGCCCTTCAGAATGCTCTCTCGCGAATCCAGCCGCAGGCCGCCGAGCTGCGAATTGGTGTGGCAACTGTAGCAGTTGGTGGTCAAAATGGGCCGGATCTTGTTTTCGAAAAAGTCATCAGGCTCGCCGCCCGCGCCATGCGCGGCGCACAGAGCCATTAGGACACAGATTAGTAAAAAACGCCGTGCTAGCGGCATTGGCAGGATCATACCTATCATATCGGTCATCGCCAAGTCAAGTGCTTTTGCTCTACGTCGGTGGCCAATCAAGGTCGATTACGCAAAACATATGTATGATATGTCATACTAGCGTATCATGTGGTTCGCTTTGTACCTCCCGAAACTTCGGCAGCGGAATCGAGCGAAGGGAACGTGGTGATATGATCTGTACTAGACTTGTGATGATAGACCGCTTGGCTAAAGGATTTAGTCCTCGTGCATAGTGTCCCTCAAGTCGCAGATCGAGTTGCAGATTCCCGCTCGGGATCCCGCGATACCCTCTCGACTCAGACGCTTCAACAGTTGATTGAGTGGTTGAAGCAGGACAAATTCAAGCCGGGCAGCAAGCTGCCCTCACAGAACGAACTGATCGATAGGTTCGGGATCAGCCGCACAGGCGTCCGTGAAGCACTGCAGATGATGTCCGTGCTGAATCTCATCGAGATCCGGCCAGGACTGGGCTGCTTCGTCAAGCAAGTGAGCTCGGAGTACATCGTCAACGCGGATGTACTCGCGATTCTATTGAAGAAGGAAGCCATCCTGCAGGTGGTCGAAACGCGGAAAATTGTAGAAGCTGGGACAGCGGCGCTGGCAGCGGAACGGGGCGCGCTCGAAGACTTCTGGTTCATTGAAGACGTGCTTACCCGGCTCGAGCGAGCCATTCACCGGGGTGACAGCGTTGCGCTCATTGCGCCGGAGGTGCATTTTGGAATCGCCAAAGCCTCGCACAACGATGTGCTCATCAAGCTGGTGCGCTCGTTCATCCATCTGATGGCGAAGGCGGGCGCGTTGATTGAATCCGACGCCGAGGACCCCGAATCTTTCAAGCGCAATGAACATGCGTCCCATCAGGAGCTGTATGAGGTCGTTTGCTCACGCGATCCATTGAAGGCGCGAGACGTCATGATTCGTCATATCACGGATTCGGAGCACCTTATCATTGAAGCGTTCCGCAAGGTGGAAGCCCACCCCTGACCTCCCTGACTCGCCGAATTTGGAGAGCTGGAGTCGAATTTTTCAGACGGCGAGGATTTGCGTGATCGTGGCTCTCTTACCAGGATCCTACGCGGTCGCGCAGTCAACGCCGCCGCGGGACAGCTCGCACTATGCCCGCGGAGCAGTACTGGCCCGGACGGGCCACTACGCCCAGGCGCTGCCGGAGCTTGTAAAGGCAGCCCAACAAGATCCTCGAAACCCCAAGGTTCACAACCTGATCGGCATCGTTCTGTCTCAGCTCGGGCGTCTCAAAGAAGCAAACGAAGCGTATAACCGTGCTCTGGCATTGGCGCCGGATTTTTATCCTGCCCGGAAGAATCGTGCTTCCAACGCCTTTTTCGAGAAGGAATTCAAGTTTGTGGCGACGGAGTTCGAAGACCTGGCCCGGCTTCAACCGAAAGACTTTGTTCCGCAGCTGTTCCTGGGGCTGGTGGCCATTGAAGACGCGGACTTTCAAAAGGCCCGCGCGCACTTGCTTTTGGCTCGCCAACTTGCTCCCCGGGAGGCAGGCGTACTGCTCGCTCTGACCCGCGTCTTTTTGACGCTTGGCGAAAGGCAGCCCGCCATGGAAGCAGCCCGGAGCATGCGCAGAACGTCGAACGCCAAACCCGGCGAGCGATTCGAGTTGGGCGTCGTTTTGGCGAGTTTTGGAGCTCACGCCGAAGCAGCGGATGTTTTTCAGGAGCTGTGGCAACAGAGACCTGGCGCGTACGACGTGGGATTCAATCTTGCCCTGCTTCGATATCGGTCCGGCCAGCCAGAAGCTGCGCTTCGCACGGTGGAGGAACTAGTCTCCGGCGGTGCTCAACAAGCCGAGCTCTGGAATCTTCGGGGATGGCTTTATCACCACACAGGCCACCCAGAACTAGCGATAAGCTCCCTTGAGCGTGCAGTGACGATGGAACCGGCACGGGTGGAAAACTATCTCGATCTGAGCACGGTGCTGCTGGATGTCAGTGATCCTGAAAATGCACGGCGCGTGATCGCGCAAGGCATCGAAAAATGTGTCGAGCGGGATCGTCTATATGTGCAAATGGGCGTTCTCGAAGAGCGAAACAACAACGCCAGCCAGGCAGACGCATGGTACCGCATGGCGCTCGAAGCGAATCCCACCAATGAGGCAGGTTACATCGCCCTGGCGCATCGGCTGTTAGTTTCGGAGCACGAGCGAGAGGCCTTCACCTTGCTGGAGAACGCGCTCGAACGCCTTCCCTCGTCGGCGTTGCTCAACTATTTTTACGGAGCGCTGGTGATGGAAACGACGGGACCGGAAGATGCGGCGCGACTTGCAAAAGCGCGGGTCATTCTGGAAAAAGCTTTAGCTCTGAATCCGCTGTTTGCCAACACTCACTACCGCTTGGCCCGAATTCTTCTGGCGCAAGGTAATGAAGAGCAGGCACTGCCTTATCTCGAGAAGGCTTGTTCCCTCAATCCCAAGGACACGAAAGCGCTGTATCAACTGAGCCACGTTCTCGCCCGGCGCGGGCAAAAGGAACGGGCGGCTGAACTGAGCGAGGCGCTGCGGCAACTGCTCGCCGACAAGTCAGGCATGATGCAGGAAGAGTTCTCGGATTTGGTCCGCGAGATCTTGCGGCGAGCCCCAGCTGCAGAGTTACGTGCCAGGCCGGCGAACTAACGTGCGCTCCTGCCAGCCAGGAAGTCTCCGAAACCACATTCTCAGGTTCGGCATAGCAGGATCTATGGGCAACGAGAACTGTCGCAGGCGACGGAGCTTTCTCGAGGAAGAACCCGGATCGTCCCGAGCTTGTACCGACGCTTGGAGTCCTCTCCCTGGATTGCCAGCCTGATGCTGGGATTGCCGCGTTGATCGACTAACGCGATGCGAACGTCGTAAATTCCCGGCTGCAGATCCTTGGGTAGATAAAAGACGCTGATGACGGGGTAGGTTTCTCCTCGTACCCATTTCGTCTGGTCAAAGGCGCGGTCCAATTCGGTGAATTTTTCGTTGCCCTCGGAGTCAGTCAAATAGACCTTTAAGGAGTGCCGCTTATACAGACGACCAACATTGCGATTCACCCAATCCTGAGTGAGGAGAAAAAGTTTGCCGGCAGGGATCTCTTCGCGCCAGTTCGCCCGAGTTAGTACCAACCGATAACCCAACCCGCCAGTCTGCAAACCTCTTTCGAAGTGGGTCCGGTCTTCTTGCATGGCCCGTTTGTAGCTATCAGCGTCCATGTAATAGTGGGCGTAATTGGAATGCCAGGCAAAATAGACTTGCAGGTACTCATCCAGACTGCCGTGCGTACCGTGGTTCTTGATGTCCGTATAAGACCAATTCGATTCGGCCCAGAACGGAACTCGGCGCCAGTTTTCTTCTACGAGCTGCCTGCACCATGAGCCCTGGCCGATAAAACCGTGGTTACCCAAAGCGAAACCCTTGGAAAGGGCCACGTCCACTGCCTGGCCATACAAGTAATCTTCGAGGCTGTTGAGTTGTCTCGGATGATTCTCAGGGGCGCACGCAATGCGGAGCTGCTTTACCTTGAAGATGTCGGCGTACATGTTCACAACCTTGGCGAGCACATTGTGTTTAGCCTCGATATTCGGCCAAGGATACTGCGACCAACCCGTGTGCCACTCCCCCCACTGCCCATAGCCCATCGCACCCCACATTACAATCGGACTATCTGCCTTATCGTAGCGCTCCGCAAGAGCAGTCAAGAATTTTCTGACCTTCGGTAAGTAGATGTTTTCATAAGAGGGGTCCGCATAATCGGGTTCGCGTTTCTTTGACTTTCCCTCACCAATGTATTCGCGGTAGCGCGCACCCGACTTCCACAACCATTCCGGGCAGACTTCACTGCCCGGGGCGCCATTCCAGCCCGGGTCGTCGGTTATCCAGACCCGTAAGTCAATCTGCTTGCCTCGTAGCGCCCAGTAGTTGGTGATAGCGTCGAGCTCTTTCCATTCGTTATGGCCCTCCCTGGGCTCAAGGTCAGACCACATCCAGTCGATCAGCACCCAATTGAAGAGCGGCGCATCATCACCGAAGCCAGTAGTGTTGTATTCGAGCGTGAACGGTCTGCCGTCGAAGTAGCGCGGCCCCGCCCACATCCCCCAACCCATGTACGGGTTGGGCAGAGGATCGTCGATCTCGGTGGGAACTACGGTCCTGATGACAGACCCTGTATCGCCCGCAGCCCCAATTAGCCCAGTGGCGACAAACAGAAGTGTCAGCATGGCCAACCTGCGCAAGTAGCTACCAATGGTGTTTGTCATCTTCATTCTCTGATAAAGCTCCGCTTCGAGCGGGAATCCCGCTCATAGCAAGGTGGTCGGTCTTGAGGGCTTGAGCCCGGGGTTGAAGAATCCGGACTTCTCCCGGCTTTGGAGTGCGACGGTTCGATTGCCGACTTTGTTCGAACCATAGCGATTTCGTGATCTACTCGCGTCCGTCTTTCTGAACTTC
>JACXTT010010460.1_pt1 | contig 12504 bp, 14 predicted proteins | sample 9270951 | NCBI WGS metagenome assembly JACXTT01 (sample SAMN15532306, study PRJNA645909) | rock metagenome | isolation source: weathered quartz diorite | place: Puerto Rico | collected 2017-06-21 | reverse complement strand
GGGAAAGGTGCGACGCAAGGCAAATACCGGTCTGAATTGGCCTTCTTCTCTCACATTACGAAAGCCAAGGTCTGGCTTACCTGCATCGCTGCTCGCCGACCTCATTGATCAGCGTTTCCTTAGACGCTTCGGAACACGTCCTAGCTGAGAGACTACGACAGGTAGCCTTCGGAGAAACGTGGATGCTCGTTCCGGCTGCCCTGAAATTTTTTACCAAGGAAAAGGTATGAATGCAAAAATGAACTTGAAACTCACCGCTGTAGCCTGTTTTATTGGCTTGGGAAGTTTGACCAGCGGAGCCCATGCGGCGGACGAAAATCGAGTGCTGGCCTTAGAAACGCATGCGGCATTTTTTTCGAACGAGACTCACCAGAATCCGCCACTGGACCCGCAAGTGTTCGTCGCAGCACCAGACGCGCCGGCAGCCACCGGCCCGCAAGGCATCCGGCGCAGCGCCGGCTTGCGCAACGCGCTGATTGGCGATGGCCCAGCCTTGCCAATTGTGACCGCGTTGGGCCTGCCTCTCGATATGTCGCTCGGCGCCTGGCTTGGCGCAAAGGGACAGGTCATCTTGACGCCGCAGCTCGATGGGCGGGAGAAGGTCACCGTAGTTCTCTCGGGCCTGAAGCCTCATGGGCACTACAGCCTGTTCGAGAATCACTTCGACCAGAAGCCGGTTGGCTTCACGCCACTGGATGGCAAAGGCACGGACAACAATGTTGTGGCCAATGCCGAGGGTAAGGCCGTGCTGACGACAATGTCGCCGACGACCATCACGCACGACAATGCCGTTCTCGTCGTCTATCACTCAGACGGAAAGTCGCATGGGAAGTTGCGGGGTGATATTGGTATCAATGCACATCATCAGCTAATAGCACGGCCATAAGCAATTGAGCGACCAGGTGAACCGGGGCTACTAGCAGTGCTCAAGGGGCAAGACGGGCAGAGGCAGCGAGCGCGGCAATGACTTGCCTGCCGCATGTCGCGCGTTCCGCTCCCAAATTGCCGGGCAAATATGTGGCTCGCGCGGACAAAGCGCCTTCATCCTGCGGGTGTCGCGATGACACGACACCCGCAGGCTAACAACCCACGCTGGCCTCCAAGCTATGCCTTTGGCGCCCATGCAGCACTTTCGAACCTCGCATCGACGGCAGTATGGAGCAAATGATTCGAATAGTTGCTGAACGTTTTGATGCCAATGGCCAGCACGATTTCCAGCACATTTTTCTCGGAATAACCGGCACTCAGGAATAAGTCCAGCTCGGACTGTGTCGGATTCCCTCGGGATGCGACCATGGTACGCGTGAACTGTGCAAGTGCGCGGAGCCTCGGGTCCTCAATCTCCTCGTCGTCGCGAATCGCTTGAATCGCCTGACCTGGAGTCTTCGACAGTTTCTCGGCAATCCAACTGTGGGCAGCGACACAATAGGTACACGCATTCACTCGTGAGATTGTGAGAAAGACCAACTCCTGCTCAGCTGCCGATAGCGTCGATTCTTTCCGGAACAGCTGATAGGCGTATAGGTAGGCGGCGAGCAGCGCGGGCACATTGGCCATACCTGCGTACATGTTCGGGATGCCGCCCGTTGCCCTGCGCGCCGCCTCCAAGACCTCCGTGGCACGAGCGTCGGCCGTGTCCAGGGTGACTTGTGGCAGGGAGAGTGTGGCTGTGTCCTTCATCTTGACTCCTTGGAAAAGTAGCAGGTCTCAAGACCCATTCATTTTGGTCCACTATGACCAAAATAGACAAAAAATTAGCGCGCCAGGCCAGCCAACAGAGTCGTCACAACTGGTGCGAGCTGCTCTTTGGTGAAGCCGCCCTTTGCCAGCACCCGCAATCCGGCGATGCCGGCAACGAGCACCAAGGCTTGCTGCTTCGGGTCGACATTCGGGTCAATATCGCCGCTTGACTGGCCAGCCCGTATGACCTCCTCGAAGCTGTGTTGCATGCTCTGGAACCCCGCCTTGACGAGCTTCCGCACGCCTTCGTCGTGTGGCCCCAGTTCTACGGCCGTATTGACCAGCAAACAACCTCGTCCCTGGTCGTTGCTCTTCGCAATTTCCAGCAACATCGCTCGCAGCCTTGCACAGGTATGCGGCTCGCCCAGGTTCGAGCGTACAGCCGACGCCCGCGAGCTGGAGTAATGCGAAAGTGCTTCTATCAGCAAGTCTCGCTTGGTCCCGAATGTGTTGTACAGGGACGACTTGGCCACGCCCATCTCCGCAGCCAAGTCGTTCGCAGACAAGGCACCATAGCCATCACGCCAGAACGCGTCGACCGCGCATGTGAGTGCCTGGTTTCGGTCAAACTCGAGTGGCCTAGCCATTTCCTACCTCTGCATCATTTTGTACCGATTGTACCAAAATAAGGGGGCCGGACAGCGAAGCGCTACAACTGACGAATGCAGAAGTCGCTGCCGCTCCTGCCAGGGCAAGCGGCCTCCCCATATCTCCGTCGTGCCCCACTTTTGCCGCCGCGACCTCCACCGGGACCTGAGGTCAACAAGGTGCACAAGCGGGTACATAATCCTCATGCGCCGGAGGATGTGCTCGGAGTAGACGAAGGCGACAGCCAAAGAGATTTCGCGTGGGCTGTAACCTTTGGCGGCAGTCCGCCGAACTTAAGTTACACGGCTAGAGTGCCAGGCCACAATCCTCAGGCCCGTGACCGGGCACTCCAAACTTTTCTGCCGCTGCAGGCCAGAACTGGCGGTCGGCTCATTCTTTCGGGGATTCGACGATGACCAAAATGGCCGACTGAAGTCCCATCCTGTTGTTGACAGGGGGTTGAATAACCACCTGAAGAGGAGGTGGAAAATGGTCAAGAAGGTCTTACTGCTTGTTGTGGCAGGCGCCACCCTTGGCGCAGGGTCGGCCTTTGCCGGCATCATGAGTCCGCGTGACCCCTATACCGATGGAGGGAAAGCTGGAACGTTTGACGTTTACCCCGGAGCAGCGAAATCGCCCAGGTTCGACGTCTATACGGATGGCACGAGAGTCACGGACAGGCGTGATGTGTTCACTGATGGAGCGCGAGTCGCGGACAGGCGTGATGTGTTCACGGACGGAGCGAGAATCACCAACCGTGACGGACTTGTTGATGACGGCTCGCAAAAGTAGGTGCTGATTTCTTGAAGGAGTACTCCCAGGTAACAAGCACCGGGTGGTGCGTCAATCTGCGAGTCGCATGCTCCCTCGAAGGACTTCCTGCGAGGGAGCCTCTCTTGGAGGCTATGGCGCTTTGAGCATTACAAGATGCAGAGAGCATGGACGGCGGGGGCTAACCGTTCTTGTCGATTAAATAATCTTTGAATCAACATTGGTGGCAAGCTCCGAGAGCACTTCCAGCGACTCATTGGAAAGAATATTGCCACCCTTGAATCCGAAAAGCACCTCATCTCGCCTGACTGTAAAGCACTAAAGGTGAAAAGATGACCATGCTGCGAACATTCATTGGCATCACTCTGGCCGTCTCGGCTTCCCTTGCCGTGGCAGGCAAAATCAAGCCGTACACGCCTCAGGTATTCGATCAGTTGACCCACGCCGGCAAGCCTGTGGTGGTAGAAGTCAGCGCTACCTGGTGCCCGACCTGCAAGGCGCAACAGGCCATCATCGACGGCCTCATGAAGCAGCCTGCCTACCGGGACGTGACGGTGCTCACCGTCGATTTCGACTCGAACAAGGCGGCCCGGAAGACATTCAAGGTCAACATGCAAAGCACGCTCGTGGCCTTCAAGGGCGCATCGGAAGTGGGGCGCTCGGTTGGTGACACCACGCCTTCCGGCATTGAAAACCTCATCAGGAAGACGGTTAATTGATGGAATTCGGACTCGGCTCCTACGGCTTTGGCTTTCTGGCAGGGCTGCTCTCGACGTTGTCGCCTTGCGTCTTGCCGCTCGTTCCCATCCTGCTCGGGACGGCGACGAGCGAGCATCCGCGTGCGCCGCTCGCGCTCGCCGGCGGGCTGGCGATTTCCTATGCGACCATCGGTACGGCGCTCGCCTGGGCAGGGACGGCACTGAACTTCGACGCCGGGGTGTTTCGTTACGTGGGTGCGGCTGTACTCGGCTTGCTTGGCTTGGTCCTGATTTCGGCCAGTCTGCAGCAGCGCTTCGTGACGGCGACGTCGGGCCTGGGCGATGCGGGTAACAGCCTGATAGCCAGGGTCCAGCCCGACGGGCTGTGGGGGCAGTTCGCCATCGGTCTCGTATTGGGCGTGGTATGGAGTCCTTGCGTCGGCCCCACCCTGGGGGCGGCCGTTGTGCTGGCCGCTCAGGGTTCGCATTTGCCCCAGGTCGCGTTGCTCATGGGTGTCTTCGGCATCGGTGCAGCCTTGCCCGTGGCTGCGCTGGCTTACGTCTCGCGGGGCACGATGGCCAAAGTAAGTGGCAAACTCATGCTGGCAGGAAAGACTGGCAAGGTTCTGATGGGCGTCATCATAATGGCCATTGCCGGGCTTATCCTGGCCGGCGCCGACAAGACCATCGAGGCCTGGCTGGTAAGCCATTCGCCTGCATGGCTTACCGCATTGACCACACGCTACTGACTCCGTCCCCTCCATCTCTTCAACTCGACAAGAGGCAATAAGCCATGTCGGCGCGCAGAATCGAGCGTGATAACCTGATACTGGCTGCGCAGACGGGAGACCCAGGCGCCATCTCCCGTCTGCTGGCGGTTTGTCAGGCCGACGCCCGACGCTAGCCGGGTCAACCCTTTATGCAGATAACCGGGAGCAACCGTGCCACCTTGCATGCCAACCCCGCAGATTGCGCAGAGTTGACGACGTCAGCGACCGACTTGTATGCGTCCGGGGCCTCCTCCGCCACGCCCCGCATGGAAGGACTTCGCACGAGGATACCGCGCCTGGCGAGTGTGTCGACAACGGTCCTCCCCTGCCAGTTCCTACGTGCTTCAGTACGGCTCATCTGACGCCCCGCACCGTGGCATGCGGAACTGAATGCCCGCTCGAAGCCTGGCATCTTCCTGACACCGGCTAGCACATATGATTCGGTGCCCATCGTCCCACCGATTAGTACAGGCTGCCCTAGGTCTTTGTAAGCTTCCGGCAGGTCTGGATGGCCGGGCCCGAATGCCCGAGTGGCGCCCTTGCGGTGAACAAATACCAACCGCTTGCGGCCATCGATGAAGTGCTCCTCGGCCTTGCAAGTATTGTGAGACACGTCATACAAGAGCGAGAGCTTGGCCTGCGGCAGCACCTTGGCGAACGCCTTCCGAGTGAGATGCGTCAGAATCTGCCGGTTGGCCAAAGCACAATTGATGGCTGCACGCATTGCGCCCAGATAGCGCTGACCGAGTTCGGATTGGATAGGCGCGCACGCAAGTTCGCGGTCCGGTAGACTAATACCAAAACTGCCTGCAGCAATCACCATCTCTTTAAGAAAGTCGGTGCCGATTTGATGGCCAAGTCCTCGCGAGCCACAGTGAAGCGACACGACAATTTTCCCTGGCTCCAGCCCGAATCCTTTAGCAATATCAGGGTCAAAGACCTCGGCGACTTCCTGAACTTCTAGGTAGTGATTGCCCGAGCCAAGTGTGCCCATCTCGTCTTGCTGGCGGCGCTTTGCAAATGTGGATACCGTAGCTGGCTTGGCGCCGGACATTATCCCCCGCTCCTCGATGTACTCCAGGTCCTCATCCGCGCCGTAGCCCTGTGCTACGGCCCACTGTGCGCCCCCCATCAGCATGTCGTGCATGTCACCGTGAGAGAGATGGACTAGGCCGGTGCTGCCCACGCCAGCTGGTATTGCCGCATAGAGGGCATCGGCCAGCCGGACTTTGGCGCCTTCAAGCGCTTCGCGGTCGAGCCCTGTCAGTAAAGTTCTTACGCCGCAGGAAATATCAAAGCCAACGCCGCCGGCGGAGACGACGCCGCCCTCGTCGGGGTCGAATGCTGCGACACCGCCGATTGGGAATCCGTAACCCCAATGTGCATCCGGCATGGCAAACGATGCGCTGACGATTCCTGGTAACTTGGCTACGTTGCAAACTTGCTGACGGACCTTTTCGTCAATACCCTGGATGAGGAGACTGTCCGCAAAAATAACGCCGGGTACTCGCATTCCGCGCACCGGGGCAATATGCCATTCATACTCGCTATGGCGGGTCAGGCTAGCCGACGATTCCATGGTCCGCTCCTCCAATGTCTCGGCCCCTAGACATCGATTACGCATTGCGCCAGCCACGAACCATCCGACTCCTGCCTTACACTGAGTGCCGTGTAGGTGGCCCCCTTAGGCTCGACCGCTGGTTGGTGCCTGGGAATATCGATGGGTTCTCCACCTATCGCAGCGGAGAGCCTGCCAGCTTGCAGCTTCACGCGGAATAAACTGAAAAGCATCTTTCGTACCGACATCTCATAGATGATTCGGTTTAGCCATTCCACTAGTAGCAATTCGAGGTCTGGAGCTTGGCACGAAATCTCCACCGCATCGTGCGCTCGCACGTGCTCGACCTCAGTCACGATGCCCGTCAACGCGACTGCGGCCTGCTCGAATGCACTCTCCGCGGTAGCTCCGATGCCACGTACACCAACATCGGCGTCGTGCCGGAAGTGTTCCCAGCGGGCGGTTGTCAGTGCCATACGAACCTCCGTCTGTTCGCCCTTAAGCGTAGCACCGTGTCACCGCCCGGGACGGCGCGCAGGCACCGCCAAGGCAAGTCTGAAGGAGTCGTGGAGCCTTCGGACGTGAGAACTTTCCGAAATTAATTTTTTCATAATGCGAAAAAGCGGGGGCTACTCGCCTCTAAAAGAGGCTTGGGCTACTCAACACCCATCCGCATCAGAGCAGGTAGGTTTCCCGGGTAACAGATTGATGTCGGAAGACCAGCCGATATCGCCCCCCACTGCCGCTGGAATTATGGCCTTGACAGTAGGGATAACCGAGCCAATGGTGGCGCCGATGCCCACGTGTACATCTGGCACGGCCGCTATGTGCCTGAAGACAATGGGCAGGCGAGCAGCGTTTGCAAGCTGCTCTCGCGCCCCCGCCTCAGGTCGGACTCGAACAGGTCGAGGAAGCGGTGGTCCCAGGCTGTGTTGTTGAAGCCGGCGTGCTCGCCATGCACCTGGTGCGACAGGCCGCCCGTGGCCACGATGGCCACGCGCAGGTCTTCCGGATAGCTTTCGATGGCGCGCCGCAGCGCCTGCCCGAAGCGATGGTGGGCATCAAGCACACCTTCTGACGCTTCCGGCGCGCATCGGCCCCCGCTTCCGGGCGGGGGCATGCATCACTGAGGCCGTGGCTGCACGAAACCGTGGAACGGACCGTCAGGCCATGGCGACACGCCGCCGCGCCTGCGCTGCCATGCCCGCGGGCTCATGCCTGGCATGCGCGTCTGCGGGCAGCCTGAAGAACGACACCAGTTCATTGAGCTCTCGTCCCTGCTCTTCCAGCGAGCGCGACGCGGATGCCGCCTCGCTGACGAGCGACGCATTGTGCTGGGTCACCTGATCGATCTGGACCACCGCCTGGTTCACCTGCTCGATGCCGCGTCCCTGCTCCGACGACGCCGTGGCAATGTCTTCGACGATGGCCGTGACCTGGGCCACCGCCTGCGTGACCGATGCCATGGTCTGCCCCGCCTCGCCGGCCAGCTCCGCGCCGGCGGCAACCTGCTGACCCGAGGTCTCGATCAGTTCCTTGATTTCCTTGGCCGCGCCCGACGAGCGCTGCGCCAGCGCACGCACCTCGCTGGCCACGACGGCAAACCCGCGCCCCTGTTCGCCCGCGCGCGCCGCTTCCACGGCGGCATTGAGCGCGAGGATGTTGGTCTGGAAGGCAATGCTTTCGATAATGCCCGTGATCTCGGCAATCTTCGCGGAACTCGCGCTGATGCCCTGCATGGTCTCCACCACGCGGCCCACGGTGCTGCTGCCCTGCTGTGCCACGTTGGTGGCATTGCGCGCGAGTTCACTGGCGTGGCGCGCGTTGTCGGTGTTCTGGCGGACCGTCTCGGTCAGTTCCTCCATGCTGGCCGCGGTTTGCTCCAGCGAGGCGGCCTGTTCTTCGGTGCGGCTGCTCAGGTCCGCATTGCCCTGGGCGATTTCGCGCGTGGCGCCGGCAATGCTGGCACTCCCTGCGCGCACGCGCGTAACGGTCTCGGTGAGACGCTCGTTCATCTCGCGCAGCGCGGCAAGCAGGCGCCCGGTCTCATCATTGCGCGTGACGTCGATGCGCGCGCCGAGATTGCCGCCGGCCACGGTGCGGGCCACTTCCACCGCCTGGCTGATCGGCCCCGTAATGGCACGAGTGAGCAGCAGGCCGCCGGTCCACGCCAGCGCCACCGCCGCCAGCGCAATCACGATCAGCAGGTTGCGGCGCGCGACATAGTCCGCCGCAAGCTGCGCTTCCATATTGCGCTGCCGGCGATGCGTGAGGTCGTCATAGGCATCGATGGCATGCTGCAGCGACGCGAGCAGCGGCCGGCACTGCGTGTTGATGCGGGCGATGGCTTCCTCGGTGCTCTTCTGGGCGGCCAGCGTGACGATGGCCGTCGCCACCGGCCCGTACTGGGCCTCGACGCGGACCACGTCCGCCACGCGCTGGCGCGCTTCGTCGCTGGCGGACTTGTCCTGAATCATCTGGCTGAGACGGCCCAGGCGGCTCTGCACGTCCTCATGCGCGCGCAGCGCTGCGGCTTTTTCCTTTTCGAGATCGGCGTCCGTCTTCGCCAGCACCATATTGCGCGCGGCAATGGCGCGGAGATCGACCGCCGCACGAACCTCCGCGGCCAGCTCGGAGCGCGCATTGAGGCCCGTCAGATACCCGGTGAAGCCGTCGGTGGCGTCACTGAGCGCATGGAGCGAGTAGCCCGATACCACCAGCACGATACACGCCAGTGTGCCAAAGCCAGCCAGCAACCTGGTCTTGATCGAAAGATCCCTTAACTTCACGAATGCCCTCCCCTTTTTTGTCCGCCGGACGTCAGCGCTTCGATTGATTCCGATCCTGCTGGCGGCAGCCACAGCCGCCGCACAACGCCTTCCACCCGTTCACAAAGCCGGTGCTGGAACTGTCATGCCGCACCGGCGGGGGTCATGTGCGATGCCACCGCACGACGCGTTACCCCGCATTCGCTTTTTACTTCGTGTTATGCCGCCGGCTAACGGTCGTGGTTCTGGAAAGGTTGATACCCTTCTGAGGAGGGGCAGGTTTACCCGTTTGCTGCGTATGTGGGGATATTGCAAGGTCGGGATGTGGTTTTGCTGGCATGGCCTGGGGCTGGCGGATGATTGGGTTGCCCCAGGACTTACTCCCCTATCACCGCCACACACTCCACCTCAACCCTTGCCCCAAGCGCCAGCCCATTGGCGCCCAGCGCACTGCGCACTGGATAGGGAGGTTCAAAAAACCCTTTATAAACCTCATTGAACACCTGCCACTCACTGATATCCGCCAGCATGATCGTGCACTTGGCCACATCCCGCATCGTCAACCCATGCGCCTCCAGCGTCGCACGAATATTCATCAACGCCTGTTTCGCTTCTTCGCGAATACCCCCCGTAACCAGCCGCGTGCTGCCGGGCACGATGCCCATCTGGCCGGACAGGTAGAGAACGTTGCCGACGCGGACCGCTTCGGAGAATGGCAGTCCCGCTGGCAGGACCTTGCCGGAATTCAGGAATTCCATGTCGCGCCTCCCTGGTGGATGTGCGGCACGCCGGGGCGCCGGCGTGAGCATCCAATGTAGGCGCCAGAGCGCGGACCCTCAAGGCACGGAACTTAAGGCGCCGCGACGACGGCGTCCGGCACCTCGCGGTCGGCCGCGCGCCGCAGGCAGTCGAGCATGGCCGCCACCGCCGAGCGCTTGATCGCGTCCGCGTGCCAGTACATCGACACCGAGCCGAAGCCCGCCAGCCGCAACGGCACGATGCGCAGCGCGCCCATCTCCTCAAGCCGGCGCGCGGTCCGGTGCGAGGCCAGCCCGATCATGTCGCTGTTGTTGAGCAGCGTGAGGTTGAGCACCGTCGAGTTCGATTCCACGCAGTCCGCCGGCAGCGGCCGGCCGGCGCTGGCCAGCGCGGCTTCGAGCGCATTGCGGATCGGTGTGCCGCGCGGCCACACCACCCAGCGGTGGTTCTGCAGCGCCTCCCACGTCACCGCGTCCTGCGTGGCGAGCGGGTGGCGCGGCCGCGCCACGAAATGGATCGGCTCCAGGTAGAGCGATTCGCCGATCGTCTGCGCATCCTGCAGCTCGGGCGCGGAGCGGCCGACCACGATGTCCAGCTCGTTGTGCGCGAGCTGGTTCATGAGCCGGTCCATGGTCGTTTCGACCAGCCGCACCTGCGCGCGCGGCATGCGCTGCAACAGTCGCAGCACGGCCAGCGGCACCGTGTCGGCCGCCGACGCCCCCGATGTACCCACGACCACCAGCCCGCTGCCGCCTGCGCGCATGGCGGCCAAATCGTCGCGCGCGGTATCGAGCTGCGCGGCAATGCGGCGCGCGTGCTCGATCAGCGACTCGCCGTACGGCGTGGGCTGCAGCCCGCGCGCCTGGCGCTCGAACAGCGGCAGGCCGATGTCGTCCTCCAGGTCCTTCAGCCACTTGGAAAGCCCGGGCTGGGTGGTGTTGAGCAGCGCGGCCGACTGGCTCATGTTGCCGGTCTCGGCCAGGCTCAGGAGCATCTGCAGGTTGCGCAGGCGCAGTCGCTGGGTCCAGTCCATGTCTGATCGCTTGGTTCACTCATACGAAGAATCGTATAGGTAAGAGTATTTTTTCATTTCGAATCTTATATCTTGCGGCGTATAACTCCAAGCAACAGCCCGGCGCCTGTCCGGGGATCACAAAAAAGCCACGGAGACAGCATGTCCGACCCTAAGCCTGATTCCGCCCGCGTCGCTTACTACGCGCACATCGGCCGCAGCCATATGACGCCGCTGTGGGAATCGATGCACAGCCTGGTGCCGCCGCAGCCGCGCCCGCAGATCGTCCCGGCCATCTGGAAGTACGACGCGATCCGCCCGCTGGTCATGCAGGCCGGCGAGGTCATCAGCGCTGAAGAGGCCGTGCGCCGCGTGCTGATCCTGGAGAACCCGGGGCTGCCGGGCAAGTCGAGCATCACGTCGACGCTCTACGCGGGGCTGCAACTGATCCTGCCGGGCGAGATTGCGCCGAGCCACCGCCATACGCAGTCGGCGCTGCGCTTCATCGTCGAAGGCAAGGGCGCCTGGACCGCCGTCAACGGCGAACGCACCACCATGCATCCGGGCGACTTCATCATCACGCCGTCGTGGACGTGGCATGACCATGGCAACCCGAGCCTCGAAGACGGCGGCGAGCCGGTGGTGTGGCTGGACGGCCTCGACATCCCGCTGGTGCAGCAGTTCGACGCGGGCTTTGCCGAGAACTACCCCGAGTCCCAGCAGCCCGTCACGCGCGCCGAGGGCGACAGCTTTGCGCGCTTCGGCCAGAACATGGTGCCGGTGCGCCACAAGGTCACCGACCCGACCTCGCCGATCTTCAGCTATCCGTACGATCGTTCGCGCGAAGCGCTCGACCAGCTTTACCGCAATGGCGAACTCGATGCGTGGGACGGCGTGAAGCTGCGCTACGTCAACCCCGCCACGGGCGGCTGGCCGATGCCGACCATCGCCACCTTTATGCAGTACCTGCCAGCCGGCTTCCAGGGCAAGACCTACCGCAGCACCGACGCCACCGTCTACAGCGTGGTGGAAGGCCGCGGCACCGTGCGCATCGGCGATGCGCAGTTCCAGTTCGAGCCGCGCGATGTATTCGTGGCGCCGTCGTGGGCACCGGTGCAGCTTGGCGCGACGGAAGACGCCGTGCTGTTCAGCTACTCCGACCGCCCCGTGCTGTCGGCGCTGAACCTGCTGCGCGAAGCGCGTACCTGAGCCACCTTTCCATTCATCCGAATCCAGATGCCCGGGTGCGCGCATGGCGCGGCACCCGGGCCCCGTACACCCTCTGACTGACTGAACCGACCATGTCCTACGTCTTCACGCCTCCCGCTACCGTTGCCATTCCCGTTGCCGGCACCGATGACCAGTTCGCCGTGCGCCGCGTCTACTGCGTGGGCCGCAACTATGCCGCCCATGCGCGCGAAATGGGCTTCGACCCCGACCGCGAGCCGCCGTTCTTCTTCTGCAAGCCGGCCGACGCCATCGTGCCCGTGGCCGATGGCCAGACGCTGGAACTGCCCTACCCCGCGCAAACGCAGAACTACCACTACGAAGCCGAGCTGGTAGCCGTGATCGGCAAGGCTGGTGCCGACATTCCGGTGGAGCAGGCGCTCGAGCACGTGTGGGGCTATGCCGTGGGCCTGGACATGACGCGCCGCGACCTGCAGATGAAGATGCGCGAAATGGGCCGCCCGTGGGAGATCGGCAAGGCCTTCGACGCCTCGGCGCCGGTCGCGCCGATCCACCGCGCCGCCGATATCGGCCACCCGCAGCAGGCCGCCATCTGGCTGACCGTCAACGGCCAGGACAAGCAGCGCAGCAACGTCACGCACCTGATCTGGTC
>JACXTT010010459.1_pt1 | contig 12504 bp, 12 predicted proteins | sample 9270951 | NCBI WGS metagenome assembly JACXTT01 (sample SAMN15532306, study PRJNA645909) | rock metagenome | isolation source: weathered quartz diorite | place: Puerto Rico | collected 2017-06-21 | reverse complement strand
ATAGGAACAGCACGGTTGGGCAAGGCCCGAACCGGCCGGCCGCTGCCCAGCACCTTTGTCAGCACCCTGCTCTGAGAGGTGTTGGCGTGGCGCATGCAGCGCCGCAACGGGGTGCTGCTGCACCCAGGTTGCTCAGCTGGGGCTCAGCACCAGCTTGCCCTGCTGCGCGCCGAGCGTATGCGCCAACAACTGTGCAGCCGCATAGATGGCATCAATGTAGACTGTGTTTCGTTGCCGTGTCGGTTGGCGATATTTTTTAGGGTACACAGATATGAGCAAGACTGTCATCGGGGAGCTGAGCGCTTGGTCCGGCGTTTGGGAGGGAGGCGGCATTAACCACGAAAAACAGCACTTCAATGCGATGCTTGTCGCTCGCCCGCTGTTCGGCAGAACCGGGATGGTGCTTTGGTTTCGTGCCTTGGGCCTAGATGGTGAGCGGTACCACGAGGAAGTGGCGCTGCTTGGGCCCGGGATGACCCAGACTCTGCAGATGCTGAGTGTGAATACGAACCTCCCATTCGCCCAGGAGTTTCAGTCGCCGCACACAGTGGCAGTCGCGGACGGTATAGCCTTCCACCATGGCGACCACTCGAATGTCGCGTCATTTCGCGAGACGATTTCGCTCACTCTCGTTGCTGATGACTTGCTGCGATTCGCGTTTCTGTGGGGAATGCCGGGCGAACCGGTAGCGGCACGGAGTTCAGTGGACTTAGCGCGATCTTGCTCGCAGGTCCCGGACGCTTGTCCTCTTCGCTAGGCGCATCTAATCCTGCTGCGATAGCGGCTTTGCACACTACTATCAGATCTCACGTCGTACTATCCAAGACTGTCGGTGCCAATATCTTAGATTCGCCGCCGCGTTGCGACAATCTTTGCGCATTACCCTAAGATAAAAGTGGCTTGCGGAGTAAAGGCGAAGGCATTCGCAATTGGTATTACCCATGCCCATACGTTAACTAACCAGCCGCACTCACCACCAGCTTGCCCTGCTGCGCGCTGAGCGTATGCGCCAGCAACTGTGCAGCCGCATAGATGGCATCAATGCTGGGTGTGGGTGTGCCGGTGATGCGCCCCAGTTCCACAACCGAGCCTACCAATGCATTGAGCTCCAGCGCCCGGCCATGCTCTACGTCGACCAGCATGGATGTCTTGTGCGCCCCCACGGCCTGCGCGCCCGCAATGCGTTTGTCCAACGATATCTTGAACACCACGCCCAGTTTCTCCGCAATGGTCTGGGCTTCGCGCATCATGTTGGCGGCCAGCGTGCGTGAAGGTTCGAACTGGCAAATGTCTTCCAACGTGGCGTGGGTCAACGCCGAGATGGGGTTGAAGCTGAGGTTGCCCCACAGCTTGAGCCAGATCTCACCGCGAATGTCTTTGGACACCGGCGCCTTGAAACCCGCGCGCATCATGACCTGGGACAGCGCCTCGATGCGCTCGCTGCGGCTGCCGTCCAGCTCACCCAGCGTAAAGCGGTTGCCTTCTATGACGCGTACCACGCCGGGTGCCACCAGTTCGGTTGCGGGGTAGACAATGCTGCCAATGATGCAGGCTGGGTCGATGTGGCGGGCGATGTCCCCGCCGGGGTCCACGCTTTCCAAGCCCATGCCCTCATACTCGCCGGGCAGCTTGTGAAAATACCACCAGGGCATGCCATTGATCATGGTCACCAGCATGGTCTTCTCGCCGATCAGGTGCTGCAGCCCCGGCAAGATGTCGCGCACCTGGTGCGCTTTGACGGTCAGGAACACCACGTCCTGCACCCCGGCATCCTGCATGTTTTGCACGGCTTTGGCGCTGGGCGCGTGTTGCTCGGTGCCGTCTTCCTGTATCAGCTTGAAGCCATTGGCCTGGATAGCCGCCAGGTTCTGGTTGCGCGCAATGAAGGTAACGTCTTCACCAGCCAGCGCCAGGCGCGCACCCACATAGCCGCCGATTGCGCCGGCGCCCACCACAGTTATTTTCATACGGTCATTTTCTTGCGCAGGGGTTTGAGCACGGCCAGCGCCATGATTGCGGCTGCAATATTGAGCGCCGCAGCCGTCAGGAACACGGCATGCCAGCCACCGGCTGCCGCCAGCACACTGGACAAAGGCACCAGCAATGAGGCTGTGCCCTTAGCCGTATACAACAGTCCCGCATTGGCTGCTGCATTGCGCGAGCCATAGGTATCGCCGCAGGTTGCGGGGAACAGGCTGTAGATTTCGCCCCAGGCAAAAAAGACCAGGCCGGTCAAAATGACAAAGGCAACCGGGTCCTGCCCGAACTTGCTCAGCAGCAGAATGCCCACGCCCTCCAGTGCAAAGGCGATAAACATGGTGTTCTCACGGCCAATCTTGTCGGACACCCAGCCAAAGAAGGGGCGCGTCACGCCATTCAAAACACGGTCAATGGACAACGCGAAGGTTAGTGCCGGCAGCGTGATGCCCAACAAGCTGACTGGCACATCGCCAATGTGAAAGTCTTTGGCAATAGGTGCGAGTTGCGCGGTGGCCATCAGGCCGCCGGCGGCCATCATGACGAACATCAGGTACATGACCCAGAACACTGGCGTGCGCACCATCTGCGACCAGGTGTAGTCGCGCGCGCCGCTAGGCTGTGCCATCACAGAGCCTGCCACCACGTAGTTGGTCGGTGGCCGGGTTAGAAACCAGGCCACGGCAAAGACCACCGCACCCTGCAGAATGCCAAAGTTCAAAAAGGTTGCTTCATAGCCCTGGGACTTGATCATGGATGCAATCGGTATCACCGTCAGCGCAGAGCCCGCGCCAAAGCCCATGGCGGTCAAGCCGGCTGCGAGGCCTCGGCGGTCTGGAAACCACTTCAAGGCATTGCCCACGCAGGTGCCATAGACTGCGCCGGCCCCGGTTCCACCAATGGCCGCTGATAGGTACAGCATGGGCAGCGTTGTGGCCATGGAATTCATGACCCAAGACAAGCCGACCAGCAGGCCGCCCACCATGATCAGCGGGCGTGGCCCAAAGCGGTCCACCAAATAGCCTTCCAGCGGCACCAACCAGGTTTCGGTGACCACGAAGATGGAGAAGGCCACCTGTATGTCGGCCCGCGACCAATGGAACTTGTCTTGCATGGGGTTGACGAACAGCGTCCACCCATATTGCAGATTGGCAATCATGCACATGCAGATAATGCCCAGCAGCAACTGCATCCAGCGCCGGCCGGGTATGTCCAGTGCCGGTGCGCTCAATGCGATGGAATTGTCTTGCATCAGGTGTTTCCTCCCAGACCCAGCTTGGCGGCCAGGCCTATGCGTTGCAGTTTACCGGTAGCCCCTTTGGGGATTTCCTCCATGAACAGAATCTTCTTGGGCACTTTGAAGTCGGCAGCGCGGCTGGCCACATAGGCCTGCAGTTCCTGCTCGGTAGCCACCTGGCCTTCGCGCAGCACCACAACAGCGGCCACCTCTTCACCCAGTTTGGCATGCGGCATGCCAAAGCACACCACCTGGGCCACCGCAGCGTGGTCCATCAAAATCTCGTCGACCTCGCGCGGGCTGATTTTTTCGCCACCGCGGTTGATGATTTCTTTCAAACGCCCGGTGATGCTGATGTAGCCGTCGGCATCCATGACGCCCTGGTCGCCGGTGCGGAACCAGCCGTTGGCAAAGCCTTCGGCATTGGCTTTTTCGTTGTTCTCATAGCCGGCCGTTACATTGGCGCCGCGTATGACGATTTCGCCCGTTTCTTCGCGCGCCAGCAAGCTGCCGTCGTGGCCCATGATGGCAATTTCCGGCCCGGCAGCAACGCCCACCTTGCCGGGCTTGCGCACCGCAGGAGGCAGCGGGTTGCTGGCCATCTGGTGGGTGGCTTCGGTCATGCCATAGGCTTCAATCAGTGGAGCACTGAAAATTGCTTCGAGTTCCGCGATGACCTGTGGTGGCATGGACGACGAGGACGAGCGCAAGAAGCGCAGCGGGTTGCGGCTGATGATGTCCTTGTTGCCCTTGGCCCGGCCGACAATGGCCTGGTGCATGGTGGGTACGGCCGTGTACCAGGTGGGTTTGGCTTCATCCATCCAGGCAAAGAACTTCAGGGCATTGAAGCCCGGCGTGCAAAACACCTGCGAACCCGCCGCCAAGGGCGCCAGCACGCCGGCAATCAGGCCGTGGATGTGGAACAGCGGCATGACGTTGAGGCCGCAGTCCTTTGCCGTGAACTGCAAGGTGTTTCGGATATTGGTGGCCGAGGCCACCAGATTGCTTTGCGACAGCGGCACAATTTTTGGCCGCGAGGTGGTGCCCGAGGTGTGCAACACCATGGAGACATCACCAGGCTGCGCATAACCACCCTGCTGTGCTGGGCTTAACGCAACGGCACTTTCTCTGGGCACCAGACTGAAGTTGCCGGCCCCCTGTGCAAGGTCGACCACCAGATCGATGATGCGCACACCCAATTTCTGCGCCACCGCTATGGCCGGCGACGCACTGTTCTGCTCGACGATCAGCGCTTTGGCATTCAAGTCGTTGAGGTAAAACTCGAACTCATCGGCGCGGTAGGCTGGGTTCAACGGTGCGCTGGTCACGCCACAGGCGCAAGCCATGTAGCAGGTCGCCATTTCCGGGCCGTTGGCCAGCACAATGCCCACGCGGTCGTTGCGCCCTATGCCCAGTGCATTGAGTTGGCCGATGGTGGTGCCTATCAGGCTGCGCAGCGCCGCAAATGTGAGGGGTGGCCGGCTTGGCGCCGAAATGGCGGGGGCCGCATCGGCGCCATGGGACAGCAGATCTAGCAAGACATTGGCCACCGGGTGCTCCTTCGATTGTGTGCGTAGCCTAGGTTTATACCCGAGCAAGCGGGGGCATCCGTCGAATATTGCGGCTGTTTTTTCAGTGGGCGGCCAGCGTGAACGTCTCCATGACCCGCCAGGGCCCCGCCTCCCGCTGTTCGATCAGGCGAATGTCGTTGAAATGGATGCGTATCTCTCGCGGCAGCAGCGCGGTGTGGCTGATGTGGTTCCCAGGCGCCTTGGGGTTGCGTGGGTGGGCCAGCGTCAGGTGCGGCGTCTGGTGCCGCTGTGGCGGGTGGCCCAGCACATGCGCGCGCAGGGCTTGAAACTGCGGCTCGCCGCTGATGCAGGGCAACATGATTCCATGATCGCCAAATGCCTGCGCGGGCCCGAAGGTCAGCGTGAGCTGTGCCATCTCGGCGTGTTCCAGCCGGCTTCGCAGGTCATGCAGCACGGCGGGCGAAAGATCTTCTTCACTGCACAGCGTTACATGGGCCGGAATCAGGCGGCACTGCACCGGGTCCAGCAGCAGACGCAAGTCTTCCAGCTGCGCGCTAACGCCTGAGGAGGCATACATGCTCAATTGGATGCGCATTGGTGTTCTCCTGAAGTGTCTATGGCCACTGCCAAAGCCATTCTATCGGGTAGATACGGGCACCGGCATACACACTATTGCACTGGCACGTCTACCTTCAGATGGATAGCAGGCGTCTCTCCGCGCACGATGCGCATCACACCCGTGTTGTGCGGCGCCAGGCCATAGCTGCGTATGTTCTTGCGCAAACTGGCGGTGTCCAGCTCGTTCCAGACCAGACCGCAGTCCAGGCATGCGTGCGAATATTCTTCGTTGATGAACACGGGCTTGCCAAAGATGGATTTGATGAGTCCGCGAAGCGGGTAAAAGCGCGCGGACTCGCCCAGCGAACCGCGTACGACTTGTTTGCTGCTGCACCGCAGGCAATACATGCCACGAACCGTTTTATCCATATACCCACCCTTTGACCAGCCACATGTTGGCCCATGGTAACGCATAGGCCAGCACCGGGGCCGACCTTAAAAGTCGGGGCTGTAAAAACTAGCGCGAAGCCAATTTCATGGAGTTGGCGCCTCGACCATGGCCAACTTGTGTTTGGTCTCGTAGTAATGGTAAGTCACTGCAAATGTGACATTGAATGCCACAAACAGCAAAAGAAACGCTCCCGCAATTTTGAGCAAACCAGATGAAGGCTGTGCAGGGCCATATTGATTGTCAGATTGTGGGCCAGGCACCAACACCAAATACGGCATAAGCATCAAAGCGAAAAGTGGAAATGCCAACAGCTTGACCAGCCAAGGCGGCATATTGAGATCTTTCAGGCGTCTTGCTGAAACGCCAAACACCACGAACCCCAGCGCCACCCCCCATGCTGAAATCAGCATATCGAGCTGTTGTAGATTGATGAATCGCTTGCCGACCAGTAGATCACACGTCAATGCCGTAAGAATCGACCAGCCGAGAAAAGAACAACCCATCCACAGCACGTAATTTGCAACGCCAAGACGTTTTTTCATATTGGCCCTTTGTGCTCCAATGTTTCAAGATGCAAACAAGCGCCCCTTTATAGCGTTGACCAACGGCAGTATGGCAGACGGTGGAAAAGGCGACACGCTGCTGACATTGATCTCGCACAGCACGTAACTTTCGGTCTGCTCGCCAAACATGAAGTCGCAGTCCCACAGCATGGGCAACTCCTCGCGCGCCAGGCCCTGGCAATGGCACAGTTGCGCGATCCAGCCCCCCTCTCCTTCCAACAAAGCCCTTAGCACTTGAAACTGTGGCAGGTCTGCCGGGTAGTACAGTCGCGTACTGGGCATGGGCGCGGGCTCACCAGAACTGCTGGCTGGAAATAGCGCATTGACGGCCTGGTGGCCGAAGCCAGCCACGCGGTCTTCCACCAGGTAGGCGCGCACCATGCCTTCCACCAGGCGCGGCTGCCAGGCTTGATCGACCATGTGGCCACCGGCCTCGGCTTCAAAATACGGTGCCAGGCGCTGTTGTAGTGCGGACATGTCCAGGCGCTCTTCATTGCTGCCGCGCCGCGCGTGGCGCACTTTGAACAGTGGTGAGTGTTGAACATGCTCCACGCGCCAGACGCCCTCGCCGCTGTGGCCGCGGTACTGCTTGAGCACGCGCGCACCGCGCGCCAGACGCTCAGGCAGTTCGGCGGCCAACTGGGCGAGGCTGTCCACCCGGACCACATCGCTGCCAAAGGGCAAGTCGCGCACATCCAGCAACACGTCTTTGGTGCCCAGGCGCAGGATTACGTCTGGGTGTGTGCTGACGAAAACACCGGCCTGGGCGACTTCGCGTAGCAGTGCATCCAACCGATCACGCCGGCGGCCACCCTCTATGGGGTTGTGCCACACCAGCACGCCTTCGACGTGGCGCAGTTGCGCGGCCACTTCGTCGGCAAAGTCGTCATGGTAGACCGCCGCCTCGATTGCAACACCGGCGGCGGCAAAGGCGTCGAACAAAGCCGTGAATCGGCTCTCTGCAGGGTCGCTGCGGTCCCGTGCGGCACGGTCTCCGGGGTACATCAAAGCCAGCCTGGGTTTACGGATGGTGTTCATGGTTTCCAACTCCTCAGACTTGGCCTCAGCCGGGCTGGGCCAGTGGGTGCAGCACCAGGCCAAACAGCGCAGCAGCCAGCACCAACAGGGGCTCAGGCAGTTTCTTCCAGCGCCACAACACCACGACCGACACCACCGCCAGTCCGGCGCTAGGCCAATCGGTGATGGAGCGCTGGCCGATAACCACGACCGCCCCGGCAATGGCACCAATGGCCGCAGCCGTCACCCCATCGACGAAGGCAACGATGCCCGGGCGTTTGCCGTACTTCTTGAAATACGGCGCTGGCAAGACTGTGAACAAATAGCACGGCACAAAGGTTCCCAGCGCGGCCACCACCGCACCCCAAAAGCCAGCCACCAGGTAGCCAATGAAGGCCGTGGTGATGACCACCGGGCCGGGCGTGATCATGGCCACAGCCACGGCGTCTACAAATTGGCGGTCGTTTAACCAGTGGTGCTCCTGCACCACGCCGCCGTACAGGAATGGCACGATAGCCAGGCCGCTGCCAAACACGAAGCTGCCGGCGTAGGCGAAGAATGCGCCGATCTTCAGCAACAGCGGCCAATCCGCCACATTGGTCGCTGCCACGGCGACGGCCGGCACCCAAGGTGCCCAGCTATTGAGCGGGCCACCCAGGCGCGGCGGTGCGCGCAGCAGCCACACCAATGCGCCAGCGCCCAGAAACAGCCAGACGATTTCCGAACGGGTGACGATGGTGACAATGGCGTTTACTGCAAAAATGACCCACAACAACCGGTCTTTGCCCAGGCTCTTGCTGCACAGTTTGTGTGCGCTCAGGGCAATGATGCCAATCACCGCAGCGCCAACGCCATAGAACACCGATTGCATCCAGCCAATGCCACCGTAGGCGACATACGCGGCGCCCAGAGCCACGACCATCAGGAAGGAAGGCAATACGAAGGCCAGTCCAACCACGGTAGCGCCCGCAATGTGGTAGTGCACATAGCCGAGGTAGATGGCCAATTGCGCAGCCAGCGGGCCCGGCATCAGTTGCGCCAGCGCCAGGCCCTCACGGTAGTCGGCTTCGGAAATCCAGCGGCGCTGCTCTACCAGGTCGCGGTACATAAAGCCGACCAGTGCCACCGGACCGCCGAAGCCCCAGCTACCCAGGCCCAGCATGTACCGCGCCAACTGCCACAGCGAATAGCCCGGCGCCAAGGGAGTGGCTGTGCCCGGTTCTTGAGATGCCACTTCGCTCATACGGCTTCCTTGTCTTGCAGGGGCGTGCCGTCGCGTGCCCCGGCGTCTATGCCACCGGGCAGGAAACTGGCCCGCACTCCGATAGCACGCAACTTCAGTGCGGTGGCACGGCACACCTCGTGGCCATAGACGCAGTACACCAGTACGTCGCTGTTGGCGGGCAACTCAGCGGCCCACTGGACCACCTTGGCAGGGTCGCGCCAAATGGCACCGGGCAGCAGATGCTCTGATTGTTCAAAAACAGCTTGGCGGCGCACATCCAGCACCAAGCGCTGTTGCAAAGCCTGCGGGCTGCTGTTTTCTATGGCCAGCGCCTCGCTAGCCGCATGCACTGCGTGTTGGTAGCGCTGATAGACTTTGGCCCAGTCGATATTGGCCATGAACGCGTCGACATAGGCGCCTGACGCTGCGCCGTAATCCATGTGGTAGGCGTGCTCATACATATCCAAGGCCAGGATGGGCACGCCGCCAGCCACTGCATGGGTGTGGTCGGCCGCCCATTGGTTGACCAATGTGCCTTCGCGTGGTTGGAATGTCAGAAGCGCCCAGCCGGACCCGCCGCCCAGCGCCTTGCCTATGGCAGAAAACTCATCACGCCACAGCGCCTCGCTGCCGAAGCTGCCGGCCAGCGCCAATTGCATGGCCGGCGCCATGGGCTGCTGGCCGTTACCCAAGCTGTCAAAGTACAGCTCATGCAGCAACATGGAGTTGGTGGCGATCAGTTCTTCGCGTTTGAGGCCGTTGAGTTCAAACCACGGCATGGTGCTGCGCGGGACCGATTGCAAGGCCTGCCGAATGGCATTGAGCCGTTTGACGGCGCCGCCGTAGTTGTTTTGGTGGTGGCTGTGCAGCAGCTTGTCGGATAGGCCAGCAAGCGAAACGCAGGGGAGAGGAACCGGCAGCACCTGTTGCTGCGGTACGCAAGAGACGGTGGACGATTCAGACGACAAAAGAGAAACGCTCAAGACAAACTCCTACCAGGGCGCAATAGCCCACGATGAGAAGCAGTGCTTGGGGCGCGAACGCCCTTGCGTGTGCGGGGAGACCGCTTGTGTCCCCGTCGCGTTATCGTATCACGTAAACCCCAGCCGCTGCTAGCAGCAGCGCCCCATGCGGCCCTTGCCGCCATAGCGTGCCTCTTGCCGTTCCCGAAAAAACTCCTCGTAGCTCATCACCGGTCGCTCGGGGTGTTGCTGCTGCAGGTGTGCGGCATAGGTCTGGTAGCTGGGCTGGCCGACCATCAGGTGGGCGGCCTGGCCCAGGTATTTGCCCAGGGCGGACAATTCGTTGAACACAGTGCGCCCCCCTTTTATGCCCTGGCGCCCTGCCCCAGACCCAAGCCCTTGGGCCACTGCTTGGCATCGGTCTCCACGGTGCTGGGCGCATCTGCGCGCCAGGCCACAACGCAAGCCCGAATGCCGTAACCCAGGATGCTGACCACCACCAACATGAACAGCACACACAGCGAGGCGTCTACATAGTCATTGAAGATGATCTGCTGCATCTGACCCATCAGTTTGGCTGGGGCCAGTAGTTCACCACGCTCGAAGGCGCCGCGGTATTTGGCAGCATGCGACAGAAAGCCGATCTTGGGGTTGTCTGAAAACACTTTTTGCCAACCCGCCGTCAAGGTGCAAGCCAACAGCCATGCCGTGGGCAGCAGCGACACCCAGGCAAAGCGTGCACGCTTCATCTTGAACAGCACCACGGTGACCAGTATCAGGGCCACACCGGCCAGCATCTGGTTGGAGATGCCAAACAGCGGCCACAGCGTGTTGATGCCGCCCAGTGGGTCCACCACACCCTGGTACAAAAAGTAACCCCAGGCGGCGACGCACAGGCCGGTGGCCAGACCGTTGCTGGCCCAGGACTCGGTCTTTTTGAGGGCTGGCACAAAGGTGCCCAGCAGGTCTTGCAGCATGAAGCGCCCGGCGCGCGTGCCGGCATCGACCGCCGTCAGAATGAACAGGGCCTCGAACAAAATGGCAAAGTGGTACCAAAAGCCCATCATGGCTTTGCCGCCCAGCATTTGCGAAAAAATCTGCGCCATGCCAACGGCCAGCGTGGGTGCGCCGCCTGCCCGCGAAATGATGGTTTTCTCACCGACCGCCCGCGCTGTCTCGGTCAACATATCGGGCGTTACCACAAAGCCCCAGTGCGCAATGGCCTGGGCGGCACTGTCTGCCGTGGTGCCCAACAGTGCGGCCGGGCTGTTCATGGCGAAGTAGACGCCTGGTTCGATGATGGAGGCCGCCACCAGCGCCATGATGGCGACAAAAGACTCCATCAGCATGGCGCCATAGCCAATGAAACGTGCATGGGCTTCGTTTTCCAGCAGTTTGGGCGTGGTGCCTGAAGAAATCAAAGCATGAAAGCCGGACACCGCGCCACAGGCAATAGTAATGAAAAGGAAGGGGAACAGGCCGCCAGACCACACTGGGCCGCTACCGTTGATAAAGCGCGTGACCGATGGCATCTTCAAATCCGGTGCAACAAAGGCAATACCGATGGCCAGCGCAGCAATGGCGCCAATTTTCAGAAATGTTGACAAATAGTCACGCGGCGCCAGCAGCAGCCAGACGGGCAACACCGAGGCAACAAAGCCATAGCCGATCAAAATCCAGGTCAGCTGCTTGCCGTCAAAGCTGAACAGCGGCGCCCACGTCGCACTCTGGGCTACTTGCCCACCAAGCACAATGGATGCAATCAGCAGCACAAAGCCGATCACCGAGACCTCGCCAATGCGCCCGGGGCGGATATAGCGGGTGTAAACGCCCATGAACAGCGCCAGCGGAATGGTGGCCGCCACGGTGAAGGTGCCCCAGGGGCTGTCGGCCAGCGCCTTGACGACGATCAGCGCCAGCACCGCCAAAATGATGACCATGATCATGAAGGTGCCAAACAGCGCGATGACCCCGGGCACGGGTCCCAGCTCGGTCTTGATCAGCTCACCCAGCGAACGACCATTGCGCCGCGCGGAGATGAACAGCACCATAAAGTCCTGCACGGCCCCGGCAAACACCACGCCAGCCAGTATCCACAACATGCCCGGCAAGTAGCCCATTTGCGCGGCCAGCACCGGCCCCACCAGCGGGCCAGCGCCGGCAATAGCGGCAAAGTGATGGCCAAACAGCACGTATTTGTTGGTGGGCACATAGTCCAGGCCGTCGTTGTTGCGCATGGCCGGCGTGGGGCGCGACGGGTCCAGCGACGCCACGCGATCGGCAATGAACAGGCTGTAGTAGCGGTAGGCAATCAGGTACACCGCGATGGCAGCCACCACGATCCACAGCGCGTTGATGGTCTCGCCGCGTTGCAGCGCAATGGTTGCCAGTGCGCCGGCACCGGTCAGCGCAATCAAGGCCCATAGTGCGTGGCGCGCTGGGCCACTCTTGTTTGGCAGGGTGTGCATTGTCTATTCCTCGGGTTATGGAAAAGCCCGTGGATGCAGAGCCACCACGGACGCTGCCAGTATCAAAGTTCGGCTGGTCTGGCGCATTGGTGTGTTGACAGGGCCCGCCCCTGTGTGATTACGCAAGGGTTTACCCGTGGACGGTGTGGGGGCCGGGCGATGCCGGTCACTCCCTACAATTGCGCTCATCGTGCGCCAAAGGCGCAAAAGGAGTCGAATGCGTCTGCGGGCAATGGTGATGCTCTTGGCGGCCCTGCCGTTGTTGCTGGCCATTGTTGCCGTGGTCTGGATCGTGCGACAGCAGTCCGTGCAGTTGGCACAGGTGCAGATGGCAGCGGTGGCGCCCATTGTGTTGCGGGCGCGCCAGGACGAGCTGCAGCATTTTGTGCAGGTCGGGCGCGGCGCCATCTCGCACTTGTACCGGCAGGGCCAGCCGGATGCGGCCCGCCAGCGCGAGGCGCTGGAACTGCTGCGGCGCATGGACTTTGGCGACGACAACTACTTTTTCGTCTAC
>JACXTT010010458.1_pt1 | contig 12504 bp, 6 predicted proteins | sample 9270951 | NCBI WGS metagenome assembly JACXTT01 (sample SAMN15532306, study PRJNA645909) | rock metagenome | isolation source: weathered quartz diorite | place: Puerto Rico | collected 2017-06-21 | reverse complement strand
GTGCGCCGGGCTCGCGCGTCGCGGCGCGACGCTGGCCGGCGCCGAGGCGCGGCTCGTGCAGGCGCTCGCTCCGAACGGCGCGGAGGAGGTGCGGAACGCAGTCGAGGGCAGCACGAGCGGCCGATTGCTGCGGCGCATCGGCCCCGAGTACGCACGCGACGTCGAATACTGCGCCGGGCTGGACCGAATCGCGGTCGCGTTCGAGGTCTGAGCGCCGGCGTCAGCGGCGCTGAGCTCGCGACATCATCACCACCCCCACGACTCCGAACACCAGGTCGCCGAGCCATGCCGCGAGGTAGGGAGGCAGCGCGCCATTGTGGCCCAGGGCCTGGCCGGTGCGCATGAACGCGAAGTACAGGAAGGCGATCAGCACCGACAGCCCGAACCCGAGCGCCGCGCCCTGCATCCGCATGCGCGTCGCGAGCGGAGCGCCGATCAACACGACGATGAAGTTGACGAGCGGAAACGCCAGCTTGAGGTGCAGGTCCACCAGGTAGTTCTCGACGCGCGCGCCGCTTGCGCGCAGGCGACTGACGTAGGCGCGCAGCTCGCGATAGCTCATCTCGTCCGGCTCCGGCGTCTTCTTGGCGAAGTCCTCGGGACGCTCGGCGATCCCGGCGACCGGCATGCGGGTGAACGCCTGAGCCTTCTCGGCGCCGTTCTCGAAGGTGCGCAGGAAGCCCTTCTCGAACACCCAGCGGTCGCCTTCCCAGGTCGCCGACGCCGCGTCGATCCGGCGCACCAGGTCGCCGGACCGGAACACCTGCAGCGACACGTCTTGCATCCGGCGCGCCGCCGAGTCGTAGAGGCGGATGTAGAAGATGCGACCGTCCGAACCGAGGTAGGTCACGTCGGCCCGTTCGCGCGGATCCTCGCGGTGCAGGTCCTGGATCTGCACCGTGTAGATCCGGTCGCGCTCGCGATTCGCCGGCGGCACGACGTACTCGCCGATGAGCAGCGCTCCCACGGCCCCGGTGGCGGCGACGGCGAACACCGGCGCGAGGATGCGTCGGAGGGACAGCCCCGCTGTGCGCATCGCGGTGAGCTCGCCGAACCTGTTGAGCTGCCCGAGCGCCATGAACGTGGCGAGCAGCAGCGCCACCGGCTGCACCTGCACGACCACTTCGGGCGCGCGGAACAGATAGAAGCGGGCGATCATCGGGAACGGCGCGTTGTGGTCGAGAAACACGTCGGCTTTCTCGATGATGTCCACGACCACGAAGATGGCGATGAAGCCGGCGAGCCCCAGCACCAAGTACACCATGAACTCGCGTAGCAGATAGCGGTCGAGAATCTTCATTACGCCATCCGCGTCCCCGGCAGCGCGCGACGCCTAAGGGTGCGCAGCTCGCAGGCCTCGAGCGTCCAGCGCAACCCGAACCAGCCGATCACGAGATTTGCGAGCCACATCGCGAGCCACGGGGGCAGGAGCAGCCGGTTCGCGAGCTCCTCACCGCCCACGAGGCACATGTAGTAGAACAGGAAGAACAGCACCGACACGAAGGCGACCGCGGGTCCGGCGCGGCGGACCCGCATGCCGAGCGGCGCACCGACGAGCACGAACACGATGCACGCGGCGGGCAGCGAGAACTTCTTGTGGATCTCGACCGACAAGGTCGCCATCCGCCGCATGAGCGCGTCGCGCTCGATCGCCCACATCTCGATCTCGTTGCGGATCGCCGCCGTGCGCTCGCCCAGCTGCTCGAACGGATCGCGACGGCGCCCGATCCACCGCAGCGTGTTCATCATCGCCGTCAACCACGCCGGCTGATCAGGGGCGAAGTGCCGGAAGTCGCTCTCCGTGAGGCCCAGCGCCTGCAGGCGCTCGAGCCGATGCGCGCGCTCGCGTCGGTACTGATCCTGGAACTTGGCGCGCTCGGCGATCAGGCTCGCGGCGCTCATCTCGCGGTCGCTGCGCGCGTTGCCCAAGGTGCGCTGCAGCATGCCCCCGACTCCGGCAATGTAGAGGACGTGCGTCTTGAACACCATCCTGCGGTACTTTCGGGCCCCGTCGCGGACGTCCTCGGTGGGGATCTCGTGAATCTCGCCGTCCTGGAGCTGCAGCACGGCCGTGCCGCCGTCGGGGGTGTAGCGCAGCGTGCCCTTGCGCGCCAGGATGGTGGTGGGTGGGCCGTTCGGGTTCGTCTGGTAGATCGTGATGCCGCGCATCTCGCTGGTGCGGCCGTTGACCCGCTGGACGAGTAAGTTGTAGCCCGGGAAGTCGTTGACGAACACGCCTTCCTGGAGCTTGACCGTCGGGCGCATGCGGCTGATGTCGACGAGCAGCCCGGCGAACGCGTGGTTCGTCTCCGGCAGCACGTAATTGTTGAACGCCGTGAGCCCCGCGGCGACCACCAGGGAGGCCGCCAGGGGGCCGGTCAGGACGGTCGCGAGGTTGACCCCGCTCGCCCGCAAGGCCGTGATCTCGTTGTCCTGGGACAGGCGCCCGAAGGTCATGAGGACGGCCACCAGCACCGCGCAAGGGACCGACAGGGCAACGATATAGCCCAGGGACAGCAGGAACAGCTGGGCGACGATCCCGGGGGCCACCCCCCGGTTCACGATCAGGTCCAGATAGTCGAACATGACGTCCATTTCAAGAATGAACGTCACCACGCCGAACCCCAGTAGGAATGGAACCAGATGCTGCCGAAGAATGTAGTTACGGAGGATCCGCATGCTCGCGCAGCCTACCCCATTGGCCAGCCGGGGTGTGTTACGGATTTGCCCCCGCAGCCTTTGACCCCGGCGATACCCGCTGCTACGGTGGCCCGAGGCGCCTCCCTGCCGGGGGGCGCCGCTGGTTTTGAATGCCCATGTGGATGAGTCTCGGCCTCTCGGTCGCCTTGCTCTTCAACGTTCCCTTTCTGGGCAACGTCGACTTCCACCGTCTCTGGCGCTCGACGCGCCATCCGAAACCGACCGCCGCCGATTCGCTGCCCCCGCCGTGGCGAAACGCCTCGCGCCTCGCGCTCGAGAACCAGTTCGTGCTCGCGGAGCTACCCGACCTGACGCCCGTTGGCAGCTCGTTGCGGCTGAACGCCGATCCGCGCGACCTGCACGTCGAGGTGGACCCCGATTCGGGTACGCTGCACACCGCCTCCGAGTTCGGTGACGTCGACCTGGGCACCGGCGCCGCATGGCCCCTCGGCTCGTACGGCAGCATGATGATGTCGCGCAACTTCCGTCGCGACTGGAACCAGCGCTCGACGGTCAACCTGAACAGCCTCGGCGTGAATACGCCGAGCACCAACCCTCAAGGCCCGGGGAGCGGCTTTCACGTCAAGCTAGGTCCCGAGATTCCCAGGGGGCTTGTGCCGATCCTCGGCTCGGGCGGACCGCAGATCAACGTGAACGGCTCCGAGAACATCCGCATCTCGGGAACGAGCAACTGGACGAACCAGCAGGTCGGCCCGCTGGGACAGAAGCGCTCGCTGTTCCCGTCGCTGGACATGCAGCAGGACCTGAACATCCAGCTCGAGGGCCAGCTCTCGGACCGGATCCGCGTCAACCTGCTGCAGAACTCGGCGAACCAGATCCCTTTGTCGAACCGCATCGCCATCAACTACCGCGGCGACGAGGACGCGCTGTTCCAGCAGGTCGATCTGGGCAACACCAACCTGAGCCTGCCCGGCACGCAGTACGTGTCCTACAGCGGCAAGAACGAGGGATTGTTCGGGATGAAGGCGACGTCCCGCCTGGGCCCGCTCGACTTCACGCTGCTCGCGAGCAAGCAGGAGGGTCGCAGCGAGCGCGCGTCGTACGGCGGCGGAGCGTCGAAGCAGACCACCACGATCCGCGACGTCGAGTACATCCGCGGGGTGTACTTCTTCCTGACCGATCCGAGCGACGGCGCGTTCGACGTTCAGGAAGCCACGCTCAAGGTGTATCGGGACGACGGCAACGCGAGCAACGACGTGAATTTCGAGCGCGGCATCGCGCTCCCCGACCCGAAGAAGTGGGCCACGGCGCTGTCCCCCGCCGACAGCGCAACGCTCGGAACTGGCCGGGTGGCGATTCGCGGGCAATGGGACCTGCTCGTCCCGGGCGCGGATCGAGATTACGAGGTGCTGGGAGACATCTACGGGACGGGGTGGAAGATCCTGCGCCTGACGCAGCCGTTGTCCGGCCCTCAACGGCTTGCGGTGACCTACGTGCGCGTGCCGCTCGGCGGCGGGCAGGTCGACTCCATCGGCGGGTTTAGGATCACCGACACGGACACCGTGTCGCGACTCGTGATGAAGCTGCTGCGCGTGCCGCCTGACTTCATCGGCCCGTCCGGCTTGGGGACCGACGCGGTGTACGATACCGCGAGCGCGCTGTTCCCGCTGCTCGAGCTCGAGCCGCACAATTTCTACAATCTCGGGGGCCAGCGCATCGACAAGTCGTCGTTCAAGATGACCATTCGAAAGGGTAGCGACCAGCCGCCAAAGATCACCGCCTCGACCTCCAACGGAGCCATACCCTACATCGAGATCCTCGGGCTCGATAATCTCGACGAGTCCACGGATCCCCCGCTCCGCGGAAAACACGACGGCCTGGTCGACGGGACGGTGCTGAACAGCAATCTCCGCGCGTTCATCGATTTCGAAAACGGCACGCTGTTCTTTCCTGAGGTGCGGCCGTTCGCCCCGCGATTAAGAAACGAACGTCGGTTCCCGCCCTCGCACTACGACTTCGACAAGGCGGTCAGCAGCCTTCTGTTCCGGCGTGACAGCCTCGCCGGTGACCGAGGAACGGACACCGAGGCCAGCCCGGCCATCTACAGCCACTACATCGTCCAGGGCGACGTCGACGCGCGTTACTTCATCGACCTCGAGTTCACCGCCGCGCGCGCGACGGGGGAGATCTCGCTGGGACGTGGCAACCTGCTCGAAGGCTCCGAGGTCGTGACGATCAACGGCCAACCACTCCGGCGCGGAACGGACTACGACATCGACTACGACCTGGGCCGCGTCACCCTGAAGCGCCAGATGGGTCCGGCGGACAACCTCAACATCGACTATTCCTATGCGCCGTTGTTCCAGCAGGCGGGTCGCACGCTCATCGGCAGCGCGTTCAACCTCCAGGGGCGCGACCGCAGCTTCGGCGGCGCGTTCATGTACGAGAGCCGCGGCGCGCAGGACCTGCGGCCGCGATTGGGAGAGGAGCCATCACGCAGCCTGATCGGGGACCTCAACACCGATTGGACGTTCCGGCCCCAGTGGATGACGCACGCGGTGGACATGCTGCCCGGCGTGCGCACGACCGCGCCCTCGGAACTGCACATCCAGGGTGAGGTCGGCGCCTCGTTCCCCAACCCGAACACGCGCAACCAGGTCTACATCGACGACATGGAGGGCGTACGCGACGCCGTGTCGCTCAGCATGGACCAGAGCCATTGGCACTGGACCAGCGTGCCGAAGGTGTCGATTCCGCGCGGGATCGTCGGGCGCTCCGGGGTCACCGAGACGATGCTGGATCTCGAGGATCATCTGCAGCACGTCCACAACGCCGAGATCCACTGGTACTCGCCCTATTCGGTCGTCAAGGAGCACGACCTGAAGCCGACGCTCACGAACGCTCAAGGCGGCGACAACACCCGCTCGGTCCTGGCGATCTCGATTCCACGCCGGCCCCTCAAGGCCGATTCGCGCGAGGCGACGCTCGACACGCTGTGGGCCGGGCTCACGTATCCGCTCGATCCGGTCGGGATCGACCTGACGAAGTCGCAATTCATCGAGCTGTGGGTCAACGACTTCAACGACCACCACAATCCCAGCTTCGAGAGCCCGCGCATCCGCGGCCGACACGTCAAGCTGCACATCGACCTCGGGAAGACGAGCGAGGACCAGATGCGCGCGCCGGACGAGCGGCCCAACAAGCACCTCGACACCGAGGACACGTACCCCGCCGACAACCAGCTCACCGTTGCCGGCGACAAAGACGAGGATACCGGCGTCGACGGCATCCTGGACGCGGCCGAGAGGACCGTGATTCTGCCGGACTCGAACGGCATCTATCGCGACCTCACGACCTCGAACGGCACCGACCCCGAGGGGGACGACTTCGCGAAGCCCAACGACAACTACGAGGAGATCGACGCGCGGCGGTGGGTGGGGACGAACGGCACAGAAGGCGACAAGAACGTCAATCCGTTCCCCGAGACCGAGGACTACAACCTGAACGGCAATCTCGACACCGACGAGGCGTACTTCGAGTACACGATCGACCTCGGCGACGCGGCGAACCGCTATCTGGTGACTGACGTGCAGCGCGACTATCCCGGCGTCCCGTCCGACAACGGCTGGCGGCGCTATCGGATCCCGATCGACGATTCGCTGCGGGTGCAGTTCGGGGCGCCCGACTTGAGCATCGCGCAGCACGTTCGCGTCTGGCTCGAAGGCATGACGCTGCCCGATCTGCCGGCGGACTCGCTGCAGTTGCAAAGCAAGGAGAAAGACAAGGGCATCGTCAACGTCCAGCGGCCGCTCCTCATGCTCGGCAGCGTCGACATCGTCGGCAGCCGCTGGCGTGCGGTCGACCTGGACACGACCGAGGCCCAGGCCGGCGCGACGCTGACGCTCAACTCGGTGAACACCGTCGACAACGCGGAAATCTACGAGGCGCCATTCGATCCGGGCACCACGCGCAACGGCAATCAGGAGCTGACCCGGCGGGAGCAATCGATCTCGCTCGAGTTCTCGCTGCTCAGGGGTCGGCACACGATCGAGGCCTACAAGACGTTCTCGATCGACGAGGACTACAGCCGCTACGGCAAGCTCAACTGGTTCGCCACCGGGTTCGGCGTGCACGACTCCCTCGGCGGCACGAACAACGCCGGTCTCTACTACTTCGTCCGATTCGCGTCGGACGAATTGGGTCGGAACTACTACGAGTATCGCGCGCCCGTCCCGGTGTCGTCGGCGCCGCGCGGGAAGGCGTGGAAGGAAGTGCTGCTCAACCTGACCGACCTGTCGGGGCTCAAGTTGCTGTTCCCCACCGGCATCGTGCGCGACACCACGAAGGAGCGCTCGCCCGGGTCGAACGAGTGGCTGAGCATCGTCGGCAACCCTTCGTTCACGCGGCTCAGACGCATCTCATTCGGTCTCATCGACCAGGACACCACCGGCTACTATCGCGACGGCCAGTTGTGGTTCGACGAGCTGCGGGCGACCGACGTGTTCAAGGACCGCGGCCACGCCGAGCGCATGCAGGTCAGCGGCCGGTTCGCCAACCTGCTCCAGTACAACGTGTCGTGGAACAGCCGCGACGAGAACTTCATCAGCGTGGGCGAGACCCGCGGCAGCGGCACGGCCACGAACAGCCTGGGGTTCAGCTCGGGAATCGACCTGCACCGCTTCTTCGAGGGCACGGGGATCATCCTGCCCGTGGGGTTCAACTTCACCCAGGGCCGGCAGCGACCTCGATACAGCGCCGGCAGCGACGTCGTGCGCGACCAAGCCGACCTGACGCGCAGTGAAGCGTTCTCGGACAACCGCTCGTGGAACGTGGCCTATTCGCGCAGCTGGAGCACTCGCGCCAATCCGTTCCTGCTGTACACGCTCGGAGGGATCACCGCGAGCTACAACACCTCGAACAGCCACAACCGCTCACCCTCCGGAGCGGACGTCACCTCCACCTCGTCCGGGGCGGTCAACTACAACATCGCGCCGCGCAGCCTGCTCGCGCTCCCCATGCCGTTCACGCCCGTGAAGTTCTTCCCGCTGCCGGAGCGGTTCTACGCGAGCTATCGCTTCGACCAGCGCGAGTCCTCCACCTCGTACCGGGACCTCAACACCCTCGTGCTGAGTGACCCGAACCGCTCGAGCGGCCATTCGGGTTCGATCAGCCTAGGCTCGGACACCCGGCCGTTCGACTTCTACCACCACCACATCGAGGCGGTCCGCAATCTCAACCTTCCCTCACCGGGGTTGTTCGGCGGGGCGCTGCAATTCGGCCGAGTCGTGACCTGGAGTCAGACGAACGACGCGAGCTGGTCCCCGCGATTCTTGCCGTGGGCGCGGCCCCAGTTCACGTGGAGCTCCCGGTTCAGCCAGAACAACGGCCCGGAGCTGTCACGGGACCTGAGCGTGCGCGCGATCCAGAACGGCCAGCAGGGGACGTTGCGCTGGGAGTTGCCGTTCGGGAACCTCGCGGCGGCGTCGCCGCTGGCGCGCTTGCAGGCCGCACGACCGGACACGAGTCGCGGGGCGGTGAAGCGCCCGGCGCCGGCGTTGTGGCGGCGCATGTTGAGTCGCTTCGGCACCGTGCAGGCCGAGCTCGGCATGAATCGTGGCAGCAGCTATTCGCGAGTCCTCGGCATCCCGGACTTCTTCTATTTGTTCGGGTTGCACAGCGACCCGGGAGTCGGGGACCCGGGGAGCGGGTCGCGGATGACGGCGGCGACCGGTAACCAGGGGCAGACGAGCACGGGGTGGCGGACGAGCGGACGCACCAGCGTCCAGCTCCCTTGGAACATGGTGGTGCAGACGTCCGGCGACTTCGATTCACGGTTCGCGACCGCGAACGGCGCGGAGCGCGGGCAGACCAACTTGCGGTTCCCGGACGTAACGCTCGACTATGGCCAGGTGGCGAGCGTGCTGGGCATCGACCGGGTGGTCCGCAACGTGCAGCTGCGGTCGGCCGCAAACCGCCAGGTCTCCAACGAATACGCGAACGGCCACGGTCCGAAGACGGGCGTCACCACCTCGATCCAGTACCGTCCGCTGCTGTCGCTGTCGGGTGACCTGCCGAACGGCATGAGGATCGAGCTCGGAACCGAGCACCGGCACTCGGATCGCGAGCAGTTCCAGCTCGGAACGTCGCTGACGCAGGACGTCAACACGAACGTCAACCTCAACCTGACCCGGTCCTACACGCAGGGGCAAAGGGTCAGTTTCCTGGGACGCGAGACCACGGTGCGCAGCTCGATCTCGATCGGCATCAACTCGACTTACGAGCGGCAAACGGGTCGCATCCTGCAGAATGGCATCGAGCGCAACCCCGTGCGCCGCGACCGCTTGTCGCTCAACGCCACCGGGACTTACGGCTTCAGCAGCAACGTCAGCGGCAACGCCATCCTGGGATTTAGCCAGGACCGCGACCAGTTGCGCGCCATCGTGAACCGCAGCCTGCGCGTCGAGCTCTCCGCGCGATTCGGCCTGTGAGCCGGGTGCGAGTCCGAGCCGCGCTCGCGGCGATCCTGGCGCTGTCCGCCGGGACGGCGTGTCAAACGCGGTTCGACGTCGATGGCGCTCGCGCGCTGGCGCGCGTCGAGCACCAGGTCAGGGCCGGCCCGCGCGTGCCCGGCACCGCGGCCCACGACTCGATCCGCGTGTGGATCGAGGGCGAGCTCGCGCGCCTCGGGGCCGAAGTCGATGCTCAGCGGTTCCCGGACAGCACGCTCGGTCGGCCGCACGAGCTCGCGAACCTGATCGGCCGCTACGGTCCGAACGTCGGGCGAAGGATCGCGCTCATCGCCCATTGGGATTCGAGACCGTGGTGCGACCAGGACCCCGACACCGCGCGCCGTCACGACCCGATGCCGGGAGCCAACGACGGAGGGTCCGGCGTGGCGGTGCTGCTTGAAGTCGCGGAGCTGCTCGCGCACCGTCCGCCGGCAATCGGCGTGGATCTCGTGTTCGTCGACGGGGAGGACCTGGGCTCGCACGACGACGTGAGGGGTTGGTGTCGCGGCTCGAAGGAGTACGCGCGCCGAATCCGCGACGGGCGCACGCCCGCGGTGTCGGCGGCGTTCGTGTTCGACATGGTCGGGGATCGCCACCTGGACATCTATCCGGTCGTCCGGTCGGCCCAGGACGCGGCGAACCTGGTGCAGCTGGTACTCGACGCCGCGCGCGCCACCGGCGCGCGGCACTTCTACTCCGACCCGCGCTGGGACCCCTACGACGATCACGTGCCGTTGCTCGAGATCGGGGTTCCCGCCGTGGACATCATCGACTTCGACTACCCCGCGTGGCACACGTCACACGACCTGCCGGATCAAGTCTCGGCGGCGAGTCTCGCCGAGGTCGCCGGTGTCGCGGCATGGATCGTCTACCGGAGCCCCCTCGCTCACCCGCCCCACTGACCTTCGGCTGGCTTCTCGATTCGCTCTTGGGGGATCCGCGGCGCGACGTCGCGCGTGCCGCCCTCCGACCCGCCCCGCTCCCAACCCAGTGCCGTTTCAGCGAATGACCTCCGGGTCGGCGACCGCCGACAGGTCGTGCTTGCGCGGGCCGTCCGATTCCCTTACGGTTCCGGGCTTGCCCCTGGGAGGGGGTGTCGTGTAGATTGCGGCGCAGGAGTGGGGCTGGCGCGACCACTCCGTTTTTTATCTCGTTCGGGAGCAGAAGTGGAAGTCCGTGAAGAAGTTCGCCATCTCGCCCAACCCCTGAGCGAAGAGGAAGGGCTCGAGCTGGTGGACGTCGAGCTCGTGTTTCAGGGCCGGCGCATGACGATCCGGGTGCTGCTCGACAAACCGGGTGGCATCACGGTCGGTGATTGTGCCCGCCTCAGCAGGCGTCTCGCAGATTGTCTGGACATGAATCAGACCGTGCCCGGGAGCTACCTGCTGGAGGTCAGCTCGCCGGGTCTGGCGAGGCCGCTGCCGACACTCGAGTCGGCGGGCCGGTTCGCGGGCCGAAAGGTCAGCGTCACGCTGCACGAGCCGCGTGACGGCCGGCGCCATTTCGAGGGCATCTTGCTCGCCCCCGACGCCGGCCGGGCCGGTGTTCGTGACGAGGTGGGGCAGGAGCACTGGTTCGAGTGGGCCGACGTGCGCTCGGCCCGACTGGTCGTGGATCCGTGGGCCGAGGTGCGCAAGCCCACGAACCGCTCGGTGCGCCGAGCGGAGTGGGGCGGAACACGTCGAGTCCGCGGGGAGGAAGCCCATGAGCAATGAGATTCTGGACGCGCTGAGTCAGATCACGCGGGAGAAGAGCGTGGATCGGGCGCTCCTCATCGAAACGCTCGAACAGGGGCTCGCGAGCGCGGTGCGCAAGAAGCACGGCGCCACGGCGGACGTCGAGGTGAAGTTCGCTCCCGAATCGGGCTCGATCACGATCGTGCTGCGGCGCCACGTCGTGGACGCGGTCGAGGATCCCGCGCTGCAGATGAGCGTCGCGGAGGCGCGGCGGCACAAGCCGGACGCGCAGCCGGGCGACGTGCTCGAGTTTCCGCTGCCCATCGCCGAGTTCGGACGAAACGCGATCCAGACCGCGAAACAGGTGCTCATCCAGCGGGTGCGCGAGGCCGAGCGGGACCGTGTCTTCAAGGAATACTCGGACAAGATCGGCGTGCTCGTGCGCGGGGTCGTCCAGCAGGTCGACCGCGGCAACGCAATCGTCAAGCTCGATCATTCCGAGGGTCTGCTGCCCGCCCGCGAGCAGATCGCGCGCTCTTACCATCGGCAGGGCGAATACGTGCGCGCGGTGGTCATCAACGTGGACAAGTCGGCGAAGGGTCCCCAGGTGATCCTGTCGCGGACCCACCCGGACTTCCTGCGTCGATTGTTCGAGAGCGAGGTTCCGGAGATCGCCGACCGCATCGTCGAGATCAAGGCCGTGGCGCGCGAGGCAGGCTCCCGCTCGAAGATCTCCGTGTTCTCGACAGATCCGCGTGTCGACGCCGTCGGTTCGTGCGTCGGGCTCAAGGGGTCGCGGGTCCAGAGCATCGTGCGCGAGCTGGGCGGGGAGCGCATCGACATCGTGCCGTGGTCCGCCGACCCCGGGGTGTTCGTGTCGCGGGCGCTGTCGCCGGCCCGCGTCATGGACGTGAAGGTGAACGAGGCCGACAAGCGCATGAGCGTGATCGTCGCGGACGACCAGCTCTCGCTGGCGATCGGCAAGGGCGGTCAGAACGCCCGGTTGGCGGCCCGTCTCACCGGTTGGAAGATCGACCTGATCTCGAAGACCGATCACAAGAAGCGCGAGGAGGTCGCGCGCGCGGCCCGCATCGAGGTCGAGCATCTCGAGCTCGGCGAAGCGACGACCGAGAAGCTGATCTCGGCGGGGATCGAGACGGTTCAGGAGCTGCTGGCGACGCCGCTCGACAAGCTCATCGAGATCCCGGGGATCGGCGAGAAGACGGCCGAGAAGCTGCTGAGCGTGGCGCAGGAATACATCAACGCGCATCCGCCCACGGCGCCCGAGGCGGCGGCCGAGGAAATGGAATTCACGCCGGAGATGGAGCCTGCGGCCGAGGGAGCCGCGGTCTCCAGCGCCGAGGCGGCCGAGTCCGCCCCGGGGAATCCGTCCGGCGCGCAGGGAGGCGAAGCGTGACGAAGACCGCGAGCCCGAAGAAGCAACGCGTGTACGAGGTCGGCAAGGACCTCGGCATGTCGAGTGAGGCCATTCTCCAGATCGTCAAGCGGCTCGGCGTGGACGTCAAGAACCACATGAGCACGCTCGCGCCCGACGTCGTGGATAAGATCCGCGGCGAGCTCGCGCACGAGAAGCAAAACGTCCGCGACGAGGATCAGCGCAAGCACGAGCACGAGTTGGCGCGTGCGCGCGAGGAGCG
>JACXTT010010457.1_pt1 | contig 12505 bp, 10 predicted proteins | sample 9270951 | NCBI WGS metagenome assembly JACXTT01 (sample SAMN15532306, study PRJNA645909) | rock metagenome | isolation source: weathered quartz diorite | place: Puerto Rico | collected 2017-06-21 | reverse complement strand
TCCTCGCAGCCTTACGAACGAGCCATCTCTGCGTATTCGTATTCCTGGGCACGAGCCGAGTTCTGACCACGGCGCGAACCTTCGCGCTGCGGACGCTGTTGATTGGCACGCTCGAGAACAAAGCGGTCCATGCTGTCGAGCAAATTGCGGGAGAGCTTGAGCATCTGCTCGGCGGCGGCGGAAAGCTCGGTTGAGCTGGAAGCGGACTGCTGAACCAATTCGCGCATCTTGTCCATGGCGCGAACGACGGCTTGCGCGCCGGAAGCCTGCTCTTCGACGGCCGAATTAATTTCCTGGGTGATTTCGGTGAGACGGCTCGTGGCTTTTGCGATTTGGGCGGAGCCGACGGACTGTTCATTCGTGGCGGCACCGATTTCCTGGGAGAATTTGTAAACTTCGGTGACGACGTTGGAAATTTTGTGCAACGCGCTGCCGAGTTCGTTGCCGAGGCTCAAGCCTTCCTCAACGATACGCGTGCTGCGCTCCATATTTTCGACGGCCTGGCGTGCTTCGCGCTGAATGCTCTGAATAAGCTCCGCGATTTCTTTCGTGGACTGCGTGGATTTTTCCGCGAGTTTGCGGACTTCGTCGGCAACGACGGCGAAGCCGAGGCCATGCTCGCCGGCGCGGGCCGCTTCGATGGCGGCGTTAAGCGCGAGCAAGTTGGTCTGTTCCGCGAGGTCGTCAATGACTTCGATGATTTTGCCGATGTCATCGGCGCGGTGGCCGAGAACGTTGATGATTTCCGCGGAAGACTGAATGGCTTTGTTGGTGCGGTTCAGACCATCGGTGGCTTTTTCCATGGTCTGAATGCCGGTGACGACTTCTTCGCGCGAGCGGTTGGCGATGTCGAGAAGAACTTTTGCGGTGTCCGCGACGCGCTGAATCGAAGTGACCATCTGATCGATAGAGGCTGAGGTTTCGGCAACGCTGGAGGCTTGAACCTGGGTGTTCTTCACGACGTTCTGCACGTTGATGCTCATTTCGTGCATGGTGCTCGTGACTTCTTCAATTGCGGAAGAGGCTTGCACGCTGACTTTCGCGGATTCGTCGGCCGCGCCGGCAACCTGATTCGAACCGGCGGAAACTTGGCCGGCGGAATCGCGGGTGGTGCGGACGAGATCCTGCAAACCGTGAGACATGCGGATGAAAGCATTGCCGAGCGTATCGCGTTTCGAACGCGGGACGACTTCAACAGTCAGGTCCCCTTCGGCAACGGCCATGGAAACACCGGCCATTTCTTTGAGGTAGGCGACCATGTTGTTGAAGGTTGTGGCGAGAGCGCCAATTTCATCCTGGCGGTGAATATCAATGTTCTGATCGAGGTCGCCGGAGTCACCGATTTCGCGTGCGACGGTGATGAGGTGAGTCAACGGCTCGGTGATAGCGCGCGCGGTACGAATCGCAATGAAGATGCCGCCAATTAAGGCAGAAATGGTAACGAGGATATTAAAGATCCCGCTAAAAGCGCTCCAGCTCTTCGCCGATGTGGTTGTTTCGTCCAGAGATCTGGAGATGTCCTGCTTGGTCTGGTCCAGAACCGTAGAAGACTTCGTGAGCCAGGAAGCGGGATCTTTCTGAAGGTAGAAAATCTGCAAATCCGAGACGGTGGCATCACCGGAATCCACCTGATGGCGTTTGGCGAGAAGGGGTTTGGCAAAATTGTCGTTCCAGCTTGATTCGGTGCCTTCCACCTGAATCAGGGAAGTGCGAAGAGCGTCGTTGTTCGATTGAGCTTGGCCACGCTTCAATTCATCGGCGAGGTCCGTCATGCCCTTGTTGACTTTATCTTCGTCACGGGGATCGCCGCTCAATAGAAAATTGTTGAGGTTGAGGCGATTCAGCATGATCTTGGTGCGCACGTCCCCAATGGTTTTAAAGCTTTCGAGCGCGGCTGATGCGTCGGATTGAGCGGAGCGCTGTTTGAAGCCAACGACAACGTTGACCAAGAGCAGAATCAATAGCGTGCCCAAAATGGATGAAAAGCCGTACAAGAGCCTCTTACTAATCGTCATTGAAAACTCCCTCCGCAACCCTCAAACGAAGCGCGTTCCGGCAGAGTGCGCGGAAGCGCGAAAGACCGACTAATTGGCCCCGTGAAAATCAAATTCGATAACCTGAGTTGTTTCTTCCGCGGCGGGGAAGAATTTCCAATCCTTGACGGCGTCCTGGCATGCTTGCACGAGCAGCGGATGGCCGCCGATGACGCGCGTGCTGCGGACTTTGCCGTCCGGGGTGATGATGATTTCGATCTTGACCTTGCCGGAAACGTTCATGCGCCTGGCGAGCTCGGGATATGCAGGCGTAGTTTTGCTCTTAATCTTGCGCTTTGTCTCGTCGACCGCAGACTGCTGGGCAAGGACAAAACCTGTAGTGAACAACGCGGCAGCTGCGGCCGCAACACAAACTCGAATCCACCGAGAACTCATTGACACCATCCTCCTCAGAATGGGAGTAACCCCAGCAAAAGAAAGGCACGTCTGATGCCAGGAAGCTGGCAGCGAAGCGGAATGCAAGAGGCAGAGGAGTTTTCCCCATAAGTAATAGAAACAGAAAGGTTTGGAACGCCTAAGAAGATCATTTGCACGGCAAGGCGGGCGTCGAACTTGTCTCATTCACGCGGGGGAACAGGCGAGAGTTCTCACGCTGAGACGTGAAGGGTGGAGAAACCGAGAGAGTAGATTGATACGCAACATAGGACTGAGGTGGGATTGACTCAGAATGAGATTCTTCGGAAGCTGAGACCTGCATGGGCGCGTTCCATCTTGAGACGCGCCTGTTCTATTGATGCCCGTGCGCAGAACAAAGCCGAGCCGAAGCGCCACTGTCGCCTTAGCAAAGACGAAGAAGGCGGCAACGCGCGCACCTTCGAGACAAGCGGAAGAATTGATGGATTTGGCCGTGGACGCGGCGCGCTCGCGGCATTTGCCTGATTTCTTGAAGAGATTTTCGACGCGCGCGGCAGCAATGGCGGAAGCAGATTGGGGCGGCGTCGTTGTATTCGAGGAAAACGGAGCGAGACTTCACAGCGCGGTGGAACTTGAAACGATAAGCAACGCGCCTGGACGCAAATGGCTGATGAATAAGGCGCTGGAGATCAGCCGCGACGCGCAAGTCTGCATTCTGCCACAAGAAAAAAGCTCGACTGGCGTTTTTGTTCCAATCTTGTCGAGCCTGAATGAGCGGCTGGGAGCGGTTTGTCTGCTGCGTCCTCCGAGAGCGTTACACGCGCATGAACGGCGGCTTTTGGAGGCGTTGGCGAGCCACGCAGCGCTGGCGCTGGAGAATTTTCGAAGATTTTCGCAACTGGAGCGTTCGAAGCGGAACTGGGTTGAAGATATTGATGCGATCACGGATTACATCGTCGTGCATGACAAGCGATGGAGAATTCTGCGGACGAACCGGTCACTGGCGACCCATTTGGGGGTGCCGCCGGTAGCGCTGGTGGGCGAAGCCGTGGGAACGCTGCGGCAAATGGCGGAAACCGAAGGAAGACTTCCCTGCCCGTTTTGCGTGGATACCGAGCAGCCGCGGGAAGAGCACGTTGTCACGGCGCGAGACCGGATATTTTTGGTTTCCACATCACGGACGCTGGGAGTTCCCGACGACGACGCACGCACGATTCACGTTTTGAAAGATATTACGGACCGTCGCGAAGCGGAGCGCCGGTATCGCGAATTGTTTGACAGCATTCAGGAAGGATTGTTTTTTGCCACCCCGGACGGACGATTCCTGGATGTGAACGACGCCATGGTGCGGATGCTGGGGTATGAATCCCGTGATGAATTGTTGCGGAACGACGTCGGGTCTTATTTATATCCGGCGCCGGAAGCGCGCGAGCGGATTTTGCGCGAATTGCATACGAAAGGCGTCCTACGAAATTACGAAGAGACGCTGCGGCGGAAGGATGGGACGCTACTTTACACGTTGCAAAATATTACGGGCGTACGCGACGCAAGCGGGCGAATCGCGCAGATGCGCGGGCTGATGCTGGATGTGACGGAACAGAAGATGTTCCAGGCGCAATTGCAGAGAGAGCGCGACTTCAATCAGAAGATCTTGAACACGACGCAAAGCATGATTTTGGTGCTGGATACGGCTGGATTGATCAGCTACGCGAACCGGCGCTGCTACGAGGCGGGCTATCGCGAAGAGGAGATGATTGGGCGGCACCTGGTGGATCTAGTGGATAGCGCGCAAAGGCAGGAGTTTGAAGCGGCGCTGGAGACGACGGCGCACGGACAGCAAGTGGAGAACCTCGAGGCGCGTGCGAAACGCGGCGACGGGTCGTTGGGATATTTCTCCATCAGCTTAAGTCCGATGCGCGACGAGCAGGACGCCGTAAACAGCGTCGTGGTGGTGATGACCGACATCACGGATGCGGCGCTCCTGCAGGCGAAATTAGCGCACGCAGAGCGCATGGCAACAATCGGGCGCTTAGTTTCCGGCGTGGCGCACGAAGTAAATAATCCGCTGGCTGCGATTCTTGGATTTACGGATTTGTTGATCGAGAATCCGGAGATTCCGGCTTCGGCGCACGAGTCGCTGGAAATTATTTTGCAGGAGACGCAGCGGACGAAAAATATTGTGCAGGATTTGCTGAGTTTCGCGAGGCAGCGGCCGGTGCAGCGTGAGGCGGTACAACTTGGCGCCATACTGCGACAGACTATCAAGCTGCGGAGCTACGACTTTACGAGCCACGGCGTGGAAGTCGTGGAAGAGTTTGACGAGGATTTACCGGCCACGATTGGCGATTCGCAGCAGTTGCAGCAGGTCTTTTTGAACATTGTGAACAATGCGTACGACGCGATTCAGGAAGCGGGGCGGCGCGGCGTGGTCCGGCTGCGCGTGAAACGAGCGGGAGAGTCGATTGAAGTGGCGATTTCCGACAATGGGACAGGCATTGCGGACACGGCGCGAATTTTCGATCCTTTCTTTACAACGAAGCCGACGGGCAAAGGCACAGGGTTAGGATTAAGCATTTGCTACGGAATTGTGCGCGCGCACGGCGGCGAAATTCAGTGCTGGAATAATGAAAACGGAGTGGGTAGTACGTTTCTTGTGAGGCTGCCCGTGGCCACGGAAGCGGCAATGGAGGCGGCGGGATGAGCAGCCGCGCGGTACAGCGACAATTGCCGATACTGCTGATTGAGGACGAACCCTCAGTGACCGCGTTTCTGCGCGCCGCGCTGGAGCGCAAAGGATATTCCGTGGTGCAAGCGAATTCAGGCACAGATGGGCTGCAACAATTGGAGCACGGCTCGTTCGGAGGAGTGATTAGCGACATTCGAATGCCCGGCGCAGTGAATGGCGCAGAAATTCACGCATGGATTCAATCGAACCGGCCGGCGCTGCGGTCGCGAATCATTTTGATTAGTGGTGACACGGCGAACAGTGAGACACAAGAGTTGCTGGCGAACAGCGGGACGCCGTGCATCGAAAAGCCCTTTCGAGTTCAGCAGTTGATTTCTGTGGTGGAGAAAACATTCGGAAAACCATGAGCGACGATCTAAAAACACGACTGTTAGTGGTGGATGACGAACAAAGCATCCGACGGCTCTGCATGACGATTGGAAATTCTCTCGGCTACGAGTGCGCCGAGGCGGAGAGCGCGGAGACTGCAGTGACCCGGATTGAAGCGGAAGCGCCCGATTTGATCCTCACGGACTTGAAGCTGCCGAATCAATCAGGCGTGGATTTACTGAAGCAAACGAAGGCGATTCTGCCGCGCACTGAAATTGCGATTATGACCGGGCACGGCTCGATCGAGTCTGCGGTGGATGCGATGAAGCTGGGCGCCTACGACTATATCGAAAAGCCGTTCCGCGTGGAAAAGATGCGGCTGCTCTTGCAGCGGATGGCGGAGAAAGTCCGCTTGGTTACGGAGAACGAATTTTTGCGCGAACGCGTAAGCACAGAGAACAGCCTCGACGGAATTGTGGGCGCATCGGCGAATATTCAGGACGTGCTGAGGATGATTTCGCGGCTTAAGGACACGCGAACGCCGGTTCTCATTAGCGGGGAAAGCGGAACGGGCAAAGAGCTGGTCGCGCGAGCAATCCATTTTCGCGGAGCCCTGGCACAGACGCCGTTCGTTGCGGTGGACTGCGGCTCGCTCGTGCCGACGCTGATGGAGAGCGAGCTTTTCGGCTACGAGAAGGGCGCATTCACGGGCGCGACCAAATCAAAAGCGGGACTCTTCCAGGCGGCGAATGGTGGAACCATTTTCCTGGACGAAATCGGTGAATTGCCGCTGGAAATGCAGGCAAAACTCTTGCGCGTGCTGCAGGAGAAGGAAGTGCGCCCCGTGGGAAGCAACGACCGAGTGAACGTGGACGTGCGCGTGATTGCTGCGACAAACCGCGATTTGGAGGCAGCCTACCGCGCAGGAACGTTTCGAAAGGATTTGTATTTCCGCTTGAATGTGGTGACCGTCCATTTGCCATCACTGCGCGAGCGGCGATCGGACATTCCCATGCTGGTGCACCACTTCCTCGACCGCTATGCTCCCGGAAAGAGCATTCAGGTCACCCCTGCAGCGATGAAGAGCCTGCTGCACTACGACTGGCCGGGCAACGTGCGCGAACTCGAGAATTGCGTGGCGCGGGCGGTAACGTTGGGCGATCACAAGACTATTGACGTGGACGATTTGCCGCCGGCAATTCGCAGCGAACAGGGCGGCTCGAGTTCGCTGGCGCCGCAAGAATCGGCTTCGCTTTCGACTACCGCGCTTGCGGAAATGGAGAAGATGACCATTTTGCGCGTCTTCGAGCAGGCGAACGGCGACAAAGCCCTTGCCGGAAAGATGCTGGGCATTAGCCGGGCAACGCTATACCGCAAATTAAAGAGATACAACATCGCGGTGAAGGGCGAGTCAGCGCAAGCGTCGGCTGCGACGCATTCGTGAGAACGGGAAGCTGAGACAGTTGCCCCGTGTGTTGCTGCGAAACGGTGAGACGCAGATGTTTCACGCTGAGACGACGGCGGCAGCGCAAATCCGCGGAAAACTCTAAGCCCAATCAATTCAACACCTTCACAGGCCAGCTTGCACCGTAGTTTTTGGCGTCTGGCGTGCAGTTATTGCTTCGGGACTTTGTGTCCGCGGCTGCACCCCTGCGTCCGCTCTGGAGCGGAAACAGCGGTTGCGACGGATACTGGTCAACGAACGGCGTGAGAACGATTAGCGAAGAAGCGGTGACCCGGAACGGCGAGAGCTGCGCAGAACAGCTCGCGCGGTTCTTTCGCGCGGTTGAGCCGGTGCAAATCGCGGCAAGCGTAAGCGCAAAGCGCGCGGGAAACACGCGGCTCCGGGAATCGGTGGTTGTGGAGTACTGCGGACGGGAACACGCGATTTTTCGCTCGGCTTTGCCGCTCGAGTATAACGATGACGTTTGGTTGACAGCGCAAGGCAATGCGAAGCAACTGAATGCACGCGTCGTCGCGGTGCAATATCACGAAGGTCTCAAGGCTGTGGCCGTGCGGTTCGAAAGCGGGCCATGCCAGTGGGTGACAACGACGTGAATAAGACACTTACCAGTCCCAAGATCCCGGCGGCGCCCCGAGCGAATGCCGCGCGCCAAGCAGAATGGGATGAACTGCGAGCGGTGTTCCCCATCTATTTGGCACTGGCAAAGCAGCTCGCGGCCGAAATTCCATTCAGCCAGGACAAGAGAATTCTGCCGGAAGCGGCCGAACCTGCGCTTTTCACGAAAGTACGGACATGGCTCGATTCCCTGGATATGCAGGTTCAAGTGCACCAGTTGCGGCACCTGCTGCAAATGACGACCTTGAATGCGAGCGAGAGCGGATTGCGCGCGCTCATCCTGCGGCATTTGAGAAAGCCGTCCAAAACGACGACGGATCGCGACAAGATCGACTTTTTACTGGTGCAATATTTTGCGCTTTGCGCTCCCGCAAAGATTTATCACAAGCAGATTGAGCTGCAGGACGCGGCCGTGGTCATGAAGGGCGTGCTCGGCGAAGCAGACACCTCGCCCTTGGAATGGTGCGAGCCGCTCGAGAAAATGATTGAGGCGTTGCGCGGATTTCGAAGCCTGCGCGACCTCCTGAAAACGAATTTTATCGAGCAGGGCCGCAAGGTGAAGGAATCTGCAGGCGGAATGTTTTATGACCCGTCGGCGCTGCTGGCATTCATACGCTTCAACTTCTTACTGCGGCGGACGCTGATTGAGTTGATGCACGCGGATTTGATTGCAATTCGCGCGGGACTCGGGCAGCTCGAATCGGCAGGAGTGCGGATTATTGACTGCCACCACCTTGGGCTGTCCGCAACGGAGCCGCTCGATAAAATTCGAACGATGGCGGATGAGTGGAAGCAGCCGTTCCAGAAGGCCTACACGGAAAGAACGGTCAATCAGGCCTTCGATAAGCTGCTGGGACTGCGGACCGATGTTGAACGCGCGCTCGAAAAGCTGAATGCCAAAAATGCGGAAGGGCAGCCCCCAGCGCCAGTTGCAACCACATTGAAGCATCCTCCAGTACCAAAGCATGCGGAGCCAGTCGCGTCGAAGACGAAAAACCAGCCCGTGAGCGATGCCAAAGAAAAGAAGGCCGTCTCAACGGATGTTCCAGTGGTGTTGGATTTCGAATCGTGCATGGAAGCAATTTGGGAACAACTGATTGCTGCGCCGCCAACGCGTGGACGGTCGATGACGACGATTCGGCTTGGCGCTGCGCGCATCTTGATGTCTTCCTGGGAAGTTTCGGCATTTGTGAGCGAAGACGGATTCGCAGCCGAAGATCTGCGCCGCGCGGTTGTTGCTCGCGCGCTGGTCACGACCGCGATGGAATCGGCGAAAGAAACGGGCAACGCGACCACTCTGGAAAAATCTCTGATGATTGCGCGCGTGGAAGTGTCGCGTTTGCAGGAGCGCGTGGACGCAGCGAAGCAAGCAAAGGACACGGAAGCCGCAGTGAATCTTGGCATCAGCACGAAGCGCCTGCTTTCGGCGTTGGATGAAGCGGAAAAGCTGTAAGCGAAAAATCTTCTCCGTCGTTGACGGAAGCCCTGGGAGCCTTACACCTTTGCGACACGCGAGCCTCTTGATCCTGACCGATGATGCGGAATTCGCCCGTTTGCTTTCGGCGTGCTGGCAAACGGAGCGGCAATCACCGCGTATCACGGTTTTAAGCAGCGATTTGTGGGAAACGAAAGGCCGCGGTGCATATGACCTGGTCGTCGTAGGGCCTTTGGAACAGGGAAAAGTTTCCTCGGTGCTGCGCTCGATTGAGCCGACGTGCGCGGTAATTCTTTGCGTCCCGCCGGATACCGGAGAGCTTGGGCAATTGCGGACGCGCTACCCACGCTTGGTGCATGTGCCTTTTCGTGAGGATTGGGCTCAGACTCTGGTGCTTGTTGCGGGCGAATCGCTGCGGCGCGCGGAAGCGGCAAAGCTGGCACGGCAGGCGGAGTTGCGCGCAGCTCGAAGCGAGCAGTACGCAGTGCTCGGGCGCTACATGCTGGAGATGAAGCACAGCATGAACAACGCACTGACCTCCATTTTGGGAAACGCGGAGTTGCTGCTGCTCGAGCCCGGGCAGCTCTCGGCGCAGTCTCTGGCCCAGATCAAGACAATGCACAGCATGACCCTACGGATTCACGAAGTAATGCAGCGATTCTCATCCCTTGCGAGCGAGATGAGGGAGGCTGAGAATGCTTCTCAAGCTGAGACGGAAGAGGCCCCCGCGACGCTGTTGCGCCGCTCTTAGACCCAACGCAATTCGTTCTATTACGTTGATTCTATTGCATTTATTTGATCTGGCAATTTGCCGAAACTCCACGCCAAAGGTGGCGGCGGACGTGCTTCTCTCTTCTTCGGATTACTGTCTAGGTTAGGTGCCGGGAGAACGCCGCCGTGCTGAAAAAAGTCCTCATTGTTGACGACTCGCCAGCCCAGGTGAAGTTGATGCAAGGGCTGTTGGAGCCGGAAGGCTATCAACCCGTTGGTGTGAACGATCCGAAGCGGGTTGAGGAAGCGATCGCCAACGAGCGGCCCAGCGTGATTCTGCTGGATGTGGTGATGCCGGATCGAAACGGATTTCAGGTTTGCCGGGAACTGAAAAGCAGCAGCGAGTTCAACACGATTCCGGTGATTCTGGTGACAAGCAAGGATTCGGCGAGCGACAAATACTGGGGCGAGCAGCAAGGCGCGGACGGATATGTGACGAAGCCGTTTACGCGGGAAGAGTTGCTGCGCGCGGTGAGGCGCTTCGCTTGAGAGATTCGATGAACAACGAAGAATTCCAACTCACACCGCTTTCGCCCGACGCCGACACGGCGGAGCTGCTTGAAGCGCTCGGTCCGCTCGATGATCGCGCGCCGGATTCGCAGTACTGCGTGTTTCGAAGCGGACGCGAACGGTTTTGTTTGCCAGTGCTGGATGTGGAAGAAGTGCTGGAGTGGCCGAACACGACAAAGCTTCCGCTTGCTCCGGCGTACGTGGTTGGCGTTTTCAATTTGCGCGGAGCGATTGTGCCGCTGATTGATATTGCGATGACGGAAGGCCGCCGTCCTGGATTGTTGCCGAAGCACGTGGTTGTCGCTGCGCTACGCGGTGTCGGACAGCATCACGATGATTTGCGGTTGGGAATCGCGGCGGATGAAGTGATTGGAACATATTCGGTGGGTTCGGAAAATATTTTGGATCGCTCGCCGGAGAGCGTTCCGCATTGCATCGGAATGTTACGGCATGACGACCGGCTGGCCTTGATTTTGGATTTAAACCGAGTCCTGGAAGTTTATCCGGGCCCGGCGATTTGAGATTGAAGGAAAAGGGACGCTGGAAAGTATCAGCAGAATTGGGTTGGAGGAAGGCATGAAATCGCGACTGAGTTCGACAATATGGACGCTGGTCTTTGTGAATGGACTGGCGCTCTTCATCGTGCTGGGGCTGGCGTACCACGCCGGCCGAGAGTCGGGCGGCGCATCGCTATTCGACTTCGGCTCGCTGCCGAGCGGCGCGAGCGGAGCCGTGCTTGGCGCGGCGCTGCTGAGCCTCGGCGTGGCCGCATTTCTGGCTTGGCGGCTCGGGAGCGCCGTGGTGACACCTGTGCAGAGCCTCACCGAGTTTTCGGAGCGGCTCGCGGCGGGCGATCCTCGGGCGCGCGCCGAAGTGCACTCCGACGACGAACTTGGGCTCATCGCGGAGAACCTGAACCGTGCCGTGGCAAAAGTGTCCAAGGCCACGAGCAATCAGGAAGCGAACGAATTGTTGCAGCGCAGCATTACGGAGCTGCTGGCGGTCATCAACCAGGTTGCGCGCGGCGATTTGTCGCAACGCGGCAAAGTAACAAACGACGCGCTCGGCAACGTAACCGACTCCATCAACTACATGCTCGACAACTTCACAAAAGTCTTGGAGCGCGTTCGCAAAGCGGCGATGGAAGTGACAGCGTGCTCGAACAACATTCTTGTGGCCGCCGACGAAATGCAGGCAGGCGCGACACAACAGGACCAAGAAATCACGAATACGTCGAGCGCCGTGGAAGAGCTCACCGTTTCGATGAAACAGGTGTCCAACAACGCGGAAGCGAGCGCGGAAGCCGCTCGCCGCGCGCTTGATGCCGCGGAACAGGGCAACCGTGCCGTGCGCGACACGCTGGAAGGCATGCAGCGCATTCGCGCCTCGGTGCAAGCGACCGCGAAGAAAATCAAGTCACTCGGCGATCGGTCGCTGGAAATTTCGGAAATCATCAACGTGATTAACGACATCACGGAGCAGACAAACCTTCTCGCGTTGAACGCGGCCATTGAGGCGGCGCGCGCGGGCGATGCAGGCCGCGGTTTCGCGGTCGTTGCGGACGAAGTTCGTAAGCTGGCGGAACACTCCCGCAGCGCTACGAAGGACATTGCGGCCTTGATTAAAGCAATTCAGGCCGAAACGAACGAGGCGGTCGTCGTCATGGAAGAAGGCACGAAAGAAGTGGAAGGCGGCGCTTCGCTGGCGGATCAAGCAGGACGCGCGCTGGACGCAATTTCGAGCGTCGTGCGCCAGTCGGCGGAACTCGTTCAAGAGATTTCGCTCGCTTCGAAACAACAGGTGCGCGGAACGGAAGGCGTCGCACACGCGATGCAGATCATTTCCGGCATCACGCGCCAGACCTCGCAAGGCACACGCGGCACGGTGGCCACGGTGAGCCAACTCGTGAAATTGTCCGACCAGTTGAACGAAGCTCTCTCGCAATTCCGCGCGGCATCGAAGCAAGCGGCAAGCGCGCTGACAGAATCGGAGCGGCCCGTCCCAGCAGGTGCTCTGCGGTAAGCGGTAATTCCCTTTTCCGGCGGAGGCCGGCAACGCGAGCCGAATGACGATGAGTGAACGTTTGGGACACGAGATCAGTTTGACCGAGCACGAGTTGAGCGAGATCCGCATGCTGATTCACGAACGCACGGGAATCTCTTTCGACGAGTCGCGCGAGCGATTCTTTTCGACGCGTGTGCGCGAGCACATGCACGTGAAGGGGTTGAAGCGCGGGACGGAATTGC
>JACXTT010010456.1_pt1 | contig 12505 bp, 15 predicted proteins | sample 9270951 | NCBI WGS metagenome assembly JACXTT01 (sample SAMN15532306, study PRJNA645909) | rock metagenome | isolation source: weathered quartz diorite | place: Puerto Rico | collected 2017-06-21 | reverse complement strand
CCGCCGCTGCTGCTCTTCGACGAGCCGTTCGGTGCGCTGGACCCGGTCACCCGCGTCGAATTGCAGCGGCAGTTCCTGGCCTTGCAGCGCGGCCTCGGCAAGACTGCGATCTTCGTGACGCACGACGTGCGGGAGGCGCTGCTCGTGGCCACGCGCATCGCGCTGCTGCACGACGGCCGACTGGCGGTCCTGGCCACCCCGGCGGAATTTCTCCGCGTCCGGGGCGAGGAAGCGCGGGCCTTCCTGGCGTGCCTGGAATCGAAGGTGGACCCGGCATGACGCCCGACCTCGTGCGCGAGATTATGGACCTGACCGTCGAGCACCTCGTGCTGGTCGGCATCGCCATAGGGATCGCCGTCGCCGTCGCCATACCAGCCGGCATCTTCATGACCCGGCGCGCGCCGCTGCAGCGGTGGGTGATCGGATTCGCCAACGTGATGCAGACCGTTCCGAGCCTTGCGCTGTTCGGGTTTCTGATCCCGCTTCCGTTCATCGGCGGCATCGGCAAGCACACGGCGGTCATCGCGCTCGTGCTGTACGCGCTGCTGCCCGTACTGCGTAATACGCTGGCCGGCATCCTGGGCGTGGACCCGGCGGTCCGCGAGTCGGCCGTCGCCATGGGCATGACGGGACGGCAGCTTCTCTGGGAAGTGGAACTGCCGCTGGCGGCGCGCACCATTCTCGCCGGCGTGCGGGTGGCGACCGTGACGACGATCGGCACGGCCACGATCGCGGCCGCCATCGGGGGCGGCGGCCTGGGCGTGTTCATTTTTCGCGGCCTGGCGTCCGTGGACTCGACGCTGATCCTCGCCGGAGCCGTGCCAGCCGCGCTCATCGCCCTGCTGGCCGATGGAGGACTTGGATGGGTGGAGAAAAAATTGTCGCCGGTTTGATCGCGGCCGCGGGGGTCAACTGGCTCGCCGCCTGCGCGAGGGGCAAACCGATCACCGTCGGCTCCAAGAACTTCACGGAGCAGGTGATCCTGGGCGAGATCGTGGCCCAGCACGTGAGCCTGCGGCTGTCCCAACGGGTGGACCGCAAGCTGAACCTGGGGGGCACGCTGCTCGCGCACCAGGCACTGGTCAAAGGCGACCTCGACTTCTATCCCGAGTACACAGGGACCGCGCTCACCGCGATCTTGAAGCTTCCCCTCTCATCCGATCCCGCCAAGGTTCTGGCCAGGGTACGGCATGAGTATGCGAAGCGCTTCAACGTGCTGTGGCTGGACCCCCTCGGCTTCAACAACACCTTCGCGATGGTGATCCGCGGCCAAGACGCCCGCAAATACCGGATCGAATCCCTGAGCGATGCGGCCGGACACGCCAACGGGTGGACGCTCGGCGTGGGCTACGAGTTCCAGCAGCGGCGGGACGGCCTGCCCGGATTGATGAAGACCTACAAGCTGCCTCTCAAGAGATCGCCCCGAACCATGGACCTGGGCCTGCTGTACAAAGCGCTCGAACAGAAGCAGGTGGACATGGTGGCCGCCAACGCGACGGACGGCCAGTTGTCGGCGCTGGATGTGCAGGTCCTGAAGGACGATAAGCGCTACTTCCCGCCGTACCAGGCCGCCCTGACCGTGCGGGCCGACGCGCTGGCGGCGCACCCGGGCCTGAAGGACACGCTCGAGCAGTTGTCGGGAAAATTCTCGGACGACATCATGCGGGCGCTCAACTACCAGGTGGACGGCAAGCACCGGCCGGTCAGCGAAGTGGCCGTGACGTTTCTGAGGGCGAGCGGGCTCCTGACGTGACGGCTCGTGCGCGACGTCAGAACCGCACGCTCAGGCCTGCGGTCAACCCATAGTCCGGCGCGCCGTCCGAGAGGCCCGTTTCGAGCCCCACGTCGAACCGGACCGTGGGTGTCGCTTTGTAGGTGATTAAGAACAGAACATCCCGCGGGTTGACCTGGCCCGGCAACAGCGCGCGCCATTCTTCATAGTACACGCTGCCGAGCAGGGCCTTCGTGAAGTAATAGCCCAGACCCGCATCGTAGTTCCATTGGTTCCGCAGCGGGACGCCGGCCGGCTTGCCGATGATGGTATAGCCGAGATCGAAGTAGCCCACCCAGCTCTCGGCGAACCGCTTCGAGACCTCCGCGCCGAAGCCTTCATCCCATTCCCCGGTCCCCAAACCCTTGTCCGCGTCGGCGGTGGGGGCCTTCACGCGCGCGGTCAAGGCAAACGTGGGGAGGAGCCCCTGTTCGTCCAGGACGTAATAGCGGCCCTTCAGCACGACATCGCCGAGCCCCTCCTCGCTGACCCGCGTCGGCGTGCGCGCGCTCCGGAGCCGGCCGGTTCGATTGGGAATGCCGTTGACAAGCGTCACGTTGCCGTCGCTGGTGATGTGGATGTATGGAACGATCAGCGTCAAATCCCCGGCATCGAAAAGGCGCCTGAGCGAGAACGGCAGGTAGAGGATGTTCGTCCGTGAGCTCGTCCCGTAGTCGCCGCTCGTATAGGTGGCCGACAGATCGGTCTGCCAATTCTCCTCCGCCCCTTCACTGAGCACGGGGCTGGCCACCAGCAAGAAGACGCCGACTCCTACCCCTGCAATAACTGTGAACGGTCTCAATTCCATCCCCCTTCCTTCTGGTTGGGCTGTTTTCATCTAGCCCTCCTGCTGTGCCTTCTCGATCTTGGCCCAGGAGTCCCGCAGCGCGACTGTGCGGTTGAAGACGAGCTTGCCCGCGGACGAATCGGAATCCACGCAGAAGTAGCCCTGCCGCTCGAACTGGCAGCGGAGCCCTGGCGTCGCGCCCGCGAGGCTCGGCTCCACCTTGCAACCCGTCAACCGCTCCAACGAACGGGGATTCAGATTCACCGTGTAGTCCTGCCCTTCCGGGACGTCACCCGGATCGGCCTTGACGAAGAGGTGCTCGTAGAGCCGCACTTCCGCGTCCAGCGCGCGGGCGGCCGACACCCAGTGGATCGTGCCCTTGACCTTGCGTCCGGACTGCGGCCCGCCGCTGCGCGTCTCCGGATCGTAGGTGCAGCGCACCTCCGTCACCTCCCCGCTACGCTCGTCCTTCACCACCCCCGTGCACTTGACGATGTAGGCGTAGCGGAGGCGGACCTCCTGCCCCGGCGTCATGCGGAAGAATTTTTTCGGCGGGACTTCGCGGAAGTCATCCTGCTCGATGTACAGCACCCGTGAGAAGGGTATCGTCCTGGTCCCGACGTTCGGATCCTCCGGATTGTTGAGGGCCTCCAGCTCCTCCGCCTTGCCTTCCGGATAGTTCTCGATGACCACCTTCAGCGGCCGCAGCACGGCCATCACCCGCGGCGCGCGGCGGTTCAGGTCCTCGCGGATGAAATGCTCGAGCAGGGCCATCTCGACGATCCCGTCGCGCTTCTGCACGCCGATGTGCTCGCAGAAGGCGCGGATCGCCTCGGGCGTGTAGCCCCGCCGCCGCAGGCCCTTGAGGGTCGGCAACCGGGGATCGTCCCAGCCGCCGACGTGTTTCTTCTCGACCAGCTCCAGGAGCCGCCGCTTGCTCATGACCGTGTGGGTGAGGTTCAGCCGCGCGAACTCGATCTGCCGCGGATGGCACGGCACGTCGAGGTTGCCCAGGAACCAGTCGTACAGCGGACGATGGTCTTCGAATTCCAGCGTGCAGATGGAATGGGTGATCCCTTCGATGGCGTCCGAGAGGGGATGGGCGTAGTCATACGTCGGATAGAGGCACCACTCGCCGCCCGTCCGGTGGTGGGCGACGTGACGGATGCGGTAGAGGGTCGGGTCGCGCAGGTTGATGTTGGGCGAGGCCATGTCGATCTTCGCGCGCAGCACGTGGGTCCCGTCCGGGAACTCGCCGGCCTTCATGCGCGCGAACAGGCCCAGGTTCTCGTCGACGGACCGGGTTCGGTGGGGGCTGTCCCTGCCCGGCTCGGTCAGCGTGCCCCGGTGCTTGCGGATCTCCTCGGCGCTCAAGCTGTCCACGTAGGCCTTGCCCTTGGCGATCAGCTGGACGGCGTACGCGTAAAGTTGCGCAAAGTAGCCGGAGGCGTAAAACAGCCGGTCGCCCCAGTCGAAGCCCAGCCAGCGCACGTCGGCCTGGATGGACTCCACGTACTCCACGCTCTCTGTGCTCGGGTTCGTATCGTCGAAGCGCACGTTGGTGGCGCCCCCGTGCTCCAGCGCGAGGCCGAAGTTCAGGCAGATGGACTTGGCGTGCCCGATGTGCAGGTAGCCGTTCGGCTCCGGGGGAAAGCGGGTCACGATGCGGCGGTGCTTGCCGGTCTTGAGATCGTGCTCGACGATCTCGCGGATGAAGTTCCCGCCGGCGGACGAATCGGGGTTCGCCATTCGGATCGACGTCTCCTGTGCGCCCTCATATCTATCACAGACTGGGGGGAAGGAGAAATCTCTGTCGCCAATACCACAACCTCGACAGGAATTGAACGGGGATGACGGGAACCGATGGAGCATTCTGCTGACATCCTGAGACAACCCTGCACAACGACCGTCACAGACGACTAGCACGGGATTTGCCCCTTTTCTTCCAGAGTCTCACTATGTCGGGAGGACAGAGGATGTCGCTTGGGTCCATCCCTAAATGGGCGATCATTGCAATCCTGACCTCCGTCTATCTGATCGCAGGCAAACTCGGGCTGCTGCTCGCCTTCGTGCACGCGAGCGCCACGGCGGTGTGGCCTCCCACCGGCATCACTTTGGCGGCGTTCCTGGTGTTCGGGTATCGCGTCTGGCCGGGTGTTTTCGCGGGCGCATTCGTAGCGAATGTCACGACGGCGGGCTCGGCGGCCACTTCGATCGGCATCGCGGCGGGCAACACGCTGGAAGGCCTGGTCGGGGCGTACCTGGTGAACCGGTTCGCCGGCGGACGCCACGTCTTCGAACGGCCGCATGACGTCCTCCGCTTTGCCGTCCTGGCCGCGATGGTCAGCACGATGGTGAGCGCCACGGTCGGTGCGACCAGTCTTGCGTTGGGTGGCTTCGCCAGCTGGGCCGCTTTCGAACCGATCTGGCTGACCTGGTGGCTCGGGGATGCGGTGGGCGACCTCCTGGTCGCCCCGCTGCTCGTGCTGTGGATCGTGAATCCCCGCGTGCAATGGCGGCGGGGACAGGTGATCGAGGCCGCCTGCCTGCTGTTCTGCCTCGTCGCCGTCGGCCAGACAGTGTTCGGCGGGTGGATGCCCCTTGCGGCCAAAGACTACCCGCTCGATTACCTGTGCATCCCGGTCCTTGTGTGGGCGGCGTTCCGGTTCGGCCAGCGCGAAACGGCGACGGCCGCCTTCCTGCTCTCCGGCATCGCGCTCTGGGGCACCCTGCGCGGGTTCGGTCCCTTCGTGCGGGGCCAGCAGAACGAGTCTCTGCTGCTGCTGCAAACGTTCATGGGCGCCACCGCCTTGCTGGCCCTCGTGTTTGCCGCGGTGGTGTCCGAGCGCAAGCAGATTGAAGCGAAGCGTGAGTGGCTCTTGCACGAGTTGCGGGACGCCTTCAAGCAGATCAAGACCTTGCGGGGCTTGCTGCCCATCTGCGCCTCATGCAAGAAGATCCGCAACGACTATGGGCACTGGGATCATATCGAGACCTACATCGTCACGCATTCGGAAGCGACCCTCACCCACGGCTTCTGCCCCGACTGTCTGGAGAGGCTTTACCCGGGGGTGACGAAGAAGGCCGGCTAAGCCACCCGCCCTGTGCCCTCCTGCGCCGCCCATACCGGAACCTCGATGGGATATGCAGGGGGCCGATCCTATACCCTCATCGTATCCGACCCCTTTTTCTGTATAATAGCTGTCGGAGGTGCTATGGAAACACTGGACGCAAAAGAAGCAGCTGCCATGCGAAAGACGTGGGGTGATAAACCCTGCGCGCATCCATGGTGGGTGGAAGAGACCTTGAACGGAGCCGATACGGGCAAGGTCGCTTGCAAAACGTGCGGACTCGATCGGCGGAAAGGCGCACCTGTACCAGGCCCGCGCAAAGGCAAAACACCCACCGGCTCGGGCAAAGGTAAAACAACCACCGACCCAGCCACGGCGACGCCCACGACTCCGAAGGGCGAAGAGCTGGATTTGACGGCTGTGGTCCAAGAGCAGAAGGTCCCCGCCCCGGGCTCACCAGCGACTCCCTTGAACCCGCAGGTCAAGGACCTGGAGTCGGCCGTGGACGGCATCGTCGCCACGCTCGGGACGGGTTTCGCATTTACGGCGCAGGATGAAACGAAAATAGCCTCTGTGACGGACAAGCTCCGCGATGCCTTGGGACAATGGCGTGAACGGAGACGGAAACGGCTGTAGGAGTATCCCTACAGTTCTAATTCCATGTAAAGAAACGCGAGATTGCCGATCTCAGCGCAAACCCTGAATCCAAATCCCTTCAGTTTTCCCTGCCTGGCAGAGCGACGAAGCGAGTCACGTTACCCCATTTTGTTTGTATTTTAGACATCTCCTGGCGTGGTATCGCCCTTGCTCACTTAGGGGCATGAGTCCGCCCAGGCTCGGGAACCGCTGTGGCAAGGGCGAACGTGCCTGGGTGCGTGCGACGTGCGAAAGGAGGTTCTCCAATGCGAATGACGAGGACCGGAAGCGCGGTCTTGGCGCTGACGCTACTGGCCGGCTGCGCCGGAGTGCCGGACCCGCAGAAGATGACCGGCCAGCAGAAGAAGGACGCGGCAGAGGAATCGTTGGCAGGGGGCGCGGTCGGCGCGTCCGGGGGCGCTGTGGTAGGAGCGATCGCCGGCAGCGCCGCGATCGGTGCCGCGATTCTGGGACCGGTGGGCCTCGTGGGAGGGCTCATGTATTACCAATACGAGCAGGACAAAGCGCATTCGAAGAATGGTCAGGCGAAAGAGAAGCAAGGTTGAGGAGCGACCCTCGGCTACAGTTGCATGCCGGAGGGCGTTTTCTTGCTCGATAACACCATTAGGCGGCCTGAAGCGGATGTGCCCTGTGCCCGACACTCCCCCGCCTAAGCAAGGGGGCTGGAGGGGTAACCCTCCCCCGCCAGCCCTCTACCAATTGTAAGGAGGCATAGTATGAAGACCGGGTCGTTCTTTCTCACCCTGTTGGTTGGGATTGCGCTCGGCGTTGGCGGCATGCTCTTCGCGCCGGATGCGGCCGATCCCTATCTGCCCGACGCGTTTCGGGTTAAAAAAGCTGAAACCGTTGACGGCGAGGTCGTGCAGAAATTGCGCGAGGGGGAACGCCTTCGCCTGACGGTCCAGACCACGCAGGGATCGGTCCTCGCCACGTTCAAGAAAAAAGTGTCGGAGATTGACCTGCTGGTTCAGCAGGGGGATACGGTCACGCTGGCCCTCGGCCGGTACGAGCCGTTTGTGGAAGACCCGTCGATCGAGCGGGTCAGAAAGCAAGAGCCCGTGATTCGGCCTATGGTCAATGCCCAGTCGTCTTCCCCGGGAACGGCGGTCCCTCATTAAGAACGGAAAGAGAAAGGAGGAGGCCATGAAGAGACTATCGTATTTCGTTGCCGGCGGGGCCATGTTCCTGTTGTCGGCATTCTTGACCGCCACCGCGCCGGCGCAAACCACGCCGGCGGCAACCGACATCACCCAGGACCGCCAGGATATCAAGGCGGACAAGCAAGATATCAAAAAGGATCGGCAGGACCTGCGGAACGACCTGCGCGACCTGCGGGAAGACCGCAAAGAACTCCGCGAAGACATCCGGTCCGGCGCCAGCCAGGACAAAATCCAGGCGGACCGGCAGGACCTTCGGCAGGACAGGCAGGACGTCCGGAAAGATGCGCGGGACTTGAAGCGGGACCAGCAAGACCTCCGGAACGACCGACGGGATTTGCGCAAAGACCGCCGGGAACTCCGGGAGGATCGGGATAGCAGGAGCAACAAGGGAGGCGAGTTGCGCGGCCTCGATCGGGCGGATCAGGTCGCGGGCGAACACGGCCAGCAGGGCCGCGACAACGCGCGTGCCAAACAGGACCTTCACAGGGAGCAGAAGGATCTGAAAGAGGATAGTTCGGAACACCCCAACCGTCCGGAGCGCGCGGAACGCCCGCATCGCCGTTAAGCAATCGGCATGAGGCGGGAGCAGCCCGCTCCCGTCTCATGTGCTGTCGCCTTGCCCTCGGTGGCGCACTCGGCTAGACTCGGCGGATGCCGACGTGCCCCCGATGCAAGACCCGGCTGGTCCACCAGGCCTCCCGGCACGGCGGCCTTGAGCGCCTCGCGGGTCTGCTCACGCTGTATCCCTTTCGCTGCCAGCTCTGCACGCACCGCTTCCTGGCTTTTTTATGGCGGTACAGCGCAAGCCCCAAGCGCGAATACGACCGGATCCCCGCGCAATACCCCGTGACGCTCCACCTGCCGGCCGCCGGGAAACAGGACAAAGACATTCCGGGCACGACCGTCAATCTCTCGATTACGGGCGGTCTGATCGAGACAAACGCGCAAGTGCCGCAAGGGACCAGCCTGCGCCTGACGATTCATTATCCATCCGGTCCGGTCCCGCATATCGAGGTGGACGGCGCCCTGGTGCGGGCCGTTTTGGAAAACCGGCTGGCGTTGGAGTTTTTCAAGATCGCTCCTGACGAAGAACAGCGGTTCCGCGTCTTCATGGAAGCCCACCTCCTCTGCCGCCCCTCCCGTTCCGCGCCATCCGCGTGAGAGAACACTCGCCCGTTCCGGTTGTGCTATGCTGGCGCCGTGTTGAAGTTGAGCAAACCATGTCCCGTCCCTGAGTGCGGCGGCGCGATGCTCGGCGTGACCCGTACGCCCCCGCTCAGGCGAACCATCGATCCGAAAACCGGTGACGGCATCCTCTACTGCGACCGCTGCGGGCATAAGGAGCACCGGTATAAATTGCACGCCATCACGCTCACGGTGGAGCCGAAAGAACCGGGCCGGTGGGTCGGCCAGTTCCGCATCACCATTCTCGGCAAGCAGGCGATGACTCTTTGCACGGCCTACGCAAGTGGCACGTTCGACAATCCGGAAGGCGCCGAAGCCGCCGGGCTGGCCGCGGCGAAAGCGTGGCTCGACAACCAACGCCCGGCGGCCCCCTCCGCGCCGCCCGCGTAAGGGTGACAGGACGCATGGTCTTCGTGCAAAATGGGGGCGGTGCGACGGTCGGGGGACGCGCGCGATGGAGCATCCCAATTGTCCGCGATGCCGGAAGGAATTCGTGCAGCGGGCTCCTCACAAGAACTGGCTCGAGAGCCTAGGGTGCCTGCTGTCCTTCCACCCCTTTCGCTGCCAGTTGTGTTCGCACCGGTTTTTCGCCTTTGACTGGTTGCCTCGCCTCGACTTCTACCGACGCCGGCAGTACGTCCGCATGCCGGCTCGCTTCCCGCTGACCTTCACGAACCAGCAGATGGACGGAGCGGGCACCGTGGTCAACCTGTCCATTAAAGGCTGCCAGATCGAGACCGACGCCCCGCTCACCTGTGGCGACACGCTGTCCCTTGACATCCGCGAGACGGACGGGCAACCGCTGTTTGCGGTCAGCGCCGCCGCGGTCCGGACGATCGACGGGAAACAGGCCGGGATCGAATTTCTCCGCATCCGCAAGGACGCGATGGAGCGGCTCGTGGGCGTCATGCTGTATCTGTACACCGGGATCAAGACGCCAGTGTAACGTTTCCGCGCTCCGGCAGACTACGGGAGCAGGAGGCGACGTATGATGACTCGAATATTGGGAACAATGTTCATTGCGGCGCTGCTGGCGGCGGCCGGCGCGTCCGCTTCAACCAATGAGGCCGGGCCGGGCACGCTCGTGAAGGCCACATTCGCGGGCGGGTGCTTCTGGTGCATGGAAGAGGCTCTGGACAAGGTGGAGGGCGTGGCCTCCACCACGTCCGGCTACACCGGCGGCCGCATGAAGGATCCGACCTACGAGGAGGTATCGGCCGGAGAGACCGGCCACGCGGAGGCGGTCGAGATCCTCTACGACCCGGCCAAAGTCAGCTATGCGAAGATCCTGGAGACTTTCTGGCGCAACATCGACCCCACCACGCCGGACCGGCAGTTCTGCGACCGAGGGAACCAGTACCGTTCAGCCATCTTCTACCACGACGAGACACAGAAGCGGCTCGCCGAGGAGTCGAAGAAGGCGTTGGCGAAGTCCAAGCCGTTCAAAGAGCTGATCGTCACCGAAATCGTTCCGGCCTCCGCCTTCTATCCCGCCGAGGAGTACCACCAGAACTTTTACGAGAAGAACCCGATCCGGTACAAGCTCTACAAGTACAACTGCGGCCGGGCCCAGCGGCTCGCGGAGCTCTGGGGCGCCGGCAAATAACATCCCCTGCAAAACTCAACGCCTTTGGGGTAGAATAAGCGACCATGAAGGCGAAACCGGCCTATACCGTCGCCGTCGTCGGGGCCACCGGCGCCGTCGGCACCGAGATGATCGACATCCTCGCGGAGCGCAAGTTCCCGGTGGGCGAGCTGCGCCCACTGGCCTCGGCCCGGTCGGTCGGCGACCGCGTGTCCTTCCATGACCGGGACCTCGTCGTCCGGGAGCTCACCAACGATTCCTTCGAGGGCGTGGACATCGCCCTCTTCTCGGCCGGCGCCGACATCAGCCGGGAGTACGCGCCCCTCGCCGCCAAGGCCGGCGCCGTGGTGATTGACAACAGCGCCGCGTGGCGCATGGGTAAGGACGTCCCGCTCGTGGTCCCGGAAGTCAACCGGGCCGACATCGCGAAGCACAAGGGCATCATCGCCAACCCGAACTGCTCGACGATCCAGATGGTGGTGGCGCTGAAGCCCCTGCACGACGCGGCCCGCATCAAACGGGTCGTGGTGACGACGTTCCAATCCGTGTCCGGCACCGGCAAAGAAGCGATGGACGAGCTCCTGGAGGAGACGCAGGCGCTGCTCTCGTTCAAGGAGCCCGAACCCAAGGTCTACCCGCACCAGATCGCGTTCAACTGCCTGCCGCACATCGACGACTTCCTGCCGTCCGGGTACACGAAGGAAGAGATGAAGCTGCTCAACGAGACCCGGAAGATCATGGGCGACGACGCAATCCGCATCACGGCCACCACCGTGCGGGTGCCAGTGTACGTCGGCCACGCAGAGTCGGTGAACATCGAAACCGAGAAGAAGCTGTCGGCCAACGAGGCGCGGGCGATCCTGTGCGAGGCCCCAGGGGTCCTGCTCTACGACGATCCCGCCCACAAGATTTATCCGACGCCGCTCGACACAGCGGGCAAGGACGAAGTCTATGTCGGCCGCATCCGCGAAGACGAGTCCGTACCCAACGGTCTCAACCTCTGGATCGTCGCGGACAACCTGCGCAAAGGGGCCGCGTTGAATGCCGTTCAGATCGCGGAAGAGTTGATCAAGAACGCGCGGTAGCCGGAGGACTGCACACGGACATCAGCGGTTTCGGCAAAGTCCTGATCGGTCTGGGAATCGTCATCGCGCTGATGGGGGCCCTGCTGGTGTGGGCCGGACGGCTCCCCGGCTTCGGCCCGCTCGGTAAGCTGCCCGGCGACATCCTCGTCAAGCGCGACAATTTCACGTTCTACTTCCCCATCACCACGAGCCTCCTGGCCAGCGTCATCCTGAGCCTGCTGGCGTGGCTCCTGCTCAAAAAATAATGCTTCATCCCGTTCAGAGGATCGCGCTCGCCAGCCTGCTCCTCGCGCTGCCGGCCGTGGTTCCCCCTCCCGCGCGCGCCGCCGAGACGATCCGCGTCGCCCTCGCCCAGAACGCGGATACGGTCACGGCGGCATCTTCTTCCGGTCTCATCGTCAAGGCCCCCAACGACGATCTCGATTCGAACGAGCGGATCACCGTGGCGGCCGGCCCGTCCGGATTGGTCCTGGACGGCCAGCGCCTCCGCTCCGACCGCATCGAGGTGCGCGGGCGCAACGGCGAGGTCGCCGTGAACGGGCTCGCCGTCGCCGGGCGCGTGACCATCAAACGCCAGAACGGCAAGTTGATCGCCGTCAACGAGCTGCCGCTCGAGGACTATGTGAAGGGCGTCGTGCCCGCCGAGATGAGCGCCGCCTGGCACCCGGAAGCCCTCAAGGCGCAGGCCCTCGCTTCGCGGACCTATGCTCTCTACAAGATCCGGCAGAACGGCAAAAAGGATTTCGACGTGGTGGCAACGATCAAGGACCAGGTCTACAAAGGGCGCGCGGGCGTCGATGGGCCCGCCGCGCGCGCCGTGGACGAGACTAGAGGGCAGGTCCTGGTGTTCCAGAACGAGCCGATCCAGGCGGTCTTCTCTTCCACCGCGGCCGGGCCGACCGAGGACGCGATGAACGTCTGGTCCCTGGACCTTCCTTACCTCAAGGGCGTCGAGTGCCCGTTCGACATGAATTCCCCATATTTCAAGTGGCAGACGGAAGTGTGGCTCCCGTTGCTCGAACAGCGGCTCCGGGAAGAGGGCTTTCCCGTCGGGGTCATCGCCAGCCTCGCGCCGGTCGATTACACCAAGGCCGGCCGGGTCTCGCAGATCCGCCTCCTCCATTCGGACGGCGTGCTCCATTTCAAAGGTGGCCGTCTTCGTCCTGTCCCCGGATACACCATTCGTGCCCACCCGGAGTTCCGC
>JACXTT010010455.1_pt1 | contig 12505 bp, 6 predicted proteins | sample 9270951 | NCBI WGS metagenome assembly JACXTT01 (sample SAMN15532306, study PRJNA645909) | rock metagenome | isolation source: weathered quartz diorite | place: Puerto Rico | collected 2017-06-21 | reverse complement strand
GCCGACGTCGGGGTTTGGGCTGCTCGCCGTGAACGCGACCGTCGCGCGGCCGGGCGCGGGTGGGGTCGTGGCCGGAAGCGGCGTTCCAGCCCATGGCGTGTCCGCCGTGCTCGACGCTCGCGCGGGTGCCGTTCGCGCGACGGGGGCAAACGGCAGTGTTTGCGCGCCCGCGCGGGCGTCGCCGAGGACGACCGTCCCGTCGCCCTGCGGCATCGGTGGCTGCTCGCCGGCGGCGTGCGGCGCTCGCGGAGCCGCGGCCACCAGGGCTCCCCAATCGAGCGGACGGCCGCGGGTCTCCAGCGCCGCGACCACGAGCAGCGACGAAGCGTCGGACGGCTCGCATCGGCCGCGCCAGACGAGGGAGAAGACCTGCCGATCGCCGTCGATCGCCAGCGTATCGCAGACGAGCTCGACGGCGTGCTGGACCTCGGAGCCGCCGGGCGAGCGCATCACGACGCGGGCCGCCCCGCGCACGAGCGGGAACGACGTCAAGAGCCGCGGCGACGTGGGGTGGAGATTTTCGAGCAGCAGCCACTCGCCGCCGCGAAGCGAATCGATCTGCAGATCCGGCGGCGCGGCCTGGAAGTAGTCCCAGGGCATGTCGTCCGGGATCTCCGCGATGGGAGCCTCGAGCGCCGCGCGATCGACTTTTCCCAGCATGCGCTTGCGAAGCGGCCAGAAGCGCGAAATCGGCGCGAAGGCGGCGGGGCGCCGCGCGTCGGCCGGATCGACGAGGTTCGGCGTCGCGGTGCCGACCGGGTTGAGCTCGCCGGGCCCGCCGAACGCGCGCTCGTACACGATCGGCATCCGCGTGAACGGCTCGGGCGCGCCGGAAGAGCCGCGGTCGCCGACGACGACGATGGTCTTGTCGAGAATCGGCCGGCCGTCGCGTGACAGTCCCAGGCGGGCCGACGTCGCCGGCGCGTGCTCACCGCTCGGAACGTAGGCATGCCCGGTGAACACGACGTCGCAGCGGGCGAGGTAGGGCGCCAGATCGGAGGCATGCTCGACGCTCCGCACCGGGTGGTCGTCGAACTGTCGATCGGCGCGGACGATCTCGCCCGGTCCGACGGGCGTCGCCACGCCGTCGGCCACGAACGCGAACAGCGACTTGACGGCGACCGTCAGCTGAAGCCGGCCCCGGTGGCGCCACAACCTGACGGCGCAAGAGACGGCGCCGTCGCTGTACGTGCTCACCATCGGCGGAGCCATCGGTTGCGCGAGTTAACCACGCTTCGAGAGACGCCGATACCCGTTCGTCCAGCCGGTAAGCGGCCTTGCGTGCCGACTCCTCGTGGGCGAGACTGCGCGCATGCTTGGCACCGACGGGGAGGATGCCTTCGAACTCTCGCTGGCGCGCTGCGCGACCCGGCTCCGAGTGCACGAATTCCGCGGTCGCGAGCACATCTCGAAGACCTTCTCGTTCGAGGTGATCGTGAGCGCGCCCATGCTCGACGGGCCCACCATCGACGACTGCATCGGACGACCTGCACACTTACACTTCGCCACGGTCGGCGGGTGGCGGCGCTGGCTGCACGGTGTGATTCGACAATTCGAGATCGAGGAGAGATCCGTGCAAGACAATCGGTGCCAATACCGAGTGTCGATCGTTCCCTCTCTATGGTTTCTCCGTAAATGCCAGAACAGCCGCATTTTTCAGGGCACGACGGTTCCCGACATCGTCGGCGCGGTATTGGGGGAAGCCGGTATCACGCCGCGTTGGTCCCTCTTCGCGAGCCACGCCGAGCGGTCCTATTGCGTCCAATACGCCGAGTCGGATCTGGCGTTCATCGAGCGGCTCCTCGCCGAAGAGGGTATTGTCTATTGGTTCGAGCACTCCGACGATCCCGATGGAGAGGCGGTGATGGTCCTCGCCGACCATGCCGGAGCCAGAACGCCGATACCGGGGGACGCCGAGCTACGCTCTTGGGACTCCGACGGATTGATCGAGCACGAGGGGGACGTCCGGGAATTTCGACTCCGGCGGCGCATCGACGTCGGCAGCGTCGTCCTCAAGGAGTTCGATTTCGTTCGCCCGTCGCTCGATCTGGGCGCCGAGGCCGCCGTCGCGGACGCGCCGGAACACGCGAGTCATGACCGGCGGCCGTTCGAGCACTACGACCACCACGGCGATTACGAGCGCGGGGAGTTGAACGAGGCGCTCGCCGAGGTACGGCTCGAGCAACGCCGGCGGCGCGTGAGATGGGCGCAGGGCGCGAGTCGCTGTGCACGGCTGCTACCGGGCCACTCGTTCAAATTGCGAGAGGCGCACAGCGCCGAGCTGAACGACGAGTACACCGTCGTCGCGGTCCGTCACGTGGGTCGCGATCCGCACCTGGCGCGCGGACCGTCGGGCGGCTCCAACGTCTACGAGAACACCTTCCAGTGCGTTCCGGCGACCACGACCTTCCGGCCGAAGCGGCCCGCCCGCAGGCTTCAGCAAGTGCTCGAGACAGCCACCGTCGTCGGCCCCGAGGGCGCCGAAATCCATACCGACGAGCACGGACGGATCAAGGTGCAGTTCCACTGGGACCGGCTCGGCCAGCGGAACGAGCACAGCTCGTGCTGGATACGCGTCATGCAGTCGTGGGCCGGGTCGGGGTGGGGCTTTCAGTTCATTCCTCGCGTCGGCATGGAGGTCATGGTGCTGTTCGCCGCCGGCGACACGGACCGTCCGATGATCGTGGGTTCCGTGCCGAACGCGGAGCACCCCTTGCCCTTTCCGCTGCCGGCGGCGAAGTCCCACAGCGGGATCCGAACGCGCAGCACGCCGCACTCCGACGGATACAACGAGCTCTCCTTCGAAGATCGCGCTGGATTCGAGCAAATTCTCCTGCGGGCCGAGCGCGATCTGCGCCGGGACGTCAAGCGCGACGACTTCGCGGAGGTGGCGCGCAACAAGACGACCAAGGTGGGCGCTGACCAGATGAGCACGGTCGGCGGCTCGCAATTCGAGATCGTTGAGCAGACGGCCTTGTCGGACGTGGGCGCCGATCGGGTGGAGCGGACCGGCGGGAGCCACAAGATGACCGTAGACGGCGGAGTCGACGAGCAAATCCGCGGGCCTCGCTCGGCGACGATCGGCGGCGGCGCGCGCACGACCGTGGCGGCGGATCTGGACGTGCTCACCGCCGGCGACGCGCGATCGCGCACCGAGGGCGATCTCGAGAGCGACACGCGCGGCGACAAGCGCGAACACGTCGCGGGAAGTGCCGTCGCGTCCATCCACGGGGACTCCGCCTTCGCGGTGGTCGGCAGCCATCGCGTGTTCATCGGATCGACGCTGCTGGCGGCGGTGGGTCGCGACGGCGGCGCGCTCCGCGTCGACGCGACCGACGACGGCCACGTCGCGACGTCGGCTCGGAAGAGCGTCGACATCTCGGCCGGCGATTCGTTGAACTTACGCGTCGGCAAATCGCGAATCCACATCACGAAAGACCAGATCCTCGTCGACGCGAAAGCTCTCGTCCTCTCCGCCGAGAACATCCAACTCGTGACCGATGGCGCCTCGTTGACGATGAATGGCGCGCTCAAGGTGAGCGCCGACGAGGTGGAGCTCGCATCCGACGACGACGCGAAGCTGAAGCTCGCCTCGAACGCCGAGCTTCACGGCTCCGCGGTCAAACTGGCCAGCGCGAGCGGGTCGAGCGCCGCTTCTCGCCCGAGCGACGAAACCCGGGACGCGACGGATCAGGCCACGGTCGTGCGCTTGTTCGACCGGCAGGGCCGCCTCATGAGCCGCGCCAAATACGAGCTCACGGCGGGCGGCCACGCCGCGAGCGGGACCACCAACGATGGCACCGTGCGCGTGCCCTTTTCGAGTCGCGCGGACGCTTGCCGGCTGCGCTGGGGACCGCCCGATGAACCGGACTTCGCCTACGAGAGCGAGGTCTATCTCAAGGTCGACATCCCGGGCGACGTGAACGAATCGACTCGGCGTAAGCTGATGAACCTCGGCTATCATTGCCACTCGCTCGACGAGATGGTGAATGCTTACGAGCTCGACCACGGGAGGTCGAACCCGCGGCCGCTGAGCGACGTCGCGCCCGACGTGAGCGATCGCCACGGCGGCGGGGAGGGGCGATGAGCCGCCAGCATCGATGTCGTCCACCCCGGCCGGCGGTGCATCCCGACGTGCCGCCCGCGCAGGTCGTGCCGGCCAATCCGCCGACGTTCACGCTCAGCATCCGCCTCCGGCCCTTGAAGGGGCCGAGCGATCTCTTCGGGAACAAACGCTACGTCATCTATTGGGGGCCTCCGGGAAGGGCAGGCGACGGCACCCTACCGGCCGACGGCAACCTGCAGCTGCAGCTCGATGCCCGGTACAACACGGGGTATTTGGAGATCGGCGCGCTGAACGCGTCGAACACGTTCGAGCGCGCCTACACCATTCCCATCGCGCGCGTCGTGGCGGAGACGTGGGACGCGACGACTCCGATCGCCGACGTGCATCAGTTGATTGCCCGGAGGCTGTGGAATCTCGGGTACCTCACCGTGGACCCACGCACGACGACGCTCGTGTCGTCGCCGGATTATCGTCACGCGCTCGCGTCGTACATGTTCAGCAACGGTCTGACCGGCGCGGACTTGGCGCTGAGCGACATCACCAGCGTCGCCGACGCCGACGTCAGGGCGTGCCTCGAACACGTGCATACCGCTCACGACTGATTGATCGAGTCATCGGAGGATCGGTGCCGATTCGAAATCAAACTCCACGCGTCGAAGACATCTTCTACGGGCTGATCGGCGGGCCTTACAACATGGGCAATCCTCCGGCGCGAACGTGTGTCGCCGCCGACGGTCGCGCCAATACGTACATGTTGCCGAGCGATCAGGTGGCGGCCCCGTCTCACTGGATGAACGATGCCCGCCCGCCGATGACGTTCGCCTCGAGCGACAACGACGACGTGGAGTTCTACGTCGACGGCCCTGAAGCGTTCCGCGCGATGATCGAGGCGATCGAGACGGCGTCGAGCTCGACGCACCTCATCCTGCTCGCGGGCTGGGTGTTCAAGCCTCACCTCAATCCCGTCGTGAACGGAGCCGCGAGGGGGCCGGAGGTGGCGGCTCGGGAACGGCAGGAAATCGGCAACATCCTCTTGAGCAAGGTGACGCCGCGGGGGCCAACGACGCCTCGGCTTCGTGTCGTGCTGTGGCGACCGCCTCCGGCGTCTTCATGGGCGGCCTCGTTGGCTTGGCTCGTCACAGCCAACGAGGAGACCGCCAACCTCATCAATGGATTCCCGTGGAGCGCGGACCGTACGCCATCGGCGGCGGGGCTCCGATCGGCGGCGTGCGAGCTCGATTCGAGCTGCGGCCCCACCGGCTCGTTTCACCAGAAGATCCTCGTGGTCGTCGGAAGCGAAGGTCCCGTGGCGTTCGTCGGCGGCATGGACTTCAACGAAGACCGGATGACGGCCCTTCACGACGTGCATTGCCGACTGCGCGGCCAAGCGGCGCTCGACCTCTTGACGATCGCCGCGCACCATTGGAACAACTCCGCCGAGGCCGTCATTTCGCTCGGGGCGACGGGCAGTACCGTCGACGACCTCAGCTCGTTGGCGGGTCAGTCGGCGGCGGCGACGCGGCCGCGCTACCGCGTTCAGGTCGTCCAGACCATCGGCGCGACCACTCCTCCGGGTCATCATGCCGACTACCGGGAGGCGGTCGAACTGGCGATTCGCAACGCCGCGCGATACATCTACGTTGAAGAGCAGTATTTCTGGTATCCGCGGCTGGCGTTCGACTTGGCCGACGCGTTGCGGACGATTCAACACCTGGTGTTGCTCATCCCCGCCGAGCGCACGCAGGAGTCCTACCCCTGGACGCGTTGGGGCGTGCGAAACCTGGTGGAGCGCGCCAGAACCAACGGTGTGGACCTGAATCGCAAGCTTCACATCTTTCAAACGGAGGACCACTACTGTCATTCGAAGACGCTGATCATCGACGACGAGGTCGCCATCGTCGGTTCGGCGAACATGAACGTCCGTGGCTACGAGTCGGACGGCGAGGCCGGAGTCGTCATCGCCGACATCCAGGACGCGAACGACTGGCGCTGGTTTCGCTCGACGGCCGCCCGGACGCTCCGGACGCGGCTGTGGGCCCATCACTTGGCGGTGCCGAACAACGGTCTGCTGGCGGATCCGATCGGTTCAATCGCGTATTGGGAGCATCCGGCGTGTCGATCGTCCAACGTCAACGAATACAGTCCCGACGGCACGTCGTGGCGCAGCTTCAACTTCAGCCAACAGCACGAGCCGTTCGGTCCCGAAGGGCAAGCGCAGCCGCGGTACATGTACCCAGGCGGCCGGCTTCCGGACGCCGGCGCTCACTGAGCCGAGACCGGGCGGGCGACTCTGCGGTACGCTTCGCGGCCATGCGCACGTTCGTCCTGATGGGGGTGGGGTTGTCGATCGCTTGCGATCCCGGGCCCGCGCGAAAGCCCGAGGTGGTCAGGCCCGTCGCGTCGGCGAAGGCCGCGGAGCGGGAGCCGCGGGTGACCAAGCGGGTGGTGGTGTCGCTGACGCGGCCGTCGGGGACCAGCGTGACGACGGTCGCGCCCGACGGGACGATCGGCGTGGTGCTCGACGTGCTCGAGAACGGGCGCGGGCCGCACGTCGAGGCGACGCTGCGGCTCGCGGCGGACGGGACGATCGCGTCGCTCGACGCGCGCGGGCATCACACCATGGGCACGGCCGTCGCCGAGACCTTCGCGCGCGAAGGCAAGCACGCGCGCTGGAAGAGCCTCGAGGAGCAGGGCGAACGCGACGTGGACGGCGGCGCGTTCTTCGTGCCGATGGCGGATTTGCCGGATGCCATGGGGCTGCTCGCCGAAGCGCTGCTCGCCGCGCCGGGCCACACGCTGCCGCTCCTGCCGTCGGGCGAGGCGCACCTCGAGCGCATGGGCGAGGCGAGCGTGGCGCCGGACGGCGGCGGCGCGCCGCGCCACCTCGTCGGCTACTCGATCAGCGGCATGGATCTGACGCCGGTGTACATCTGGCTCGGCGACGACGGGCGCTGGTTCGGCTCGGTCTCGCCGTGGTTCTCGGTGGTGCCCGACGGTTGGCAAAAGGCGATCGAGCCGCTCATCGCCTTGCAGAAGGGCTGGACCCGCGAGCTCGACGCGCGCCTCGCCGCGGCGACCGCGCACAAGCCGCCGGCCGCCGGAATTGCGTTCACCCACGCGCGCGTGCTCGACGTCGAGCGCGGCCGCTGGCTCGCCGATCACACGGTCGTCGTCGCGGGCGATCGCATCGCCTCGGTCGGTCCGGCGGCGCGCGCGACGATCCCGGCGGGCGCGGAGGTCGTCGATCTCGCGGGCAAGGCGATCGTGCCCGGGCTGTGGGACATGCACTCGCACCTCGGCGACGCCGACGGCACGCTCGACATCGCCTCGGGCGTGACCACCGCGCGCGACGTCGGCAACGAGCCCGACAAGCTCGACGACTTCAAGAAACGCTACGACGAAGGCTCGGCGGTCGGGCCGCGGGTGATCCGTTTCGGCTTCATCGAGGGCCGTGGCGAGAAGGCCGCGTCGAGCACGGTCACCGCCGAGACCGAGGACGAAGCCAAGGCGGCCGTGGAGCTGTTCGCCAAGCGCGGCTACGAGGGCATCAAGATCTACAACTCGATGAAGCCCGCGCTGGTGCCGCTCCTGGCGAAGGAAGCGCACGCGCGCGGGATGATGGTCACCGGCCACATCCCGGTGCACATGCTGGCGCACGAGGCGGTCGAGGGCGGCTACGACGGCATCGAGCACATCAACATGCTGTTCCTCAACTTCTTCGCCGACCACGACACCGACACGCGCACGACGCTGCGCTTCTCGCTGGTGGGCGACAAGGCGGCCGCGTTCGATCTCGCCGGCGCGCCGGTGCGCGATTTCTTCAAGCTGCTGAAGGAGCGTCACACCGTCGTCGATCCGACGCTCGACGCGTTCGAGGGACTCTTGGTGGGCGAGCCCGGCAAGGTCATCGCCGGCCTCGAATCGGTCACGGCGCGGCTGCCGGTGCAAGCGCAGCGCTGGTTCCTGCTCGGCGGGCTGCCGCTCGGCGACAAGCGCGATCTCTACCGCGCGTCGTTCGACAAGATGCTGGCGATGGTCAAGGCGCTGCACGACGGCGGCATCCACGTGGTGGTCGGCACCGACGGCCTCGGCGGGCTGATGCTGCAGCACGAGCTCGCGCTCTACGTGCGTGCGGGCATCTCCACCGCCGACACCCTGAAGATGGCCACCCTCGAAGCGGCGCGCGCCATGAAACTCGACGGCAAGAGCGGATCGATCGCCGCGGGCAAGGCCGCCGATCTGTTCGTGGTCGACGGCGACCCGCTGGCGCGCATCGACGACGTCGCGAAGGTGGTGACGACCATGCGTGGCGGCGTGGCGTTCCCGTCCGCGCCGCTCTACCAGGCGGTCGGCGTGCGGCCGACGCCCTGAGGTTGTCGCCCGCCCGGATGGAGATTACGTCGGGAGGAAATGGCCCGCTGGATCTTCGAACCTGGTCACACCGCCGCCGAGTTCCGCGTGCGGCACATGATGGTTACCTGGGTGCGCGGTCACTTCAGGGACGTCCACGGCGTGCTCGACTACGATCCCGAGCGACCGCAGGAGGCGCGCTTCGAGACGACCATCGACGCGCGCAAGCTGTGCAGCGGCGAGCCCGCGCGCGACGAGCACCTGAAGAGCGCCGACTTCCTCGACGTCGAGCACCATCCGACCATCCGCTTCGTCAGCACCGGCGTCGAAGCCCTCGGCGCCGACGAGCTGCGCGTGTCGGGCGATCTCACCATCCGCGGCGTGACCCGGCCGGCGGTGTTGGACGTCCGCTCCCAGGGCGAGTGGCAGACGCCCTACTGGCAGGACGGCGCCGATCTCGGGCCGGTCGTCCGCGCCGGTTTCGTCGCGACGACGCGCGTCTATCGTCACGACTTCGGCGTCGACTGGAACTCGCCGCTGCCCGGAGCCGGCCTGGTCGTCGGCGCCGACGTGCTCGTCACGGTCGACGTGGAGGCGATCCGAGCCGGCCCAGGCGCGAAGATCCACTTCTAGCCGAAGCCCGCTGAACGCGCGAGCATCGACCCGAGGGATGAGCCGCGACATATCCATCGCGCGCGCCGCGTCTCGTTGAAGCGATCGACGCGCCGTGCTGTGCTGGCGCTGTGAGCGCGCGTAGGGATCGGCTGCGGGGCTGGCTCCTCGAGCTCGAGCCGCCGCGGAGCGACGACGCCAGCCTCGAGGTGCTCCGCGACGAGCGCGTGGATCTCGAGGACGCCGGCTTGGCGCGAGAGGTCGTCGAGCGCGGCCTGCGGGCGAAGAACGCCCTGCTCGCCGCCGACCTCGAGGGACGCGCCGACGAGGCGCTCGACGACGATCTCGACGCGCTCGAGGCGATCGTCGACGTGACGCGCCCGGTGGTCGACGTGGCCGGCGGCACGTTCGAGATCCCCCAAGGCGACTTCGCCGCGCTGAACCGCTACCGCAAGGCCATCGACGGGGCGATCGCCGCCACCGGCCGGGTGGAGGTCGCCGGACAGGCGCAGTTCGTCGGCACCGCGTTCCTGGTGGCGCCGCGCCTGGTGATGACGAACCGGCACGTGGCGGTCGCGTTCGCCGGCGGCGTCGGGCTGTCCATCGCGCTGCGCGGCGCCGCGTCGATCGATCTGGCGCGCGAGGCGAGCTCGACGAGCGACGGACCGACGATGAAGGTGCGCGCGATCGCCATGATCCATCCCCACTGGGACATGGCCCTGCTCGAGGTCGACGACGATCACGGCCGGGCGCCGCTCGCGCTCCACGACCGGCCGGCGGAGCGCGGCAGCGACATCGTGGTGGTGGGCTACCCGTTTTGGGACCGGCGCAGCGCCGAGGCCGATCTCCAGACCATCTTCCGCCGCGTCTTCGGCGTGAAGCGGGTGCTGCCGGGCCGCCTCGGCGGGACCTCGACGTATGCGTCGTTCGGGCGCGAGGTGCGGGTGGTCAAGCACGACGCGTCGACGCTCGGCGGCAGCAGCGGCTCCCCGGTGTTCGAGCCGGAAGCCGGCGCGGTGGTCGCGCTGCATTTCGCCGGCGATTTCGGCAAGCGGAACGTCGGCGTACCGAGCTGGGATCTGCTCCGCGACGCGCGCGTGTGCCGGGCGATCGGCCGGCCCGCGCCGACCGGCGAGCCGCTCGCGGAGGTGGCGGCCGCGTGGGACGCGCTCGCTCCGGCGAAGGCGGTCGCGGCGCCCACGAGCGCCGGCGCGGTCGAGGCGGGCGACACCATCGCGAGAGCCCGCGACTGGTACGAGCGCGTGGCCGAAGACACCTTGGCGGACATGCTGCTGCGCGATCGCGGCCGTACCCTGACGCTCCTCGGCGAGGCGGTCGGTCCCGAGGAGGCGAGCGACATCGCCGCGCAGCTCGCGCCCGGCGGCGAAGGACTGTTCTCGCGCGCGAAGCTCGATCCGAACCTGCCCGAGATCGTGCTCCTCCACGGCATCATGGGCGGACACCTCGAGAGCGTCGGCACCTTCCGCGAGCGCATCTGGCTGTCGCCGGTCAGCCTGCTCTTGTCGAACGTGGCCGAGCGCCTCCGGCTCGCCGCCGACGGCACGACCGATCGCGAGCCGGAGCTGCACATCCAGCCCGCCGGACCCATCCGTTTCTTCTACGGCAAGGCGGCGCGCTCCTGGCGTGAACGCGGCTTCGCGGTGCACGAGTGGGGCTTCGACTGGCGCAAGTCGCTGCGCCTGTCGGCCGAGCGGCTCGCGCTGTTCCTTCAGACGCTCGCGCTCGATCGCCCGGGGCGCACGTTCGCGATCGTGGCGCATTCGATGGGCGGGCTGGTGGCGGCGCTGGCGGCCGCGCAGAGCCCCGCGATGCTCGAGCGCGTGCAGCGCACGGTGTTCCTCGGCGCGCCGCTCGGCGGAAGCTTCGCGCCGATGGAAGCGGTGCTCGGCAGCTATCCGTTCCTGGTGAAGCTGGCGTACTGGGCGCCGAACATCGAGCTCGGCGACCTGTGCCAGCTGTCGCTGAGTCTGCCCGGGCTGCTCGAAATGCTGCCGAACCCGTCGCTGTTCAGCGGCTGCGCGCGGCTCTACCAGGCCGGCGCGTGGCCCGAGAGCTCGCGCCCGAGCCAGGTTTGGCTCGATCGCAGCCGCAACCTCAAGCAGGAGTTCCTGGCGAGCCCGCTCCTCGCGCGCGCGTCGCTCCTGGTGGCTCTCGACCGCCCGACCGTGTCGGGTCTCGCCGCCGACAGGGGGTTCGCCGCGGGCGAGCGGCTGTTCCCCGGCGACGGCACCGTGCCCGCGCGCGCCGCGCTCGTGCCGGGCGTTCCCGCCTACGAGGTCCACGCCGACCATTCGATGCTGCTGCGCGACGACCAGGCGATCGCCGCGGTCGCCGACCTCTTGCGGCTGGGAGACGCCGCCGGACGCGTGGCGGACGACTTCGACGCTGGCGCGCCGCTCGGCACCGAGGCGCCGCGCGCGGCGGAGCTGCCGGCCCGCCCCGGGCCGGAGAGCCTGCTGCCGCGCGGAAGAGAGCTCACCGCCCGCGACCTCGAGTGGCTGTTCTCCGCCGGCATCGGCCCCCCGCCGCGCTGAGCCGCCGATCGAGCTGCTGACGGGCGCGCGGTTGGGAGTACAATCGCCGCGGAGTGGCTGAGGTTCGAGTCGGCGACGTGATCGCGGGGCGGTATCTCGTCGAGGGCGTGCTCGGGGCCGGCGGGATGGGGATGGTCGTGGCCGCGCGGCACCGCGAGCTCGACGAGGTGCGGGCGATCAAGGTGATGCAGCCGAGCGCGACGCCGCACAAGGACGGGGTCGAGCGCTTCTTGCGCGAGGCGCGCACGATCGCGCGGTTCAAGAGCCGGCACGTGGTGAAGGTGCACGACGCGGGGCGGCTCGAGGATGGGACGCCGTTCCTGGCGATGGAGCTGCTCGAGGGCGAGGATTTGCGCCGGCGGCTGGAGCGCGACGGGCCGCCGCCGCTCGAGGAGGCCGTCACCTGGCTGCTTCAGGCCCTGGAGGGGGTCGCCGAGGCGCACGCGGCCGGCATCGTCCACCGCGACCTCAAGCCGTCGAACCTGTTCCTCGACCGCGACGTGGACGGCCGGCCGTGCGTCAAGGTGCTCGACTTCGGGATCGCCAAGGTGGCGCACGAGCCCGGGCTCGATCTGACCAAGACGTCGGCGGCGCTGGGGTCGCCGTTTTACATGTCGCCGGAGCAGATGCGCTCGTCGCGCGAGGTCGACGCGCGCAGCGACGTGTGGTCGCTCGGGGTGGTGCTGTACGAGCTGTGCACCGGCGTGGTGCCGTTCCACGCCGAGTCGATCACCGAGCTGTGCGCGATGGTGCTGCAGGACGCACACGTGCGCCCGTCGCAGCGGCGGCCCGAGCTGCCGGAGGAGCTCGACGCGGTGATCGCTCGCTGCCTCGCCAAGGATCCCGACGCGCGCTACGCCGACGTCGCCGCGCTCGCCGCCGATCTCGAGCCGCTGTCCGACGACGCGGCGCCGATGGTGCA
>JACXTT010010454.1_pt1 | contig 12506 bp, 13 predicted proteins | sample 9270951 | NCBI WGS metagenome assembly JACXTT01 (sample SAMN15532306, study PRJNA645909) | rock metagenome | isolation source: weathered quartz diorite | place: Puerto Rico | collected 2017-06-21 | reverse complement strand
CGGCAATCTCGTCTCGCTCTGCCTCCAGAGCATCCTGGAGCTTGTCCTGGACCCCTTCCCGGGCCAGTGTCTCGACCAGGGAGTAGACGTGGTTCCGACGGCCTCGCCGTTGCCGGCGGGGGCGTCTGGTCCTCTTTCGCTTTGCTACTGCCCGGTTTTTCCTATACTTTCCCACTGGCATATCCTTCCTATTGGGTTTCTGTGTTTTTGATTTAGGCACCTCAAGATACGGATGCGCCGCTTTATTTTCTACCCCTCAGCCATCGAGGGAGAATTTCCACAACTTTCTAATGTAACTCAGTCGGAAGAGTCAATAGCACATATTGTGTAAGTATTTGCTATTGACTCTCGGAAAAGCCGTTGCGTGTTGGCGTCAGACGTTACATGCAACGCAACGATATCTGTCCTATAATAAGTGAAAGGCATTCTTATGTCTCTTCGGACAATTGCTCAGCCCTCCAACTGCCTTCCTGCAACAGGGTGGCTTGCCACTCTCGTGTATCTGGCGCTCGTCCCGACCTTGTTCGCCCAATCGAGTCCAGATGACTTCACTGTGGGTTACTATCGACATCTGTTATCAACAGTTCCAGAGAATAGTCGAGAATACAGTGACATCAAGCTTAACATGGGTGTCGCATTTTGCATCGATGGTGATTTTGGCGAAGCCAGGAATATCTTTCTCGACCTGCGCGCTTCATACGACCAGCATCAGGCGGTGTACAACCTCGTACTCGTCGACCTTGTCCTTGGCAAAAAGGATGAGGCTAAAGAGCTAGTAGCGTCGTACCGTGATCTCGGCTCTGGTGTAGGAGGATTTAGTGACAAATTCATGAATCTTCCACCGGATGAGGTAAAAGCGGCGATCTTTCACGGCGAAACTTTTGCCCACCCGAACAACTGGCGAGCTTATGCACGATTAGGTTCGATCCAAGCGAAGTTGAACCATTATGTGGAGGCAACAGAAGCCTATACAAAAGCTATTGAAATTCACAAAGATGAGCCTGATCTCCACAATGCTCTCGGAGAGTCCTACGGTAAAGCGGGACAACTCGACAAAGCCTTAGCATGCTTTCAAAGGGCAATTGCGATGGACAGCAATTTCTTGAAGGCCTACACGAACACCGGTGTCACGTATGGTAAGGTTGGAAAGTACACCGAAGCCATTGCCGCGTTGAGGCAGGCATGTCGGCTTGGGTCTTCTGACCCAATGACCTACTATGCGCTTGGGCAATGCTACATCCTGACCGGACAGAAAGATTCTGCGCTCACTGCTTACAACAAGTTGAAGACTCTCGACGACGCGATGGCAAACAAACTCAAGCAGCGAATAGAACAATAATATGTGGGTTTATCAGGTCGCTTTTCGTTGCGCTGCGCATAACAAGCGGCAACACGGCGCCGGCATGAACTGCCAGAGAATAAAGAGCCACGCTCAACGGTTTTGCTTCACAAGGAATTGGTCTATTTGTAGTTCGCAAAAGCGCTGCGTGTTGCCGCCGAGCGTTATAGGAACATTGGATTGCTCGCTGTCATGAGCCGCTTCGTTACAATATGTTTGATTCTTATTCCGGGCATGCGCTTTCAACTTCACGAGCGTGTTGAGCCTCGAGCACCACAAGTGTACTACGAGGATTCTGCTCATGTGTTCTTCAAAGACGGTCCGAATCCTTTTTGTCCTCCGACAGTGAGGGACACTGGAAAAGGACTGATCTGTGGTGGCGGCCGATTTTATCAGTTTTATTGCGACTTGTCAGGCCGTGTAACGGTGGCTTTCATTAACGCGCAAGATTCTATCATCTATTCGGCCAACGTACGATCTACCAACCTACCACATTTTACTTTTTGCTTCTGGCTAGCAGGGCCCGGCGTGAGGAAAGAACTTTTGCCAGCAAAGTATTTCAGGAGTGATGTCGATGTTAAAATCAGAGAACTCATAATCGTTCGTGGGCGAAAGAAATGTAAGATGGATCTTGATTTCTTTGTGCAAAAAGGCTACTACTATTGGATCGACGACCGAGTTAGATGAAAGCTCCAAGGGGTATTGAAATTAACTATTCATTACACAATTGGTTCAGCTGCTCGCTCGCAAACCGACCTCCTATAACATGGCAAATAACGGCGCTGGAATGAAAAGACCCCCTCAATACTTTTGGCTCGCAGTAAATGACTCTATTTGTAGTGCGCAGAAGGATTGTGTTGTTTGCCAAGACGTTGTGCGTCCTTGCTTTGCCGCCGACCCTAAGTCGAGATAGAATTGCAAATGAGCGGAATCAACTTACTTTTCGACACCTCGATCGATTACGAGCGAACTCATCAAATCGCTCTCTACACGCTATTGACCAAGTCGCAGTTTCCAATGGTGTGGCTTGGGATGCCGGCAGAATGTCAAGTTCTATGGGAACCCGAGCGTCAACTTTTTGACATTTTGGCTTCCAACAACGGCAAGCAACTATATATTGAACTCAAGATGTGGTCTTCGCTTGGGGATGATCAATTCAAACGTCAGGTCGATTTCTTAATAAAGAATCGCTCAAAAGCTGTGTATGTGTTGTTGGGAACATCTTGGTTTGAGCACACGTCGTATAAGATAATGGAATCTTCAAAGGGGTTAGCCGTTAAAAATGGGTATGAAGAGTTACTGAAAGCCCTTAACTCCCTTCTTGTGCAACCCGAACAATCTCCCGAAGTTTACGAGTTAGCACTGGCCTATCGCAATAGTTTACAATCGCAATTCAATAATCTCACCAAGGCTGCTTTCAACAGTTCCGACAAGAATAGACTGTTCTTTTATTCTTTGTTCTGGATGTTGCAAAAACGATTCCCAAAACTCCAAACAGCAATCTACACGGTCACCAATCCAGGAGGTCAGGTATACATTCTGAATAACCCCGTCTGCCAACATGTCTCGGTCAGAGGCGTCGTCGTTCAATTGTATTATGAGATTGTCAACGACCGACTTTGTATAAAGTTCTTCACGGAAGTTGACAGTGACAAAAAGTTGGCGATCCGAAGGCGTCTTCGTGAAGCATCGCATTCGGTTCTCGATAAACACTATACAGTTTTGGATTCTGGCAGGCTCGGTGCTTATATGACCGTTTGCCAAATCGACTGGGATTTTTCAGATGTTTCCAAACTTGATGATTCAGCAAGAGTGTTTTCAGACATTCATCACAAACTTGCAAAGATTGCTGGCCAGCTATGAGACTGGCGGCAAAGCAGCGAATGCGCAACATGGCAGACAACGTCACGCGGATGAAAAGCCAAAGTCATAAAAGCATCGCTCAATATTTCTGTTCACGAGAATGAGAATTGTCCGTTCACAAGAATATTGCGTTTTTGCCGAGGCGTTAGGCGCGATCGCTGCAGCTATTTTGAGAAAGCATTGAGGAGAATTCAAATTATATTATCAATACTGGTGTGTACGAGTAGTTGGGCTTGGCAAAAGCCCGCAACTTACATTTGGAAGACGGGACCACTTCATGCGAACGAGGTCATCGGCAAAACGGGCGAACAGTGGTTCGGCTTGTTCGGACGTGACCTGAATTATGAACTTCGTCAGACTAAAGTAACCGTGTCCGACTCAGAAACTACAGGCGGACTCTATGATCGATTTGTTTCAGTCGATCAAAAGACCCAACCACTATTGCTTATCAAAGGGATGCCTGGATTGTCGAACCGCAAGGTTCATTCAGTCCTCTCAACACCAACATTTGTGTTCCCTGCTGAATCCAAATCTTTCAAGTTTGATGATCACACTTATTATGACTTCACCTCTTTTGGTGAAGCAGTCGATGAAACAGTGGATGTGGTAATTAACAACTACGAATTAAGACTCCGAAGCGGTAGACGATCCCAAGTAGTCGCCTCGTTCGCCCGAATCGGTTCCGACAAACATCCAATGATATTCTGGGCTGGCGATTTAGATGGCGATGGAAAACTTGATTTCATCATGGACACCGCTGCACACTACAATGTTGTTGAGTATACACTATTTTTATCATCAGCTGCAGAAGCCGGAAAACTGGTAAAGAAAGTGGCTTCATTTCGCCGAGCCGGGTGTTGACGGCTCGCTCGAGGAACGTCGCCTGACACGCAAATTTGCGACCTTGGAATTGCCAAAGATTAAAAGAACTCTCTCAATGTTTTTGTCAGATCGAGTGAGATTTTTATGCTCACAAAAGTATTGCGTTATTTGCCGAGTCGTTGGCGGAAATAATTGAAGCATATGCTTAGAGCGCTCCTTTTCATAGTAATATTATCATCTTACCACCAGGCTGAGGCGCAGAATCCAAATACAAACACCGATCGAAAGAACAACGACTCCCTTTATTGGATACATGTCACAACAGACAGCGGCATCGTTCACGCAGCCGTCGCTTTTCCAAAAGGCAGCGGACCATTTCCTGCAGTAATTATACTTCATGGCACACATGGTTTTGCCCAAGAATATATCAATATTGCCAGGCGTCTTGCTGATAACGGCATTGTCGGAATAGCGGCTTGCTGGTTTCGCGGTCGGAAAGGAGCAGGCGAACGATTTATTACACCAATCGACTTTCTGGATGCCCCGCCTTTAGTTGACGTACCCGGGTTAGACCGTCGCTTCCAAATTGCAATGGTGAGCATTGACTCGTTAATCGGACGAGTCATCAACTTGCCGCAAGTGCAAAAAAAACATTTGGCCTTATTCGGACACTCGCGAGGTGGTGGCGCAGCCCTGCTTTATCTCCTGGCACATCCGGGTAAAGCAAACGCCCTGATCTTAAACTCGACCGGGTATCCTTCGGAGGTCGTCAAACGATCCGTCAATTTAAATGTGCCAGTCTTGATTCTGCACGGTACTGCCGACGATCCTGCGGATGGTGGTTCTGCATTTACAAACATTGATACAGTTCGTCAATTCGTAGCGCAATTGCGAAATTCAAAGAAGGACGTTGAGGTGAAATACTACGAGGGAAGCGGCCACAATGCACTCTTCAGTAATTCTTCACAGTTCAATGACACCGTCCAGCAAATATCAGAGTTCCTCAAAAAAAGTTTTGCGAAATAGACAATTACTTCCGCCAACATTGCATTGCCAAAATGCCGACGACAAAATATCATTTCAGCTTTTGTAATTCTATTTAACTTTATCGAGGCGGCGTCGAGAAAAAAAAGTTACGCCGCTGCCGAACTTCGGTAATTCTATGCCTGGCACTTCGGCAATGCGTCAACGTTAGCCGCCATTACCATTAGGAGGTTTCATCAATGAACGGTTTCGAATACCTCAACCCAAACGAAGAACGTTACACCTTTGCCGATGCTGTCGAGAGACTCCATCAGTTTGAGCAACTTCTCTGTACCCAAAACATTGGGATTCAAGCTGGTTCGATACTTGAGCAACTTTGCCTGAACACAATGGATATCCTCGAAAAACACCGCCACCCTGAAACCATAGACGCAGGCCAAGACCTACGACAGGAACTCGCAGAAGTTATCGGACTGCAGGAGATTATCAGGAAGGTGCTTCGACACCAACTGCATCCTGATTTTCCCCAACTTGTTGCTCATCTCCGTCTTTTGAACAATTGTCGTCCAGCCCAGAATACTCCAGCAGCTGTTACCGATCAGGGCAGCAACAAGATCTTTGAACTCCTTATCGCCCTTTGTTCAATAGATGTTGGCCAAAACATTCTGCTTGACAACCCAGTGACTTCCACAGGTGACAATCCAGACATTCTCATCGACATTGATCGTGATCGATGGGGAGTTGCCTGTAAGGTACTCCACTCAAGAAACTCCCAGTCTTTCTTCGATAATCTTGAGAAAGGAATCGACCAGATCGAAAGATCCCGAGCGAACACCGGCGTTGTAGTATTCAACCTGAAGAATGTGCTCAATCACGATGAGTACTGGCAAATTACCAATCGGCCGGAGTATCTGGCTGGTGCCGAACCACTCTTCAACGCATTTCCAAACCGTGAGGCCGCCTTCACAAAACTGACTAACGATGGCGAGCACATTCGTAACTCCGTCATCGACGGCATCGAAGCGCAACATTGGGTCAATCTTTTCAATCACAAGAAAGCAATTCCGGGTTTTCTCCTTTTTGTTCAAATGTGTGGCGGTTTGCGTCACGACGGCGGTGTCCATCCATCTCTGTTCGGCTACCTCAGTATGACTGCGATCGGGCGTAATCCAACTGTATATCAAATGTGTGTTCTTCGGGCGTTGAACAGAGCAATGCATAACCAGCCGATTCTTTGAAAATGGTAACGGCGGCTAACACGGCAAATAACGACGCTGGAATGAAAAGCCAAAGAAATAAAAACCTCGCTCAACACTTTTGCTTCACAGGAAAATTGTCCGTTTATAGTTCACCAAAGTGCTTCGTTATTTGCCGAGACGTCATGTGTAATTGCCCTTTCCAGATGAAAAGACTCCGATGAGTCCTCAGAAAAAGGTTTTCCTCATTCTATGGCTTGCTGGAATGGCAGGGGTCCTGTCGTTCCTGTTGGTTGACTTGTCAAAGTTGATTGATCTCTTTCCCCTTCCACCAGAAGTGGAGAAACCAACCATCACGCCTCTCTTGAAGTTTGGGAGTGTCCTTCAACCCGCTATTCTTCTTGCCATTGCAGTTCTCATTGGCACGGCTCTTAGCCAAAAAGTAGGTCTATCATCGCCCGTGGCAGAAGCCCTTGCAAGCGGCCGTAACGCAATGCAGGCCTTTCGTCCACAGTGGGTTCCGGGCCTCCTGGGTGGCATCGCAGGCGGCATTACCATCGTCGCACTCGCCCTGATCTGGAAACCACTTCTGCCGCCGGATGTTGTCACCCGGATCGCTGAATTGGGAGATCTACTGCCCATCCCTACTCGGATCTTGTATGGCGGTTTTGTTGAAGAGCTGTTGCTTCGATGGGGATTGATGACGCTTCTGGTTTGGATTCCGTGGCGTGTCTTGCAAAATCGAGATGAGGTCCCAAAGCCACTGTACGTCGTGAGCGCGATTCTAATTTCAACCTTGGTGTTTGCCCTCGGCCATCTTCCCATTGCTTCTATGCTTGTTCCGAAGCTCACGATTCCTCTCACATCGTATGTCATAGCAGCAAACTCCGTTTTCGGGCTTATGGCTGGCTTTCTCTACTGGAAGAAGGGCCTTGAGTCTGCAATGCTTGCCCATATGCTCACTCATGTTGTACTGATAAGGGCCTCGTATTTGGGCGCATACTTCTAACTGAAGATCAGGCGAAGGATGAGACGGGCAACTGCCCATAATTGGTGAACGTTATAGGTACGGCAGCTGCAGCATCGAGAGAAAGGATTCCGTCATGCTGATACAAAGGATCATCCACTCGTTTATTTCACATTTTTGTTTCTTGCCCTTTGTTGGGCTGCTTGCTTATGGCCAAAAAACTGATTACCCCCTTGAGATCGGCAATCGTTGGGGATGGGCGTTGAGCTGGTATACTTATCCCTCAGTATTTCAGGAAGTCCGGGGAGACACCATCATGCCGAACGGCCATAAGTACGCGATCTTCTACCCTGATTTCTCCCCCGGCCTGGAGAGTCGATTTGAGCGAAAGGTCTCGGATCGCGTCTATCGCTATTTTCCATATGCCGACACCGAGTATCTTTGGTTCGATTTTTCAGCTCAGGCTGGAGATACCATTAACCACAATCCAAACATCATTCTCGAGAGCGTATCTACCGACACACTCTTCGGCAACTCAAGGCGTACGTATTCCTTTTTTTATGATCCTGAGCCCGACGCCATCGATGACGAGATCGGCTTCCGAGTTACCGATAGCATAGGGGTCTCTGGTGTAGACTGGTGGAATGGGTCTTGGTCAATCACGGGCGCTCGAATTCGGGGTCAAATCCTCGGCACGGTTACTGATAATACCGATGGTACTTATTCCATCCCGACCGAATTTGCTGTCGAACCGATCTATCCAAACCCATTTAATAGTAGTGCACGAATTACTTTTTTCCTGCCGCGATAAACGGAGGTCGCGATTGCTGTCTATGACCAGCTTGGAAGAAATGTCGGGTCGATTTCGGATCGATTAATGTCTCCGGGAACCCACACGCTTACTTTTCCTTCGGAGAACTTGTCCAGCGGTGTCTACTTTTGTTGTGTCAACGCGGATGGAATATTCAAACAGCAGAAAATGATCATCCTGAAATAAAGAAATCGAACTTTGCAGCGGCACTGCGTATAACAATCGGCAACACGATGCTGGAATCAAGAGCCAAAGAAATGCAAGCCTCGCTCAATGGCGCGCCTTCAGATGAGATTGATCTATCATAGTTCTGCGCGCAATTGAGTGTTGCCGCCAGACCTTAGCCCCCAAGGCCCTAAGGCATTGGTTATTATTCATCACAATTAATCTAGGGAGAACTACAATGAAACTGAGCATTTTCGTTTCAATAGTGATTGCAGTGGCGCTCATCGCAAGTGTTTTGTCCGTACCAGTTGCCGCTCAGGACAAGAACTTTGGGAAGATGGGGATCACAGAGATCGCCGGGAGTATCTCGTTTGCTAGCATCACCCCCGTCAGCAACGGCAAGACGCAAGATGCAACAACACTCCTCTCAATAGCTCCGGAAATCAGCTACTTTGTATCTGACGGTTTTGAGGTAGGATTCAGCCCCGGCGTGTCACTCTTGCCAGGTGTGTCTGTGATTACGCCGCCGAACGGAGCCGGAACCACCATACTGCAACTATTTGCATGTCCAGCGTACAATTTTCACTCTGAGGGGAATCGGGTGAACCCTTTCTTGGCGCTACCTTTCGGTTACACCTCGGCATCATCTGGAGGTAGCACTCTGTCCGGGTTCAGCTGGGGCATCAAGGGTGGGATCAAAGACGTCGCCGCCAGCAACTTTCTCCTGACATTTTATGGCGAGTATTTCCTTTTGTCGTTCACACCAGGGCAAGCAACGGAACGATCGGGGTTCAACTTTCTCTCGTTTGGGATAGCCGTTGGTGGATTTTTCTAATTTGAAAAGGTGGCAAAAATCGATTCGTACGTTTTTAAGTCTACTCAAGTATTCTGGAATCGTGTTGTTGCGACTGCTGAGTCGGGCACTGCGGCCAACAGTGGCAAAAATGATGTTAGAATAAAAAGCCTCAAAATCAAGAGCCTCACTCAATGCCTTCGCTTCACAGATGAATCAGTCTATTATAGTTCGCTCAGGCATTGCGTTGTTGCCACGGACCTTATACGCAAGCGGTTGCTGGTTTACTTCGCATAGAGAAGGAATGCATTTGAGTGGAACAGCAGGAATACATTGAGCAATATGTTTCTTACAGGCCCGTTCTAGCAAGGCGTGGTTGTGCTGCTTTGGTAGACTACTTTCATTATTTCGTGATCGTAATGATTTATGGTTACCTTTTAGGTACCGTAAATCAATGGGGAAGGACTGAGACAGGATTCAGTTTCAGTGTAAATCCAGGCGTGATAGCGCCGATAGTGCTCTGGTTAGTCTATTTCCCTTTCATGGAGTCAAAATTTGGATACACTTTGGGAAAAGGTCTCTTCGATCTCAAATTAGTTTGCCAACAAAGGAAGGACTATCCGTTCATAGTCTCGCTGAAGAGGCACTTATTGGATCCCATCGATTTCTCCTTCTTTGGGTTGGTGGCAATACTACTGGTTAAGAATACAAAGGAACACCAACGACTTGGTGACATGTGGGCTCACAGTCTTGTCGTTAAGGAAACCACTCAGGTTGAAAGCTCACAACCGCCTGCGGATAACACAGCAAACAACGACGCTAGGAATGTCTCGGCATGAAAAGCCTCACTCAACGTTTTTGCTCCGTAATGAATGAGAATCATAGCTCACAAAAACGTTGCGTTGTTACCGCACGAGTTGTACGCAAGGTGCGCATCGAGGAGATGGATATAAACAAACTCGTCGTTTCATTATTTATCATCTTCGCTGCGTTCGTTGGATGCAGCAAGAATTCCCCGTTTTCTCCGCAACCATTCGATGGAAGAAATCTGATTGCGAATTCTACCTTTTGGGCGCATGGAGTTCCAAGCTTGGACGGATGGACTGTACCCCATGACACTCCCGTACAATTCTCCAACGATATCCCTTCTGGAGGGTCTGGAAGTTCGATAATCCTCTACAACTTGCCAGGTCCGTCACATCCCTGGCCTTATAGCACAATTTACACGACCATCTTACCGCCTGTCGGTTTGCACGTTTATCGTATTTCTATTCTCGGAAAGCTGGCAGACGATATTGGCGGCGAATTGTCCGTTGATCGCAATCGACCCGAATCCGCTCACTCATGGTCTTTTGCGCTCCTCGAAATCTTAGATACCAACTGGACATCCTATTCACACACAGATACAATGCGCATTGCCCAAGCCGATACCATATTCATCTCCCTCACGGGCGGCTCGGGTGAATACATCGGCAGGACATATCTAAACACGTGCAAATTTGAGATACTGGACTGATGCGCACACTGTGTACAACACCCAAGAACACGGCGCTGGAAATGCCACGGTTAATTAAAGCTTGCTCAACATTTTTGTTTACACGGCAAGCGCCGCGCGCCGCAGCAAATTGGTCTATCGTAGCGGCGTGCGGCGACTATCGGTAGATTCACAAAACGGTTGCGTGTTTTTACGAGACGGTGCAATTTTTCACCAACCTCAAGACCTAGTTATGTATAAGGCATTGATGATTCCGCTGCTGATCATTTCCACTACGTTATCAGTTGGACAAAACAGAGAAATCGAAAGAACGATCAGGCGACTCGATTACAAAAACGCTTTTGTAGTTGCGAAGGCCGACACAGTGGGACTGATGGATTTGTTAGCTCCTCAATTCACTATTAACCGCACAACCGGAACTGTTGTTTCTGGACGCAAAAAGGTTTTAGACCTAATGCGGCAAGGCATGGTTAGCTATGATTCGTTCTCTGTGCAAACAGAGTTCGTATTGGTCAAGAGTTCAACGTTAGCTATTAGCATGGGCAGTGAAGTGGTCATCTCCGGAGGCAACCGTGATTTGAAAGGACAGGTAGTCCAAAGACGATTTACCCATGTATGGATAAGAGGAGAGGGTCGATGGCGACTGTTAGCTCGTCATGCTAATACCGTTTGTACAAAATAAAACTGAAAAAACTGGGCCGGACATTGCATTGTCAAAATGTCGGCGACAGAGCATAAGACCAGCTTTAGTAATTCTAATTAACTTTATCAGAGCGGCGTAAAAAAAAGTTACGCCGCTGCCGAGGTGTAGGGATTCTATTTCCGGAACTTCGCCAATGCGCGAACGTTATGCATTATGCCCGGCCCTGATGACAGGAATGGTAGTGCAGTGTTAGACCAATGGAAAGGTGGGTAGAAAGAATGACCACGGAAGTCAACCGATTGGAGGAGCAGCTCAGGCGAGCGCTTGAGGGCGATGCGTGGCACGGACCCTCAGTACTCGAGTCGCTGGCCGGCATTTCCGCGGCGCAAGCAGCCAGCCATCCCATGGCTGGTGCGCATAGCATCTGGGAACTTGTGCTTCATCTTAGCAGTGACTATGACTTGGTCCTACGGAGATTGGCAGGTAATGGGCGCCAGCTTACGGCGGCTGAAGATTGGCCTGCATGTCCGGCATCAACCGAGGAGAACTGGCAGCAGACGGTACAGGAGCTCAAGCTACTGAACAAGAAGCTGCGGCAGGCAGTGCGGGACTTTCCTGTCGAACGACTGGATGACCCCCTCGTACCCGAGGTCCCCTACACCGCGTACACTCAGTTCATCGGCGTCACTCAGCACAACTTGTATCATGCTGGCCAGATCGCTCTATTGAAGCGCGCCTTGGCCGCGACTACGGCTGCGTAAAGTGAAAGAGTAGTGGGCCGGGCACGAGCACCTAACAAGCAAAATAACGACGCTGGTTAGCGCATGGCCAAATGAACTCACTCAACATTTTCGCTTACTGAAATGACAATCGTACGTTCGCTCAAGTGTCGCGTTATTTTGCCCGACGTTATACCCTACACTGCCAAATATCTTGAGGAGACATTCCAACTGATGAAGACGCTCAGCAGCCTCAAGAAGATTCTCATCCTGATAACTCTTCTCTCAACATCATCCTTGGCCCATCCTGGTTCGGGCATAGCAGTCGATAAGTTCGGCCAAGTCTATTTCCTTGATACAGGTTCGGGATTGTGGAAGATCGACTCCTTGGGCAGGATTTTCAAGCTTTCAGAGTCAAGGTTTCACTGGCTGTCCCTGGATTCGAACAGCGTGTTTGCAAACGGTCAGCTCCCTTCAAGCGCGGGGACAGGCTTGGACTGGGAGATTTTGAGGGTGGGCGCCAATCCCACGGTGCTGATAGCAAGCGAATGGCCCATCGCTGTGGGTCAGGATGGAGGCTTATACTACCAGTCGGGTCATTCTGGCAACCTGCGAATCATGCGGACATTTCCGTCCGGCGTGAGTTCAGTTGCGGCGACATTGCCGGTGACTGCCAAGGGCCAGCCAATTGCCGATGTGAATGGCCTCA
>JACXTT010010453.1_pt1 | contig 12507 bp, 12 predicted proteins | sample 9270951 | NCBI WGS metagenome assembly JACXTT01 (sample SAMN15532306, study PRJNA645909) | rock metagenome | isolation source: weathered quartz diorite | place: Puerto Rico | collected 2017-06-21 | reverse complement strand
CGCACGGGCACCCGCGCCAGCTCCGGCCGCTCGGCGACGAGCGCGCGCCAGACGGCGCCGACCGTCGCCCCGACCCGGACGTCCCGCTCCGCGCCGGCGCCCAACCGCTCGCGCAGACCGGCGAAGAATCGCACGCGCACCCGCATCGCTACCCGCGCGCCAGCGCGACCATGTGGCCGAGCTCGGGGAGGACGAGCTTTTCCATCGCCAGCTCCACCGCCGCCGGCGCGCCCGGGAGCGAGACGACGATCTTCCCGTGCGCCACGCCCGCTGCGGCCCGCGACAGCATCGCCGCTGACCCGACCTGCTGATAGGAAAGCATGCGGAAGAGCTCGCCGAAGCCGTCGAGCCGCTTGTCGAGGAGCCCGACGATCGCCTCGTAGGTGGTGTCACGCGGCGCGAGTCCGGTGCCGCCGTTCACGATCACGGCCTCGATCGACGGAAGCGCGAGCAGCTCCTCCAGGTGCGCCCGGATACGGCCGGACTCGTCGGGCAGGATCGCCTGCCCCGCGACGCGGTGGCCGGCCCCCTCGAGCATCGATCGGATGCTTCTGCCGTTCGCGTCGGTGTCCGGGGTCCGGGTGTCGCTCACCGTGACGACGGCGCACACGACGGCCCGTCGTGGCCGGGCATGGTGCTCGTGGGCGCCCATCCTCAACCCATCAACTTCGGCAGCGGCTCGATCTTCGACGCGCACGGCGTGCCGCAGCGCTGGCAGACGTACTCGTGCTTCTCGCCGTCGAGGAGGACGAGAAGCAGCCGCTTGCGGACCGGCATGGCCTGCCGGCAGCGCGGGCAGTGGAGCAGGCTCGCCTCGAGCGAGCCGTAGCCCTCGGGCTCGCGACGGCGTCGGGGCGGACCACCGAGCACGGGCAATGGTTAACCCGTCGGGCGCGTCGCCGCAACGCCGCTTGCCGCCTCCACGGGCCGCGGGTATGACCCGCCGATCGTCCGATGCCGACCGTCTACATCGAGACCTACGGCTGCCAGATGAACGTCGCGGACACCGAGCTGATGCTCGGCCATCTCGGCGCGCACGGCTACCGCCGGACCGACGCACCCGATCGCGCCGACGTGATCCTGCTCAACACCTGCGCCATCCGCGAGCACGCCGAGGCGCGCGTGCTCGGACGGCTCGGCGAGCTCGCGCGCCACAAGCAGCGGCGGCCGGAGGTGCGGCTCGGAGTGACCGGCTGCATGGCGCAGCATCTCCGCGGAGCGCTGCGCGAGCGGGCGCCCTGGGTCGACCTGCTGGTCGGTCCGGACGGCTACCGCCATCTGCCGGAGCTCCTCTCGGACGACGGGGACCCGCACGTCGCGCTCCGACTCGACCCGTCGGAGACCTACGCCGACCTGCCGGTCGCTCGCGAGGGCGGCGTGCGCGCCTGGATCACGGCGATGCGCGGATGCGATCGCTTCTGCACCTTCTGCATCGTGCCGTACGTCCGCGGGCGGGAGCGGAGTCTCCCCGGGCCGCTGCTCGTCGAGCAGGTGCGCGCGCTCGCGGCGAGCGGGACGCGGGAGGTCGTCTTCCTCGGCCAGACGGTGAACGCCTACCACGACGGCGCCTGGGACTTCGCCGAGCTGCTGGCGCGGACCGCGGCGATCCCCGGCATCCTGCGCATCCGGTTCACGTCGCCGCACCCGGCCGACATGAGCGAGCGCCTGATCGACGCGGTGGCGAGTCATCCCGCGATCGCGCCGCAGCTCCACCTGCCCGTGCAGTCGGGCGCGGACCGGGTCCTCGCCCGCATGGCGCGCGACTATACCGTCGCCGGCTACGAGGCGCTCGTCGCGCGCCTCCGCGCGCGCATCCCCGCGATTGCGCTCTCGACCGACGTGATCGTCGGCTTCCCGGGCGAGACCGACGACGACTTCGCGGCCACCGAGGCGCTCCTCGAGCGCGTGCGCTACGACTCCGCGTTCCTCTTCAAGTACTCGTCGCGCGAGGGCACGCGCGCCTGGAAGTGGGGCGACACGGTGCCGGAGGCGGAGAAGGCGCGCCGGCTCGAGCTCCTGATCGCGCTCCAGGAGCGCATCTCAGGCGAGATCAATCGCCGGCTCGTCGGCACCGACGTCGAGGTGCTGGTCGAGGGACCGGCGCGCCGCACGCCGGGCTGGATGGCGGGCAAGTCACCGCAGCTGAAGACCGTGGTCCTCCCGGGCCCGGCTGCGGCGGGCGACGTCGTCCGCGTTCGCGTCGAGGCGGCGACTTCGCACACGCTGTCCGGCCAGGTCGTTCGCCCCTGACGGACCAGCCGGCCGCGAGCCGGGTGAGCCCGCGGCCGGCCTCGCACGTTCGCTAGAAGTCGTCCCCGCCGTGCGGCATCGACGGGGCGGCGCCCTGCTTCTCCTCCTTCGGCTTCTCGGCGATCATCGCTTCGGTCGTGAGCAGGAGCCCGGCGACCGACGACGCGTTCTGCAGCGCGGTCCGCACCACCTTCGTCGGGTCGATGATCCCCGCCTTGAGCAGGTCCTGATACTCCTCGGTCGCCGCATTGAATCCGGTCGGGCCCTTCGCCTGGCGCACCTTCTCGAGCACGACCGAGCCGTCCTGCCCCGCGTTGCGGGCGATCCAGCGGAGCGGTTCCTCGAGGGCGCGCTTGACGATGTTGACGCCGGCCTGCTCTTCGTCGCTCGCCTTGAGCGCGTCGAGCGCCTTCTGCGCGCGCAGGAGCGCCACCCCGCCACCCGGCACGATGCCCTCCTCCACCGCCGCGCGCGTCGCGTGCATGGCGTCCTCGACCCGTGCCTTCTTCTCCTTCATCTCGACCTCGGTCGCCGCGCCGACGCGGATGACTGCCACGCCGCCGACCAGTTTCGCGAGCCGCTCCTGGAGCTTCTCGCGGTCGTAGTCCGACGTCGTTTCCTCGATCTGCGCCCGGATCTGCTTGATCCGGCCCTCGATGTCGGCGCGCTTGCCGGCGCCGTCGATGAGCGTCGTGTTGTCCTTGTCGATCACGACCCGCTTGCAGCGCCCGAGCTCCTTGAGACCGACGTTCTCGAGCTTCAGACCGAGTTCCTCCGCGATCATGCGGCCGCCGGTCAGGATCGCGATGTCCTCGAGCATCGCCTTCCGACGGTCGCCGAAGCCGGGCGCCTTGACCGCCGCGCCGGCGAGCGTGCCGCGGATCTTGTTGACGACCAGGGTCGCGAGCGCCTCGCCCTCGACCTCCTCGGCGATCACGAGGAGCGGCTTGCCCGACCGCGCGATCTGCTCGAGCAGCGGGAGGAGGTCCTTCATGACCGAGATCTTCTTCTCGTGGATGAGGACGTAGGCGTCCTCGAGGACCGCCTCCATCCGGTCCGGGTCGGTGACGAAGTATGGACTCAGGTAGCCGCGGTCGAACTGCATGCCCTCGACGACCTCGAGCTGGGTTTCGAGGCTCTTCGCCTCCTCGACCGTGATGACACCCTCCTTCCCCACCTTCTCCATCGCCTCGGCGATCATGTCCCCGATGGTGCGGTCGCCGTTCGCGGATACCGTGCCGACCTGGGCGATCTCGTCGCGGCCCTTGGTGTCCTTCGACATCTTCTTGAGCTCGTCCACCACCGTGTCGACGGCCCGCTCGATGCCGCGCTTGAGGATCATCGGATCGTGTCCGGCGGCGACGAGCTTCGTGCCCTCCATGAAGATGGCGCGCGCGAGGACGGTCGCCGTCGTGGTGCCGTCGCCGGCGACGTCGGAGGTCTTCGACGCCACCTCCTTCACCATCTGCGCGCCCATGTTCTCGAACTTGTCGCCGAGCTCGATCTCCTTGGCGACGGTGACGCCGTCCTTGGTGACCGTCGGCGCGCCCCAGGACTTCTCGAGCACCACGTTGCGCCCGCGCGGCCCGAGCGTGACGGTCACCGCGTCGGCGAGCACGTTGACGCCCCTCGCGAGCTTGGCGCGGGCATCCTCGCTGAACTTGACCTGCTTCGCAGCCATTCCGAGCCCTCCCTATGCCTCGACCACGCCGAGGATGTCCTCCTCACGGAGGATCAGGTGCTCCTCGCCGTCGAGCTTGATCTCGTTGCCCGTGTACTTGCCGAAGAGGATGCGGTCACCGACCTTGACGTCGACGGCCAGGACCTTCCCGTCCTCCCGCCGGCCGCGGCCGACCGCCACGACCTTGCCCTCCTGGGGTTTCTCCTTCGCCGTGTCGGGGATGATGATCCCCCCGGCGCTCCGCTGCTCCTGCTCCTCGAGCCGCTTCACGATCACCCGGTCCTGCAGTGGGCGAACCCGCGTCGCCATCGAATCGACCCTCCCTCGGGAGAACGCCCGTCCCCCGCCAAGCGTTTGAGTATATTTGGAAGGCCCGGATCCGCACCCGGACCCGTGCCGGGGCGAAAAATAGACTCGGGCGCGAACGAGTCAACACCCCCGGGCCGCGCTCGCCCGGCGGCCGCCGGGAAAGCCCCTGCAAAATCAAGGAGAAGGGCGCGCGCGAGGGTCGAGTCGAGAAGGGGGTGGCGGCCGGCGCCAGGTCGACGGCTTGACCTTGCGGGTTACGTCTCGCTCAGACCGCGGCCTGGACGCCAGCTCCGTTGACCGCCGGGCGGGGCGGGAGGGCGGTCGGCTCGATCAGCCCGCGCTTCACGAGATCCGCGAACGCCATGTCGAGCGTCTGCATGCCGACCCGCTGCCCGGTCTGCATCATCGAGGGAATCTGATGGAGCTTGCCCTCGCGGATCAGGTTGCGGACCGCTGGGACGCCGACCAGGATCTCACATGCCGCGATCCGGCCGCCACCCTTCTTCTTCACCAGCGTCTGGGCAACGACCGCCTCGAGCGACTCCGAGAGCATGGTCCGGATCTGTCCCTGCTGCCCCGCCGGGAAGACGTCGATGATGCGGTCGATCGTCTTCGGCGCGCTCGAGGTGTGCAGGGTCCCGAACACGAGGTGCCCCGTCTCGGCGGCCGTGAGCGCGAGCGAGATCGTCTCCAGATCCCGCATCTCGCCGATCAGGATCACGTCCGGGTCCTCGCGCAGCGCGCTGCGGAGCGCGTTCGAGAACGAGTTGGTGTGCGGCCCGAGCTCGCGCTGGTTCACGAGGCAGCGCTTCGGCGGATGCACGAACTCGATCGGGTCCTCGACGGTCAGGATGTGGGCGTCCCAGGTCTGGTTGATGACGTCCAGCATCGCGGCGAGCGTGGTCGACTTGCCCGAGCCGGTCGGCCCCGTGACCAGGACGAGACCCCGCTCCCGGGAGCAGAGATCCTTCAGGATCGGCGGCATCTCGAGCGCGTCGAGCGATGGGATGCGCGCCGGGATCGCGCGCAGCACCGCCCCGGGACCGCGGCTGTGGAGGAAGACGTTCACCCGGAAGCGACCCTTGCCGGCGAGCTCGCACGCGAAATCCACCTCGTGCTCGGCGGCGAAGCGCGCGCGATGCGTCTCGTTCATGATGGAGTCCACGAGCGCGGTCACGTTCTCCGCGGAGAGCGCGGTGTGCTCCGTCCGGACCAGATCGCCGTTCACCCGGAGCATCGGCGGTTCCCCGGTGCTGAGATGCAGGTCGGAGGCGCCCTTCTCGGCAGCCTCGCGCAGCAGGTCTTCCATCGTCGGCATCGTCGTCCTCCCCACCCGGTGTGACCGGCCGGGGATGTGCGATGTGCAAGAGACGGGCCAGGTGCCATCCGGAGGCATGGGTGATGCGGCACCCGCCTCGCGGTGACACACAGTTGACGGCGCGTCGAGATCCGGGCGTCAGGCTGCGCGCGTGACGGCCGTCCCGCGGCGACCCCAGGCCCGCCAGCCGCGCCGATCGGTGTCCTCGACGCGCACGCCTTCCAGACCAGCGCCCGCGAACCACACGCGCAGCTCGCCCTGGTCGTGGAAGTGCGTGATCGGCGTCGACAGGCGATCGTGGACGGCGGCGACGCGCGCCAGCCAGCCGTGCTCGACGTACGAGGTGAGCGGCAGGCGCTCGACGACGGCCCGGAGCCCCGCGGCGCGGGCGAGGCGGAGCGGCTCCCAGTAGAGTCCCGAGAGGACCCCGGCGACCGCCTTCGAGGCGCGCACGCGCGCGTCGCTCGACAGCGTCCGCACCACGCGGTGGAGGGGCCGCATGTGCGAGAGCCGATAGCTGAGCGCCATGCCGCGATAGCCGTACACCCAGATGACGACCAGGCCGCCCGCGCGCGCGCAGGGCACGATCGCCTCGAACCCCTCGCGCGGTACAGGCATGTGGTGCAGGACGCCGAACGACCACACCACGTCGAAGAGGCCGCGGCGGATCGGCGCCTCGTGGATGTTCGCCTGCACCACGTGGCAGCGTGGATGCCGGGCGTTGTTCCGGCGCGCCACCTCGACGCCGCCCGAGAGGTCGACGCCGATCGCCTCGGCGCCCGCCTCGCACGCGACCCAGAGATGCCGGCCGAAGCCGCAGCCGACGTCGAGGATCGTCTTGCCCGCGAGACCGTCGACGGCGATCGACTCGCCGAGGTTGCGGGCGAGGTTCGCGCGCCACTGGTGCGCGACCTCCGGGCCAGGCGGGCGGAGGTCGAGGCGCTGCCGCGTGAAGCTCTCGAGGGTGTCGACGAGCGGGTTCTCGGTGACCGCGGCCGCCGGGAACTCCGGATGCCGCGCGAAATACGCCGCGTGGCGCGCGCGAAGCGGGTGCAGGAGATCGGGCCCGAGGAGGCGCGGGATGCCGCCGATCACCGGGAACTCCGCGGCACAGCGCTCGCAAGCGAGCTTCCCCTCCATCACGTCGTCCTCGCCCGTCTCCGCGACCAGGCGAAACGGCGCGTGGCATCGGGGGCACACGATGAAGTCGAGGAGCCGCCGCCGCATCACCGCGACTAAAGCAGAGCGTCCGTCACGACGCGAGCCCGAAGGCGAGGAGCCAGCACCCGACGACGGCCACGATGCCCGCGCCGCCGAGGACCACCTGCACGAGCGGCCGCGGCGGGGCGACGAGGAGCGCGGTCACGATGCCGAGGCCGATTCCGGCGACGAAGCCGAAGAGGTGCGCGAGGAGATCGCTCCGCGGACTGGTCCCGAGCATGGCGAGAAGCGCGAGGCTGCCCGCGATCGGTAGCCAGGCGCGGGCGCGGCCGCGCCGCCTCCCGAACTCGAGCCCGCCGAGGATGCCGATCGCCCCGAAGATGGCGGTGGACGCCCCGACGCTCGTGTGGCCCGCACCGCGAAGCGCCGCCGCGAGCACGTTGCCGGACGCGCCCGCGACGAGCACCAGGACGCCGGCAAGGCCGGGCCCGACGATGCGGGCCAGCGCGGTCACGAACACCGCGCACGCGACGACGTTGCCGAGGAGATGGGCCGCGTCGGCGTGGAGCGTGAGCGCCGTCACGGCGCGCCACGGCTCCCCGTGGAGCAGCCGATCGGCATCCGCCGCACCGCGCGCCGACCACCGGGACTCCAGCCAGGCGGGGCCGGTGAGGCCGTAGAACGCCCACAGTGCAGCCCCTAGGTGGAAACCCGCCCAGCTCTGGTAGGCCGGCTCGTCGGCGCGTGCGGGCGGGACGCGCTCGCGTTCGTACCCCTCGAGCGCCGACGTGGCCGCCGCCACGTTGGCCGCCGCGACGACGAGCCGCCACTCACCGGCGGCGCAGGCGACCCGGTGCTCGATGCCCGCCGCGGCGAGCACGAGCGCGAGCTCCCGGATCGCCGCCTGCGTGCGCGCGGTGCGGAGAATCTGCGGGGCATCGCTCACGGCTCGGGGACGGCTGCACCGGTCCTCAGGGCTCGACCTGCACGCCGTGCCAGAAGGCGATCCGCCCCCGGATCCCGGCCGCCGCCTCCTTCGGCTCCGGGTAGTACCACGCCGCGTCCGGGTTCACCTCGCCGCCGACGACCACGTCGTAGTAGCTCGCGATGCCCTTCCACGGGCAGGTCGTGTGGGTCGCACTCGGCCGCAGGTGCTCGCGACGGACTGCGTCCGCCGGGAAGTACTGGTTGCCCTCGACGACGACGCACGCGTCGCTCTCGGCGAGGACCGTTCCCTTCCAGGTCGCTCTCGGCATCGTCACCTCCTTCTGTCGCGAGAGAGATGGTAGAGCGCGATCGCGCACGCGGTCGCGACGTTCAACGAATGGTCGCCGGGCGCCATGCGGATCGCGATTCGAACGTCGGCCGCCGCCCGCGCCCCGGCGCTGAGTCCGCGAGCCTCCCCGCCGAGGAGGAGCGCGGTGCGCGTCGGGCACGAGTCGAGCGTCGCCAGGTCCGCCTCGCCGTCCGGCGTGAGCGCGACGATGAAGATGCCGGCCGCACGGAGGCGCTCCAGTCCCGCGGGCCAGTCGCCGAGGGTCGCAAAGGGGACGCTCAGAACGCCGCCCATCGAGACACGGACGGCCTTGCGGTAGAGCGGATCGGCCGAGCCGGGCGAGAAGAGCACGCCGTCGGCGCCAAGCGCCGCCCCGTTGCGGAACACCGCGCCCACGTTGTCCGGGTCTGTCACCCGCTCGAGGACGACGAGGCGGCAGCCCGCGAGCAGGGGCTCGACCGCTCCCGGTCGGGCGCGCTCACCGAGGGCGAGACAGCCGCGGTGGAACGGGAAGCCAACGACGGCACGGATGGTCGCCTCGTCGACGACGTACACCGCAACGCCGTCGACGACGTCGCCGAGGCCGTCGAGGGTCGAATGCGTGGCGAGGACGGAGCGGGCACGAAACCGCCGCCCGGCGAGCAGCCGACGGACGAGCGCAGGACCCTCGGCGACGAAGACGCCCTCGCGAGCGGCGCATCGCGGATCGCGGAGGTCGCGGTACGCCGCGAGCCGTGGGTCAGCGGGATCTGCGATCCGCTCGATCCGCATTCATATCTGCATCCACACGCTCTTCACCTGGGTGTACAGATCGAGCGCGTAGTGCCCGAGCTCCCGCCCGTAGCCGCTCTCCTTGTAGCCGCCGAACGGCGCCGCCGGATCGAACACGTTGTAGCAGTTGACCCACACCGTGCCCGCGCGGAGCGCCCGCGCGACGCGGTGGGCCTTGCTCACGTCGCGCGTCCACACCCCCGCGGCGAGGCCGTAGGTGGTCTCGTTGCCCTGCAGCACGGCGTCGTTCTCGTCCTTGAAGGGAATGACCGACACCACCGGGCCGAAGATCTCCTCGCGTGCGATCTTCATGTCGTTGCGCACGCCGGTGAAGACGGTCGGCTTGACGAAGTACCCCTTCTCGAGGCCCGCCGCCTTGTTGCGCTTGCCGCCCACCAGCGCCTTCGCGCCCTCCTTCTTCCCGGCCTCGAGGTAGCCGGTGACGCGCTCGAGCTGCTCCTTGCTGACGAGCGGGCCGATGCGCGTCGCGGGATCGAACGGATCGCCCTGCTTCATGCCGCTCGCGAACTGCGCGAGCTGCTCGGTGAAGCGGTCGTGCATCTTCTGCTCGACGAAGAGCCGCGTGCCGGCGCAACACACCTGTCCGGCGCAGAAGAACACGCCCAGCAACGCCCCCTGCACCGCGGCCTCCGGGTCGGCGTCGCTGAAGACGATGTTCGGCGACTTGCCGCCGAGCTCGAGCGAGACCCGCTTGAGCGTGTCGGCCGTGGCGCGATGGATCTCCTTTCCCACCTCGGTCGAGCCCGTGAACGCGATCTTGTCGACCAGCTTGTGCCGGACGAGCGCCGCACCCGCGGTCTCGCCGAAACCGGGCACGATGTTGACGACGCCCGCCGGCACCCCGGCCTCGAGCAGGAGCTCGCCCAAGCGGAGCGCCGTCAGCGGCGTCTGCTCCGCCGGCTTCAGGACGGAGGTGTTGCCGCACGCGAGCGCGGGCGCGAGCTTCCAGGCTGCCATCAGGAGCGGGAAGTTCCAGGGGATGATCTGACCGCACACGCCGACCGGCTCGCGCAGCGTGAAGTTGAAGTAGGCCGGGTCCGAGGGATTCGTCTCGCCGTAGAGCTTCGTCACCCAGCCGGCGTAGTAACGGAAGGTGGCGGCAGCGCTGGGAATGTCGACGTAGCGGCTCTCGGTGAACGGCTTTCCGTTGTCGAGCGTCTCGAGCTGGGCGAGCTCGTCGCCGTGGGCCTCGATGAGCTCCGCGATGCGCAGCAGGATCGCCTCGCGCTCCGTCGGCCGCATCCTGACCCAGGCGCCGTCGTCGAAGGCGCGACGAGCGGCGCGGACGGCGCATTCGATGTCCTCCGCGTCACCCTCGGCGACGCGCGCCAACACCTCGCCGGTGGCGGGATTCGGGGTCTCGAACGTCTTCCCCGACGCGGCCTCAACCCACTTGCCGTCGATCAGCATCTTGCGAACCGGGGCGTGGATGAAGCGCTCGACGGACGACTGGAGTTGCACGGCTGCTCCCATGACTCTCCTCCTCTTTCGGCCATCGTAGGCCCGCCGCTCCGCGCCGGCAACGGGGGGCCATGAGCTTCCGTCCGTCCCGCCACCTCGGCTATAGACCCGCGACGATGACCAACCTGTTCTCGATCGAAGGCAAGGTGGGGCTCGTCACCGGCGGCTCGCGCGGGATCGGCCTCATGATCGCACGCGGCTTCGTGGAGGCCGGTGCGAAGGTCTACATCTCCTCGCGGAAGGCCGACGTGTGCGATCGGGTGGCAGCGGAACTCTCGCAGCATGGCGGAACCTGCGTGTCGTTGCCCGCCGATCTCTCGACCGAGGCGGGCGCGAAGAAGCTCGCCGCCGCGATCGCCACGCACGAGCGCGCACTCCACATCCTCGTCAACAACGCCGGCGCCAACTGGGGCGCGCCGATCACGGAATATCCCGACGCGGCGTGGGACAAGGTCCTCGGGCTCAACGTCAAGTCGATCTTCCACCTGACCCGCGCGCTGCTGCCCCAGCTCGAGCGCGCCGTCCGGCCCGGCGATCCGGCGCGCGTCATCAACATCGGCTCGATCGACGGCCTGCAGGCGCCCTTCCTCGAGACGTATGCCTACTCCGCCAGCAAGGCGGCCGTGCACCAGCTGACGCGCGTCCTCGCGCACCAGCTCGCCGCGCGCGGCATCACGGTGAACGCCGTCGCGCCCGGCCCCTTCGAGAGCAAGATGATGCACGAGACGCTGGAGCGCTTCCGCGACGCGATCGTCGCCGGCTGTCCGCTCGGGCGGATCGGCGAGCCCGAGGACATGGCCGGGGTGGCGATCTACCTGGCGTCGCGGGCGGGGGCCTACCTGACCGGCGTGGTGATCCCGGTCGACGGCGGGATCACGACCCGCCATCAGTAGAGCGCGGCCGGGTCGTTGACCGACCCGCGGCGCGCGCCTACTACTCGATCGCATCGCGATGGAGGCGGTGAAGCGCGCATTCTTCCGGAACTTCTTCCGGCTTCTCGTCCTCTTCGTCGCCGTTGCGGAGTGGGCCTGCATCGCATGGGTCCTGCGGGTCGCGGGCGTCGCCGTTCCGCCATCGCTGCACGTCGCCGCGCCGGTCGGGATCTACCTGCTGAACCGCTGGATCGTCCGCCGGCCGTCGCCGCGCCGCCGCCCGATCGTGGACCGCGTCATCGGCGTCTACGTCCCGTTCGCGTTCGGTTCGATCTTCTGCGGCCTCTTCCTCGGGATTGCCGGCCTGGTCGCCGCCGCCGGACACGGCGTGGCACCCTCCCCCGTCGCGGACGCCTACTACTGGTTCGTCAACGCGGGGTTCGCGGTCACCGCGGCACTCCTCGCCTGGGGCTACGTGGTCGGCCCGCGCGAGCTCGCGCTTTCCGAGCTGCGCGTACCGATCCGCGGGCTGCCGCCGGCATTCGACGGCTTCCGGATCGTCCACCTCTCCGACCTGCACATGGGCGCGCATCTCGGGCTCAAGGAGCTCGCGGCGCACGTCCGGCGCGTGAACGCCCTCGCACCGCATCTGATCTGCATCACAGGCGACCTCGTCGACCGGGCCGAGACGTGCGCCGCCGCATTCCCGGTGCTCGCGGGACTGCGCGCACCGCACGGGGTGCTGGTGACGCTCGGGAACCACGACGTCAGCGCGGGGGCGGAGGTGGTCACCGCAGCGCTCCGCCGCCTGACCGCGTTCACGGTCCTGCGCAACGCGCGTGTCGAGCTCGGCGTCGACGGCGGGCAGCTGGCGATCGTCGGGGTCGACGATCTCGGACGGGACTGGGCGCGCGGCGTCCTCGAGCACCCCGCGCTCCCGGGACTCGTCGCCGGCATCCCGGAGGAGAGCCCGCTGGTCGTTCTCTCGCACCGGCCCGATTGCTTCCCCCAGGCGGCGCGGCTCGGCGCCGCGATGATGCTCTCGGGCCACACGCACGGCGGGCAGCTGGCGCTCCCGTCGTGGTTCGGCCGCCGGCCCCGGAACCTGGCCGAGTTCATCAGCCGCTTCGATCGCGGCCTCTATCGGGTGGGCGACGCGACGCTCTACGTGAACCGCGGCCTCGGCTTCACGGCGCAGCGCATCCGCCTCTTCACGCCGCGCGAGATCGCCTGCATCGAGCTCACGCGGGCGTGAGCCGGCGCACCCAGCGCACGCGGGGAAGCGGCCCGAAGCCCGCCCGCTCGTAGAGGCGGGCGGCGCGCGCGTGCCCCGCGTCGACCTCGAGATCGACGGCCACCGCCCCCGCGGTGGCCGCGGCGTCGCACG
>JACXTT010010452.1_pt1 | contig 12507 bp, 16 predicted proteins | sample 9270951 | NCBI WGS metagenome assembly JACXTT01 (sample SAMN15532306, study PRJNA645909) | rock metagenome | isolation source: weathered quartz diorite | place: Puerto Rico | collected 2017-06-21 | reverse complement strand
TTCCGACAAGCGCTTGCCTACATGTAATCGATTGATAGTCATTGCGTATTCCCCGCCTGTTTATAACAATCTTCTAACGTCTGCTGCTATTTTTTCCGGCTCGAGGCCATAGTTAACGAACAACCGAAGACGGCCGGCCGGGTCGAAGATCAGCATGCCTGCAGAATGATCGACGGTGTAGCCATCTGCAGTCTTGCCCGGCACTTTTCGATAAATTACCCGAAAATCACGCGCAATTTTCTCGGTGGCCGCGTCGTCCCCTCGAAGGCCCAGAAATGTACGGTTGAAGGACGGTACATATTCGGACAGAACTGCAGCCGTGTCGCGTGCGGGATCAACCGTAATAAAAAGTACCTGGAGGCGATCCGCATCATTACCGAGCAATTCAGCAACCTTCTTCATGTCGGAAAGCGTTGTGGGACAAACATCGGGACAATGCGTATAGCCAAAAAATAATGCGACAGCTTTGCCATGAAAATCCGCCATGGTGCGCGTTTTTCCGGTGTGGTCGGCAATGCGAAAGTCTGCCGAATAGGCTGTTGACCCGGTAACGTCTACAGCATTGAATGCCGCTCCAGTGGGCGCGCAGGACGCCATGAACGTCATGACGATCAGCGGAGTTGCCAGTCGCAGATTAAACATTTTCCAACTCACCCCGAGCGATTTCAGGCCAATACCAAAACCGCGTAGTGATCTACCAGCAAGCCCGCAAACAAGGCGGCAAGATAGAAAATTGAATACGCAAATGTTCGCCTGGCAAGCCCATCGCTGTATTGGCGGTAGAGTTTGATCGCCAGAAACATAAAATAGGCATCCAGAATCAGCGCCGCAACAAGGTAGATAGGGCCGGCCATACGCGCAGCTACCGGGAGCAGCGTGCAGGGAACCAAAATCACCGTATAGAGCAAAAGCTGCAACTTTGTGTATTCTGGGCCGTGCGTGACCGGCAGCATTGGCACTCCGGCTTTCGCATACTCCTTGGTACGGTACAAGGCCAAGGCCCAGAAATGGGGTGGCGTCCACGCGAAAATGATCAGGAAAAGAAGCATTGATTCTGGCGCGACCGTGTTGCTGACCGCCGCCCAGCCTAATATCGGCGGCATGGCTCCTGACGCTCCGCCAATCACAATATTCTGTGGTGTTGCCGGTTTCAAGATGATTGTGTAAATCACGGCATATCCTACAAACGTGGCGAGCGTCAGCCACATGGTCAGCGGATTGACGTAGCGGTAGAGCACAAATATTCCAACGCTGCCGATTGCGCCCGCAAGCAGGAGAATCTGCCAGGTATTTATGGAGCCGGCGACTGTTGGGCGCGCACGCGTCCTTGCCATCTTCCGGTCAATATGTTCCTCCACCAGGCAATTGAAAGCAGCGGCGGCACCTGCAACCAACCAGATTCCGATCGTGGCCGTTAACATCAAGCGAAGGTGCCAGGCATCGCCGGCCGGGTAGGCCAACATCATGCCGATAATTGCCGTAAAGACAATAAGCGCATTTACACGCGGCTTGGTCAATTCCAGGAATTGAAAAAGTATATTGCGTTGCGATTCGACCAGTATTTGTTGGGACATGCTGTTGACTCACTTAGCCAAGCGTAAATTAACTACCATCATCCAGGAAAACAAAATGGCAGCGACGCCATTGTGTGCAACAGCTACGGCAAGTGGCAGGCCGAACCACACATTGCTCAATCCAAGCAAAATTTGAATCGCCAGAAGCACGAGCAGCACTCGTGCAGCGGATCTACCAGCTTCAGCGCTTGCCAATCGCCAAGCAAATACGCCCAATAGCACTGCAGTAACCATCGCACCGAATCGATGCGTCCAGTGAATCGCCGTCAGCGCCTCATTCGTCAGCAGGTTCCCATCGGGCCCCAGACCAAGAGGCCTGATGATATGAAATGCATTCGCGAAATCCATGCCTGGAAACCAAACTTCATTGCAAGTTGGCAAGTCACTGCACGCCAATGCCGCGTAATTCGTGCTAACCCAACCGCCAAGCGTGATTTGCATGAACAGAACAGCGAGCGAAAAAATAGCGAGGCGGCGAACAGCTGTTGAAGCAATTATACCTGCCGCCCATTTCACTCCTTCAGTTTGGCGAAATAGCTGCCAAACGAGCAACGCCAGGATTGTTATTCCCCCCAGCAAATGGGACGTAACAATTGCCGGGCGCAATAACAGGGTCACCGTCCAGGCGCCCAGCGCCGCTTGAAAAATCACCAGCGCAGCCGTTATCGTCGGCAGTAGCGGCAATAGCAGCCACTCGCGACGCCTGTACCAAGTCAAAAGCATGATTGCTGCAATTAAAGAGCCGACGGCCATTGCCAGATATCGATGAATCATCTCCTTCCATGCTTTTGCAAGGCTGACAGGTCCCTGTGGGTTGATCGCCTCAGCCGCGGCGATTTCAGCCGCGGAATGATGGGGAGTCAAGTTTCCATAGCAGCCCGGCCAATCGGGACATCCCAGTCCTGCATCCGAAAGTCGGACGAATGCGCCGAGGACGATGAGCACAAACGTACTCAATACTGCGGCAAGCAAAAGCTTGCGGTATTTTTTGCGGTCGTCTTTTGCCCAAATGAAAACGCTGGCGATGAGGACTAGCGGAATGAGCCCCACCATGCCGTGTTCGAAAGTACTCATATTCATAAGTTCAAGCTTTTTGTCTAGCCAATTTGTGAAGCTTTAAGTACACGCTGAATATCCCGGTTCATCCGTCTGATATCCGGATCCGACTGGTAGCGAATAAAGAGGTTTCCCAAGGGATCAACGCCGTAGATGCGTGGCTGACCAGGCGCCGCCTCGCCGGCGAGTCTCTCGACCATGTTCCGCCATCCCGGCGTCTTGGGTGAAAGCCAGACTGTTCCAGCGTATTTCTGTTTCAGGTCGGGCTCTGGCAAGAATTCATCATTCAGCAGTACAACTCTTAATACTCTGTCCTGTTCTCGCCCAAGCATCAGCCTGGATTGGCGCATCGCATACAGGTTCTTCTCGCAGTCGTTGGTGCATTTGCCGCTTGCTAGCGTCAGCAACAACCATTTTCCACGAAGCGACCTAGCCAACTCATCCGGGGTCGCGGCCCCCCCGTCAATTACATCAAGGCCAGTGTCTGGCAGCACAACCACAGGCGAAATTAGCTCGCCGTAGTTTGCAGTAGCGCTAGGCCTCCAGAACACGTAAACAAGCGTCGAACCGACGAAGGGAATGGAAAAGAGCAGGAAAATGAGGACAAACTTGGTGCGGGGGCTCATTGAGCATTACCTGTTGGGGACGACGTTGAGAGCGGAGAGATTTTCAGGTTCAGCACTAGCCACAAAGCGAACACCGTTCCCGCCAGGGATAGCCAAGTCAGCATGTATTCAACATGTTTTTCAACGCCGGCATTTGGCGTTTCGGCTGACTTCTTGAGCGGTGGAAGCGAATCGGGACTTTCACTTTCGGCAAGGACCACGAAGGGGAGCACGGCAATTTGACGGTTTCGCCGAAACCTTTCAATCGTCAAATTTTGCCAAACATTTCCCACCATGCTGGTTTCTGAAAGCTCAAGGAAATGAGTGCTCGGCATAACAATCATGCCAGCAACCTCGACGTCACCCGAGGGAGTCGCCACTACTGGAGGATTTGGATAGCTTGGGCTTCGCGCAATCCAGCCGCGGTTAACCAAAACAGTTTTTTGACCGCCTTTTAGTCGCAATGGCGTGATTAACTGATAGCCCGCGATACCGCCTTCCGTTTTATTGTCGAGGTATATTTCGCTGCCAGGCAGCCATTGGCCCTGCGCAACTACCCGACGATATTGAAGCAATTCCGGCGCCGCATCCAATGAGCCCAAGAGAATTGGCGCAGCCCGCACCCGCTCTTCAAAGTGATTTTGCAGGATGCGTTTTTCCGCCGCCCTGTTTCGCTGCCAGTTAGCAAGGTGCAGAGTGAGGGCGATCATGATGGCTGCGCCAGCAGTCGGCCACGGCCCCGGCTTGAAGCTGAAATATCGATTCGCAATTCGCATATTGGTCACAGCAAGCATTCCAAGGTCATGGCATTACAATAGCCATATGACCCGTTTACGCGAAATTGATTCGCCAATCCGCTTCGAGGCAGCATGAAAATTCTTATTGGTGTGCTTTTGTTCCTGGTACTTGTCAGCCTGTTTAGCGGCCTGTACTTCATGTACAAGGACAAAGGCAATTCTCGCCGAGTGGTAACGGCACTGACGATTCGCGTCGCATTGTCAATCACGATTATATTGATCGTCATTGCGAGCTATTTTGGAGGGATGCTCCCTGCAAAATGAATCATCAAATTTTGCCGCATGGGATATTGCCACCAGCAAAAGGGCCGCACATTTGTGCGGCCCTTTTCGCTAAACCTTCAGGCCCGCAACAGCAGCCAAGGACTATACAAACACATACACAAACAGGAACAGGCCAAGCCAGACGACGTCAACAAAATGCCAATACCAAGCTACGGCCTCAAACCCAAAATGGTGATCTGGCTTGAAATGGCCTTTCATGGAGCGGAACATGATTACCGTGAGCATGATGGCGCCAAGGGTTACATGAAAACCGTGAAATCCGGTCAGCATGAAGAAAGTGGACCCGAACACTCCCGAAGTCAGCTTGAGGTTGAGCTCACTGTAGGCGTGAATGTACTCAAAAATCTGAAAGCCCAGGAAGGTGAATCCAAGCGCTACCGTCAGGAATAAACCAGTAACCAGCTGACCCCGTTTGCCCGCCTTCAGAGCATGATGTGCCCAAGTCACGGTTGCCCCGGACGACAACAGCAGAATTGTGTTGAGCAATGGGATTCCCCAAGGGCTCATTGCACCAAACTGATAGGCTGGATTCTGTTCAAAATACGGACCGACAGTCGGCCAACGCGCATCGTATCCCTGCCAGATCAGCGAATTGTCCAAGTCCGCGAGCCAGGGAACTGAAAATACCCGCGCATAGAAAAGTGCGCCAAAAAACGCAACGAAAAACATCACCTCGGAAAAGATGAACCAGCTCATGCTCCAGCGGAACGAAGTATCAACTTGTCCGTTGTACAAGCCCCCTTCACTTTCGCGGATCACTTGGCCGAACCAGCCAAACAACATGTACAGAAGAATTGCGAATCCTATGGCCAAGGAAGTGAAGCCATATGGCTGTATCTGGTTCATCCACATTGCCGTCCCGGCCCCCATGAAAAACAGTGCCGTGGCGCCAACCACAGGCCACTTGGATGGGGGCGCAAAATAATATCCGCCAGTCGCTGTACTCACTTGATTACTCCCTGTATCAGGTTGCTTTTCTGCCCGCTATTTAGAGGTCAGAAATCTCACCAAAAAAAACAAAATCAAAATAAAGGCCAAGGCACAAATAATTGCGGCAACTGCAATTTGCCAAAATTTAAGCTTGCTGCGGTCCTGCTCGTAACCTTCGCTACTGCGAATTCCAAAGAACGACCACAGTACTGCCTTGATGGCATCAAACATCAGGATTTCTTGGCCCCGTCTGTTACATCAAAAAACGTGTAGGACAGCGCAATGTCGCCGATTTCCTTCGGCAGAGTGGTGTTCACATAAAACGTAACCGGCATTTCCCTGGTTTCGCCCGCCTGCAAAGTTTGATTGCTGAAACAAAAACACTCAATCTTGTTGAAATATAGGCCCGCTTCCATAGGCGCGAAACTTGGCACGGCTCTGCCCGTGGTTGCGTACGGGAGGGTGTTGGTAACCCGATAGTTGACAGTGGTAACTGCACCAGGATGTACGTCCACATGCTTCTGTATAGGTTCGAATTTCCAAGCAAACGTATTGTTCAGATGCGCGACGAAGTCAACAGTTACCAGCCGGGACTCGTCAATCTGTGAGTTCGGCAACACCGCACGGGTCGAGGTAATTCCCAGCACCTGGCAAATTTGCCGATACAGCGGAACAAGCGAAGCACAAAAAACCAGCATGACAGGGATGATCAGCAGCAGCTTGAGCAGCATTACCCTGTTCTGTTCGCGAACGCCGTTACGGTGGGAACTAGCCATCATTTCACTTCACTTAACGGCTTCCGCCGGACAATTTGAAAATCGTAAAGGTGAAAACAAAGATCACCCACGCGAACAGAATCACCGCAGTGATGATCTTGGCGCGCGACTTGTCCGGCTTTTGGCCAGGGCTGCTTTTTTCTGCCATGTTCGTTAGCGATCGCTTTAAAGCTACTTTATTACCGGTGCGGTTTCGAACGAATGGTAGGGAACCGGCGATGGAAGATGCGTCCACTCGAGTGAATCCGCGGCCTCCCACTGGCGGTCCTTGGCCTTTTCGCCCGACCTGATACAACTCACAACATTCCACACAAACAGCAACTGGCTGAAACCAAGAATGAACGCGCCAATTGTCGAAATCATGTTCCACTCGGCGAACTGCAGCGCATAGTCAGGAATGCGGCGCGGCATTCCGGCCAGACCAAGGAAATGTTGGGGGAAAAAGGTGATATTGAATGAAATTGCGGACAGCCAAAAATGCCACTTGCCCATCGTTTCGTTGTACATGCGGCCGGTAAATTTCGGCAACCAGAAATAAACGCCCGCCATCAAGCCCCAAATTGCGCCGGGGAAAAGTACGTAGTGAAAGTGCGCCACAACGTAGTAAGTGTTATGGAGCGTAATGTCCACCGGGACAATCGACAGCACCAGGCCCGAAAACCCTCCCAGCGTAAACATGCACAGGAATCCAATGCAGAAGAGCATTGGCGTCTCGAACGTGAGCGAGCCCCGCCACATCGTGGCGATCCAGTTGAAAATTTTCACGCCCGTTGGCACTGCGATCAGCATGGTCGCGTACATGAAGAAAAGCTGGCCGGCGGCAGGCATGCCGACAGTAAACATATGATGGCCCCACACGATGAACGACAACATCGCAATCGAAGCCGTCGCATAAACCATCGACGCGTATCCGAACAATGGCTTGCGGGCAAACGCCGGAATGATCTGCGAGACGATGCCGAATGCCGGCAAGATCAAAATATAAACTTCAGGATGGCCAAAGAACCAGAAGATATGCATAAACATGGTGGGATCACCGCCGCCAGCCGCATTGAAAAATGACGTCCCAAAATGACGGTCGGTCAGCAGCATCGTGATAGCGCCGGCAAGGACAGGCATCGTGGCGATCAGCAGATAAGCTGTGATCAACCAAGTCCAGCAGAACATGGGCATTTTCATCAGCGTCATGCCAGGAGCACGCATGTTCAGCAAGGTCGTGATGATGTTGATCGAACCCATGATCGATGATGCACCGAGAATGTGGATCGCCAGAATCGTCATATCGACGCCAATTCCACCCTGTGTAACCAGCGGTGGATAGAGTGTCCAGCCGGATGCCGCCGCGCCCCCAGGAACGAAGAACGACGCAAACAGCAGAATCGATGCAGGGATCATCAGCCAGAACGACCAGTTATTCATTCGCGGGAACGCCATGTCAGCGGTGCCGATTTGCATCGGAATCAGCCAATTGGCGAAGCCGACAAAGGCGGGCATGACCGCACCAAAAATCATGATCAGTGCGTGTACGGTGGTCAGCGAATTGAAAACCTCAGGCTGCACGATCTGCAGACCCGGCTGGAAAAGCTCCGCACGGATCATCAGCGCCATGCCGCCACCAACAAAAAACATGAACAAGGAAAACCACAGGTACATCGTGCCAATGTCCTTGTGATTGGTGGTAGTGAAGTACCGGGTCCAGCCGCCGTGGCCGTGATCGTGATGGTCGTGATCGTGAGCGTGGCCGTGGTCGATGGTGGTGGCAGTTGACATTGCTTTCTCCTGGATCTTGTCTTGAGCCGCATTCCGAGACATATCAGAATGCAGATATGCTGCTATTTGGTATTAAGACTTCCGCGCTGCACGAATGTCTGCGGGCTGGACAACCTTGCCTGTATTGTTCGCCCAGGAATTTCTTGTATAGGTAATTACGGCAGCGATGTCGCTGTCAGACAGCCGGGCAAAAGACTGCATCGCCGTACCCGCGCGTCCATTGAGAACGACAGCAATCTGCCCCTCTGCGGGCCCTTGGACAACCTTTGATCCACTAAGTGGGGGGAAAGCCGGCGGCATTCCCTTGCCATTCAACTGATGGCAGGCGGCGCAGTTTGCGCCAAAGAGCTTTTCGCCACTTGCCTTTGCTTCAGCCATGGTGAATTTTTTTTCGGGGTCTTCTGTTGGCGCCACGGGAGCCACAGCTGTCAATGGCTTTGCGCCCCATTTCGTCTTCGAAACCTCTACCCACTTCGCATAATCAGCTTCGGATTTAACTTCCACCGTGATTGGCATGTAGCCATGCAGCTTCCCGCAAATCTGACTGCATTGACCCTTGAAAATCCCAACCTTGTCCGCTTTGAACCATACGTCCTTGATAAATCCGGGAATGCCGTACTGATTCACGCCAAGTTGCGGCACATACCATCCGTGAATAACGTCATTCGACGTAACAAGGAGGCGCACACGCTTGCCAACTGGCACTACCATCGGATTGTCCACCTCGAGGAGATAGTCCTTTTCCTTCGCCACTGCCGCGGGGGAACCAGGTTGGCCAATCTGCTCCCAAGGCGTGGAAAGATTGGAGTAATAGCCGAAATCTTCAGCGCTGTAATCGTATTTCCAGCCCCACTGGTAACCAGTAATCTTGACGGTCAAATCCGGATTGCTGGTGTCTTTCATGTCGAGTACGGTCTTGGTCGCCGGAATTGCCATGAAGAGCAAAATGATGAATGGAATAATGGTCCAGATAATTTCGATCAGGGTGCTCTCGTGAAAGTTCACATCGGGCTTGGCACCCGTCGATTTACGAAATTTGTAAATCGAATAAAACATCACGCTGAATACAACGACAAAAATAACTGCGCAGAAACCCAGGATGTACATGTGCAGGCCGTAAATCTGCTGGGAAATCGGCGTTGCCGGGGGGGCAATATTGACTTCAAAACCGGCCCATGCTGGCAATGCCAGCATGCCGGTGACGCTCGCCGCCGTCCGACTCCAGTTTGCCCGCAGAATATTTGTCAGAAACGCGATCTTTTTTTGCATGCTCGATTACTCGCCTTGTTTAATAAACGACCATCATTGATCGTCAACTTGCCATTCCAACAATGCACCTGAAACCTCAATCGGCGCCCTACTGCCCTAAGCCTCAGCCAGATTCGACCTCTCGCTGAAACAGGCTGCTGATTTCCACGGAAAGCCGTTGCATTTGACCGCCGCTCATGAATTCGCCGATCCTAAACTCGTTTCCGCCATAGCGAAGAAAAATTTCGCAGCGTCCCGCGCCAGATTTGACTGTCGCTCTTGCCCACAGGCGATTGCCGCACAATCGATGAATCTTTCCAGCGCTACACCTTTCCCAGCAAAATTCCTGCCCGGCTATCTTCAAAAATTCGTAATCCCCGTCATGCCGCGCCATGGTGCAAAACGCAAACCAGACCAAAATTACTTCGAGTCCGGCAAACGGCAAGGCCATCCAGGCACCGATCGCCGTAGCAGCAAGCGCGGAAGACATTGTTGCTGCCGTAATCAGCGCCAGCCAGATCAAACGGCCTTTTTGACTAAGTGATCGATTGGGCCGCGACAAAAACAGTTGCGAATCAATCGGTTCGCTGGCAGCCGCACTGTTTGGATCCGGCATCGTTCCCGCCATAGCAAAGCGCCCAACGGCAAGTCCGAAATTTTATCGCAGTGGAGCGCTCTGTGGCAAGGAAACCCTGCGCTTGCTCGTCATTCTTGGCAATTTTCACGGCAGATTTGGATGGTCGCCATGAATATTGCCTTGGATCAATGGCTTGACGGGTCGCGCGGGGAATCGCGCGGGCCGGCATCACCCAATAAGGCTTGAAAATCGTCGCCTTCGAGCGGCTTTCCAGCCACCGTATATTGATCGGAGGCCCAAGCGCCCAAATCAATCATCTTGCACCGCTCCGAACAGAAGGGACGGAAGGCGTTTTCTTTCAAATATGCGGCAAAAATCCCGCATTGTGGGCAACGTACTTTCGGAGGAGGCATGAGGGTCAAAGATTGCAGTAAGTCAGCTCAAATTCTACGTCATGCTCAAAAAGCTTGGTGCGCTGAACGCTTCCGGGAAGAATGAAACGGATATTCAAAGCGTATTTATTTGCACTTATTTCAGGCACGCATTGCAGTGCGCCGTCAACACTCAATCTCAACATGTGTGCGGAACGCTCCATCGGCATCTGCTGGAAAACACCACGGTATGCGACCTGCGATGCCGAGCGGCCACTTTCGCGCAGTACCCGCAGCACAATCCTCAGCCCGGATGCAATACCGTTCAATGGCTGCAGCCATTCCTGAAGGTCAATCCTTCGCGCTTCGTCCGGACGATGCAGCCAATGATGATAGGAAGGCAGGTCAAATTCGCAAATGCCGCCTGGAATCGCAGCCCGTTGCTTGATCGTCATTAGCCATTCGTTTTCGCGAAGGTGCTGCCCGGTCTTTCCTGCAGATGCGAGCAGATGGGAAAACGCGCTTTCGATTTCGGAAACCACTGCGTCGAGCTTTTCCTCGGAAATTGCCGGATTGGAGCGCAAGGCCTCCAGCACAAGGCGCTGGCGATCGAGCTCCTGCAGAAGATCGGATTTCAGATCCCCCCGGCTTGAGACCTCCAATATCTCAAAAATCCCGATGAGCGCCGACTGGTGATCGAGTGGTGAATCATGCGCGATAAAAAACGACACCCGGTCAAACAGGTCTTCGAGTCGCAGCAGAGTGCGAATTCGTTCGTTGAGCGGATATTCGTAGATGATCACGTAGGGATTTCCAAGGGTGCGCAGAATTGTGAACGATTGGCGCCCGGTTTACAAATTCATGGCGTCGACGCTCCGGCGCCGCCTGCAAGCCCAACATAGCGGGAATGGAGCGCGATCGCGGAGGCTCGCAATGCCTCCTTTGTACCAAAATTGCAGAGGACATCGTCGGCCAACTGAAGTCGCAAGGCTCGCGGTGCCTGTGTTGCCATGATCTTGCGCACCTCGCCGGCCGCAAGGGAAGATCGCACTATCACCTGTTCAACTTGCCTGGATTCTGGACAATCGATAACTGCGACCCGGTTTACCTTGCGGGTATAGAAATTCGTTTCAAACAGCAAGGGAATCACCAGCACAACGTAGGCAGGCGACACTGCAAATTTGGCTGGGGCAGAAATTTGCAGTACTCCCCGATTTATTTCGGCCAGGTTCTTGTCGATGGTTGCGTGCACAAGAGGATGCAAAATTGATTCCAGCCTTCGCCTGGCCGCTGGATCGCCGAACGCCAAGCCGCGCATCTGTCCCCGGTCCAACGCCCCCTGTTCGGTGATCATTTTGCTGCCAAATTCACGCGCAATATGCGCGATTGCCTCGCCACCGGCCGAAGTCAACTGGTGAGCAATGGCATCGGCGTCGATTACCCGCGCGCCCATTTCCTCTAGGGTATTTGCAACTGTCGTTTTGCCCGACCCGATACCGCCAGTCAGACCGATCAGAAGTGCCGAATCTGCTCGCATTTGCGCGCGATCAAGCGGCGGCGCGCCCCAAATACCAGGCATTCAGCTGATGGCCCCAAATCATCGCAACAAATCCGGCAGCTGCCAGATAAGGACCGAAAGGCAATTTAGCCCCCTTGTCGCGCCCTTTCAGGACGATGCCGATTATTCCCACCACCGTGCCTACAATCGCCGAGACCAGGATCACAAGCGGCAACATTTGCCAGCCTAGCCAAGCGCCAATTGCCGCCAGCAATTTAAAGTCCCCGTAACCCATGCCTTCCTTGCCTGTAACTAGCTTGAACATCCAGAATACCGACCAGAGAAGTAGATAGCCTGCCGCCGCACCAACGACAGCAGACGAAATTGGCACAAACAAACCGTCGACGTTCACCAGCAGTCCCAACCAAAGTAGCGGGAGCGTAATATCGTCGGGTAGCAGAGTGGTATCAGCGTCGATGAAAGCCAGCGCGATCAAGGCCCAGGTGAACGGTATTGCGAAAAATGCAGTCCAGGCCACGCCGAAATTCCAAGCTACGCAAACCGTCAGTACGGCGGTAAGCGCCTCGACTGCAGGGTAACGCATGCTGATCGGCGCCTTGCAAGCAGCGCATTTTCCACGCAGGGCCAGATAACTGAAAATTGGGATATTTTCAATCGCGGTAATTTTATGTCCGCAGGCGGGACAGGCCGAACGCGGCGAGATCAGCGAATACCGTGGTTTGGCGACTTCGCTTTCACCTTGCTCTGGATGTAAAAACTCCAGACATTGCCGGCGCCAATCCGCCTCCATCATTTTTGGCAAACGGTAGATGACCACATTCAGAAAGCTGCCCACCAGCAGGCCGAATACCAGCATGGTCCCGATATAAAACCCCGGCAAAGCGCGAAATATTTCGAACAAGTCCATGATTATCAGTTTTAGTTATTGGACCGACGAAGTATCGGCGCCGACCGGCTTTCCGAAGCTTAAACCACCTGTCCCATTTTGAAGATCGGCAG
>JACXTT010010451.1_pt1 | contig 12507 bp, 12 predicted proteins | sample 9270951 | NCBI WGS metagenome assembly JACXTT01 (sample SAMN15532306, study PRJNA645909) | rock metagenome | isolation source: weathered quartz diorite | place: Puerto Rico | collected 2017-06-21 | reverse complement strand
GGGGGATGGAGGTTGGCGGCCCACAGGAGGACCCGGTCGGCAGAACGTGTGTGGGAGAGGTGGGCTTGGGGGTGCAGGGTGGTGGTGGAGGGTTTGGGCGTTTAGGGGGTGGTAGGATGTAAGGATGTTGGGATGTAAGGATGTTTGGCCCCCATCCCAGCATCCCAACATCCTTACATCCCAACTCCGATAACCGTCCCCTCCCGCCCCTCCAGCGCCTCGCGCAGGTGCTCGACGTCGGTGATCAGCACGCTCTTGCCGCTGGCGCGGACGAACTGCACCGCGGCTTCGATCTTCGGGCCCATGGAGCCGGCGGGAAATTGCCCTTGCGCGAGATGGCGCTGCGCTTCGTCCGCGCTCATGCGGTCGAGGTAGCGCTGCGTCGGTTTGCCGAAGTCGAGCGCCACCTTCGGCACGCCGGTGAGGATGACGTAGAAATCGGCGCACAGCTCCACGGCGAGGAGCGCCGAGGCGAAGTCCTTGTCGATGACTGCTTCCACGCCGCGCCACTGCCCGTCGCGGCCGCGCACGACCGGGATGCCGCCGCCGCCGGCGGCGATGACCACGTCCGCCCCTTTCAACATGTAGGCGATGGTGGCGATGTTCAGAACGCGCAGCGGGCGCGGCGAGGCGACGACGTGCCGCCACCCCCGCCCGGCGTCCTCGCGCATGGTCCAGCCGAGGTCGCGCTCCAGCGCCTCGGCGCGGTAGCGCGTGAGGAACGGGCCGATCGGTTTGGTCGGGCGTTTGAATGCCGGATCATTCGGATCGACTTCGACCTCGGTGAGGATGGTCGACACTTCGCCGCCGATGCCGATGCTGTCGAGCCGGTTGCGGATGGCGGTCTGCAGCAGGAAGCCCATGGAGCCTTCCGTCTGCGCCACGCAGATGTCGAGCGACTGCGGCGGGATCTTGGTCGACGCCTCTTCCGCCTGCACCAGGATGTTGCCCACCTGCGGGCCGTTGCCGTGCACGACGATCAGCTTGTAGCCGGCGCGCACGATCTCCGCGAGCCAGCGCGCCGCCTGCCTGGCGCGCGCGATCTGCTCTTCCTGCGTGCCGTGATCCTCGGGGCGCAGCAGCGCGTTGCCGCCGAAGGCCACCACGGCCAGCTTGCGCGCCGCGTCGCTCACGGGTCCTCGCGTACCAGCGGCATGGTCATGCAACGCGGGCCGCCGCGCGCGCGCGACAGCTCATGTCCCGCCACCTGCACCGCGTACTTCTTCTCCGTCCAGGTCTCCAGCTCCATGCGGCCGAGGAGGAGATCGTCTTCGTAGACGATGTGGTAGCCGTGCTTGGCGAGCTGCTCGGCGGTGCGGACGTTGCGCTCGTAGAGCATGATGATGCCCGGCGCCAGGGCGAAGGCGTTCGCGCCGTCGGTCCACTGCTCGCGCTGCTGGTCCACGGCGCGCTTACCGCCGCAGTAGATCGGCTCGAGGTCGAATCCGTTCTTCTTCAGCGCGGCGAGCAGCGATTTATGCGGCGTGTACGACGGCGATTTCTTCGTCAGGTCGAGCGCAGTGACCGTGGCGGCCTGGCTGCCGCTCGGAAGAATGACCGGCGGATAGATCAGACATTCGTGGCGGCTGGTGAAGGTGAAGACGGTGTCGAGGTGCATGAAGGAGCGGTTCTTCGGAAGCTCGACAATGATGATGGTCTTCACGCCGGCGTTGGCGGATTGCAGCGCCTTGGCCAGCCGCTGGATGCCGGACTTGTTCGTCCGCTCGGAGTAGCCGACGAGCAGAAGATCGCGGCCGGCCACGAGCACGTCGCCTCCTTCGATGGTGGCCGTGGCGCGCTCGTCGTCGGTGAAGTCCGCCCAGAATAGGTTCTTGTTGCGGAAGGCGCTGTGGTACTGGAAGACGTACTTCGACAGCAGCGCCTCGCGGCGGCGCGCTTGCGTGGCCATGCCGCACACCACCACACCGTCGCCCATGACCACCTGCGGGTCGCGCGTGAAGAAGTAGTTGGGGACGGGAGGAAGATCGAACGCGGGGAGCTCGCCGGAGCCGCTCTTCTCGTTGGGGATGCCGCCGATGAGGACCTCGGCCAGCGCGCCGGCGCGCTTGTCGCGCAGCTCGGAGAGCAGCCGGCGCGGGAGGTGATGGCGCGCCGCGAAGTCGCGGATGATGCGCCGCTTGGTCTCCTCCTCTTCCAGCAGCTCCTCGAGCAGGTCCTGGACGTCGAGGACCTCGGCGGTGACGAAGCGGATGATCTGCTGAAAGCGGCGATGCTCCTCGCGCGCCACCTGCCCGTAGAGGATGTCGTCGAACAGGAGCTGGGTCATCATCGGCGGGGTCATGACGTCGATCTCCCGCCCGGGCAAATGGACCAGCACGCTCTTCAACCGTCCGATCTCGCTGGTCACGTTGAGGCGCATGCGCGGCGCATTCTAGCTGTAGGACGGGCTTCAGCCCGTCAGGAGTACACTGCGGTTCATGTCACGCGCGGTGATGATCTTCGCGCGGCTGCCGGAGGTGGAAGCGGCCGCCAAGCACCTGCCGCCGCAGATGGCGAAACTCTTCCGCGCCTTCACCGTCGGCTGGCTCCGCGCGGCGGCCCGCTCCGGCGCGACGCCCGTGATCGCGTGCGACGCCGGCACCGGCCCGCGCTTCGACGCCATCCTTCCCGGCGTAAAACGGCTCTACGTCGATCAGTGCGGCGCCACCTTCGGCGCGCGCCTCGCCGCCTCCGCGGCGGCCACGTTCGCGCTCGGATTCGACGAAGTCCTCATCGCCGGCATCGATGCCCGGCCGCCGCATGTCCCCGCAGTGTTCACCGCGCTCCGCGGCGTGCGGGCGGTCGTGGGGCCGGCGCGCGACGGCGGCATCAACTTCATTGCGCTGCGCGCGCCGGAGATCGAGCTGTTGTCGTCGATCGAGCCGCGGCAGCGCGACCTGCTCGCCCGCTGCCGTGCCTATTTCGATTCCGTGTTCGTGTTCGGCGTGTCGATCGACGTCGATGCTTGCGGTTTCCAGCAGCCGGTCGACATCGGCCCGCCGGCCGCGCGCGTCATTCCGTCGCGCTTCCCCCGCCGCCACACCACCCGCCCCCCTCCCACCCTGTAGGGGCGCGCGGCAGCGCGCCCGATATTCCGGAGGTGCCGGGCGCGCCGCCGCGCGCCCCTACACCAAGAGAGCGCCACGCCGCCGCACAATCGGGAGGATCGATGCCGAGTTACTACATGTCCGAGGACCTCGCGCGCTTCGGTGAGATCGCGCGTACCAATCCGAAATTGTTCGACCTCTTTCTGCAGTGGTACTCCACCACCATGGAGAAGGGAGCGCTCGACGAGAAGACGAAGAAGCTGATCGCGCTCGCCGTGGCCTTCGCCATCCAGGAGCCGTACTGCATCGACTCGTACGCCTCCGCGTGCACCGATAGCGGCATCTCGCCCGAAGAGATGGCGGAAGCGGTGAATGTGGCGGCGGTGATCCGTGGCGGCGGCACCATCGCGCACTGGGTGCAGGCGTGCAACACGGTGGCGCGGAAGGAGTGAGATGGCGCGCCGCCTGATCGTCATTGGCGCGGGGCCGATCGGTCTGGCGGCGGCCCTCGGCGCGCGCGATCGCGGCTTCGGCGTGACGGTGCTCGAGCGCGACGAGGTCGGCGCGTCGCTGCGCTCCTGGGGAGCGACGCGCCTCTTCACGCCGCTGCGCATGAACTTTCCCGGTCTCGACAGCGATGCGTTGCTCACCGGGCCGGAGTTCGCCGAGCGCGTGCTCGTGCCCGTCGCGGCGAGGCTTGACGTGCGCACGCACACGCGCGTGGTGTCGGTCTCCCGCCGCGGCTTGACCCGCACCGACTATGCCGGACATCCGCTGCGCGCCGAGCGGCCGTTCCGGATTCTCACCGATGATGACGAAGTCTTCGAGGCCGACGTCGTGCTCGACGCCACCGGCAGCACGGCGGCGCCGCTCCCGTTCGCGGCGCGCGGCGAGGCGCGCATCGGCGCCATCCGCACGCTCGGCGCGCTGCACGCGCGGGCGGACGAGTTGCGCGACCGGCGCGTGCTGCTCGTCGGCCACGGTCACTCCGCCGCGAACGCCATCGCCGTTCTCCTCGATGCCGGTGCCGAGGTCACCTGGGCCGTGCGCACGCCGAAGAGCCGGCCGTGTGAGGAGATCGCGAATGATCCGCTGCCGGAGCGGCGGCGGGTGGTGGCGCTGGCGAACGAGCTGGCGGCGCAGGTGCGCTGCGAACGGCGCGCGATGGTGGAGAGCGTGGCGCGCGTCAACGGGCACATGGAGGTGGCGCTGACCGGCGACCGCCGAGTAGCGGTCGACGCCGTCGTCGCGCTCACCGGCTACCGCCCCGCGAGCGACTACGCGAGCGAGTTGGCGCTGGAGACGTCGCCGATCAGCGAAGGGGGAGCGCGCCTCTACCGCGCCGTCTCCAAGATCACGGACTGCCTCTGCGTGCCGCGGGTGGCGAAGGAAGACTTCGCCACCGGCGAGCCGAATTACTTCTTCGTCGGCGCGCGTGCCTACGGCCGCAGCCGCACCTTCCTGCTGCATACGGGATTGCAGCAACTGCAGGCGATTCTCGATTCGCTATGAGCACCATTCCTCACGTTCCGATGCTGGCGCTCGACACTCTCTGGTTCCAGGTGGCTGGGACGATCTGCAACATCACTTGCACGCACTGCTTCATCTCCTGCTCGCCGAAGAATCACGCGCACGAAATGCTGTCGCTCGCCGAGGTCGAGGCGCGCCTGGCCGAGGCGCGCCGGCTCGGCGTGCGCGAGTACTACTTCACCGGCGGCGAGCCGCTTCTCAACCGCGACATGATCCCCATCCTCGCCGCGACGCTGCAGCAGGGGCCGGCCACGGTGCTCACCAACGGCATGCTGCTGCGGAAGGAGGTCTGCCGCCGCCTGCGCGAGCTGGCTGACGGCAGCGAGTATTCGCTCGACATCCGCGTCAGCCTCGACGGGTTCGATGCTGCGACCCACGACGCCATTCGCGGGGCGGGGGTGTGGGATCGGGTGATGATCGGCCTGCGCAATCTCGCCGAGGCGGGGATCAATCCGTCGATCACCGTCACCGAGGCGGCCGAGGGGATCGCAACTTCGGAAGGTCGCGCGCGGTTTCTCGATCTCATCCGCTCGTTCGGATTCAGCAAGCCGCGGCTGAAGGTCCTGCCGCTCTTTCGCATCGGCGCGGAGGCGTCGCGCACGCGCGCGTACGCCGATTGGGAACGGATCGCGGAGCTTAGCGAGAAGGACGCCAGCGTCCTGCAGTGCTCGACCTGCCGCATGGTCACGAGCAGGGGCGTCTACGTCTGCCCGATCCTCATCGACGCCGACGACGCGCGGATGGGCCATTCGATCGCCGAGACGCTCCGCCCATTCCCCCTGGCGCACGGCGCCTGTCATACGTGTTGGGTGACGGGGATGTCGTGTACGACGTGACCTCATGCGCATCGCACTCATCGGCGGCATCTACAGCAACTACCACGCGCTCGTGGCGACGTTGCAAGACATCGCGCGCCGCGGCACCGACCACACGTTCTTCCTCGGCGATCTCGGCGCGTTCGGCCCGCATCCTGACCGCGTGCCGGAGCTGCTCATCGAGCGCGGCATTCGCGGCATTCAAGGGAATTACGAAGAGTCGCTCGCCTCCGGCGCCGCCGACTGCAACTGCGGCTACACCGATCCGCGCGACAACGAGTACGCGCAGATCTCGTACGACTACACCGCCGAGAAGACCTCCGACTGCTACAAACGATGGATGGGAACGCTGCCGAAGGAGGTGCGCCTGGAGATCGGCGGCCACCGAGTCCTGCTCAGCCACGGCTCGCCGCGGCGCATCAACGAGTTCCTCTGGCGCTCCACCTCGCCCGATCCGTTCCTTCATCGCCTCTGCGACGAGCACGATGCCGACGTCGTCGTCTGCACGCACACCGGCCTGCACTGGCACAAGGCGCTCGGCGGAAAGCGCCACGTCGTCAACGCCGGCGTCATTGGACGGCCGGCCAATGATGGACGTACGAATGTCTGGTACGCGATGCTGACGATCGGCGAGGCGATGTCAGTCGATTTCATCCCCGTCGATTACAATCACCGGACCCTGGCGGCCGAGATGCGCGCGGAAAAGCTGCCGGAAGAGTTCATCGAGACCATCGAGAGCGGTTGGTGGACGACGTGCCTGGAGGCGCTGCCGGCGAAGGAGCGGGCGGCCGGAAGGTTTTGAGTCTATCCTGAGCCGAAGGCTCGGGATCTGGCGCCTACGTGCGCTGTGGGCGCCAGATCCTGCGTCGCTTCGCGCCGCAGGATAAAGTAATAGAACGCAGATGAAAACGAAGGTGCTCGTGGCGGCGGCTGTATTGCTGAGCGCTGCGGGTTCGTTCGCGGGCTCGCCGCGGGTCTCGTTCGTGCGCACGCTGCCGGCCACGTACGATCTCGCGCCGGCTGAGCGCCTGACCTTCATCTACGCCATCGGCGACAGCCAGCAGGTCAACGATTTCGTGGTCGATTTCGTCGATGCCGTCGCGCGCGAAGGCGTCTATCGCGTCGAGAATCAGGTGGAGAACAACCACCACCTCATCGTGGACGAAGCGGCGCTGCAGACCCTGCGCCGGGCGCATCCCGCGGACGTCTATGTCGGCGTGACCGCGTTCACTTGTCGCGCCACCAATCGCAGCGCCGAGGGGAGTGAGCGCGACAGCGCCGGAGACCGCGTGAAGCGCGTGCATCAGTGGGTGGACGTGACCTGCGAAGCGCGCGTGCACCTGATGGACCGCAACGGCAAGCGCCTCGTCTCGTACGCGGCGCGCGGGGAGGGGACCTCGCCGCGATCCAGCGCGCTCACCGACGACGAGCGGGTGGTGGCCTACATCCAGGCCGCGCATTACGCCGCGGTCTCCGCGGCCGAGGCGATCACACCGCGCCGCGTGCGCGAGTCGGTCGAGCTCGACGAGACCGCGCCCTCGTTCGACGCGGCGTTTGCCATGATCACTTCGGATCGCCTGGACGATGCGCGCGCCATCCTGGAGGGAGCGCTGCAGCGTCACGTCAACTCGGCGCCGTTGCGCTACGACCTCGGCGCCGTTTGCGAGGCCATCGGCGACCTCAAGGCGGCGCGCGAGTACTACCAATCCGCGGTGCGCCTCTCCTCGGATCGTCGCTACGTGCGCGAGCTCGATCTCTTCAGGAAAAGAAACGCGAGCAGAAAGTAGTTTCGGGGTGCGGCGCCGTTGGCGCCGCTTTGAAAGCGGGGCTTGGCCGCCGCACTCCGACATCGATTACGCGTCGATCTGTTTCTGCCCAACGTTGATGGCGATCTGCTTCGGCTTCGCTTCCGCTTTCTTAGGGATGGCGATCTCCAGCACGCCGTTGTGGTAGTCGGCGGTGATCAGGTTCGCGTCGACGCTGCGCGGCAGCGAGAAGCTGCGGGTAAACGTGCCGTACGCGCGCTCAATGCGGTGGTAGTTCCGCTCGTCCTTCCGCTCGAACTGCCGCTCGCCGGTGACGGTGAGCGTACCGTCCTCGAAGTGGACCTTGACGTCCTTCTCGTCCATGCCGGGGATCTCGACCTTCACCACGATCTTGTCGGTCTCCTCGGCGACATCGACGGCCGGAGCCCACGTTCCGGAGGGGAGCTCGTCATCGAGGAGGTTGAAACGGCCGAAGAACGGTTCGAAGAAACGGGACTGAAGAGTACGGAAGTCATTGAAGGGATTGAAATAACGGGTAAGCATCGCGTCTAGCCTCCTAATATGAGTGTTTGTTACTCAAGGCGCATAAACCTTAGCGATTGTGGCTCATATTCCAGAGGTTCGCCGTTGGCCGTGCCCACCCACCCGCGCGACTCCCTCGGCCAACGGCGAACGGCGAACGGCGAACAAAGGGAATCCCCTGTTACTCGCGCTGTTAAGTAGTTCCCGTGACTGCACTTCCGATCGACGACCAGCTGGGCCGTGAGGTCGCCCGCAGGCGCACCTTCGCCATCATCTCGCACCCCGACGCCGGCAAGACCACGCTCACCGAGAAGCTCCTGCTCTATGGCGGCGCGATCGAGATGGCCGGCGCGGTCCGCGCGCGCCGAGGGCAACGCCACACCACCTCGGACTGGATGGCCATCGAGCAGAGCCGCGGCATTTCCATCACCTCGACCGCGCTGCAGTTCGAGTATCGCGGCCACTGTCTGAATCTGCTCGACACTCCCGGCCACGAAGACTTCAGCGAAGACACCTATCGCACGCTGGCCGCCACAGACAGCGCGGTGATGGTGCTCGACAGCGCGAAGGGGATCGAGCCGCAGACGCGCAAGCTCTTCGAAGTCTGCCGCATGCGGCACATCCCCATCCTCTGCTTCATCAACAAGCTCGATCATCCGGGGCGCGATCCCTTCGATCTGGTCAGCGAGATCGAGCGCGAGCTGCGCGTGGCCGCGGTGCCGATGAACTGGCCGATCGGCAACGGTCCGACGTTCCAAGGCCTCTACGATCTGCGCGAAAAGCAGGTGCTGCGCTTCGAGCGCTCCGCGCACGGCGCTTCCATCGCGCCGGTGTCGGTGAGCGGCCTGGACGACCCGAGGCTGGAGGGGGAGATCGGCGTGAGCGCCTGGAGCGATCTGCGCGAGGCGGCGGAGCTGCTCTCCGGCGCCGGCCACGCCTTTGATACCGAAGAGCTCAACGGCGGGCGGATGATCCCGGTCTACTTCGGCAGCGCGATCAACAACTTCGGCGTGGAGCCGTTCCTGCAGGCCGTTCTGGAGCTCGCCCCCGCGCCGTCGGCGCGCGGCGGGATCGATCCGGCGTCGGACACTTTCAGCGGCTTCGTCTTCAAGATCCAGGCGAACATGGACAAGCGGCATCGCGACCGCTTGGCCTTCATGCGCGTCTGCTCCGGCGTGTTCGAGAAAGACATGCTCGTCCATCATTCGCGCCTCGGCCGCGAGGTGCGCATGACGCGACCGCATCGACTCTTCGCGCGCGAGCGCGAGACGATCGATGTGGCCTACCCCGGCGACGTGATCGGATTCGTCAACCCGGGGCTCTTCCGCATCGGCGACGGCGTTTCGTCAGGCGATCCGGTGCAGTTCGATCCGATTCCCCGCTTCGCGCCGGAGCATTTCGCCACGCTCCGCGCCAAGCAGGTCACGCGGCAGAAGCAGTTCCAGAAAGGGCTGGTGCAGCTCGAGGAAGAGGGCGTGATGCAGGTGCTCGCGCCGCACGACGGTCTCAAAAGCGAGCCGATTCTGGCCGTGGTGGGGGAGCTGCAGTTCGACGTCCTGCAGTCGCGCCTGGAGAACGAGTACAGCGTGGAGACCACCATTGAGGCGCTGCCGTTCACCATGGCCCGCTGGGTGGCGCGCGACATCCACGAGGTAACGACGATGAACCTGCCGAGCCGCAGCCGCGTCTGCACGGACACGGCGGGGCATCCGGTTGTCCTCTTCACTTCCGCGTGGGAGCTGGAGTACGCGCAGAAGGAGAACCCGGCTGTCGAGTTCTTGTCAGCGTCATGAGGTGGAGTGCGGCCGTCTCGGCCCCACCCGCCGGGTGTCTCGCCCGGCGGTACGTGGTCACGGCCGGGCGGGACGCCCGACCGGTGCGGGCGAGACGCCCGCACTCCGTAGCACCACCATCCAAAACCGCGGCGCCCGCCACTGCGCCTCGACGGCGTAGCGCGTCTGCAGAAACTGCGCGATGCGTCGGTCGTAGTCGATGCCGAATCCGCGATAGCCGAACTCGCGCACGTCGCGGTCGACGATGGCCACGCGGTCGGGCGGGTGGGCGGCGAGCTCGCGCAGGATGTCGTCCTCCACTGGCGGGTAAGCCGTTTCCACCGGCGTGAACGTGTGGTACGTCAACGGCGTGCGCGTCTGCGTCAGATAGTTGAGCGTGATCCCCTCGGGCATCACAGCGAGCGTGCCGCCGTGCACGCCGGCGATGAAGGCATTGAGGATGCGCGCGCGGTCGGGGTTGGCGTCGTAGAACGTGCCGCGCGCGGAGACGATGGGAGACTCTTTCATCGCGAAGCGCTGGTGCTGCTCGACCAGATCGCGCCCGCACAGCAGCGCGATGAGCGGCAGCCACCACACGGAACGGCAAACGTAGGCGATGAGCGCGTAGGTGGGGACGACGAGCACGAAGCCGTACCACGCCGGCGAGACGGCGAGGGGGATGCGGAGGGTGGTGGCGGCGGAAAACGTGGCGAAGAGGAGCAGCGGACCTTGGCGATCGCGCGCGAAGGCATACGCCAGCGCGGCCCATTGCAGAAATCCCCATCCGCGGATGAAGGCGTGGCTGGCGCCGGCGACGCTGAGCACGAGCACCAGCGCGATCGTCCACCACCGCTGCGGCAGGCGGAGAAGCAGCGTGATTGCGCCGATGACCGCGAGGCCGAGCAGCGCCTGCGCCACGCTCGACTGCCAATCCGCGCGGCCGGCAACGTTGGCGAAGAACCGATCGGCGATGTCCCCTCGCGTGAGCGACGCGGCGAAGATGTTCTCCCTCACACTTGCGAAGTACGCCACGGTGACGCCGGCGGCGACCGCAAACCCGCCGAGCTGCCTTGGCGTGATCCGCCGCGCCAGCGCCAGCACGGCGACGATCACCGCCGCGGCCACCGCGTACTCCACTTTGCACCACGAGGCGGCGATGAGACAGGCAAGCGCGACCGCGTTGCGCCCGCCAAGCATCGTCACCAGTGCGGCGATCAGCAGCGCCATCCCGATGGTCGACGCGTAGGCGTAGGGGAAGATGAAGTTCGCTCCCCACGTCGACGCGCCGCAGAAGCTCAGCGCGACGAACATCAGCGTGGCGGCGAACGCCGCGATCTCTCCCGCCGCGCGGCGCAGCGCCAGCCACAAGCCCGCCGCCACCGCCGCCGATTGGGCGATGCCGATGGCGATGTACGCCGCCAGCGAGTGCCCGATGATGGCCGTGATGCCCGCCAGCAAATGCGGCGCGAGTGGCGGGTATTGATAGCGGATGTCGCGGTCGAGCTTCCCCCCGGCCAGGAGTTGTTCGGGGATGTAGAGATCGCGGCCGGTGTCGATGATGGGATCGAGCCAGCGGCGCCACGATTGGGCGAGGGCGATAACGGCGATGACGGTGAGGAGGCCTAGAAGGTAGGGAGTGCGCCGCTTCACTCCCGCATCGTCTCCGGATCGACGCCCACCGTCGCGCACCACTCCCGATAGGCGAACGGCGAGATCTCGCTCGGCTTGATCTCGCTCCGACCGCCCCAGAAGACGTTCGTATAGGCCACGGGGATGCCCACGCCCGCCAAGTGCTCGTCGATGGCGCGCTTGTGCGCCAGGATGGCGTCCTTCTCCGTCCCGTGCGCCACGGCCATGATGTTCACGTTGCGGAACTCCGCCCCCCCCTCGCGCCAGTAGCAGTGCGTGAGGATGTGGAAGCGCCCCACCTCCCGCCCCGCCTCGATCTCGCGGCCGGGCGGCACCGCCCAGTGGAAGAGCGCATTGAAGCGCGTCACGCGCTCGCCCGTCTGCAGCGGCTTGACGTGCTCCAGGAAGGTGGAGAAGCGGCCGATCACGCCGCGCTTGTTCAGCGACTCCGCAACCCGATAGAACTCCTCGAGCGACACGCCCGCCTCGTCAGCGCGCACGCGCCAGAGGTCGCGCACGAATTCTTCCGGTGTGAGCTCGCGCTTGAGCGCCGTCATCACGCGCCACTCTGCATCCGTCAGCTCCACCCTCGTGGTGTCCTTCACCTCCGCCAGCTCGTCGGACTTGCTGCCCGGCTCCATCCCCTTGCGCCGCACGTGGCCTACGCCGAGGGCGAAGATACGGTTGGCAGGCATGACGCGGAAACGTTCGGCGCCAGTGAGGCGCGCCAGAAGCGCGCAGTGTTTCTCGACCGAGTAGCCCTGCGGCGCCTTCACCGTCGTCCACAGCCGGTAGTTCGAACCGGGCGTCGCGGCGTCGGTCGAGCGGATGACCACGTGTCCGGAGAACGGATCATCCTTGACCATGTACTCGAAGGCCGCGTCGATCTTCTGCGGCGGAAGCTGCCACGCTACCAGCGCTCCCTCGGCCAGGTTGGTGGCCATGAGCGTCTGCCGCACGCGGCGGATGGTGCCAGCGCGGAGCATGGCACGGACGCGCTCCATCACCGTTTCGGCGTCGACGCCCGATTGCGCGGCGATGACGCCGACCGGATCGCGCACGAAGCCCTGGATGCGGTCCTCGGAGACGGCGAGGATCTTCGCGTTGACAGGGTCGGTATGGGCGATGGACACCTCGGCGGCGATCGACATGTGATGGCAATGATATCCGTTCGGTATATTCGCGCGGCCTGCTCGATTTCAGCGAATCCGGGCCCTCCTGTCGGCGCTCGGCGAGGGGACGTTCCTCGATCTGCTCTCGTTCATCGAGCGCTACGCCCCCGACGAAGCGACGGCGGAGCTCGTGGAGCAGGCCGACACGATTTCGCACCGCACACCTCGAGCTTCGTGTGACTTGGCTCTTGCAGCGACTCGGCTTTTCACTCATGGGGGCGACTCATTTTCGCCATCGCCCCCGCCGGCGCCCC